>SDBV01000200.1_pt1 | contig 79533 bp, 70 predicted proteins | sample 2277081 | NCBI WGS metagenome assembly SDBV01 (sample SAMN10402039, study PRJNA504765) | marine sediment metagenome | isolation source: marine sediment core GS10_PC15, 223 cmbsf | place: Arctic Ocean: Southern Knipovich Ridge | collected 2010
TTGGCACAATTTATTGGAACGGAATTTCACCTCATAAAAAAAGAACATTTTCATTTCTCATGAGTATAAATCTGGTGAAAGGGGAGAATAATTTAACTTGCCGATATACTTAATACTTTGTGTATTCCCTATTATTGATGCCGGCAATAAGGAATTTTCTTCCTAATCAGTTATATAAAAAAGTATCCGTAAAAATAAAATTGTTAAGGAGCAAAGCTCCGTGAGCTAAAAGCATAGGGTGCAGCGAAGTGGAACCCTATGTAAGCGATGTGAATTTTCATTTAGCCCTGTAAGGGCGTCAGATTAGTTAAGCGCTCAACTAATCCCAGATATACCGATCATCATAAGTTATTTTGTATTTTTTAAGAAAAGTTATGTACTCTTCTTTAAATGATATTTTCTTATGATGCTCCTTTTGATTTTGTATATATCTTTTGACAACATCAATTTTTGAAGAACTAACTGAAAAAATCCCATAACCGTTTTGCCAGGAAAATCCGGTGATACCTTTGGTCTTCATCCATTTTGAGAATGATGTTTTGATTTTTGATACCATGCTGGCAATGGTGATTGTACGTGGTAATGAAAACAGTATATGTATATGATCCGGATTAGGGTATATTTCATATACATATGAACCCAGGTTTGATAATGTCCCTATGATATATGAATGTAAATCCTTTCGAACTTCATCTTTGATTGTACATTTGCCATTTTTTGTAGAAAAAATGCAATGAACATAAACTTTTGATAAACTTTGTGGCATGTTGATTGTTTTATTAGAAAACTCACGTTTCGGGCCTTCAGCCCTCTTATTCATCTTATCATGACACAGGACTCGTTGCACTTCGTCCTGTGCTATTACCTTTAATCCTTTCAGGATTAATGATTTATATCTTTTCTTAAGGTATCAACACGTAAACTAAAAAAAATACATATTTATCATTCCGCTCTTGTTGGCTTCTTCCTGACGAACATACGGTAAATTTACAGTAAATTATCTCCTGGGACACCCATATTAAACGAAAAAACTACCTGTATTTATCCTTTTGGCCGATTTATTAACAATATTTATAAAAGTGTCGGAAACAAGTGAGAGCAGCTTTGCCTCTTTCCATTTCGCCCGGAAGTTTCCGAACTCGTTTCATTCACCTTCAGCAACTCCCAATCCAACCGCTGCCCATTTTCTGGCTCGCCTGCGTCTCCCCAGTTGTTTGGAGTCTACAAGACTTCCACCAATAAATGAAGGGAGTTGCTTTGTTCCGGTCGGGTAGCCGGAGCAATGGCAATGACGGGGAAAACGCCCCTTCTCACTATTTTACGAAGGCTTCGCGTGCCTCATACTGGAGGAGAGTACAAATCCACTGGTGTTGAAGCAGGGGGTAAATACAATTGGATTACAAATCCAGTCTGATACGAGGGCATAGAAAAATTCCAGGCCCAGTGGAGGTGCAGCTGCAATCTACACCCAGTAGGGGCTTATGTATCTCCAATAGCTTAATTTCCCACTCTGCCCATTCGTGTACGCAATAGCATTTTTAATCCAAATGACCGATGTCATAGCTTCTCCATCCCCATCCACTTCTCCGTAGCTTTACTTTCAGGATCTACTTTTTGAAATTTTGAAACATATTTTTGCCATTCTTTTTCGCGTGGCAAGGCGCTCCATTTCCCGCCGTCCTTTTGCATGTCAAAATCTGCTTTGGTATCCATGATCAGGAAAGCACGGTATCCCCATAAATAGATTTCCATATCCTTGATCCCCACTGTTTTCATATTGTGGTTGATCTCCGGCCAGGCCTGCCCCATGGTATGAATTCTTTTGTATTCTTTGAGCAATTCCGGGTCATTAATAATTTCCAGCGTCAGCACAAATCGTTTGTGATTTTCTGATTTATCTATCAATTGACCTTGTGTGGCATTATAAACCGTTTGTTGTTCCAATTTATAATTCCGATCCAACAGATTTATCCTAGCAGATAGCATATGTTTTTTCAGGATGTTAAAGCTGACATTACCAGACCTGGAATTTTTAAAACCGGTCATTAAACCTTCGTAGTTTAACTTTTCATCTCCGTCACAAATCATAAAAACGATAGAATCCTTTCTGTAAAGAGTTAAATTTTCCAGGCCTACTTTGGAGAGTTCTTCTTTTGAAAAGGTGGCTTGGTTGAGCTGACTTATTTCCGAATCGGAAAATTCATTCGCGTAAAAACCAAAGCAGAAACGCCGGATTTGATGTGCGTCAAATTCAGGTCGGCAGGATGAAATTGATGCTATAATAAAAGTAAAAAATATGATTTGATGGATTCGATTTTTCATACTGTAATAGATATTATCTGAAAATGATATAAAATATGACCATGACAAAAGCTAAAATACCTGCTAAAACCCTGGGATCGGTAAAGGTTGAAATTTTCCCTTCGGTAATAAACGCCAAAGGTTTTTTCAAAGTCATATATTCTAATACCGTACGATCTGCCGGTTTTGTGAATAGGCTCACAGCAAAATAAAGAGCTGAACACAATACAAAAAGATAAAATGCTTTCAGCATAAAGTGTATGCCCATCACATCAGTGATATATCTTTTGCCGGCGATCATTTCAAAATCAAAACCAAAAGCAACTAATCCGAAAATGAAACCAAACAAAAGTGTATATAATCCTGCCTTTGGTGTTCCTTTTTTAGATAATATACCCCAAAGAAAAACGGCAGATATCGGAGGGGAGAGCACTGCCAACAGATCGTTAATCGCTTCAAAAATACTTGGAAACTTTGCGATCAGCGGAGACCAGGCCACTGCGATAGTCATTACTACAAAAATGGTTAATCTTCCTATAAGCAATAATGTTTTGTCACTGCTGTCCGGGCGATGTTGTTTGACAATATCCAGGGATACAAGCGTCCCGGAGCTGTTTAACGCGGATGCGATAGTGCTCATTAAGGCAGCTAAAAGTGCGGCTGCCATCAGACCTTTCAATCCAACAGGAAGAATATTCAATATTAAAAAAGGCAGGGCCTGATCCGCGATTTCAATTTTATCTTTAAACAAAATATACGCGAATATCCCAGGGAATATCATAATGAACACAGGGAGGATTTTTATAAAACCGGCAAAAATAGGCCCGGATTGAGCATCTTTTAGGCTTTTAGCGGCTAATACTTTTTGCACGATGGTTTGATCAGCGCACCAGTAGTTCAGTCCTAAAACCGGAATTCCAAGCCAAAATGCCCACCAGGGCAATGGGGAATCTGATGAAGTATGAAAAATGCTAAGTTGATCGGGTTTGCAAGCAGCTTTCAGTTCGGCAAATGAAGTAACCCCGTGTTCAGGAAGCGCCATCATTGCAAGAATGGTGATGATCGTTGCGCCGAAAATAAGAATGATAGATTGTATGGCTTCGGTCAATACAATCGCTCTTAATCCTCCAATAATGGAATAGATAAGTGTTGCGATCGCAATGGCAAAAATTGCCGTATATCTTCCAATACCAAAAAAGTTCTCGAATACCAGAGCCCCGGCATAAAGACTGACTCCAATATGAAGAAATAGTGCAGTAAAAAGAGAGATGACAGCCAATACACTTCTTGTGGATTTGCAGTATCGTTTTTCTAAAAATTCCGGAAGGGTGGTGATATTTGTTTTAAAATAAAATGGTGCAAATACAAGCGCCAGGATAATGAGCATAAAAGGTGCGGACCACTCAAAATTGCCCCAAACGATGCCATCGCTAAATCCCTGGCCGGCAAGGCCTACCATATGGATGGTTGAAATATTAGCGGCAAATAGAGCCGCACCAATCATGGGCCATTTCAATGAGCGTCCGGCAAGGAAAAAACCTTCACTTGAACTGCTTTTCCGATGTAATCCGGCATAGACCCCAATGGCAATTATAGCCACAAGATATACTGCCAGAACGATATAATCTATTAGTGATAAGTTCATGATCTTTGGGCTAATGACATTGACTTTATTTTAAGCTGATAAAAAATCGGGGTGTTTGAAAAATTGTAATGCCAAAGTACAAATAATGAGTCTGGTATGAAAACTCTCAGAAAAGAATTTATCGCCTAGGCACTAAGACGCAAAGTATTGAATATTAGAGTTTTATTTCTTGGCGGCTCTGCAGCCCTGCCTACCGGACAGGCTGGTTTGCGTGAAAATATACTTTTTAGACTGAACCCAATAATATTAATTACCTTAGCCTCATTGCTATAAACCTGAGTTCGATTAATAATTTTGTGCTATGACAGTCCAAATCAATAATCTGCGTCATTGCGAAAAATTTTATTGCAATCTCATTCTATAAGGGGAGACTGCCACAAAAACCCCATTGCATTCCGTTTTCTCGCAGTGACGTGACTTTATTAATTGAACTCAAGTTATAAGGAAATTTAACCCATCACCCATGATGTAAAATGAGCTTCGGCAATAATTTTTTATTCCTTGATTTTTTCCAATACCCAATCCACATAAAATTGCATCACTTTTACTTTTTCCTTATCATGATGTGGCTCATGAAAGGCGTTGGTCCATATTTTGAATTCAGCATGCTCACCAAGATTGTTTGCGTATTGTTCGCTGCCCAATGTAGCAGTAAGTTGATCCCTATTTCCATGGCACACTAAAACAGGAATTTTTACTTCCTGAGCCTGATGTATGAGTCGCAATCCATTTTGGAACAAGGCATTGAACAGGGCCAGGGATATTTTATCATGAACCAGTGGATCTTTTTGATAGGCTTCTACTTCCGAAGGTACGCTGGATATATTTTTCGGATCGAGTCTGTTTGATTGAGTTAGTGCAGGAAATAATGACTTTAGCCTTTTAATCAGCTTAATTTGCCATGGGGGGGGAGGATTTGCAATCCGGAACCATGCAGATGAAATAATTGCCCCATTGATTTCCTGCGATTTTACTTTATCCAGATAGCTTGCAACAATTTGCCCTCCCATGCTATGGCCAAACAGAAATACAGGTATATCTAAAAATAAACTTCTGCACTGCATCAGGGCATATTCCACATCCTCCACAAATTGTTCCATAGATTCAGCATGTCCTTTTTTTCCTTCTGATTGGCCATGACCACGATGGTCGAACGCAAAAACAGCTAGCTGATTTTCAGTAAATACTTTTGCCATTTCCTCATATCTTCCCATATGCTCGCCCAAACCATGCACAATAAACAATACGGCTAAGGGCGCATCAATGGGTTGCCAGGTATTGCAAATTAATTTAGTGCCACCTGCTGAATGAATCTGATAACTTTCCATATAGTGAATGTCGTATTTTTGGTAACAACATAGGACTTAAATTTACGATTATTTCAATTCCCACGATTGCGCTGTTCAATTAAGTTGAAATAGATGAATATAATATCATGATCAATTTGACAAATTGTTTTAATTGGTCTAAAATTGTGATAAATCAGTTGCTTTGAAAAAGACATACGTATTATTTTTTGTTATTGTCATCATTACCGCAGGGGCTTTTTATTATTTTAAAATCTACTCTCAGAAAAAAGTGGATATATGGCAATTGGTACCGGCCAATGCGATTCTGGCCTTTGAGAATACCAATCTCATTGAAAACTGGAACGAGATTGTCGATAAATCTATTTGGAAGACCCTCGGAAAAGTGTCCTATTTCCGGACCTGGGAAAGTGGATTGAGTAAGGCAGATAGCCTGTCGGGAAAAAATGGCTCGCTTGATAAATTGTTTAGAAACAACGAATTTATTATTTCTGCTCATATCACTTCTTCCAATGAGTTTGATTTTCTCTTTTATCTCGATTTTAATGATAAAAGTGGAAAAGCTATTTTTGATAAGGTGATCAAGAGTATTCATAACGATCGTGCCATTAATCTGAATTCAAGGACCTATTTGGGATTAGAATTAATTGAGTTGGCAGATAAAGCCAAAAAAACATCTTTCACCTTTTTTATTTATAAAAATGTGGCAGTAGGTAGTTTTACCCCTTTTCTTGTGGAAGATGTGGTGAGAAATGTTTCGGATGGATTTAGGGATACCTTTAAGTCACAGATATCAACACTTTATGGGATTTCTAAGCTGGAAAATGATGAAGGGAACATTTATATTGATTTTGCAAAGTTGCCCGATTTGTTTGCAGCATTTTTGAACCAAGAGCAGGGGACAAAAATTAAAAACCTGACAAGATTTACAGGTGACACCTTCCTTGACCTCAAGGTTATGGATCATGAGGTATTGCTCAATGGGATTAGTTCGGTTAACCTCACAAACAATAAAAGTTTTATTGGCACATTCAGGAATCAAAACCCCGGTGAGATCAAGGTGACTGATCTTATACCAAACAATACAGCCTTGTTATATCATGTTGCTTTCAGTGATTTTGCGGAATGGCAAAGTCAATTAAGCAAATATTGGGCTGTTTCCAGTAAAGAGCAATTTCAACGATCTTTGGACTTTGAACAAAAATATAACTTAAACCTGGATTGGATCAAAGGGGAAGCCGCAAATGCAATTTTGGAAACTCCCAATAAAGATCACCCTGACCAACTGATTTTTATAGGCGCAAACGATGCGGATGTTGCGTTTAATGAAATGATTCAATTTGCCAGGAAAGTAAGTCAGGAATCAAATGATTCGGTATACAAAGAAATTTATTACGATCGGTCAATCGTGCAGATTCCTTTTGCGGAATTCCCTTCTCGTATTTTGGGAAATTATTTTACAGGTTTTGAAAACTCCTTTGTAATCCACTATAAGGATTATTTGGTTGTGGGGAATTCCATGCAGGTTGTCAAGCATTTTCTCAATGAACTTGAAAATGAAAATAATTGGGGAAAATCGGTAAGACAAATTAATTTTCTTGAAAACACGCTTAATGAGGCCAACTTTAGCTTGATGATCAATACGTCTTATTGTTGGCAAATGATCATTGATAATTTGAATAATAAGTGGGCGAATCAATTTAAAAAATATGAATTTCAATTGAAATCATTCGATCGGATCGCCATTCAAATCAGCAATCTTGATCAACGATTTTATACGAGTATTGCGGTTGGTCATCAGGAAAAAATGCCATCGCTTCCAAAAAGTAATAGATTGAAAAGGATACAAAGTGTGTATGCCATATCCCCCATCATCACAAAACCTTATATTGTAAAAAACCACAATAACAACAAATTTGAAGTGCTGTTGCAAGATTCTTTGAATATCCTCTATCAAATTTCAAATGAAGGGGCAGTGCTGTGGGGAGATAGTATTCGGGACAAAATTGTGTCGGAAATTCATCAAATTGATTATTATAAAAATGCCAAACTGCAATATCTCTTTGCGACAAAAAACAAAATTCATCTACTGGATAGAAATGGAGATTATGTAAAAAATTTCCCGATAAAACTGAACGAAGGAGTCGAACTTGAACACCTTTCTGTCATCGATTATGACAACTCCAGACGGTACCGGATTATGGCTGTGAGTACTAATGGAGATATCTACTTGTTCGATATTGAAGGGAATAATCTTGAAGGTTGGAACCCGAGATCAATCGGTGGAAGGTTATCCATTCCGGGGTTTCATATTCGCGTAAAAGGGGGTGATTGCATGGTGGCATTGCAGCAGAATGGCGTGCTCAATGTTATGAACCGAAGAGGCAAAATGTATCCGGGGTTTCCGATAGACTTGAAAACGCAAGTAAATAAAGGGCTTTTTGTGAATATTGGAAATGACTTTAATTCCACCAGATTGGTGATGGTCACCGACGAAGGAGAGGTGATAGAAGTAAATCTGAAAGGAAAAATTGTGAAGAGGGAGCAGTTATATAAACCTACCAAAGAAAGTAAATTCTGGCTGGTTAAAGATGCCTTGAAAAAAACGTATGTAATTGCAAGACAAGAGTATAATAAAATAAGCATATTAAACAGAAATGGTGAGACGGTCATGGAAAAGAACATTATTTCTTCCGGCAATTTAGAAGTTCAATATTATAATTTTAGTTCGGATAACCAGATTACGGTGATTCTTGATCCGGTTCAGGAATTTGCATATATCTATGGAAAAGACAATCAGCAAATTACGTTTGAACCATTGGAAAGTAGTTTTTTTATTGGTTTGCTCTATTCTTCCCGACGAAAGGAATACAAGCTTTACAGTTGCTTTAACAATAATTTTACTGTTGAAACTTTTAAATAATTGATATCAGATTATATGAGAATCCGCATTTTATTATTCCTGCTTTTAGCAATCTGTTTTGAAGTGAACGCGCAAAGTTTGGTAAGATCTACCAGCAGTCTTATTTCTCCTTACCAGTCCATGCTGACACATTTGAATAATTTGGAAGAGGGCAATTTTCATCCTGAATTAGCCGCCAAAGTTTTTAATCCTAAAAATGTTGATGAAGAAAAGGCAAAGGAACTTGCCATTCAGTTGTTGCAGATTTATAAGGGCGCAGGTATTGTAATTTCATTTGCAAAGATACCTCACGTGCCGGACTACAAGGATTCTCTCTCGGACAAAAATATTTATATTGTTAATGAAAATTACCCTAGAATATATCTGGAAAAGGTTGGCGTTAACTGGTACTATTCTCAAGAAACGGTAGAAAATATCAATTCGATCCATCAAGAGCTTTATCCATTTGGAGTGGATAAGTTATTAGATCTTTTACCAAAATTAGGTACCAATAAATATTTCGGTCTTCATTTATGGCAGTTGGTTGGTATTCTTTTCATCATTCTTATTTCATTAATAATACACAAGATATTTACGCTCATCATTGAGAAAATAATTATCAGGTTCTTGATAAAAAGAGGATACAAAAGTGTTGCCAGAAGATACGTGGCTCCGGTAGCTAGGCCAATGAGCATATTAATCCTTTTTCCCATACTGTTGTTTTTAATTCCTGTTTTGCAGTTGTCCATTACGATCAATAATTACATCCTTCTTTCGCTCAAAGCCTTATGGCCGGTTTTTGCCATAGTTGTTTGTTACAGGATCGTTGATGTGCTGGGGATGTACATGATGAAACTTGCCGATAGAACCGAAAGTACCTTAGATGATCAACTCGTGCCTTTGGTAAGAAAGACACTTAAGCTTTTTGTGATCGTTGTAGGAGCGTTGGCCATTCTTGCCAATCTGGATATTGAGATATGGCCGCTACTTACCGGATTATCCATTGGTGGCCTGGCCTTTGCCCTTGCGGCGCAGGACACCTTAAAGAACTTCTTTGGATCTATTATGATTTTTATTGACAAACCATTCCAGATCGGAGATTGGATTACCTCAGGAAATATCGATGGTACCGTAGAAGAGGTTGGATTTCGGGCAACCAGAGTCCGCACATTCAGAGATTCTGTTACCTATGTTCCCAATAGTTTAATTGCAGATAAAACGGTAGATAACCATGGGCTGCGGAACTATAGGCGTTTTTATACCCAAATTGCCATTAATTACGATACTCCGGCAGATGTCATTAATGTTTTTATTGATGGCTTAAGAAAAATTGTAGATCATCATCCACAAACCAGAAAAAATAATTACCATGTGTATTTAAATGATATGGCTGATTCTTCACTGATTGTGATGTTTTATATTTTCTTTGAAGTGCCGACTTGGGGAGATGAGTTGAGGTGTCGACATGAAGTGCTGATCGAAATCATTAAGCTTGCTGAAGAGCTGGGCGTGAACTTTGCCTTCCCTACCAGCACATTACATATGGAAACTTTTCCAGAGAAAAAGAGCAATTCTCCAGTATATGAAAAAAATCCAACCATGCTGAAAAAGCAATTGCAGGCTTTCCTGGATAAACCAAAAGATTGGGAGGAGAAGGGGCAAGATAATGAACCTGTGGATAAGTAGTAGAATGAGAGAATGAGAGAATGAGAGAATAAGAGAATGAGAGAATAAGAGAATGAGAGAATGAGAGAATAAGAGAATAAGAGAATGAGAGAATAAGAGAATGAGAGAATGAGAGAATGAGAGAATGAGAGAATGAGAGAATGAGAGAATGAGAGAATGAGAGAATGAGAGAATGAGAGAATGAGAGAATGAGAGAATGAGAGAATGAGAGAATAGCAAAAAATAGCATTTAATCATTCCCTCCTTTCTATTGAAATAAAGTAGAATAGTTGAATTAAATCAGAAACTAATGAAATTCGCAACCAAAGCCATCCATGCCGGTGCAAAGCCCGATCCTTCAACCGGCGCAATTATGACGCCAATATTTCAAACTACCACATTTGTTCAGGAATCACCGGGTAAACACAAAGGGTATGAATATGCCAGAACGAAGAATCCTACCAGGGATGTGCTGGAGAAAAATATTGCAGCGCTGGAAAATGGAAAACACGGCTTATGTTTTGCCTCAGGAATGGCCGCTATTGATGTGATTCTCAAATTGTTTAAACCGGGTGATGAGATCATAAGTACCATTGATCTATATGGAGGAAGCTATCGTATTTTCACTAAAGTATATGAATCCTTTGGCATCAAATTTCATTTTATCCCTATGAATGAAAAGAAGGATATTGAAGCCGTGATCAATAAAAACACCAAATTGATCTGGCTGGAAACCCCAACAAATCCTATGATGAAGATTATTGATATTGCTTTGGTTGCTGAAGTTGCTAAAAAGCACAAGGTTTTACTTGCGGTCGACAATACATTTGCCACACCATACCTACAGACACCTCTTGATTTAGGAGCGGATATCGTGATGCACTCAGTGACAAAATACCTTGGAGGGCATTCTGATGTGATCATGGGGGCCATTGTGGTAAATGAAGAAACGCTTTATGATCAGATTTCTTTTTTACAAAAAACCTGTGGAGCGATTCCCGGGCCCAATGATTGTTTTCTTGTCTTGAGAGGAATTAAAACCCTTCATCTTCGCATGGAACGACATTGCGAAAATGGACGAAAGATTGCCGGTTTTTTAGTGGAGCATCCAATAATTGATAAGGTATTTTGGCCGGGGATTGAATCTCATCCGGGTCATTTAGTTGCCAGACATCAGATGAAAGATTTTGGCGGAATGATTTCATTTACATTAAAAGAGGACAGTCAGCGAGCAGCCTTTAAGGTATTGGAAAAATTTGAGCTTTTTTCTTTAGCAGAATCTCTGGGTGGAGTCGAATCTTTGGTCGGGCATCCGCCAAGCATGTCGCATGCATCCATTCCAAAACCCGAAAGAGAGAAAGTTGGCTTAAGAGATTCCTTGATTCGCTTAAGCGTAGGTATTGAAGATGCCGATGATTTGATCGACGACCTGGCGAAGGCATTGGGGTGATGTAGAGATTGAAGTATGCAGTAGCAGATAGCAGTAGCCCAACTCTTCGACATGTTCCTTTAGGGCATGTCGAAGGACTGATAACTAAGGATCTCTGATCCGACCTGTAGCAATACGTCTTTCGTCTCTCAACTCGAAGCCCAAAACTCACAGTTCATTGCTCCTTCCCCAACAAAAAACCAGGTCTTTGATGTAGCTGCCTACGTATTAAGCTACAACCAATTTCCGGGCTTTGTCCAGATCGTATTTGCTTTGAAAGTTCATCCAAAACATGGCTGACATATCTAAGGCTTGCTCTAGTTTCAATGCCAAATCAGCAGTTATATTTCTTCGACCATGAATGAGATCAGAGAGCACCGAGGTCGAAATATCCATTTTACCAGCTAATTCCTTTTGCTTCATTTTTCTGGCTTTAATTTCATCACTTACTATTTTCCCCGGATGAATTGGCGAACCTACCGACATATCGTTTGCGAATATCTTATTCATAATGCTTTGAAATTTCAATAATTATTATTTCCAATTCTCCATTTTTGTTAATCCGGAACAATAGTCGATATTGATTATTTAGTCTTATCGAATATTGTCCTTTCCTATCCCCTTTTAATGCCTCAAAATTCAAGGACCGAAAGTCATACAACTCGTTCAATTCAGTAATAGATATCAGAATATTGATTTTTTTCTGAAACTGCTTTACTACAGCTATAGGTATTCTCTGTTTGCCTTTCAGTCGATCAGGATTGGCCTCATATAAGCTGGCCAAATCGTCAGATTCAAAAAATACCTTCATCTATATATACGTCTTACTTTAAAAAGTTCACTAATTTAGTGTAGTATTTTTTATCAGACAATAATTTGAAATAAATTATTATGTCGCTCATATCATATAACCGTATCTATAAATCCTTTATTTTCAAGAATGCACATATCTTATAGAATATGCCGAAAAGTATATGATCTGGCGAAGGCATTGGAATGAAAGAGAGGTTAACAGTAGGTAGTGGTAGTAATATCAATTATTATCGTGGGGTAATTTTAACACTTTTTAACATCCAGCATAACATTTTTTAACAAAATATTTTGCTCTACGTGCAACTTTTTCAAGTACTTTAACATCTAATAAGTAGATTCTTTAATTCCACCATGAAAAAGGAAATTCTATATTACTCGATATTACTTATTGTTATTTCTTCGCTGCTGTTTTTTGAGACAGATTTGTTTAATGGAAGCCCAAAAACATATTCCAAAATCATTGATGTAGAATACTTCGATAAACTGGATATTGACCTGGCGTGCAACATTTATGTGTCTATCGGTGACGAACAGAAAATTGTGTTTGAAGGACCAAAAAAATATATTGACCTTGTTGAGGCAACCTTGGAAAATGGAATTTTAAAGATTTCTGCAAAGGAAGGCGGGCTTCTCAGGGAATTACTAGGTACAAATAATCCTGATGCTGAATCATTAAATCTCTACATCAATCTGACAGACACCAACCAACTATTAACTCCCAAGAAGGGAAACCTGATTTCTAACGAGACCTCACTTTATCTGGAAATGGAACTTGATGAAAGCCTAAGAAGCTATGCCAGCTTAAAGAGGATTTTGAAAATTCTTGGAAACCAGCTTGGGATTATTAAGATTTCATGATTTCATCAGGAACTGCCAATTCATTTTCGTGAGCGAGTATCCCTTTTACAATTAGAAATTGAGCGCCGATATAAGTTGCCATGATTAGCAAGTTCCCATGTACGATTGGAGTCATGAATTTATCAATCGCAATCATTGCGTCTGACATGATGAAAAGTAAAGCTCCGCTATACACCATAATAAAACTTTTGTCAACAGTCCACCCACGGCGAAAAAGCGCTGCAATTGCCATAAAAATAATTACTATGGTATATGAAATGACAGGGACGAGCATTTCATCCAAATAGGGATAAAGCATATAAATTAACGTACCGCCTATAAATATCAGAAAAACCAATCTGGCGTGTATAAAGGATCGATTTGTTTTGCTTGTTTCATGAAATTTGGCGAGTCTAAAACCAAAAATGTAGCATAGATGAGCGATGAGAAAAGCGGCAAGACCAAATATAAATAAACCATCAAATTGTCCCTGAAGCATTAACAGTAGATCTCCGAGCCATGAAAATACCAGGGCGCCGACAATAAATTTTGAAAGAGAGTCAATTTTTTTTGCTCTGGCAGATAGATAAAACAGAAGCAATGGGATCATGAGAAAAGGCTTTGTAGCCAGATCGAGCCATTTGGTTTGCACCACCTGTTCGATAAGATTTATAATCGAAAATAAATAAAAAGCATATAATGAGTAAGTTGAAAACTTTGATCCAGACATGATTATTTAATAATTTTTATTGTATTATTCTTGGTTTGTTACTGGTTTGGAGATTCAAAATTCATATTGCAAAACTCTTAATTTGCTAAAAACCAAGGAGTAAGTTAGTAAATTATATGATCATCAATAGCTCCCATAGAATTTTCTTAAAAACCACTCAGCACAAATAAATATTATTAAAATATAAAATCCCCACTTCATATTTATGATGGAGAGGTATGTTTCAGAGTGATAAATTTTGCTGATCACTTCCTGATCCAGTATGTCTTCTTCCAGTTGATCAAGTTGATTTTTTCCATAAAACTTCCCTCCATTTTGCGCAGCAACGTTTCTGAGGAGATTATGGTCAGCGGTAAGTTTGGTCGTTTCAATCTGCAGATCTTTCACGGTAAAGGATCCGAAGGAAGTTTCATTTTTATCATTAATAAGCGCACTGGCCTGAAAAGTGAAAATTCCGTTTTCCAATCCGCTAATACGGTATCTGGAGTTTTTATTGCTTGTCACATAGCTATAGCTGGACGTGTTATTTTGATCATCTTTAATGCGCAAGTCTATTTTATGCCCAAAAGTTTGCTCATAAATATCATTGTAAACTTCAGTTTCAAATACAAGCGATTCATTATTCAGATATTCATTTTTAATTGGGTAAACCTTAAATCTCCGTTTGTCTTCTTTAGTCGATAAAAATTGAATTATTTTTGATATCATTTCGTCAAAGGCGGTGTGAGATTGATTTTTTGCATATTCCTGAAGCCTCCAGCTCCAAATGCCTTCACCCAAAAGCACGGCGCTACTCCATTCATTGGTCCTTTGTATGAGCAACAAGGGCTTTTGCGTACTTACTTTCCCAACTTTCTGATAAAGCATTACTTCAGATTGAGGCAATATTTCATAATTAGCAAAAGGAACTTTTACCGGGGGGAAATTATTTAATGCCTCGATATTGTCTGTATCATATAAAAATTTGCTAAAATCAAGATTGTAGATTGGGAAGACATTATCTCTTTGATAACTCGTGGTGTGAATTTTAACCACACCATTCAATGCATTAAATGCATTGACTTCACTTTGGTTTCCATAGATGAAAAATGCCGGAATCTTTTCATCATATATTTTATTTAAAAGGGCGGTATACTTTTTTCTTTTGTCAGGGACCTGGTGCAATACCACTGCATCGTATTTGTCTTCCACATAGTCATTTAGTCCTTTGATGTGGGTGATCACCTCATAGTTGTCATTTGATTCGAGTGCATTTTTTATTGCTTTTATATCAGGGTGCGGTGCAGTAGCGAGTAATAGGATCTTCTGTTTTCCATCAATGATGTCGATAAAGGCGTCTTTTACATTGTTCGAAACTGTAAACTCTCCTTTTACGGGAAGGGCACGAAGGGTATATCTTTTCATTCCACTCTCATCGGCATCGACAAGAAACTCTACCTGATCAAATTGATTTTGATTGTTAATTTTAAGTTGCTTTTGCGCAATGACGCTTCTGTTTTTTTCTAATTGTAGTGTAACGGTTTTTCCCGCTAAATTATAACTGAATAAATCTGCTACTATAGGAAATTTATTTCCTTCATATGCTATTTTGTTGTATAAAATAGCATTTAAATTAAGGTCAGGCCGCTGAGTTGTGTCGCCGAGACCAATGGTGCTGATAGAGAAATTATAGGGATGAAAGGCAGGATTATTCCCAAGGTTATATAGCCCATCAGAGAAAAGAAGCACGTTAGATAAATTTCGTGATTCGTAATCATTTTGTATGCCCTGTAGCATTTCATTCAAATTACTCGAAATCCCATTGAACTGAATGGTGGTATTTCCTGACATTTGCCCCTGAAGCGTTCTGACTTCTGTGAGGTATCCTTTATCAATAAATTTCTGTTGTAATGTTGTGATGTTGCTTTGAAAACCCAACAGGCTGATACTATCCTCGATTTCTGAAATGGATTGAGAATTGTCCAGTGCAAAAATGATGGTTGGGGCCTCTTTAGAGTTTTGTGCCTGCCTGATTAACGGACCAAAAAGCAGCAAAGTCAATTGTGTCACCATAAGAAAACGAATGATTGCTAATACATAATTTGTATTTTTCCCCCAAGGAACTTTAGTGCCAAGGTATAATAAAGAGGCATAGGCAAGTCCGATCAATACTCCAACGCCAATGAGCCAGGGAGAGCTTTCAAATAGCAGACTTAGTTTGTTCATTTTCTATTAGCAATAAAGAGTAAGCTTCAAGCTACAGGCCTTATCATCATACCTTATAGCTTGAAGCCCCTAACTTTTTTTAGGTTAACATTCCACCATCTACCTGAAGAACCTGACCGGAAATGTAAGCAGCCATATCCGAGGCCAGAAATACAGCGCAATCTGCAACATCATCTGGAGAACCTCCTCTTTTTAATGGAATCGCATCTCTCCATGTTTGTACCATTTTCTCATCCAATGCTGCAGTCATTTCAGTTTCGATGAAACCAGGGGCAATGGCATTGCATCGAATTCCACGGCTTCCCAGTTCAAGCGCAACTGATTTGGTGAATCCGATGATCCCTGCCTTGGAGGCAGCATAATTGCCCTGTCCGGCATTTCCTTTTATACCCACAACCGAAGTCATATTAATGATTGATCCGCTTCTTTGCTTCATAAACGTTCTTGTGGACGCCTTCACTGTATTGAATACCGATTTCAAATTCACATTCATGACCGTGTCCCACATTTCTTCAGACATACGCATCAGTAGATTATCTTTGGTGATCCCTGCGTTGTTAACCAACACATTCAAGCCTCCAAAGTCCTCAACAACTGAGTCGATCAATTGTTGTGCAGCTTCAAAATCAGAAGCATCTGAGCGATATCCTTTAGCTTTAACGCCCATCGCGGAAAGTTCTTTTTCAAGAGCCTCCCCTTTTTCTACACTTGAGAGATATGTGAATGCTACATTTGCGCCCTGCTCAGCAAATTTTTTAGCGATTGCATTGCCAATTCCTTTGGATGCACCGGTTACCAGCGCAATTTTTCCTTCTAATAATTTCATAAGTATTAAATAAGTTTTGAAAAGCTATATCCGATATATCTTTGAAAGAGTTTAAAATTATAGTATCCTTTTGGAATAATAAAATTAGTTTAAGTCAATTCGCAATTAAATGTTAAAATCGTTGAAATATTATGATATAGGGTTATCCTTCTATAGTATTTGTGCTGGAATATGAGTGGCCGATGAAGGATTTGATAATTGGCGATTTTTTCACTTATTGAGATGCAATGGAAATTTATTCGACACGTTCAAAAGAACAACCTTTATCCTACTTATTTTTGAAATCATTATACATAAGTCGCGGCATATATTAATAGACCCTTAAAACATTTTAACTATTCCCAAGTGTGAAAAGAATATTAGAAAAAGCGCAAATTCATTTACTAAAAATTTGGCTGCTTGTAATTTTGTCAGTTGCCATCACTCTTTTAATAATTGCTAACTATTGTGGCTTAGGTTTTACCTACGACTCTTACCTTTTTATGGAAATTGCCGGACAAATTAGTAATGACGGGTTTTTGGCAACGCAAGGGTTTAATATAAAGCCTCCACTATATCCTCTCATGATTTATTGGTTCGGATCAGAATCAATTTTTGCAATTAATTTAGTTTGTTTTTTAATTACATTTTTAGTGTTATACCGTTTTGGGTTAGTATTAAAAACAAAAACAATAAGGTTTTTATACTGGGGTATTTTACTGTTTTCTACTCCTTTATATCTGGTTCACTCTTTTGCATGGACAGAAGCACCCTTCATTTGTGTTTTGCTCTTGGCTTTTTACGGCATCTATTCCTACCAAATGCAAGGTAAATCGAGCCTCTTATATATTTCAATTATTTTATTATTTATACTTCCTTTCATAAGGTTTGCAGGTATATTTATCTTAATGCCAACTTGTATGGTGTTAATGTTAAATCTTTCAAATAAACATAAATGGATACTAGCGGGAATCTTCAGTCTCGGCACAATTGCTTTCTCCATCTGGATATTTCAATTTGAAGACGGGTTTGCGCAAAGGTGGCACACCTTTGTAGGACCTTTTAGTAGGTTTAATTATTCTCGATATACTCATAATATAGATTCTTATTTAGAAGCCTTTAGCATTTGGATTGTTCCTCTTTCAATATATAAACCTATTCGCATTTTTTTTGCTATTATAGCATTATCAATAATTGGAATATACTCAATAAATTGCTTTCGTAAGAGAAGGAATATTCTAAGGTCAGGAATGCCAATTATTTTTCTTTGTTATTATTTTCTCCTTCACTTTGTTTTCGAGGTAGAATATTATTCTGCTGAGAGGTATTTGACACCGTTGTACAACCTTTTAATTTTATCACTTCTTATCTGGTTAGATCAAAGGTTTGCAATTATTGGGAAGATGGCAAAAAAAATAATACTGTTTTTTCTGTTTGTATTTTTGATATATAATGCGACTAGAACAATAAAGAATGTTTTTTTCTGGAATCACCTTAGGTGTGTTGAAAATCAAATCCAACCCTTACCTTAGGTCCATAGCATGAAATGGATAAGGAGTAAGGAGACAAATAAAGTACTGTAAAACAGATGAATACATAGGGATACTCCATGATTAGATGCCTTTTTGATTTTAATCATAAATAAAGAAAAGTGAAGTGCAATTTTTTCCTTACAATTTTTGATAGACGTGATGGAAGTTTTTACAATTACATGTAGTGGAACAAAAAAATATCAAGCAGAATATTTGTGGAATTAAAACAATGAAGTTCAATGAAACTAGTCAATATTTTTTTCTATTAGCAAATCATTTAAATTTGTCCTCCTAAATCAATTCTATAGAAAACACACAATAAAATATATGTCTGCAAAATATAATATAATCGTAATAGGAAGCGGTCCTGGTGGCTATGTGGCAGCAATCAGAGCATCACAATTGGGTATGAAAGTTGCAGTTGTAGAGCGGGCCGAAATTGGAGGTATTTGCCTGAATTGGGGGTGTATTCCTACCAAAGCCTTATTAAAAAGTGCCCAGGTTTTTGAATATATCAATCATGCCAATGATTATGGTATCAAAGTGAAAGATGCGAGCATAGATTTTGGAAGCGTTGTGAAACGAAGCAGAGATGTTGCAGCAGGCATGAGCAAAGGAGTCAATTTTCTGCTTAAAAAAAATGAAATTGACGTTATTAAAGGTTATGGAAAATTGCAAACTGGGAAAAAAGTGGAGGTGGAAGATGATAAAGGCGCTAAAACTGTTTATCAGGCTGATCATATCATTCTTGCTACCGGTGGAAGATCGAGGGAACTGCCAAGTTTAATGCTTGACCATAAAAAAATAATCGGCTACAGGAAGGCCATGACTTTAGACAAGCAGCCTGAGTCCATGGTGATTGTAGGTTCCGGAGCGATTGGTTCTGAGTTTGCCTACTTCTACAATTCCATTGGGACAATGGTCACCCTGGTTGAGTTTCTGCCAAATATTGTTCCTGTCGAAGACGAAGAAGTGTCAAAACAACTGGAACGGTCTTATAAAAAATCGGGTATCAAGGTTATGAAGAGTTCTGAAGTAACCCATGTGGACACTTCAGGTGAAGGGTGTAAAGTGACCATCAAAACAGCTAAAGGAGAAGAGCAGATCGAATGCGATATTGTATTGTCTGCAGTTGGAATTTCCACCAATATTGAAGGGATCGGTCTTGAAGATGTGGGTGTTGCCACAGACAAGGGCAAGGTGATTGTAGATGATTATTATAAAACAAATATTCCCGGAGTTTACGCAATCGGTGACATTGTAAAAGGCCAGGCTTTGGCACATGTTGCCTCAGCCGAAGGGATTATTTGTGTAGAAAAAATAGCCGGGGAAAACCCTGAACCTCTCGATTACAACAATATCCCAGGTTGCACGTATAGCAGCCCGGAAATTGCCTCCGTAGGTTACACTGAGAAAGCCGCTAAGGAAGCGGGATATGACATTAAAGTTGGTAAGTTCCCTTTCTCAGCTTCAGGAAAGGCTAGCGCTGCCGGAGCAAAAGAGGGATTTGTAAAGGTAATCTTTGATGCCAAGTACGGTGAGTGGCTTGGCGCTCACATGATCGGTGCAAATGTTACAGAAATGATTGCTGAGGTTGTTGTGGCTCGAAAACTGGAAACAACAGGGCATGAGATTGTGAAATCTGTACACCCGCACCCGACCATGTCAGAAGCAATTATGGAAGCAGCCGCAGCGGCTTATGACGAAGTAATTCATTTGTAGGATATATAAAATGAAAAAGCATTATATCACAAGTTCTGAATTTGAAGAAAAATTTGAAGCAGAAGAGGATATTACAACATTTTTGGATATTGAAAACGCATCCCGCCCTGGTCTGAAACAAAGAAGGGTTAGTGTTGATTTTCCTGCATGGATGGTTGCTGAACTGGATCGTGTATCTAAAAAATTAGGAGTGACACGTCAGAGCGTGATTAAGATATTTATTTCAGACAAACTGAAAGAGGACGGAATATAATTAATTGCACAAATGTGTACGTGGTGTGCTGCATGGTGAGATAAATTATAAAAAATATACTCATAAAAAATCTAAATTTACCGATAAGACGTTGATTAGCAGGCCATTCACAGCATCCTGGTGGCTTAGTGGTTATTTTTTTTAAAAGGAAGAATGGCACTTCATTTTTACATTACTTCTCTTTTATTTCACAATTCAATTGTTCTATTGTTCAGAACTTGACTAAAGCAAACCTGCAAAAGACAACCTCCAAACTAACAACATAGCTTGTCCTGTGAGATTGGTTAGTTTATTTCTCTAAACACTTTCTAAATATGGAACATTACGTATTGTGATCAATAAGTTTAGCTCCATAATTAAAAGCCCCTGTAAAATTAATCACGGGGCTTAGAAAAATTTGCTTTATAACTATCTATTCATGACTTAATAATTTTTCAAGAATCTCTTTAGCAGCTTTCGAAATCACAGTTCCGGGGCCAAATACTCCTGCAACACCGGATTTATATAAGAAATCATAGTCTTTTGGAGGAATGACACCACCGGCTACTACCAGAATATCCTCACGTCCCAGCTTTTTCAATTCTCCAATAAGCTGTGGTACCAGCGTTTTATGACCGGCGGCCAAACTTGATGCACCTACGATATGGACATCATTTTCAGCGGCTTGATGAGCTACTTCTTCCGGAGTTTGGAAAAGTGGCCCTATGTCCACATCAAAGCCCAGATCAGCGAAACTTGTTGAAATCACTTTGGCGCCACGATCATGACCGTCCTGCCCCATTTTAGCAACCATAATCCTCGGTCTTCGGCCTTCTATTTCCGCAAACTTATCAGCCAGGGACTTTGATTCTTCAAAGCTTTCATCGGATGCTGCTTCAGCAGAATAAACGCCGGAAATGGATCGTATGGTAGCTACATGACGTCCGAATTCTTTTTCCATAGCATCGAAATCTCACCCAGGGTAGCACGTTTTCTGGCCGCATCTACTGCTAAATCCAATAAATTTCCATCACCGTCTGCCGCGCATTTATTGATCGCTTCCAGGGCTGCTTGTACTTCATCATTGTTTCTGTCAGCTTTCAGTTTAGCAAGTCGTTCCAGCTGAGCTTGTCTTACGACGGTGTTATCCACTTCGAGCAACTCAATATCAGTTGGTTCGTCAGTTTTATATTTATTCACACCAACAATTACATCTCTTCCTGAATCGATACGAGCCTGCTTTCTTGCCGCTGCTTCTTCAATTCTCATTTTAGGAAGGCCTGTTTCAATAGCTTTGGCCATACCACCTAGATCTTCAACCTCCTGAATCAATGCCCAGGCGCTATTTGCCAATTCATGTGTTAATTTCTCTACATAATAGGAGCCTGCCCATGGATCAATAGCCCTGCAAATATTTGTTTCATCCTGAATGTAAAGCTGGGTATTTCGCGCAATTCTTGCCGAGAAGTCAGTAGGAAGTGCGATAGCTTCGTCAAGTGCATTGGTGTGCAAAGATTGAGTATGACCCAATGCAGCGGCCATGGCTTCGACAGCAGTTCTTGTCACATTATTAAATGGATCCTGCTCAGTCAGCGACCAACCTGAAGTTTGACTGTGTGTTCGCAAGGACATTGACTTTGGATTTTTGGGGTTGAATTGTTTTACAATTTTTGCCCATAACAATCTTCCGGCCCTCATTTTGGCAATCTCCATAAAATGATTCATGCCTATGGCCCAGAAAAAGGATAACCTCGGTGCAAATTTGTCAATATCAATTCCTGCCTGGATTCCCGTTCTTAAGTATTCCAATCCATCGGCCAGTGTATAGGCCAACTCAATATCTGCGGTGGCCCCTGCTTCTTGCATGTGGTATCCACTGATACTAATGGAGTTGAATTTAGGCATATTTTTAGAGGTGTATTCGAAAATATCTGCAATGATTTTCATGGAAGGAAGAGGCGGATAAATGTAGGTATTCCTCACCATAAACTCCTTCAAAATATCATTTTGAATCGTTCCGGTCAATAACTCAGGTTTCACGCCTTGTTCTTCAGCCGCCACAATGTAAAATGCCAATATCGGTAATACAGCGCCATTCATCGTCATGGAAACTGACATTTTATCCAAAGGGATCTGATCAAAAAGGATCTTCATGTCAGCTATGGAATCAATCGCCACACCGGCTTTGCCAACATCTCCTACCACGCGAGGGTGGTCAGAATCATACCCCCGGTGCGTTGCCAGGTCAAAGGCAATAGAAAGCCCTTTTTGGCCGGCGGCAAGGTTTCTACGATAAAACGCATTTGACTCTTCGGCAGTTGAAAACCCCGCATATTGCCTAACGGTCCATGGTCGCATGACGTACATGGTGGAATATGGGCCTCTTAAGAATGGAGGTATACCGGAGGCATAATCCAAATGCTCGACATCTTTAAGATCATCAGCAGAGTAAACAGGCTTTATTTTTATTTTCTCTGCAGAAATCCATGACTGTTGTTTGTCAGATTTATGTTTCAGGACAGGATCGCTGTCTTGAATATCTTTGTAGGTAATTTTTGAAAAATCCGGTCTCATCTATTTATTAATTAAATGATGTTCAATTTTTGTTGAAAACTTTTTAATGTTTCTGTCAGATCAGCTCGGATGTGAACGAATTCATCAACTCCGGCGGATTTGAGATCTTCAAGGAATTCTGTTGGATATCCTGCAATAACCAGGATGCCATCCTTTTTCGCCTCTTTAAATTTTTTCGCAAATGCCACTCCCTTTGTTGCATAATCTTCGTCCGCCCCACAAATCACTGTAATTTCAGCGTTTTGATCTATGGCTAATGCTAAGGCTTTTTCTGTAGTTTCAGTGATTGTTCCATTCACTATTTCAAAACCTCCACAACCTATAAAGCCTGCGCTGAATTGAGATCTGGCAGTCCTCATGGTTGGATTTTCACCCAGCAATACCATAAAGGCTTTTGGCCTATGACCAGACTTTACAGTGTATGCATCCGTCTGTTTTCTTAGCTCCTCAAATTCGACAGCGCCATTTTGAGGCTGAAGTATTTCTATTTCACCACTTTCATGAGCGCTTGCACCTGCTGATTGCTGAAGGTCTAGTTTCTCGTTGGTATTTGGGTATTGATTGGTCCCTACAAAAACTGCTCTTCTTTGAGAAGCCAACTTCAATTTTTTAGCTCTGGTTTCTTTTATTTTAGACTGAATGATTTCCGATAGAAAGCTTTTTATAAAACCCCCATTTTTTTCGATTTCAAGAAATAAGCTCCAAGCTTTTTGGACTAACTCATCTGTGATGTTTTCAATATAATAAGAACCCGCTGACGGATCTACGATTTTATCGAAATAAGATTCTTCCTTTAGTATGTTAGAAACATTTCTCGAAATCCTTTTTGATAACTCAGTAGATGGTTCAAAGCTTTCATTGTACGGCGCAATTGTCAGCGCATTGCACCCACCAATCACTGCAGACATTGCTTCTGTGGTATTTCTCAACATATTTACATATGGATCATACACTGTTTTTGTCCATCCTGATGATACGCTGTATATATTTAGGTCACCCGGATCATATTCAGATAAGCCATAAGATTCTGCTATTTTAAAGAACAGAATCCTTAGCGCTCTTAGCTTGCCGATTTCCAAAAAATAATCTGTACCCACAGACATCGAAAACTCGATGTTTCTGATTATTTTTTCAGCGATTAAGCCAAGCTCAACCAGTTTATCGATATAGTCCACTGCTACGTTTAAGGTGAAAGCCAGTTCCTGGACAATGCTTGATCCGGAATTTTGGAATTGAGCGCTATTTACAGTTAATCCATAAAATCGGTCAGCGGAATCTGTGATCTCAATAATTTCTTTAAGCGCCTTGAAACCATCATCCGCCATTTTGCCCTTTAGTGTCAAATTTCTAATTGGGTCGTAGTTGGTGCTCCCAAATAGTTGGCTGGTTTCAATGTGATTCTCACTTTCATAAGTAAAATACCCTTTTATCAATTTTGCTGCATCGCGGTCGGCTATAAAGGATATGGAACAGTGAAGAGGTAATATGTTGTTGAGTAATTTTTTTATATCAATCCCATCCTTGCCGGTGAGGTCAAATATTAATCCGTCTGCACCGCTATTGAGCGCTTTAATTGCTGCTTTATTTGCTGAGTCAGCATCTTCAACTTCAATTTTCTCTCTATTCACCCAATATCTTGGTGCGTGTGAACCATCTTGCACATTGAGTATATTGCTCTCAAATTTTTTTAGATAGTTGAGATTTTTTAAATCGTCACTTGAATAATAAGGTTGAAGGTCGAAGCCTTCAAGCGTTTTCCAGACTAACTTTTTATCAAAATCAGCGCCCTTCAGGTCTGTCAGGGTTTTTTCTTTCCATTGCTCCTTTGGAACTTGTGGAAATTCAGAGAATAAATTTCCTGAATATTTTACTTCTTTCATGAGTGTGACTAATTCAGTAAATGATAAAATTGAACTTATATATTAAAGCTAAATTTTTTTTTTGTAGCTTTAATTGAAAGGTCAAAATTAGTTTTTAGAGGCTTAATAACTGAATGATACTAATCATTGGAAAATATGATTAATGTCACCTGCAAAATGAATGGCAAATTGTTTTTGTCAAGTCGTTGATGGTAATTTTCTTCCGAAAAAAATTATATTTTTTAAAGAATATTTTACCAGAACATCCAATTAGAGGCTGGATTTTATAATTAATAAAAGTCAAGCTGTATGTACTGTTTTTTGTTTGATATATTTTGTTCAAATTTGTTTCCTTTTTTAAGGATTAATCATAATAATCCAGTTTAATAACTGATGCATAGCGACCATAAAACAGCGTGGAATAATTGTCTGATAAAGATTAAAGAAAATATTGGTGGCCAAGGTTTTGAAACGTGGTTCAAGCCTATTAAACCAATAAATCTTGAAGACAACATTTTAACTATTCAGGTGCCGAGTCAATTTTTTTACGAGTATCTTGAAGAGCATTATGTGTCTTTATTGAGATCCGTAATCGACAATCAGCTTGGAAAAGAATTTCGCTTGGAATATTCTGTTGTAGTAGATACAGGCGATGCTTCGAACCAACCCTATACCATCAATTTGCCTAATAATCCTTCAAGAACTTCAGGTAATGGGGTAGGTTCCAAATACGAATCAAAAAAATATGTAAGCTCATTTGAGCTCTATGGCAATAATGTAAAATTAAATCCGGCCTATAGGTTTGATAATTTTATTGAAGGTGATTGCAACAGGCTGGCAAGGTCGGCAGGGTATGCTGTGGCACAGAGACCAGGTGTGACATCTTTTAACCCATTGATGTTGTATGGTGGGGTTGGCCTGGGAAAAACGCACCTGGTTCAGGCTATTGGGAATGAAATAATGAGTGGTTCTGAAAAGAAAGTTGTTCATTATGTTTCTTCAGAAAAGTTTGCCAATCAGTTTTTTGACGCCATTAAAAATAACAAAATACAGGAGTTTTCAAGTTTTTATTTGAAAGTTGATGTGCTCATTATTGATGACGTTCAGTTTTTTGAAGGGAAGGAAAAAACACAGGAAATATTCTTTCATATTTTCAATCATTTGCATCAGTCTGGGAGTCAGATCATTATGACGAGTGATCGTCCCCCAAAAGATCTGTCAGGTTTGATGGAAAGATTGGTGAGTAGGTTTAAATGGGGATTGACTGCAGATTTACAACTGCCTGATTATGAAACCAGGATAGCAATTATTAACCGGAAAATGCAGGCGGATGGTATTATTATACCGGGAAATGTCATTGAATATTTAGCATATAGCGTAGATACCAATGTAAGAGAACTGGAGGGTGTAATTATCTCATTGATGGCTAATGCCTCTTTAGTAAGAAAGGAGATTGATCTTGAATTAGCTAAGCAAACGCTTAAAAGCATTGTTCATGATATCGATTCTGAGGTTGGTATTGACTACATTCAAAAAACAGTTTCTGAGTTTTTTAAAGTATCCATAGATCAACTAAAAGATAAAACCAGAAAAAAAGAAATTGTGATTGCGCGTCAATTAGCGATGTATTTTTCTAGGGACTATACTAAATTGTCTCTGAAATCCATAGGAGATCATTTCGGAGGTCGCGACCATAGTACTGTAATTCATGCTGTTCAGACAGTAAGCGACCTTTGCGAAACTGATACTAATTTTAAAAAATCAGTAGACGATTTGAGAAAAAAACTGAAGCTGAAGGCCATTTAGCCTAACAATTTCAAGGATTAGCCTGATATTTCATCTATATTTTCCAGATGCAGCTGCATTATCAAGTGAATTCTTGAAAGGGGATTTCACAATCTACCAACTAAAAGTGATACTTATAATATTGGGTTGCGCCTCTTTTATTTACCCCTTCCAGATAGACACGACCTCTGATATTGGTAAGTATGTCAGTTAGCGATTCCGGGTCTTTGATCGGCGCCTTATTGATATAGGTAATTATAAACCCTTCTTTGATATCCATTTGGTTGATTAGTCCATTTCTTACTTTCAAAATTCTGACGCCGTGCTTGATGTTCAGAAGATCCCGCTCGACTTTTGAAACTTTCTCAAGATCGGCTCCCAGAGAACGTGAGGTGACTACATTCCTTTCCAGCAATTCTGTGGTACCTTCTTTATTAGTCAGAGTCACTGAATGATGGATAATTTTCTTATTTCGCTTATACATAAGATTTATCTTATCGCCCGGAGAATGATAACTCAAAACCTCTTCAAACTGACTCCTGCTATTTATCGCTTCATTATCTATTTTAATGATTATATCACCTTTCTTCATACCTATTTTAGATGCAGTGCCATCTTCCTGAACATAACTTAGTACAACACCTGAATAATCCTCTGTATTCAGTTTTTTTGCAATTTCAGAATCAATATCAAGCACCTCTGCACCCATAAAAGCTTTTTGCACTTCGCGGTATTTTATTAGATCATCGACAACTTTTTTTACAATATCCGAAGGTACAGCAAATCCATAACCGGCATATGAACCGGTCTTGGACAAAATGGCAGTATTTATGCCAATCAATTCGCCCTCAAGATTCACCAACGCTCCACCGCTATTGCCGGGATTGATTGCTGCATCAGTTTGAATGAAGGATTCAATGGGAAAAATCGAATGGTTGATGTTTAGTTCTCTTCCTTTGGCGCTCACAATTCCAGCCGTTACCGTTGAGGTAAGGTTGAATGGATTGCCAACAGCAAGCACCCATTCACCCACTTTTACGTTTTTTGAGCTTCCTATTTTTATTTCTGGTATTCCGCTTGTTTCCACTTTTAGCACAGCCAGATCCGAAGATGCGTCAGCCCCAACAAGGCTTGCTTCATATGCTTTTTTGCCAATAATCACCTCAATCTTAAGCGCATCATTTACGACGTGATTGTTGGTGATGATGTACCCATCCCTGCTGTAAATGACTCCTGATCCGCTACTAATGGATTGACCTACCCCTTCTCCAAAAAACCAGTCCATCCAGGTGCTTCCGTACCTATTTTGTGAAATGGTCTTTATATAAACAACACTTTGTGTTGTGATTTTTGAAGCCTGAATAAAATCTGCCGGCTTGAGTATGGCAGAAGAAACTTGAGTATCTAGCTCATTATTTTCCTTAACATCTGTTTTAATATTTGATGCCGGGCTCGTAGTGTTATTCGTATTTGTAACAATTGGGATTTGATCCGTTTGACTTTCCACGAAAGTGGCTGACAGATAGTTGGCGTAAAACCACGCACCACCTATTCCTGAGATAAATCCGATAAATATAATTGAAAGGGTCTTCTTCATGATCAATGAAATTTTGTCAGTTTAAACTGCGGTTTATGTGTTTTCAAAAACTGTGCAAAAAACTACAGATAACAGAAATTAAATTAATAATGACAAGATTAATTTAATTTTTACCTTTGCACGCAATGGGAATAAGATCATTTTTGAGCAAGCCACTGGCGTCAATTGTAGTTGCCCGACAAAAGGACTGGGCCGCAAAACCGGGTGAGACACAGCAGCAGGTTTTTCATTCAATAATTGAAAAAGCCAGGACAACAAAATTTGGTATTGACCATGATTTTGGAGGGATAAGATCTTATCAGGATTACAAGGATAGAGTTCCTGTAAGAGATTATGAGGGATTGTCACCCTATGTAAAAATGATATTAAATGGCGATGAAAATGTGCTTTGGCCCGGGAAACCGATTTATTTCGCTAAAACATCAGGCACCACCTCAGGAACGAAATATATACCGATCACAAAAGATTCGATCCCGAATCACATCAACAGTGCAAAAAATGCCATACTAAGCTATATCAATGAAACAGGGAAGGCTCAGTTTATAGACCACAAACTTATTTTTCTGTCAGGTAGTCCGATTCTTGATCAGAAAGCTGGAATAAATACAGGAAGACTTTCGGGGATTGTAAACCATCATGTGCCAGGATATTTGAGAACCAATCAAATGCCATGCTATGATACGAATTGTATTGAAGACTGGGAGCAAAAGCTGGAGAAGATAATTGATGAAACGATTGATCAGAAAATGTCACTGATTTCCGGTATTCCACCATGGGTTCAAATGTATTTTGACAGGATTATTGAGCGAACAGGCAAACAGATAAAAGACGTGTTTCCTGACTTTTCCATGTTTATATATGGTGGCGTAAATTTTGAACCTTACCGGGCAAAGTTGTTTGATTCGATTGGGAAAAAGATAGATTCTATTGAAACCTATCCTGCTTCAGAAGGCTTTATTGCCTATCAGGATTCCCAAGAAGAAGAAGGATTATTGCTTTTATTGAAATCCGGGATATTCTTTGAGTTTATTCCAACTGATGAATATTTCAATGAAAATCCCACCCGATATTCCATTGAAGAGGTTGAAACGGGTGTGAATTATGCAGTAATCATCAACAGCAACGCGGGCTTGTGGGCTTACTCTATTGGAGATACGGTAAAATTTGTCAATAAAAATCCATATCGTGTAATTGTTACCGGTAGAATAAAGCATTTTATTTCTGCTTTTGGTGAGCATGTGATAGGAGAGGAGGTTGAAAAAGCCATGAAGCATGCGACTGAAAAATTCAACGAAGTGGAAACGATAGAATTTACCGTTGCGCCTCAGGTTGCACCTGATGAAGGGCTTCCACTGCATGAGTGGTATGTGGAATTTTCGAAATCACCGAATGACTTCAAGCTTTTTGAAGCGGAAATTGATAAAAAGCTACAACAATTAAACTCCTACTATAAAGATTTAGTTGAAGGTAGGATACTGCGACCCTTAAAAATAATGCCACTTAAAAGAGATTCATTTAGGGATTATATGAAATCAAAAGGCAAGCTTGGAGGACAAAATAAAGTGCCAAGACTTTCTAATGATCGACAAATAGCAGATGAGCTTAGAACATATCAATTATAATCTTTAATTTTGCGGGCTTAATTTTTGAATATTAGACGATTCTGAGTCAGACAAAAAAACATATAGCTATTCTGGGGAGCACAGGTTCGATTGGCACGCAGTCTCTTGAAGTTATTGCTACTAATCCGGATTCTTTTGAAGTCGAAGCGCTTACGGCTCATCGTAATGCAGACTTGCTCATTAAGCAAGCTATGCAATTCAAGCCAAATGCAGTTGTGATTGTCGATGATGCATTGTATAAGCAGGTTTTTGATGCACTTGATCCTCTGGATATAAAAGTTTATTCGGGGGAGAAGTCATTGTGCTCAGTCGTGGAAATGGATACTATCGATGTGGTGCTGACAGCTTTGGTGGGATATGCAGGTCTGAGGCCAACTGTCCGGGCGATAGAATATGGGAAACAAATTGCTTTGGCAAATAAAGAAACTTTAGTAATTGCCGGAGATCTGATTACCAAAATAGCCAGAGAAAAAGGAGTTAATATTTATCCGGTTGATTCTGAACATTCGGCTATTTTTCAGTGTTTGGTTGGTGACTTTCAAAATAAAATTGAAAAAGTAATACTAACTGCTTCAGGGGGACCTTTTAGAGGTAAGAACCGAGAAGACTTGCTTGATGTCAAAGTTGCTCAGGCGCTTAAACATCCCAATTGGGACATGGGGGCAAAGATTACCATCGATTCTGCAACTATGATGAATAAGGGCTTGGAGGTGATAGAAGCAAAATGGTTGTTTGGCCTGGATAATAATCAAATTGATGTGGTTGTACATCCACAGTCCATCATCCATTCGATGGTTCAGTTTGAGGATGGATCCATAAAAGCTCAGATGGGATTGCCCGATATGCGCTTGCCGATTCAATATGCCTTGAGCTATCCTGATAGATTGAAGTCTGATTTTCCACGATTTAATTTTTTGGATTATCAGACATTAACTTTTGAACAACCAGATTTAGATACGTTCAGGAATTTGGGTTTGTCTTATGAGGCATTGCAAAAAGGGGGGAATTTACCTTGTATTTTAAATGCGGCGAATGAAGTGGCAGTTGATGCTTTTTTAAATGAAAAAATAGGATTCCTGGAGATCTCAGATGTCATTGAAGAAAGCATGAGATGTATTGATTTTTTAAAAAGTCCAACACTTGACGATTACGTTGGTACAGATATAGAAACAAGAATAAAGGCAAAAGAAATAATTAGTAAATGGGAAGTACATTAGATATTATCGTAATGGTTGGACAGCTTATTCTGGCATTGTCCATCTTAGTGGGAGTACATGAAGGAGGACATATGTTAGCTGCTAAATTTTTCGGAATGCGTGTAGAGCAGTTTTCCATAGGTTTTCCGCCAAAAGTATTTGGGTTCAAATATGGTGAAACAGTTTATTCGATCGGAGCGATACCTTTGGGAGGGTTTGTGAAAATTTCTGGAATGATCGACGAATCGCTCGATACGAAAACTATGGAGGAAGAACCACAAGCATGGGAGTTCAGATCAAAACCCGCATGGCAAAGGCTCATCGTCATGCTCGGAGGGATTATTGTAAACGTGATCACAGGAATTATAATATTTATTTTTCTCACCTATTCTTTAGGCGAATCATATTATTCAATTTCCGAGGTAAATAAGCTTGGCTTAGTTGCAGGGCCTATTGGAGAGGATCTTGGAATTAAGACCGGAGATAGGATTGTTGCGATCAATGGAGAAGCTTTTGAGAAATATAGAGATATCCGGGATCCGAATCGTTTGCTGGAAAGCAATTGCTACTATACGATTCTGAGAGATGGAAAAAAAATTGAGATTCCGATTCCTGCAAATTTCATTGAAAATTTTTCAAGGGATGAACCTGAAAGTATGTTCGTTTCACCGATTCACAAATTTATGGTCGGAACTCTTGAAAAAGGAAAAGGAGCAGATAAGGCCGGATTAAAGCCAGGGGATAGAATTCTGAAAATTAATGGAAAATCAGTTGAATATTATCATGACTTCAAAACTGAAGTAGCAAACTATGCCGGTCAAACGGTATCATTGGATATAAAAAGGCCAACGGATAAGGAAATGATACAATTTACTGAACAACAAATAAATGTGGAAGTAGGTAAGGATACATTACTTGGATTTGTTGCAACCAATCTGATGGAATCAACTAGCATGCAATACAGTTTTTTGGAGTCTGTACCAAAAGGAACCGAAAGAGCCTTTAGTGTGGTTTGGGTGAACATCAAGGCTTTTGGTAAAATGTTTAAGGGAGAGCTCTCTGCAACAAAAAATTTAAGAGGGCCATTGGGTATTATGAAAACTTTTGGCGTTACCTGGAATTGGGTGAGATTTTGGACACTGACAGGTCTGATCTCTATGGTACTGGCATTTATGAATTTATTACCCATTCCGGCGCTTGATGGCGGTCATGTTGTATTTCTTATGTATGAAATAATATCCGGAAGAAAGCCTTCTGATAAATTCCTTGAAAATGCTCAAAAAGTAGGTATGGTGTTGCTTTTAGGTCTGATGGTTTTCGTGTTCTTTAACGATATCATCCAGGAGTTCTTTTAATGAAATCAAGTTTGAAGATTTAATTTGAGGGAGGTGGTTTTGACATTAACTACCTTCCTTTGTTGTTTCCTTCTATGTTCTTCTCATTGATTAGCGTTTACCAATCATCCTCTTCTTCCTGCTGAATTTCTTTTTGCATTTTCTTCAATTCTTCCTGAGAAGGTCGGTACAATTCAAATTCAACCCGGCGATTTAACGCTTTGTCTTCTTCTGTTTTTTCTTCAACTATAGGCTGGGAATTTCCATATCCAAAAGTTTCGATTCTTGCGGCAGAAATGTTTCCGAAGTAAATGATATATTCGGCAATGGCCTTAGCTCTTTCAATTGATAAATCCATATTAAAGTCGCTATTACCATCAGAATCTGTATGTCCGGCGATTTTTAATTTGAAAGCAGGATTGTCAAGCAGGAAGTCAGAAAGTTTATCAAGATCGATATACATACTGGTTTTCAATTCTGAAGACCCATTATCAAACTCAATTGTTTCAAATTTCAAGCGACTAGTGATGGATTCGGTGAGCATATTTAGTTCCATGTCACCATCTAAAAAGAAAATTTCTTCTATCCTGAAAAACTCATCTCCCTGAATTATCAGTAAATATTGTTTTTTATTAATTAGGTTGAAATCATATTTTCCTTCTTTACTCAAAAAACGCGGAGCGACTTCAATGCCTGTCTCAAGGTCAATGACAGAAACTATTCCTCTTTCGAATGGATTTTTTGTGTTGGAATTAAGAAGAGACCCTGATAATATTGTGGTGGCCAATGGTTGGCCTTCCATCGGCAATGGAAAGGAATATAAATCCAAATTATTTAAATCGTTCTCAATGGATCTGGCATAAAAGAGATCTTTGCTTTTCGAATCGATTGTAAAATAAAACTCGCTTCCCTTTCCATTTACAAGTGGGCCAATATTATCAGCTTCCTGCCATACATTATTAATTGCAGAAGATTTGTAAATATCAAATTCACCAAAATTCAGCACGTACCCATTAGAACTGAAATACAAAATATGATAGGCCGGATGAATAAAAGGGCTTACTTCACTATTCCGGCTATTGATGATGGGACCAATATTTTGAGATTTCGTCCAATTACCTTTTTTATCTTTATATGTATAATAAATGTCGGACATGCCAAATCCACCAATCCGGTCAGAGGCAAAATAAAGCGTGTCATCGTTGTGGCTCAATGCAGGATGAGAATCCCAAGAACGACTATTCACATTTACACCCAAATTTGTAGCACGTCCCCATGTGCTATCAGGCTGCAAGGTGGATATATATATATCACAATTTCCGTATGATCCGGGAGCGTCACATCGTGCAAAGTATAGCGTTTTTCCATCTTTACTCATACAAACAGAGCCCTCATTGTAAATTGTATTGAGCTCTCGAATGGGCCTGGCAAAATCCCATTGGTCGTACTCGATTGCGCTGAAATAAATATCTTCATTCTGCTTGGTATCCAAGCCATTAGGGATGATATTTTTTTTGGAAGTAAAAACAAGTGTTTTATCATCAATGGCTAGTGCAGGCCCATAATCAGAATACTCAGAGTTAATAAAATGGCCCATGTTAATTTGCCAATTCCTCGGGGGACGTAAAGTGTCAACATATCTGCGGTAATCGACCAACTCATAGTAGTAATCAATAGGAACATATTTTTGCAATTCATTTTTGCTTAATGAATCATAGTATATTTCTAGCTCTTCAAGTTTTATATCCGCCCGATTATGCTTCAAAACAAGACGATATATTTTTTTTGCGTCTTCCATATCACCATACAGTTCGGTAAGTTTGCCATATCTCCACAGCAAATGGGTGTCTTTATAAAAATTTTGAATGCCGAAATTGGAAATATAATTCCCTAATTCTGAATACAAACCTTCCCAATCTTTTGCCCCTTCCTTAAGAGTGATTGACTTCAGATTATTTTCATTGTAATAATAGAGGATTTTGTTTATATTTTTAAACTGAAAAATTTCATCAGTAGTCTTGGTCTCAAACTGTTCTTTTTTGGTTTTTTTCCATAGTCTGTTTTTTTTACTCTTTTTTTGGCAAATGCCTTGAGTAAAAATCAGAAATATAAGAAAGAACGTACAAATAAATATCCTTCTATATTGAGTCATAAAAAAGTAAACATTATTTACGGTTTGTGTTTTATTGAGCTAAATATGTCATAAATTTATTTTTTAACCAAATTCAAAGGGAGGCTTTGTTTTTTGGCATAAGGATTGACTAACTATTATGTTTAAAAATTAGAAGGTATAAACGTGCCAATATGGCAGGGAAAGCATATATATGAGCAGAAAAAAGAAAGAGTTAGTCACATCTCTCACATTTTCCAGTTTTAGCGAGGACGATTCGGGAGAATTGATACAATTAATTGCTCCTGATGAAGACGAGAAATCCGGTAGCGCCTCATTACCTGATCAATTGCCAATTTTGCCAATAAGAAATACAGTACTATATCCAGGTGTTGTAATACCAATTACAGTTGGAAGACAAAAATCTATCAGGCTGGTCAAAAGTTCGTATAGAGGGGATCGGATCATTGGTGTAGTAGCACAAAAAAGCAATAAAAAGGAAGAACCAAAATTTGAAGATATTTACAATGTGGGTACAGTTGCAAGGATTGTTAAAATGCTTGTTCTGCCAGATGGAAATACCACAATTATAATTCAAGGTAAGCAGCGGTTTAAAATAGTTGAAAGGGTGAAGGAAGAACCTTTTATGAAAGCTAAAGTCAAGTATCTTGAAGATAATTTTCCTTCAAAAAACAAAAAGGAAACTAAGGCAATTCTACAGTCAATAAGAGATGCCGCACATAAGATCTTAAAACTAAATCCTGAAATACCTCAAGAAGCGCAAATAGCCATTGACAATATTGATAGCCCAACCTTTCTGACGCATTTTTTGTCCTCGAATCTTAGCGTGGATGTAGATGATAAGCAAAAACTCCTGGAGATCGAAAACGGATCGAAACGGGCGACATTGTTGCTTGAATATATGATGAAAGATATTCAAATGTTGGAGTTGAAACAGGAAATTCAGAATCGCGTTCATTCCGATATCGATCAGCAACAAAGAGATTACTTCCTTCGACAGCAGATTAAAATCCTCCAGGATGAGTTGGGTAATGAGGGGCCGGATCATGAGTTGAAGCTTCTCAGAGAAAAATCCAAAAAGAAAAAATGGAACCCTGAAATTCGCGAGCACTTTGAAAAAGAGTGTGATAAAATTATGCGCATGAACCCTGCTGCGGCGGAGTATCCGGTGTCCATGAACTATGCTGAGTTTTTGGTGGACCTTCCCTGGAATGATTTTACAAAAGATAACTTTGATCTAAAGCGGGCACAGAAAATTATGGACAGGGATCATTACGGGCTCGTGAAAATAAAGGAAAGGATTATTGAATTTTTGGCTGTAAGAAAGCTGAAGAATGACCTGAAAGGACCGATCCTTTGTCTATATGGCCCTCCGGGTGTTGGCAAAACCAGCTTGGGCAAATCAGTGGCAAAGGCGCTAAATCGCAAATATGTAAGGATGTCTTTGGGAGGTGTTCATGATGAAGCTGAAATCCGTGGACATAGAAAAACCTATGTCGGTGCAATGCCTGGGAAGATTATCCAGCATATTAAGAAAGTTAAGGCAGCCAATCCAGTATTCGTCCTTGATGAAATTGATAAGGTGAGTTCGGATTTTCGCGGAGATCCATCTTCAGCTCTTTTAGAAGTATTGGATCCTGAGCAGAATAGCACATTTAGCGATAATTATTTAGAATTGGATTATGACCTTTCTAATGTGCTTTTTATTGCTACGGCAAATACTCTGGATACCATTCAGCCGGCCTTAAGGGATAGAATGGAGATAATCGAATTGACAGGCTATACTTTAGAGGAGAAAGTACAAATTGCTAAAAAGCATTTAGTTCCAAAACAGCGTGATGAACATGGGGTGAAAGCCAAAGATGTAACAATTACCAATGAGGCTCTCGTAAAAATAATTGAGAATTATACCAGGGAATCAGGGGTTCGAAGTCTTGAGCGATTGATAGGCAAGGTGATTAGGTATGTCGCCAAATCCGTTGCCATGGAAGATGAATATCAAAAAAGAATAAATCCTGCCAAAGTCAGGGATATATTGGGAGCAGAACACTTTGATAAAGAATTATATGAAGACAATCATACTTCTGGCGTGGTTACCGGGTTAGCCTGGACCCAGGTAGGTGGCGAAATATTGTTTATCGAATCTAGTTTGAGTAGGGGAAAAGGGAAACTTACGCTTTCCGGCCAACTAGGAGATGTGATGAAAGAATCTGCTATGGCAGCTTTATCATATTTGAAATCCAATGCTGAGCAGTTTGAAATCGATTATCGTGTATTTGAGCATTATGATTTACATGTTCATGTTCCTGCTGGCGCTGTGCCCAAAGACGGCCCTTCGGCTGGTGTAACGATGCTTACTTCTTTAACCTCGGTTTTTACACAGCGAAAAGTTAAAGCCAAACTTGCTATGACCGGTGAAATTACCCTCCGAGGAAAAGTATTACCCGTTGGAGGCATTAAGGAAAAGATACTTGCAGCAAGAAGAGCTGGAATCAAGGAAATTATTATGTGTGAAAAAAATAGAAAGGACATTGAAGAGATTGATGAGAATTATCTTTCGACTCTAAAGATTCACTATGTAAATAATGTAGATCAGGTGATTGAGTTGGCTTTGTTGGATGAAAAGGTTGAAAATCCAATGATTTTAGATATTAAAGAGCCAAATAATCTGGGGTCTCAAAAATAGGTATGTAAATTTTTATTCCTTCTAGGGCCCATTTTTCAAAGAAGGTTAATTGAAATAGAATTTTAAGGAAGTATAATGAAAGGATTTGAAGAACGTAATTTAACTCCAAGGCAAATTGTTGAGGAATTGGATAAATATATAATTGGACAGGATAAGGCAAAAAAAAATGTTGCTATTGCCATGCGGAATCGATGGCGACGAATGAATGTAAAAACTGAAATTAAAGGAGATATCATCCCAAATAATATTTTATTGATTGGTGCAACTGGAGTTGGAAAAACTGAAATTGCCCGAAGAATTGCAAAGATTACCAAAGCGCCATTTACTAAAGTTGAAGCTTCGAAATTTACTGAAGTTGGTTATGTAGGTAGAGATGTTGAAAGCATGGTGAGGGATCTGGTTGAGCAAAGTGTGAATCTTGTGAAGACCATAAAAAAGGAAATTGTTAAGGAAAAGGCTCAGGAAAATGTAGAAAAAATTATTTTGGATGCTTTAATTCCTCCGATAAGTCCAACATCAGTGCCGAAAATTCCGGTAGCTTCAGATAATTCGGAAGCGCCTAAAACAGATGCGGAGTTGAATGAAAAGACGCGTGAAAGGTTTCGGGAAAAAATCAGGAATGGTGAATTGGATAAAAGAAAAATTGATATTAGTGTTAAACAGCCCGGAACCAGCGGTGTAGGCATGATCGGAGGTGGGATGATGGATGAATCTTCCATGATTAATCTTCAGGAAATGCTGGGAAATATGCTCCCAAAAAAGACAAAAAAGAGAAAGGTAACCATTGAAGAGGCCAGGAGATTACTTATGGAAGAGGAAACTTCGAAGCTCATTGATATGGATGAGGTAAAAGATGAGGCAATCGAAAGAGCTGAGAATTCAGGAATTATTTTTATAGATGAAATAGATAAAATTGCTGGAAATGCTCGAAAAGGCTCAGGACCAGATGTGAGCAGAGAAGGTGTGCAACGGGATTTATTACCAATTGTCGAGGGGAGTACGGTAAGTACGAAATATGGAATTATAAAAACTGATCATATATTATTTATTGCAGCAGGGGCGTTTCATGTTTCCAAACCTTCGGACCTCATTCCAGAACTTCAAGGTAGATTTCCTATACGCGTTGAGTTAAACAATTTAACAACAGAAGACTTCATTCGAATTTTGAAAGAGCCAAAAAATGCCCTCACTAAGCAATATGTGGCTTTGTTTGACTCCGAGAATGTAGAAATTTCCTTTAATAATGACGCGCTTGATTTGTTGGCGGAAAAAGCTTTTCAAATTAATGAAGAAGTAGAAAATATAGGCGCAAGGAGGTTGCATACGGTGATGAGCCAGATATTAAATGATTTTCTATTTGATGTTCCGGATGTCATAGGGGAAAATGCTAAAATTATCATTACTGCTGAAATGGTAGAGGAAAAAATGACAGAGCTGATCAAAGACAAAGATTTAAGTAAATATATTTTGTAAAAAGAAATCTATTTGTGGTCCATCCCAAAAAGTCGCAGGTTTCAGGAGTTGAAATACCTATTTTTATTGATGACTGGCATGTTCAATAATCATTGAAAATATTTATCATATATTACCAAATAATTTTCAATATCTTTATAATGAATAATTTCAGGTATAAAAGCAATCATTATTCTCTTGGAAAAAAATAAACTATACGATATCCTAAATTTAGAAAAATTGACTGGTCATCTTTCCAGATTTATTGAATTGAAACTGGAGATTTATGAGCTGAAAGTTAAAGAGCAATTGGTAGGTATTATCTCAAGTTTTGCTACCATGGCGCTTATTATTTCTTTAGGCATGTTTATGCTGTTTTTCTTCAGCCTTGCATTAGGTTTCTTTTTGAATGATATTTTTGAAAGCAGTTTTATTGGATTTGTATTTATTGGTTCGATTTATCTGCTTATTTGTATTGTCCTTGTTGTTTTTAAAAATAAAATCATTACTAATCATCTATTTCAGGCTTTTTTTAGCGATACATTAACTGGCAAAAACGATGAACAAGAAATTGACCAACAAGACTAAGATAAAGCAAAAAATAGAGTCATTGGAGAGACAATCCCAAATCATTCAGGGTGAGCTGGAGAATGAATTGGGGAAGACCAAAAAGAATGTAGCCGATCTGGGAAAAATTGCATTGGGAGTTGGTGGAGGATTAGTATTATCAGCCTTAGTTTTAAGGGGGTTAACTGGTAAAGGAGGCAGAAAAAATAATTCAGGCATTAAGCGAGGATCGAAGCGAGTTTATCAAAGGTTTATGGAACAATTACTTGGTGAGTTGTCTTATCAGTCGACCAAATTTTTATTGCATATTGCAAAAGACATGTTGAATCCTCATACAATAAAAAAGGAAAATGCAGGAGATGATGATTCTGAAATCACTGGTTAAAAAAAAGGAGCATAATGTAAAGTCACTTGCTATACTTATAGATCCTGATAAAATTAAAAACGAAAAATCCTTAGGAATACTCCTGAATGTCTGTAAAAAATCCAATGTTGATTATATTCTTATTGGCGGTAGCCTTATCGTAAATGATACACTCAATGAAACCGTAGACTTTATCAAAAAAAACTCAGAGATTCCTACGATTCTATTTCCCGGAAGTAATTTGCATATCGATAAATCGGCCGATGCGATACTTTTTCTCTCCTTAATTTCAGGGAGAAATCCAGATTTATTGATTGGACAGCATGTGGCCGCAGCTCCAATTTTAAAAAACTCAAACTTAGAAGTGCTTTCTACCGGATATATTTTAGTCGGTAATGATGCGAACACAACCGTGGCCTATTTTAGCCAAACCTCACCAATCCCAACAAAAAAGGTAGAAATCGCCGTATGCACGGCCATAGCAGGTGAAATGTTAGGAATGAAGTTAATTTATCTTGATGCCGGAAGCGGTACGAAGGAAGAAGTGCCTCAAGAGATGATTGCACAGGTGAAGAAATCAATCAGCATTCCATTGATTGTGGGGGGAGGGATTAATACAACAGCCAAAGTATATGCAGCTTATCAAGCAGGTGCGGATATGATCGTCCTGGGGACAGCAGTTGAAGAAAAAGCTAACTTTGTGAAAGAAGTAGCTAAAATCCGTGATGAAATGAATTGCTAAACGTTCATTAAAGATTCTCTTCTTCTCATCTTTCCTGCCGGTATTCCAAACATCATTTTAAATCTTCTGCAAAAATATGCGGTATCTTTAAATCCTACTTCAGCGCCTATGTCTCTAATGCTTTTTTTGGAGGTTCTTAACAGGTTAACGGCTTTTTCCATCCGCTGGTATTCTATGTAATCTTGCGGATTAATGCCGGTTAACATTTTAAAGTACTGACCAACATAGTCTTCCGAAACATTAGCAACCGAAGCAAGTTTTTTATTGGACAAATCACCATTTACATGTTCTTTTATATATGAAAATATATCGATAAGCCGTGGATCTTTGAAGTATGTGCTATTTGTGGCCAATTGCTCTACAAAAAGTCGGTTTTTAATGATATGCCTTATAATTTCTATTACCAGATGATCCGTGATTAGTTTTATAATTCGCTCATGTCCCACTAATGTTGAGTTAGATTCCTCAATTATAGTTGCCGTAGCCGCAGTAATTTGTGGGTGATTGCTGATAACAAAGGGAGGAATGTCGAGTGAAGCAAAAAAATTAACCGAGTCAAATACTTTTGCATCAAAATTTAAATAAGAGAAACTTTCAATTCCTGCTGCATCGATATCATTTAAATCAATACTTTTAAAATAATTTTCTTTTCTGGATATAAAATCGTCATTTGATAAGCTAATAGCATTCCCACTGCCAAAAGCTACCGAAACATTTTTGCCGCCAGGAATGAAAAGGATGTCCCCTTTCTGAACAAGTTCTTTCTTCTTTCCAAACCTAATTTCGCCCTTGTTCAGCCTTATTATCGTATTCTCAACATCATAATAATTTTCAATCGTGATGGGCTGAGCAATACGAATATTATTAGCTTTTTTAAAATGGACATTCAGTGACTCGATAATCTTGTTATAATCTTCCATCTACGAATTGTGCAATTAAATTATATTTTTAAGTGACAAGTTGTCCTCAATATTAAATCAAAATACGATAATATTCAGCTTATTATCAAACGAAATATAATAAAAGTACAAAATTATTGCATGATAACACTATAAGCCAATAAGTTGAATATCATGGATTATTTCAAATTGAGCAGTATTTCACACTAGCATAGTCGTAATTGATCATTTGTACATATCTAAGAATTCCAAAGAAAGGGCAGGATTATCAGATAAAAAAAGGATTGCCGGTACTCCACAATCCTTTTATAATCCTGTAAGTTATGCTATGTTAATCCCTGCCTCCTAGGAATATTGACACGTAATATAATAGAGTCAGTCACCAAAGAGCCCAGAGCAGCTACTACATAGGTGAGTGACGCCCACTTCAAAGCATCTTTAGCCATTTTATGTTCTTGTGAATTCGTAATGCCTCTCGAATCAATCCACTGTAATGCCCGTTTACTCGCATCAAATTCGACGGGTAAGGTGATGATTGAAAACAATGTTAAAACTGAATATACTCCAATAATAATGAGCAACACTAAATCCATTGGAAAAACAGAATAGAAGAAAAATCCCCCAAAAATACTTGCCAATACGATAAAATTTAAAATTTTCCCGCTGGCATTCTGAAGTGGCACCAAAGCTGATCTCATTTCTAAAAACTGATAAGCAGTAGCATGTTGTACTGCATGACCGCATTCGTGGGCTGCAACTGCCGCTGAAGCAGCATTTCTTCCAAAATAAATAGGTTCACTAAGATTTACAGTTTTTGTTGAAGGATTATAATGATCAGTTAATGAGCCTTTATGACTATTTACTTGTACGTCATAAATTCGATGATCAGCTAACATTCTTTCCGCAATCTCTTTACCGCTCAGATTAGAAACTAGTGGAGTCTGAGCGTATTTTTTAAATTTTCTTTTTAATCTTGAACTTACCGCAAAGCTTAAGATCATAAAAAAAACAGCAATTACCAGTATCATAGTTTACTATTTTAAATTCTTGATTTTATTCACAACGATGGTTGTAGAAAGCCCTACTGTCAATTCTATTGTTTCTACTTTCCCACCATTTTTCAATACGATATCAGCCCCGACAATGTTACTTATTTCATAATCCTTTCCCTTTACAAGGATATCCGGCATGAGCGCTTTTATTAAATCATATGGAGTATCTTCATCGAACAACACAACTGCATCCACAAATTCGAGCGCGGCTAAAACCCTGGATCTTGAAACTTCATCCACAATAGGTCTGTTATCGCCCTTGATTCTGGAAACAGATTGATCTGTATTTAATCCAACAATTAGATAGTCCCCTTTTTGTTTGGCCTTTTCCAAGTAATCTACATGGCCGGCATGAATTATGTCAAAGCAACCGTTTGAAAAAACTGTTTTTTCTCCATTCGATTTCCATTCGGCAACTTTAGAAACAGCTTCAGTAAATGATAATATCTTATTTGCGGATGGCATAGCTTGATTTAGGTTTCATAAAAACACTAATCACAAAACTAATTCCTCCAAATAGCATAGTTGTCATGAATTGTGTGGTATGTGCGATCAGGGCAAATACTTTTCCATCTTCAGCGGAAATTCCATATAGTACCAATACGCTACTAATCAGGATGTGAAAGACGCCTATGCCACCTTGAACCGGAGCAGACATTCCGAATCCACTCATGATCAATAAAGTGAGGCCGGCAATAAGAGTCAGATTATATGTTGGAGGAAAAGCATAAAATACGACAATCAGCATCATATAATACAACAACCAAATGCCGGCTGTTGAAAGCCAAAAGCCTATTTGATTTTTTATCTTTCTTATTGATAGGAAGCCATTTAATAATTCTTTAATGAATTGACGCATTTTGATATAAGAGGGATTCCTGTGGATCCTTTCCCGATACAATCTGAATAGTATAAAAGCCAGAACAGTAAGGGTGATTATAATTCCTATTGCTAAGAAAACTAATCCATAAATTGATTCTAACTGTGGAAATTTATTATGAAACTTATCAGTAATAAACTGATTAAGCTTATCAAATTCAATAAGGAAGGTTAATACAGCAAGAATAATCAATATTATAAGATCCAGAGCTCTTTCGGCAACCACACTTCCAAAAGCAGAAGTCATGGATACGTTATCGGTTTTTTTCAAGATTCCACATCGTGTAACTTCTCCGAGTCTTGGCACCAGGTTATTCGCAAAATAGCCCACCATTACCGCAATAAAGGTTCTTTTTGTTTGCAAATGATACCCTAATGGTTCAAGAAGGATATTCCATCTGTAGGCACGTAAATAATGGCTGGTAAGTGCTATAAAAATGGATAGCGTAATCCAGTTGTAATTAATGTTTACAAAATGCTTTTTCAAATCCTCAAAAGAGAGATCCTTGTAAACATACCATAATAATAATGCCGCGATTCCAAGTGTAGTTGAGTACTTAAGAATATCAAAGGCGACTTTGCGAGATTTGCTAGCCAATTACTTTGTTGTTTTTGTCAGGAAAAATTATGGTTGGTTTGTGTTCTTTTGCCTCTTCAAAATCCATTGAGGCATATGAAATTATAATTATGATATCTCCGATCTGTGCCTTTCTGGCGGCAGGTCCATTTAGGCAAACGTGACCACTACCTCTTTCACCCTTAATCACATAGGTTTCAAGTCGTTCACCATTATTAATATTGACAATTTGCACCTTTTCATTTTCGATAATATTAGATGCTTCCATAATGTCCTCATCAATAGTAATGCTCCCAACATAATGAAGCTCTGCCTGAGTAATTTTTACTCTGTGGATTTTCGATTTTACTACTTCTATAAACATCTCTTATTATAATCGGAGCACAAAGTTATATTAATTTAATGAAATATTGTCGATTAATCTTACTTTTCCAAGCTGTCCGGCAATACATAATGATACTTCATTTTTTTTATCGATTTCACTGATTTTCCGCAGATCAGCACTGCTTACAATTTCGAAGTATTCCAGTTCAATGTTACGCTCTGATTTAAAATAATTCACTATATGATCTTGTACTGATTCAACACTTTCTCCCTCATTTAATTTTCTCTTTGCTGTCAAAAGTGCATGATATAGATTTATTGAAGATTCCCTTTCCTCTGCAGAAAGTAGCCTGTTTCGTGAAGACATCGCCAACCCATCTGACTCCCTAACTGTGTTTACCGGAACAATCTCAATATCAAAGAATAATTCATTTGTGAGTTTCCTGATTATCGTAAGCTGTTGAAGATCTTTTGTCCCAAAGTAAGCTCTATTTGGCTCTGTCAAATTAAATAATTTAGCAATAATTAATCCGACACCCTTAAAATGGCCAGGACGACACTTTCCTTCCATAATTTCCTCCAGATACCCAAATTGAAAATTAAGTACCGGTTCCTTTTCGTACATGAGTTTCACAGAAGGGATGAAAAGTGCATTGCATTTAGCTCCAATTAATTTTTCAATGTCATTATGAGTGTCCTGAGGATAATTTTCGAGATCCTTAGGATTATTAAATTGAGTTGGATTTACAAAAATGCTGCAAATGGTTATATCATTTTCTTTTGTCGATGCTCTGATAAGTTCTATGTGACCATCGTGCAAGGCGCCCATTGTAGGAACGAATCCTATTGATTTTTCTTGACCCTTCATCTGTCTTATGTATTGACGAAGCGTTTGAATATCAGAAATGATCTCCATAATTGGCTTTTTTTCAAAAAGGGTGCAAATCTACTGTTTCTTTTTTAATATCTATGAAAATTGAGAATAAATTTGTAATTTTGCATGGAAATTTGAATAAATATATAAGCTAGCAAAATTATGTCAAAGTATCGTATTCTTTATGTTGCAAGTGAAATCAATCCTTTTCTTCAAACCTCAGAAGTCGCCGAATTAGTAAGAAAGTTACCTCAGGCAATGCAAGAGAGGGGTATGGAAATCAGAATTTTAGTCCCTCGGTTCGGTTTAATTAATGAAAGGAGAAATAGACTGCATGAAGTGGTAAGACTTTCCGGAATCAATATTTCAGTAGGAGATGAAGAGAAACCACTTATTATCAAAGTAGCTTCAATTCCAAATGCAAAATTGCAGGTATATTTTATTGACAATGAAGACTATTTCCATAGAAAGAGCGTTTTCCATGATAAAGAAAATAATTTTTATGAAGACAATGACGAGAGAGCCATATTTTTCTGTAAAGGAGTATTGGAAACAGTTAGAAAATTAGGATGGGCTCCAGATATTGTTCATTGCAATGACTGGATGACGAGTTTAATTCCAATGTATCTTAAAACGACTTATAAAAACGATCCTATTTTTCAAAATGCAAAAAGTGTATTTACCGTTTATGATACACCTTTTGATCATAAGTTTGGAGTTGATTTATTTCAAAAGGTAAAAATGATGGATATTGAAGATGATATGCTTGGTTCGTTGGGATCAAAAGATTATGAAGGATTTATCAAGCTTGGAGTTGAATATGCAGATGTTACAATTAAATCGGAGAATGAGTTTGAAAACGGTTTAAATGCTATATTTACATCAATTGAAAAGAAAGAAGAAGTAACAATTAACACAATTGAAAAAGACGATAATTACGAAGAGTCATATTATAATTTATATAATGACCTTGTGGGATAGGAGATTGGGGCTAATCTTAGGATTAGCCTTTTTAACTTTTGCGTGTGAGGAACCTGGGGAGATTGGCTTAGATATAAATCCGGAAAATGGCACTTTTATCGCCAGATATGATGAAATTCCTATCAAATCCACCATTATTGAATATGAAGATATTCTTTCTGATAATTCTACAAGAATTGGCTTTGAAGACCAAAGTACAGGGAATGGAAGATTGTTAACAGGGAATTATTCGAATCAGGATTTTGGTTCCTTTCATTCAAAAGGATTTACAAGTATATATCCATTAATACCAAAAATAGGGTCACCGGAAAACTATGTATTTGATAGCCTTGTGTTTAAAGTTAAGGTAGATTATATCTATGGTGAAGGTGTGAATTATTTGGGCAATAAAAAGATATTTGTTCATGAATTGGAAGAGGAAATAATACTTGATTCGCTCTATCTGACAAAAAACACAACTCCGTATTTAGCTGAACCAGTTGGAGAATTCAATTTCGATATTTCATCGTATAATACTGATTCTGCGCAAGTTGATACTGTCTTTACGACCAGGCTATCTGATGATTTGGGACAACGATTTATGGATCAAATTAAAGTGGATACCATGACATTTAAAGATAATTTGGAATTCCGGAAGTTTTTTAATGGAATAGCCTTGGTCTCGGGCGATGCAAATGAAGTTGTTACAGGAATTCATGCTGAAAGTTCGTATACTTTTATTAGGCTCTATTATCATGAATTAAATGATACTATTTCTTATACCTTTGACTTTATTATAAGAGGGTTAAATCCGGAAGGATTTAATATTACGAAGTATTATAATAATATTACTTTAGATAAGTCGGGAACTCCAATTGAAGGAATTGTAGATTTTCATACTGATTTTGAGACCGACAATGGACTCTCGTACATACATGGAAGTGCAGGTATTTTTACAAAATTAAACTTGGGCTCCTATTTGAATTTTTTGGATACAATTGACTATTTGGTAATTAACAGGGCTGAATTGGTGATTCCAGTAGAGAGTTATAATGATCATTTGGCGCCCCCAAATCCACTTGATTTATATGTTGCTGATCAAGACAATAAATTCATCAAGTTCGATGTGTCTGCAACAGATTTCGTTTATGCCACTGCCAATAGCCGACTCGTATTTACTAAAGATAGTATTGAAAATAAGGGATTGTTCGTAGGTGAAATAACGGATTATGTACAAGGCTTAACGAGTGGTACGATAACAGATTCTCTTTTGCTAGTCGGGCAATCAAGCCTTTGGAATTCTGTAATAAACGTAAATCAGTTTATTACTGCCAAAGATGAAATTACGTTGAAAGTTTATTATTCTACCATCTTAAAATAACATAAATATCCCCCTTTGATATAGCGGTACCTGATTTATTAGTTAATGTTGCAAGGGTATTTGGTTTTTATAAGGATCTGTTAGAGGCCATTTTTAGGATCATAATAATGTTGATAGCGAAGGTTTTATTTAAACCTAATTAAATATGAAACACAGGCTGTTTGGGAGAAAGCCAACTTGCTCGCCAGCAGGCTTGTTTAAAACGTTTTGAAAGTTACAATAATTATTTTGCGAATTATTCAGGTTAAATCAAGCTGGGATTTTCCTTTGATTCTTCTTCAACAGATTCGGCAGTGTTTTTTAATTCCTCATCAAGGATCATTTCAAATTTTGTTTTCGCGGGACGCTTCTTTGCCTTTACTTCTTCAAGGAAATAATCATTAATCATTATTCGGATTTCCTGAATCGACATGTTATGATGGATTTTTCCTGTTCTTACAATCGACATTTGTCCGGTCTCTTCAGAAACAACAAGTACAAGCGTATCAGTTGTTTCGCTCATGCCAATAGCTGCTCTGTGACGAAGCCCGAATTGTGCCGGCAAATTTTCTAAATCGCTAATGGGAAGTATGCATCGTGCGGCAGCTATTCGCCCCTTATGAATGATTACAGCGCCATCATGAAGCGGACTGTTTTTATTGAATATAGAAAGTAGAAGCCTTTTTGAAATCGTACCGTCTATGCGATCACCAGAATCAACATAAAACTTGAGTCCGGATTCCCTGGAAAAGACAATTAATGCTCCTGTGGAGGAACCTCCAAGTGTTTTTGCTGCATCGATTACCGGATTTACGTCAAACTGATCACTATTTTCATCCCGTTTCCACGGAAAATTCTTCATAAAGGTTTCTCGGTTAAATGTGGTAGATTTTCCGATGAGCAACAAAAATTTTCTTATTTCAGGGCTAAATAAGATGATGATTGCCAAAACACCGACTCCCATAAATTGTCCTAAAATGGCGGAAAGCAGTTCCATTTCAGCAGCCTTTACCATCAAATAGGTGAGGTATAGGAATAAAAATCCAAGAAAAACTTTAGAAGCAATACTTCCTTTCATCAGTTTATACACCTGATTTAACAGCAAGGTCACGGCGATAATATCGATAATGTCTACCCAGCTTATTTCAAGAAAACCGATATTGAAAAGTAGTATCAATTGGAAATTAAATTAATTAAGTTAATCACTTCTTTTGCCTCTTTTACATCATGCACCCTGAGGATACCAGCTCCTTTCAATAATGAAATTGTGTTCAATACAGAAGTGCCATTCAATGCTGATTCAGGATTGGTTTTTAGTATCTTATAGATCATGGATTTTCTGGAAATTCCTACTAAAAGGGGGGAATTTAATATTCGAAAACGCTTCAAATTTTTCAATAAAATATAATTTTGAAGCGTCGTCTTTGAAAATCCAAAGCCCACATCAATAATAACATCTTTTATGCCAATTTGTGTTAATTCCCTAAGTTTTTTACTGAAATAATCAACTATTTCTTCTAAAATATTTTCATAGTTCACATTTTTCGTCATACTCTGGGGAGTTCCTACCAAATGCATCATTATAAAGGACACATTATATTCGGAAATAGTTTGAAACATTTTTTTATCCATGCCCCCGCCTGAGATGTCGTTGACAATACCCGCACCGGAGTCAATGGATTTTTTTGCCACTTCAGACCTGAAGGTATCAACAGAAATGGGAATGTCTTTGGCGACTTTTCGAGTGATATGTATGCCCTTTAATACTCGCTCAGTTTCTAATTCTTCGTCAATATGTAAGGCCCCCGGACGGGAAGAATATCCACCGACATCAATAATATCGGCCCCATCTAAAATAAGTTTTTCTACTTGAAAAGAGATCTCTTTTTCGTTTATAAATTTCCCTCCATCATAGAAAGAATCATCAGTAACATTGAGAATCCCCATAATTTTTGGGGAAGAGAGATCAATAAGATTTCCGTTTACATTCAGTGTATTTTTTGAATAAAATACTCTATCTTTCGACGCCAATTAATTATTTAATTTATATTATACACTTACAAAAAAAGACATTTTGGCTAGCAAAACAATAAGCGAATATAAAGAAGTTATAAGGGCCTGCAAAGAAGTATTTGAGAAGAAAACTAGTGATTATGGTACAGCCTGGAGAATTTTAAGACTTCCATCAATTACGGATCAAATTATGATCAAAGCACAGCGTATCAGATCAATTCAGGAGAAAGGAACTCAGAAAGTTGAAGATGATATTCCGAATGAGTTTTTGGGAATTGTGAACTATTGTATTATGGCAATCATGCAAATTGAAATACCATCAGATGCTTCATCGGAAATGAAATTTGAAGAGATTGAACCACTTTATGATAAGGTGGTAAATGAGACCATTGCACTGCATAAAGATAAAAACCATGATTACGATGAAGCCTGGAGGGAAATGAGAGTGAGCTCAATGACCGATATTATCCTGATGAAAATACTAAGAGTGAAGCAGATAGAAGATAATGAAGGGAAAACTATTATTTCTGAAGGGATTAAGGCTAATTATCAGGACATGATGAATTATGCTGTATTTTGTTTAATAAAATTAAATGCTAAAATATGAAACTTGCAGATAAGATTGTTAGGTGGTTTGTCGGTATACTGTTTATTTTTTCCGGCTTGGTGAAGTTGAATGACCCGATGGGGACCGCAATAAAAATGGAAGAGTATTTCGAGGTATTTTCTAGCGACATATCTTCAATTTTTCACTATATGGTACCTTTTGCACTCTCTGTAGGCTTGTTCGTTGTAATTCTTGAGGTGTTGTTGGGCGTGGCAGTTTTAATAAATTATAGAGTGCAACTTACCTCATTAATTATTTTGCTGCTAATTGTTTTTTTTACATTCCTCACATTTTATTCAGCCGCGTTTGATAAAGTGACAGATTGCGGTTGCTTTGGTGACGCTATTCCCTTAAATCCCTGGCAATCTTTTTTCAAGGACATCATTCTTTTGATTTTGACTACGTTTATTTTTATACGAAGAAAAACTTATCAATCCACCTATGCCAATAAAACAGGCGATGTGATCATAGGAGTTGTTTTGGTCTTGAACATAGCAGTTGCTTATTATGCTATTGAGCATTTACCACCTATCGACTTCAGGCCTTATAAAATTGGATCAGATATAAAAGCTTCCATGCAGCCTTCCGAAAATTTCCGATATAAATATGTTATGGAAAAGGAAGGTGAAATCTATGATTTTGAGGGATATCCAACAGATACAAGTTACAAATTTGTTGAGATGGTGTTGTTGAATCCGGAAGCGGAACCTAAAATTACAGATTTTAATGTATGGAATGAGGATGGGGATTTTACTGAAGAGACATTTAATGGCGTGAAATTGTTAGTTCTTTTTAATGATGTTGAAAAATCAAGGTATAAAAAAGTAAACGAAATAAATGCACTTGTTGATGAGATTGGTAATGATGTGCAATCCTGGGTATTAACTTCTAACGATGAAGCTACATATGAGAATTTCAGACATGAATATCAAATTGCCTTGCCGTATTTTTACGCTGATGGAACAGTAATAAAAGCGATGATTCGTGCAAATCCCGGATTGATTTTGATGAAAAATGGAATTGTTCTCGGGAAATGGCACAATAATGATATCCCTACAAAAGATGAAATTATAGAGTTGATAAATTAATTCTTCATGTTAAGGTTTTTTATAAAGAGAATTGCTTATGGGTTTTTAGTTCTGGTAGGTGTAGTAATCGTTATTTTTCTCTTGTTTCATGCCTTGCCTGGCGATCCTGTATCCTTAATTGCAGGGCAAAGAAGCGATATAAGCACCAGAAATTCGATTACAAAAGAGCTCGGTCTCGACAAACCTTTGCATATTCAATTTTTTCTTTATGTAAATGATCTCTCTTTCATTTCAATTCATGAAAAATCATCACAAAATCAAAAAAAGTATGAGTATAAGGAGATTGTAAATTTCAATAAATCTGTATTAGTTGCGAAGTCCCCCTATATGAGGAGGTCTTTTCAGACCAACAAAAAAGTAACAGAAATCATATATGATAATATCGATGATACATTTTGGTTGGCTTTTACTGCTATGCTAATTGCCAGCGTGTTTGGAATACCAATAGGAATAATCGCAGCGCTTAATCAAAATACATTTTTGGATCATTTTTTTATTTCCGTTTCGGTACTTGGCATTTCAATCCCATCTTTCATTTCGGCAATTGTCATTGCGATGACCTTTGGATACTACTTAAGTGATTACACAGGATTGAATTTGACAGGTCAGCTCTGGGTAAATCACCCATTGAGAGGCCGTGAATTGCAACTTCAAAACTTAATATTGCCGGCTATAACTCTTGGGATCAGACCTCTTGCGATTATCGTACAATTAACGCGTAGTTCTATGTTGGAAGTGCTTTCGTTAGATTATATCCGTACTGCTTACGCGAAGGGGTTGAATAAATACATGGTAGTTTTTAAGCATGCACTAAAGAATGGATTAAATCCTGTAATCACAACTGTCTCAGGATGGTTGGCATCACTTATGGCAGGGGCATTTTTTGTAGAGTACATATTTGATTGGAAGGGATTGGGGTTCACAACTATCAAAGCAGTCCAAAGTTTGGATTTTCCTGTAGTGATGGGAGTTACTTTGGTTGTCGCAACTGTATTTGTGATCATTAATATTTTTGTTGACTTGATGTATGCGGCTATTGATCCAAGAGTCAGGCTTTCTTAATACATATTAACGCGATTTGAAATTAATTCTATTTTATGATAGACACGAAATATTTTTTAGTCGGTATGCCGGGATCGGGAAAATCAACTATTGGAAAGCTCATCGCAAAAAAACTTGAATTACAATTTATTGATTTGGATGAAGTTATTGTAGAATTGGAAGGCCAGAGCATAAAAGAAATTTTTAAATCCAAAGGGGAAGATTATTTTAGAGAACTGGAGAGAAAATGCCTCACAAATCAATCCAAAATAAAGGGAGGTTTTGTTTTGGCAACCGGAGGAGGAGCGCCTTGTTTTTATGACAATATGAATCAAATGAATAGGGATGGGATTACAATTTTTTTGGATGTTCCTACAGATATATTATTTAATAAGCTTTCAAAAAAAGGAATTCAAAAACGGCCATTACTAACAAAATTGTCTCGGGAGGATCTTTATCTGGAATTGAAAAATAAGCTTTCCAGCCGAAAAAGATATTATGAACAATCAAAAATTAGCATAGTTCAGAAATTTATGGATATCCACCAACTGGTAAATGAAGCAGTTTTGGCAATAAAAAATTTAGAAAAATAATCCCACAGTTAGCGCAAAGTTCAGATTAGTATTTTCGATTTCCACAAAGCTTGTATTTAAATAATCTTCTCCATTAGGATTCTCTAAAACATAAGGGGCATAAAAACTTTGGAATTGCTTATAAGAAGCAGCCAGGTCCACAAAATACTTACTTGATCTAAATCCTAAACCCGAGGAAAATACTTGTGTTTTTCTGTCCATATCTTCTGCAGTATAAGGGTTCGGTTGATAATTATATCCTGCTCTAAATCTAAATGATTTCAGTCTCCATTCGCCACCTACTCTTATATTGAGAACTGAATTATATAAGTCTTTGATGTCATTATTGTCGTTTTCCAGAGATCCCTGTTTGCCTTTTAGTTTCATGGATGAGTAATCCACATATTCAATGTCTGCAGTAAGAAAGCCGTTTTTATTTATGAAGAATGTGGCGCCGGCGTTGATTCGCATTGGGGTGGTAAGTGTGTATTCAAACAAACTTTCCTCTTCATAAAACTGATTGTTTAATATGGTGTTGTCTTCATAAAAGGTTGTGAAATCTGCCTCAGGATTGGTATAAATCAAATCATAATTTGCATCAAAATAATCGCCGTAATTTTCCATATAGAAATTATTAAAATCGGCTTCGGTCGAATAATAATATATTTCGTTCATGTCGAAATAGGTTGGAGTTATTAGTGAGAAGCCTATCGTAATTTTATTAATAGGTCTTATGATTATTCCAAAAGTACCGTTAACTCCTATACCTTCAGTACGTAAATCTTCTGTTAAAGCAGAATTTGTTAAAATAATATCACCATCCAAACCGGGGTAGATTTCAGTATATTGTTTAATAATTTTATACTTTAATGATTGAATACCAAGGGTGGCGCCAAAGTATAAAAAATCATCGTAATTGCCTCCTGCACTAAAATTCCCTTGGTTTTGACTCCCTGAAGTAAGGATTGTTTCCGATTGGTATGTTGGGGAAGTTTCGGTTGGGAACTCGCTAAAAAATGTCTTGTCGTAAAACGGAACAAAAGTGGTGTCATTTCCTTCGATGTATGCATCTAAAAATTCACTTACTAAAAAGGTGTTATAGGCGCCGAATGTAATGCCTTGCAATTGATTCCCATCTACATTTTGAATGTTTGCATCCTGAACGTAGAAATCAAGTATGTCATTATTTGGATTCTCACCCGAATAATTTATATCACTATTAAACTCATTGATTTTTGAAAATGAAATTGCAAATGACCCTCCTCTCCACTTCCCTGGTATGGCGTCATCCTTTGTCTTATTAAAAACTACACCGAGATTATCAATATTAAATTTGCCTAAAGAAGAATTTATTTCATTTGAATGATACGTGCTTTTTGCTGAAAATACTTTGTAAGAAGGGGTAATGCTCATCTCTGAGCGATTATAAAACCCTAAACCGGCGGGGTTGGCAAGCGCTGAACTTATATCCCCACCTAAACTTATTTGTGTATTGCCAAGTCCCTGGATTCGGGCGCTTCCAGCATAGTTGTAATTGCTGAACATTAATGCCTGATCGTGGTAGCTTAATGCTCCGGGAACATACTGGCTGTAACTGAAATTATTAGTCAATATACATCCGGCACTTAGAATAAGTGAGAAAATTCTTTTCATGATGATATGTTGAAATACCTACTTCTTAATTCAACCTGACCTATTGACGTCCGCCTCTTGATGAACTACTTGAAGACCTCGAACTCGAAGAACTTGAACTGGATCTGCTACTACTTCCTGATGATAAACTTGAAGAGGATCTTGATCCGCTATTTCCTGAAGAAAAACTGCTGCTTCTGGAACCAGAACTTCTGCTCGGAGTAGAATAGGAACTTGAAGACCCTCTGTTTGATCCTCGACTATATTGGCTGGAAGATGATGATCTGCTGCTATTTCCCGAAGAGAAGCTGCTTGTTCTCGAAGGTTTGTTTTTGTTCACTGACGAGGAATATCTTGATGCCGAATATGTGCTTCTATTTGATGAAGATCTGTTTCTGCTGTCGCTTGATGATATCCTTTGGGTAGAAGAACTGCTTCTTCTTGACTGATTATAATATTCATTTTGAACTTTGGAATAATCCCTACTTACTCTTCCATTCGAAGCTGATGTAGAAACATCTCTATTAGGAACCCGAATTTTTGAATCTGATGATGAAACTCTGGTGTTTTCAGAATTAGTCCTTATGTTTCTTTGAGTAGCGCTTGTTCTTGTAGTTCTTGGCTGATACTTAATATTTCTGCCATTTAAATCACTGGTATTATAATTAGAAGAAGAAGTTACAATATAAGTTGGGCAATATCCACCGTATCCGTATCCACTACCGAAACTAGGGTATCGTCCATATCTACTAAAAGAGTTATATCCGTACATAGATCCCCAAGGATCATTATATCCGCTCATTCCATAAGGATTATAAAAACTCGAATACCTGTAAGGATTGTAACCAGATCCCCATGACATGCCTATATTGATCGATGGAGAAAATCCAAATCCAGAGCTAAATCCCATCGTCATGCCAGAGCCGTATCCCATCATATAAGGATCGTATCCCATCATATATGGATTGTTGTATCCATAGCCTCCATAGGAAGGGTATCCAAATCCCATTCCAACATAAGGGCTAAATCTCCATGAAGGATTTGACAAAGATCTATTGTAATTGCTGGGGCTACTCATTTGGTCTCTTTTATTCAAAACCGCATAATCAATTTTATTTTTATTTGGATCGCTTATATATTCAGTATTATCATAACCCTCTACAAAATAATCATCACTAGTATATGCATTGTCCTTTTCAACCAGCTGCTCATTTACTTCGTTCGATTCTGAGCTTTTGTATCGGGCAATGTATTCTGGGTTAACATTTTTTGCCGAATATGTTTCAGTAGATTTTGTGACTTCCTTATAATTAGCAGTATTGGAGCTTTGGTTTTTGCTTGATTTATCAACCTTTACGGTTTTTCTATCAGATTTACTGAAATACATATCATCGTATTCCTGAGCATTTACTGAAGAGAAAATAAGCATAATACTTAAAAAACTCACTGACATGGTTAATAAACTTACTAGTTTAAGCGCTTTCATAACTTTAATTTCTTAATTTTTACTATAATACTCTGCGTTAAAGATAACGTAATTTTAAAATACTTAGTTAATATATTGGCAAAAACTTATTTTTGCCCATTCTTAAATGCAAATAAACATACCACAAATTTTGTACCAAATATTTCAAGGAGATGAGTAAAGGATTACCAAAAAGAGCAGACGATTACTCTGCATGGTATAATGAACTGGTGAAAAAAGCTGATTTGGCTGAAAATTCAGCGGTTAGGGGGTGTATGGTGATCAAGCCATATGGATATTCGATATGGGAAAAAATGCAGGCCACGCTCGATAAAATGTTTAAAGAGACAGGGCATTCCAATGCTTACTTTCCTTTATTAATTCCGAAATCCTTTTTAAGTCGTGAAGCTGACCATATCAAAGGTTTCGCAAAAGAATGTGCAGTTGTTACCCATTATCGATTAAAAAACAGTGATGACGGAAGTGGAGTTGTAGTAGATCCGGAGGCAAAATTGGAAGAAGAACTAATTATACGCCCTACTTCAGAAACCGTTATTTGGAGTACATATAAAAATTGGATACAGTCCTATCGGGATTTGCCCTTGCTTATAAATCAATGGGTAAATGTAATGAGATGGGAAATGCGAACACGATTGTTTTTGAGAACTGCCGAATTCTTATGGCAGGAAGGGCATACTGCTCACGCTACCAAAAGCGAAGCTATGGAAGAGACACTCAAGATATTGGATTTGTATGCTACTTTTGCTGAGAAATATATGGGGATACCGGTATTAAAAGGTGTGAAGACGGAGAGCGAGAGATTTGCAGGAGCGGTTGATACCTATTGTATAGAAGCGCTTATGCAGGATGGAAAAGCATTGCAAGCGGGGACGTCACATTTTCTGGGGCAAAATTTTGCAAAAGCATTTGATGTGAAATTTGCAACTAAAGAGGGTGGCCTCGATTTGGTTTGGGGAACATCCTGGGGCGTAAGTACACGATTAATCGGTGCATTGATTATGGCTCATTCCGATGATAACGGACTCGTGTTGCCTCCCGAACTGGCGCCGATACAAGTAGTGATTGTTCCTATAGTAAAAGGAAAAGATCAATATAAATTGATCGAAGATAGACTTGAACCTATTATTCAAAAAATGAAGGCTCGTGGTATTTCTGTACATTATGATAATCGGGACACACATAAGCCGGGGTGGAAATTTGCTGAATATGAATTAAAGGGAGTTCCCTTACGATTAGCAATAGGTCCCAGAGATTTGGAAAATAATACCATGGAAGTTGCCCGAAGGGATACAAAAACAAAAGAAACCGTAAGCATTGACAATATTGATGAAGTTGTTGAGAATTTATTGAAAGAGATTCAAGAGTCGATTTTTCAAAAAGCGTTGACTTATCGGGAGTCCAATACAACGGAAGTTGATTCTTATGAAGAATTTAAAAAGGTGTTGAATGAAAAGGGAGGTTTTGTGAAGGCTCATTGGGATGGAACTACTGAAACTGAAGATCGGATTAAAAACGAGACTAAAGCTACCATAAGGTGTATTTTACTTGATGAGAAAGAGGAACAAGGGAAATGTATTTATAGCGGTAAGCCATCGAGTAAAAAAGTAGTTTTTGCAAAAGCATATTAAGTTCAGAATTAAGCAATTTTAAAATATCTGGCGAAATAAATGTAAATTGATATGTTTAGCTAATTTGATTGGAATGATGGAAGTATAGAAAAATGGAGTATAAAATCGGCAGATTTTCAGACAATTCCAATTTTAAAATCCTCCAATATTCCCTGGCTGACTACCGGGAATGCGTGATTTCTAACTCCTTAACCTAAGCAATATTTATTTCCTGCATTATGCGGGTTAAAATCGTATTCTTATATGATAATTTATTATTTTTGATGAATATCAACAAAGCGTATAAATGGATTGGATTACAATTGTTTTGCTTTTACTAGGCGGTATTATTTTGCTGGTAGTTGAAATTATTTTCGTTCCGGGCACAACGATTTTAGGATTGATTGGAGGAGCATTAATGGTGTTTGGGGTGATTATAGGGTATAGCAAGTTTGGCCCACAAACCGGAACCATAATTTTAGTAAGTTCAATTGTTGCCGGAGCAGTAGTAACCATAATCAGCTTCAAGTCTGGAGTCTGGAAAAAATTCACATTAAAAGAAACAAATAAGAGTAAATTTAATGAAGATATTAAAGTGAAGCATCTGCTGGGCGCAGATGGGATTACACTTTCTGCTTTAAGACCGTATGGAAAAGCAGAAATTTATAATTCCACATATGAAGTTAAAACTTTGGGAAATTACCTTTCTAGCGGAGTTAAAATTAAGGTAACTAATGTGGATAAAGATCATAAAATTTTTGTAGAACAAATAAACTAATATTAATATGGAACCGACTATGATGTTGATTTTTTTGGCTTTAGGAATAATATTCCTTTTTATATTTTTGTACTTTGTGCCTGTTAATCTTTGGATTACAGCTGTTTTTTCCAATGTAAAAGTAGGCTTGTTTGAACTTATTGGAATGCGAATAAGAAAGGTGCCTCCAAGTATTATTGTTAATTCTTTGATTACTGCCGTGAAAGCAGGTCTTGATTTGACTACATCTGAACTGGAGACGCACTATCTCGCGGGAGGAAACGTGCCTACTGTGATTAGGGCTCTGATTTCTGCCGAAAAAGCAAATATTTCCTTAGGTTTTAAGCAGGCAACTGCAATTGATTTGGCAGGTAGAGATGTATTAGAGGCGGTTCAGATGTCTGTAAATCCAAAGGTTATTACAACACCAAGGGTAGCAGCCGTAGCAGCAGATGGCATTCAGCTAATCGCTACAGCAAGAGTCACGGTTAGGGCAAATATTCAACAATTAGTTGGAGGCGCCGGCGAAGACACCATTTTAGCCCGGGTAGGCGAGGGTATTGTAACCTCAATTGGTTCCGCAGATTCGCATAAAGGGGTACTGGAAAATCCGGATAAAATATCAAAACTTGTCTTGCAGCGAGGCCTTGATGCGGGAACAGCTTTTGAAATATTGTCCATTGACATTGCAGATGTGGACGTAGGAATAAACATTGGCGCAACGTTGCAAACTGACCAGGCAAGCGCTGATTTAAAGGTTGCTGAGGCTAAAGCGGAAGAACGTAGAGCCATGGCTGTAGCCGAAGAGCAGGAAATGAAAGCCAAATCACAGGAAGCCAGAGCGAAGGTGATTCTTGCTGAAGCAGAAGTGCCAAAGGCAATTGCCGAAGCATTCAGATCTGGTAATCTTGGATTGATGGATTATTATAAAATGCAAAACATTCAGGCGGATACTTCCATGAGAGATTCTATATCAGGATCACCATCTCAAGGTAAAGGTTCATCTGGACAGGATGAAAGTAACACCGAAAAAAAATAAAATAAAAGTAAGATTCAAAAAATAGCCCTGGTATCGGGGCTATTTTTTATCAAAGTTTAGTGAAATAAAAAATATTGATTTCAGATTTCATTTTAAGTACGGTCAAAAAAACTATCTTTTGACATCCAAAAATAATTGAATAAAATAGTATATAATCGAGTTGCCTGCAATCCATAGGATAGAATTGAAAACATTAAATAGTACTATTTATAAAGAATAAAACAATCTTTGCTTTTTTTGTAATAATTCCGAAAATAAATTAGAATTCAAAAAATAACGATTAATTTAAAGTTGATAACCTATTAATTGGTACATTTATAATGTATTAATGCAAATATTTAGTATTCAGGGTGTAAAAAAATATTGAAATGTTTAAAAATAAGTTTTTTATAGCATTGAAATAATTATATTTGGATAATAATAAAATGACGAAATCGATTATATCTTTGAGATATAGGAATTGATATAGATATTAAAAATTTTTTTGGTTGTTTGGTTGATGTTGAAAAGGGGGGACTCTCAAGTTTCCCTTTTTCATTTTAATTCCCTCCTAGTACTTTCATTTTTTTTGTTTAAGTTAGATTTTGAATGGCTGCTTATATTATTCAAAAGCGTATTTCACATTCTATAGAACGAATTATCATGAAAAAAAATAGTATTCCAAAGATTGTGCAAGATGACCCTTGGTTAACACCATATCTCGATGAGATCAGTGACCGCATTGTACAGTTTAATTTCCTTGTTAATGATATAACGAAGAATTTCAAAAGCCTGAATAAGTTTTCGTCAGCGTATAGAGAACTGGGTATTAATTATAGTAAAAAAGATAAAGGTTGGTACTATCGTGAATGGGCTCCGGAAGCATATAGTCTTTCCATTATAGGAGATTTTAATGGATGGGATCGAACAGATCATCCACTGAAAAAAAGTAAAAACGGAATATGGGAGGTTTTTATTCCTAAAGAGGATCTGAAAGAGGGGGATTTGGTCAAAGTTCATATAGAAGCAAAAAATGGATCTCATGATAGGCTACCGGCATATATTTTTCGAGTTGTTCAAGATCCGGATACGCATGATTTTAGTGGGCAGGTCATAGATATTAATAAAAAATTTAGGTGGACAGATCAGAATTTCCATCTTAATAATGCAATTGAGACTCCGATAATCTATGAAGCTCATGTGGGAATGGCGCAGGAAAAGGAAGGCGTTGGAACCTTCAATGAGTTTACTAAAAATATGTTGCCCAGGATTAAAAATCTTGGGTATAACACGATCCAACTAATGGCTGTTCAGGAGCATCCTTACTATGGATCCTTTGGATATCATGTTTCAAATTTATTTAGCGTTTCCAGTCGGTTCGGCACGCCTGAGGATTTTAAAAATTTAGTGAATACTGCTCATGATATGGGCGTGGCAATAATTATCGATCTTGTTCATTCTCATGCAATTAAGAATTTTTCGGAAGGATTAAATGATTTTGATGGATCAGGACACCAGTATTTTCATAAAGGAGGAAGAGGGTATCATAATCAATGGGATTCAAAACTTTTTGATTATGGAAAAAGAGAAGTACAGCAAATTTTACTTTCTAATGTCCGGTTTTGGATTGAGGAGTATCATATTGATGGATATAGATTTGATGGCATAACCTCTATGTTGTATCATCATCATGGTGAATTTGTCGATTTTGATCACTATGATAAGTATTTCGTTGATGGAGTGGATCGGGACGCCGTAAACTATCTTCAATTAGCAAATGAACTTGTTCATCAAATAAAACCTGGGGCTCTTACAATCGCTGAGGATATGAGCGGCATGCCGGGTTTATGCCGGAAAATAAAAGACGGTGGAGTCGGTTTCGATTTTAGGCTGGGAATGGGTATCCCTGACTTTTGGATAAAATACCTTAAGGAAAAGAAAGACGAGGATTGGGATATCCATGAGTTATGGAGTGTGATGACAAATCGCAGGAATAAGGAAAAGACAGTAGCCTATGCTGAATCGCATGATCAGGCTATTGTTGGGGATAAAACTCTGGCTTTCTGGCTGATGGATAAGGACATGTATCACCATATGCAGGTTGGTGATGAAAATATTGTGATTGATCGAGGATTAGCGCTACACAAAATGATCCGGCTTTTTACTGCTACGCTTGGAGGTGAGGCTTATCTGAATTTTATTGGTAATGAGTTTGGCCATCCTGAATGGATTGATTTTCCACGTTTAGGTAATGATTGGAGTTATAAATATGCCAGAAGGCAATGGTCACTTGTTGATAACAAAAATTTAAAATACAAATACCTTAATAAATTTGATCAAAATATGATTTCTGTGCTTAATAATTATAATCTACTTTCATCTTTGCCAGCACAGCAAATAAATATGGATAGTGAAAATAAGGTAATTATTTTCGAGCGTAAAAATCTTATAATGGCATTTAATTTCCATTACAGCCGGTCCATTTCCGATTATAAGTTTAATTCTATCGGGAAGGGTAGTTATAAAATTGTACTGTCGACAGATGATGCAGAAGTAGGCGGTTTCGGAAGAATTGATACTTCCATTGAATATCACACTTTGGAGGAGGATCAATTGAGCATTTACCTGCCCAGTAGAACTGCTTTAATATTGAAAAAGGCATAAATTCTTGCTAAAAAGTAAAAAAGTTCTACTAATACGTCATTCGTTTTCATGGAAAAGAAACCTTAATATTGCCCGTCGAAGGATATTAAAGATTTATTTTTTAACATTAGATATAATTTGATTCATACGTCGTGAATCTCAAAAGGTGTTTTGAATATTTGATGGATTTCTTGAAAAGAATTTTTACTTTTTTTGTATTATTTATTTGTTCAGCATATAATTTGTATGCTCAGCCTATTGAAATCAGGACCTACCATGATGAGAATGAGCAATTAATTAAAGAAATATATTTTATTCAAGACGCTACATCAGCCAAACTCACCGGACCTTTCAAATCATATTACATCAATGGAACGCTCGAAAAGAAAGGATTTTATAAAAACAACTACCCTGATAGCACATGGAATTATTACTATGAGAGTGGGCAATTAAAAATGAAAGGGGTATTGAAAGATGGATCAAACCACGGTGTATGGGAGTACTATTATGAAAATGGTAAAATAAATATGGCAGGTATGATTATCGATTCCAAAAGAGAAGGTATCTGGAGCTACTATTTTGAAAATGGCGATTTAAAATCTCAAGGAAATTATAAAAAAAATATAAATACAGGAATCTGGAATTATTTCTATGAAGAAGGAGAACTGAAAGCCCAGGCTTTTTATAGCCATGGAAAGGGTAAGTACAAGGAATTTTATAACAATGGTGACCTGAAAGCTGAGGGGATGATTTCACAAGGTAAAAGTGATAGTACCTGGGTCTTTTACCATGAAAATGGTGAAATAAAGTCAATTGGAGAATATTACCTGGGCAAACGCGTTGGGCAGTGGGTCTATTATTATGATAATCAACATAAATCTTCTGAAGGAAATTATATTGACGGTAAGGAGGACGGGAAGTGGATTTATTATCACGAGAATGGGGAGATTAGTTCCGAGGGGGCCTTGAGCGAAGGGAAGAAAGAGGGGTATTGGAAGATTTTTAGCAAAAATGGAGCTTTTAACGCTGAGGGTGTTTTTAAACAAAATAACGGAAAATATACGGAATTCTACGATAGTGGAAAATTGAAAGCTGAAGGGGATATATTAAATGGTAAGAACCATGGTATATGGATATATTATTATGAAAATGGGGCCAAAGAAGGTGAATGTGACTATATAAATGGTGATGGGAAGTACATTGGATTCTACGAGAATGGTAGCGTCAAAATGAAAGGTAGCATTATGGATGGTGTGAACGTGGGACTTTGGGAACTTTTCAAGGAAGATGGTAGCCTGGCTGGCTATTATCGGTCATATTATGAAGATAGTAAACCTATTTACAAACTTGTGGAAAAATCGGACCCCAAAAAGGAGGATTATGTGAAACCGGCGTATAGGTATAAAAATTACAAATCAAGATATTTCGATCCTGTGATCAATGAATACAAAGCTATTATTATAGCTACTAATCCAGTTGCGACATTTATTGGTCGACTTCCAGTTTCTGTCGAGTATTATTATGAAGAAAGACTAGGGTATGAAGCTGTGGTAACTTTTATCAAAAGTCCTTTTTATCAGTCATCCGAAAGCGTAGAAATAAATCAAGTATATAACTTGGGTTTTGATGTAGCTGTGAAACAAAAATTTTATAATCCAGAAGGAAAAGTTGGAATGTTTTATTTTGGTCATGAATTTCGGGTAACCGCACTGAGCCATCAAGCAAATGTGATTGATTCGGTATCTTCAAATTATAAGGAATTAACAATCAAAACCGAGGAAACAAGGTTTGAATATGCCTTATTTTTAGGGGATAGATGGATGCGACTTTTTGGAGAAAGATATAAACACAATTCTTTGGGTTTTACTATCGATGCGTTTGTAGGATTAGGATTAGGATATCGATTGTATCAGAAAAAATACCCGGCTAATCCTGAATATGACCAGATTTTCAAAAATGTTAAAGACTCTAAATTCTTAATTTCACCAAGATTTGGGCTGAATTTTGGGTTTGTTTTCTGACTATTTTATTCTCCAGGCTGGTTTTAAGGGGATTTTATTATAAACGCACGGTTAAGCTATATTAAGATTGATTTTAAATTACAGTTATTTTGAGTAAACATGATCTGTGTCATGTTTACAAATGAAGCGGCCATTTATATTTGATTTACTTTTTAAGCGATACAACAATTATTATTTTTTAAGCTATATAAGTCATAAGGTGAGTGGTGTCTTTTAAGAGGTCGTTCACTTTATGGCTATTTTTTTTGACCAAACTCTACTTTCAATTATTTTTTTTTCAAAAAGGCACAAAAAAACCCATTGCAGTTGCAATGGGTAAATGGTTTACTATTATATCTATAATTTTATTTTTGAGTTACTTCAGCAGTTTTCTCACTCAGTAGAATTTCTTCTATAGCTTTTTTGAGTGAAGCTTTTGGTAATGCTCCTTGAGCCATTTGAGGTTGTCCTTCAGTTGGGCAAAATAATATTGAAGGAATACTTTTGATGCCGAAAGCCGCTGCTAATTCCTGCTCTGCTTCTGTATCTATTTGATAGATTCTGATTTTTCCATCATATTCTTTCGATAGTTCTTCAAGTATCGGATGTACCATTTTACATGGGCCACACCAATCTGCATAAAAATCGATTACGCAAGGTAAATCACCTTCAAATTTCCATTCCTTGTTTTCTTCAAAATTGAATACTTTCTCTAAAAAGACTTCTTTTGTTAATTTTTCCATATTTGATTTATCTATTTTTTTTTCTACTTCTAAAGCATTTTCGCTATTCCCAACTTGGGAATCTGAATTAACCTGGGAATCTGAATTATTTTTTAATAGGCTCATTCCTATAAAAGCCATTCCTGTAACGGTTATCCCAATTGCAATTATATATTTTCTCATAGCTTTAAATTATGACACAAATATATGAACAATAATTCATATAAACAAATGTTCATGTGTAATTTACGATTATAGAAAAAAAATGTTTCGACATACGTAAAACTATTGTGGTTAAGGCGTAACTTATAAGATGTATTTATAACTTGTGTAAAATGAAAAGACTATTTATTGTGCGGCACGCTAAGTCAAGTTGGGATTTTCCTGAATTAGATGATTATGACCGGCCGCTGAATAAAAGAGGCAAAAAGAATGCTCCTGAGATGGGGAAACGATTAACTCATAGGCAAATCATGCCTGAAGGTATGATTACCTCACCTGCTAAAAGAGCGGCAGACACCGCAAAGCTGATCGCTAAAGAGATTTCATTTTCATCAAAAAATATCCAGGAAGAACCTTTGTTTTATCTAGCGTCAATTAAAAGTATGATAGCTGTATTGAAAAGTGTACCTGAAGACGTTGAAACACTTATGGTATTTGGTCACAATCCGGGATTAACGGATCTGGCTAATTTTCTCTCCGGGGCTGACATTTATAATATTCCTACATGTGGGATAGCTGAAATTGAATTTAAAATTTCTTCCTGGAATGAAATTGAAAAAGAATCAGGAAATTTAAATTCATTTGACTACCCCAAAAAGATTTAAGCTGATACACATTTGATTGTAGATTTGTGACGTTATAATAATTGAAAACTATCTATTTTTGCTGGATGGTTTATTTGGGTTCGGTTTTTGAAGTTGTAAAAACGGATTGTGCCAATGAAGCAATTCAAACTATATTATTTTATTTTTACAGGTCAATTTTTTAAGTTGCATTTTCGTTATCATAAATAATCATTGACTTTTAAAATAATAAATTTATGAAAAAATACATCATTTATTTGTTCATTGTATTTTGTTCAAGTCAGGTTTTTGGCTTGTCAATTTGGTCGGCAGATTCGCTAGGATTAACTACTAAAAATGAAAAGCAGTATATCATTCACGAGGTAGAAGCAGGAGAGACTTTGTATGCTTTGTCAAGAAGATATGGTATAGATTTGCAGACTATAAAAAACGAAAATGCTCAATCGGTCACTAGTTTAAATGTTGGTCAGAAAGTGTTAATTCCTTTTCACCAAAGTGCAATAATAAAAGGAGATAATTTACATTCTGTTAAACCATCCGAAACTTTATTTTCAATCTCAAGGCAGTACAATGTAAAAGTTGATGATTTAAAAAAGTGGAATAATCTTACTGACAATCTTATTTCGATTGGCCAGCAGTTAATTATAAAAAGTATTTCTTCAGATACTCCTGTGTTGGCTGAAAATAATCAGATGCCCACAAAGGATAGAAAATTACATATTGTGGAGCAGTCACAAACACTTTACTCTATAGCGAGAATATATGGAGTCTCATCTGATCAACTAAAAAATTGGAATCATCTGGAATCAAATGCACTTGAGATAGGTCAAGTACTGGTCGTTTCAGCTTCGAATTCTCAGCTTGAAAAGGAGAATATTTCTAATTCTTCGATGTTGCCTGCTGCTGAAAAAATTGATAAGAAAGAAGAGATAGATAAAGTCCTTGTGGCTATTAAAACTAACGAAGTTGATTTTACGGAGACTAAAACCGCTGATGTAAATAGTAGTTCCGATGATAGGATTATCGAAAAGCCTGTTGAAAAGATCGTGCAAAAGGGCTTGGCAGAAGTTATAGAAAATACATCGGAGACAAAAAAATACCTGGCATTACATCGTGAAGCTCCGACAGGAACCATTATGCAGGTTCGAAATGAGATGAATAGCCAAAGTGTATTTGTGAGAATTGTGGGTAAGATTCCGCCAACTGGTGATAATTCTAAAGTAATACTTAAGATTTCCAAGAAAGCCTATGATAGGCTGGGTGCAGTTGATAACAGGTTCCCTGTAGAAATTTCTTATATACCATAATCTCATTCGGATTTGGATAACGATCAACTAATAGATTTACTGGAGTTTAATTACAGGAAATACAATACGAAGGAATTTATTGAACATGATCCAATTTCTATTCCACACCGTTTTACAAAACTTCAAGATATAGAAATAGCCGGTTTTTTTGCGGCTACCATGGCATGGGGTCTTAGAAAAACTATTATCAATAAAAGTCTGGAGTTAATGAAATTATTTGATTTTGCTCCTTACGATTTTGTAAAAAATCATTCCGAAAGTGACCTGAAGCGATTCTTACATTTTAAGCACCGCACCTTTAATTCTACAGATCTATTATATTTTATTTTATTTTTTAGAGAGTATTATTCAATACATAGTTCTCTTGAAGACCTATTCATCCCTAATGACCAAGACGCCAAAAGTGTAAAAAATGGGATTGATAATTTTTATAACCAATTTATCTCGAATCCTTTTTTTCCATCCCGGACAAGTAAGCATGTTGCAAGTCCATCAAAAAAATCAGCATGTAAGCGGATAAACATGTTTTTAAGGTGGATGGTCAGAAAGGATGAAAATGGAGTTGATTTTGGATTATGGGAAAATATCAAAGCGCACCAATTGATTTGTCCTTGCGACGTTCACGTGGAAAAGGTCGCAAGGAAATTACAATTGGTGACCAGAAAACAAGTTGATTGGAGCATGGCGGTAGAGCTTACCGAAAACCTCAAAAAACTAGATGCTACAGATCCCGTAAAATATGATTACGCATTGTTCGGTATGGGCATACATCAGGATTATTAGGATATTTTTTTTGGTTCTACCACGAATTTAATGAAAAAACAATAATCAAGGATGACGGACACTTAGGTATTCTTCAAGAAAGCCAACAAAAAACATATAATTCATTTTAGAATAATACTAACACAACTATTATTTAAACCACGAATTACACGAATGGACACGAATTTATTCGTGTAATTAGTGAAATTCGTGGTTTAAAATACGGAAACGTACTTTCATTAAAATAGCAGTAGAACTATTTTTTTAATACTAAACTCCCCAGTTTGCGGGATCTTCCCTCCATTTTTTCAAGCTGGAAATTTGTCCTTGAGTCACATAATTTAGTTTGAGCGCTTCATCGATCATTTCGCTATAGCTGCTCAAAGAAATTAATTTGACATTGGCTTTCTTGAAATTTTCTTCAGCTACAGAAAATCCATAGGTAAAGATAGATACCATACCTAAAACAGAAATGTCACTTTTTACCAATGCCTCTATCGCTTTCAGGGAACTTCCTCCTGTTGAGACTAAATCCTCAATAACAACAACTTTTTGTCCGGGTGTCACCTTTCCTTCTATTAAATTTTCCATGCCATGACCTTTTGGTTTGGATCGAACGTAAATAAAAGGAACGTTTAAGGCATCGGCCACCAAAGTGCCTTGAGGAATGCCGGCCGTAGCTACTCCTGCAATTGCCTCAACTCCTTCAAAATTTTTCTGAATTGTTTTTGCCAGTTGATTTTTGATATATGTTCTTACCTCAGGGTAGGATAATGCGAGTCTATTGTCACAATAAATTGGTGATTTCCAGCCAGACGCCCAACTAAACGGTGTTTCAACATTTAATTTTATAGCATTTATTTCTAGTAATTTTTTTGCGACAATTTTTGCAATCTCCTTCATTTTGAATTTATTTTTCGTTGTTATGGCACAAAAGTAAAAAATATGATTTCTAAACCCGAATATTTTTATTTCTTGCAGTGAATTTATTATCATATGAAAATATTTATAAAAAATATACCGGTAATCATTATTTCAAATCAGGATTTTATAAAATCCTCTAATTATGATAATATTTATCAGGGGTCGATTTTGAATTTAAATTTCAGTCAGCTTTCCGGGGAGGTGCTGATAAAGGATGCCACGACTAAGGTAATAGATAAGTTCCTTGTTTATCTAAAACAAAATAATGTAAAAAAATTGGAGGAAATTACTTTTGTTATTGATGATTATGATGCTGTAATTAAAGATATAAAAAAGGATTATACGATTGTAAAAGCGGCAGGCGGACTGGTCTTGAAGGAGGGAGAGGTATTGATGATATGGAGGTTGAAAAAGTGGGATTTGCCAAAAGGAAAGTTGAAAAAGGGAGAAAAACAGAAGAATGCAGCTATTAGAGAGGTTGAGGAGGAATGCAATGTAAAAGTGAGGCTGGGGAAGAAGATTTGTCATACTTGGCATACCTATAAGCAAAATGGCCAACGAATTCTTAAAAAAACTAATTGGTATAAAATGTATTGTATTGACGATTCAAAAATGAAACCTCAGCTGGAAGAAAATATAGAAGATATAAAATGGATGAATGAGGCTGAGCTAAAAGGGGCATTGTACAATACTTACCCTTCAATTAGGGATGTGTTCAGACATTATTACTTAATGGATTAGAGTGGGTAGGGAATGTATTTACTAACATCCCCTCCATAGAGATGCACTTCTCTGATGATGGTGGAGCTGATAAATGCAAATTTTGGTGAAGTAATCAGGAATACTGTTTCAAGCTCATCGTAGAGATCCTTATTTACCATCGCAATACTATTTTCATATTCAAAATCAGTAGTATTTCTAAGCCCTCTTAAAAGGTATTTCACACCATGATGATTGGCATATTCAGCTGTCAATTCCGTGTATTTATCCACATGAATATTGTTATAACTGGAAAAACATCCTTTTATTTTTCCCATCATATCATCAATATCAAAGTGACGTTTTTTTTTGGAATTGTATCCTAATGCTATGATGATTTCATCAAATATATTTAGTCCTCGGAGTACAATGTCTTCATGACCTTTAGTAAATGGATCGAAGGAACCAGGGAATAACGCAATTCTTTTCATGATACAGCTTAAATTCTTAGCGTGTCTGTCGAAAATAAGTCAAAATATTGATGATCCAGCACTTCATCGAATACATAACCAAATTTGAGATTTTCCGGTCGATTTCCAAGAGTAAGTTGAGGAAGGGCTTCCTTAAGCTTTTTAAAATGAAGTGTATTTTTACCTAAAAATCCGTACAAAGTTATTCTTTCTTGCTTAAGATTCAGATTAAGTTCATTGGCTACAAGCTTGATGAATTTTATATAATCATCGAACTTTTTGATTTCGTATTGGTTGTAAAATATCAATTTCTTTGTATTTGCTATTATAACATGCAAACCAAATCTATCAATATAAATAACAATATCATTTTGCCCCAGTTTACTTATAGAAACAACTCCATTGATCAATGTACTACTCTGATGAATATAATTGATCTTTTTGCCACGATAATTTTTTGAAGTTAATTCTACTATTGATTTTGGGACACAAAACACATTAACGAAACCTTGTTGATTGTGGCTGGTAAGCATAACCTCCTCTTGAGTTGGATTAAATGCAGCGTTTAATTTTAAGTAGCTGTCTATTTTGTCCTCATTAAAGAGGGTGATGGGAACAAAAGAAAATACTTTGTTTTTTATTATAAGCGCTATTGATTTCCAAAAATTGGCAAGAAGTAGGTGATGATCGTCGAAAATAAATTTTATGGCAGCAGTTTTTTCCTCGTCATTTAAATTAGGATCAAATACATAATCCTCTAAAAGTACACACCGATTTATTTCTGTATCTATTATTAAAACCTGAAAATCTGCATTTCCTAAATACAGTGATAGGCTGTACACTTCCAGCCTATCAATTTCAAATTTCGGATCCTTTATTTTTTTTAGTATTCTAAAGGATTTTTGACTTGTACTGTCCAAGATTATTCCCAGTTACCTGCCACCGATACTTCGGTCCTGGAACCAACTCTCAAGGCGTTTTCATTTTTATTTTGTTTACGCATCGGATTGACCGGCTGGGTATCTCTGGCTTCAAAAACGTTAACAAAAACATTTCCTTTAGGAATTTTACTGGCAAATAATTCAAATTGAGAATTGGTTTTTGATTCAGGAATGAGTGATAGATTTTTGATGTCAGGAATTCTTTTGTAAGCCAAATTAGCTAAGCCCTGATTTGCTTTTACTTGCTGTCCTTCTTTTATATTCACTTGCTCAACTAAGGCGTTATATGGTGCTTTTAGCTTAATGGTTTTGCCTTTATTGCTCAATATACTAACAATTACATCTCCCTTTTTAATTTGGCTGCCTTCACTCAGTTTCATTTCTTTAATTGTACCTGCCGATAAACTAAGTAATGGTTCCCTGACAACAAATACGGAATCTTTCACAGAAACTATTCCTATTGTATCAATAGTGAATGTGGATTCTTCGGCACCGTAGGCGAGCATTTTAATTGTCTCTGTACGTTGGATGATGTAAATACTGCCAGTATCAATAAAACTGATTAAAGTATCAAAACTACCGGTGTATTTTCCATTAGTAGATAGATATGCAATTTCCGCATCACGTATCATCATCAATTTATTGATAACTAATTGCTCTTGTTTTTCTATTTGATCATCCTCATCAATCTTTGATTTGATATTTTTAACTAAAACTACTGCTAATCCTATAGCAACGACAAAGAAAAATATGGAAAGTACTCTTGTTATGACCATTGTGGTAAATTTTTTTTTGCAATAATAATTATTTTATGCCTTAAATTACAATTTAAATTAGGCTATTTCATTTGTAAATTATATTTTTTGGATATTGATCATCCATAATTAATTGGAATAAGGAGTAATGTTATCGTCTCATTTGCTTAAAAGGAATAAAAACGCTATTTAATTTACATTTCACAAAGAAAATACCCTATTAAATTGTCTATTATTGAAATATCCTGAACATTATAGAACATTTGGTGAATATTGTCTCTTTCTATCTTAAGGATTTCTTTAAAAGGCATAAATTTTACGTTTTTAATAATTTGGGCATCATCTCCCAATTCAGGGTCTGATCCAGTTATTAAAGCTCCGTCAATGAGTTTTACCTTAAATATTAATTCAATTGCATGCAATGGTGGACTCAGATATTCATGGACGAATAAGAATTTTTCAACCTCAATGTTCAATCCTGTTTCTTCTAAAAATTCCCGCTTTAAATTTTCCTCCGCTGATTGTCCGAATTCCATGCCTCCACCTGGAGGCGCCCAAAAATCACCTTTTTTATTTAAGGAATGGTGATTAACCAATAATACCTTTTCGCTTTCAATACAAAGGCCACATACTCTAATTCGCAAACTATTCCCAAACTGTTCAATAACTTTTTCCCGAATCCGATTCATCAATTAATAATTTCATAATCATAAACTATTATTAAAAGTAACAGCAAAAGATTAAAAAGTAATTTGTTAAGCTAAATTTGCTGAATAAAAATTATTCATTCATAAAACATTTTCTATCCTTGCCGACAATTTCCAGCATATTAAAGTCAAAATTTCCATACGAACCAACGCTGGGTCAAAAGCGTTTTTTTCGCATTTTAGATGAAATGGTCGGGAAGGCAAGTAAGCAGAAAGATACGCTTATCGTCAAAGGATATGCAGGGACAGGCAAGACCACAGTCATTGGATCGCTGGTAAATGTGTTGCCTTTGTTCAATCTGAAGTATGTTTTATTGGCTCCGACTGGCAGGGCGGCAAAAGTCATTTCAGCCTATTCAGGGAAAAAGGCTTTTACCATTCATAAGTTTATTTATAAGCACACTGCTGATCCTGATACCGGGGAATTGCAATTTAAAAAGCAGAAAAATTATTATAAAAAAACTGTGTTTATTGTCGATGAGGCTTCCATGATCTCGGATGAAAATGGTTTTTTGAATAATGGTTTGTTAAGGGATTTGGTAGATTATGTTTTTGAAGACTATTCTAATAAGTTAATTATAGTTGGTGATAATGCTCAATTGCCTCCGGTTGGAAGCCCTCAAAGTCCGGCGTTACACCAGGAATATCTAAAAGATAGATTTGGCCTCGATGCCATGCAGGTCGAATTAAATGAGGTTGTGAGGCAGGAAGAGGAATCGGGGATTTTATTGAATGCGACCCAATTGCGTAAATCAGTTTTTAATCCTGATATACAAGTTGTGTTTGAGACGAAACGATTCAAGGATATCTTTAAGATGACAAATGAAAAACTTGAAGATGGGGTGCGGTATGCGTATGATAAATTTAGTATGGAAGAGACAGCCATTATTTGCCGATCAAATTGGCAGGCAGTGCGCTATAATGAATATATAAGAAGGAACATCCTATTTAAAGAAGATGAGATTGAGGCTGGTGATGTGATTATGGTCGTTAAGAATAATTATTTCATACTAGAACCTGACTCACCGGCTGGATTTATTGCAAATGGAGAATTTGCCGAGGTCAGGAAAATAATTTCTTTTGAGGAGGAATATGATTTCCGCTTTGCCAATATCGAGATTCAACTTATTGATTATCCTGAAATGCCGCCGTTTCAAGCTAAAGTTTTTTTGGATACGCTCCACAGCAATACGCCTTCTTTAAGTTTGGAAGAAAATAATAAGCTTTACCATCAGATCCGTGAGAATTACCGGGATATAAAATCAAAGAAAAAATATAAGGAAGCGATACAAAACGATGAGTATTTAAACGCTCTTCAAATAAAATTTGCCTATGCTTTGACGTGCCATAAATCTCAGGGAGGGCAGTGGAAAGCTGTATTTATTGATCAGGGAAATCATAGAGGGAATGAAAATGATGTGGAACACATTCGGTGGCTATATACCGCATTAACGAGGGCTGAGAAAGAGGTGTTTTTAATTAACTTTGACAATCAATATTTCACCAAATCATAAACGATTCATAATTTTGTTCGTTATAAAGGAATCAATCAGAAGCTATGAAAAAGAAACTGTTTTATCTGTTTTTAGCTTTTTTGCCAATTTTCGTAATGTATTTTTCCTTACTAAAGGCTCAGGGTAAAGTTGAATCAGATACGAGTAGCTTTGCTCAGATGGAATTTGAAAAAGTTTCTTTTGATTTTGGGGAATTGTTTCAGGGTGAAAAAGTGGAATATATTTTCCATTATAAAAATATAGGCAATGCCCCGTTGATATTTCAAAAAGTATTGACTACGTGTGGTTGTACGGCTCCGGAATGGTCAAAAAATCCATTACCTCCGGGTGTAGAAGGGCAGCTAAAAGTGGCATTTGATTCCTCTACAAAAATCGGTCGCCAAAATAAGGTGATCACAATCCGATCCAATGCCAAATCTGGTGATTATAGATTGAGAATTTCGGGCATGGTTTTACCGCCAAAAAAGATAAACTAGGATTATAGGGCATTTTTCCTAAAAGGCAACAAGTAGTTAACACTTAAGCGAGTAATCGCTTTGCGAAGCTTTGCGTTTTCATTGCGATACTCAGCGTAATTCTTACCTGAGCTATAAAGGGTTATCACGCAAAGGTGCGCAAAGTATCCGCAGAGTTACGCAAAGTGTAAACCACGAAATGAAAAACGCCGATTATAACGTTTTAACAATTCCGAGGAAAAGGAATATCCAACCGGCTATTAGAAATAATCCTCCGATTGGCGTCACCATTCCGAATTTGGTAATTCCTGTTAAACATAATATATATAGCGATCTGGAAAATATTATTGTGCCTAGGATAAACGAGTATCCAGCATAATTGAAAATCGAGTGTTTCAAGTTAAACATGATTATGCCAAGAAAGATCAAGGCCAGGGCATGGTAAAATTGGTATTTTACCGCAGTTTCAAATGTTTCGGTTCTATCTGAAGTTTCTAGTATCTGCTTTAAGGCATGAGCCCCAAAAGCTCCGATCATTACTGCCAACCCGCCAAAAGCTGATCCTAAGATTAAAAATAATTTCTGCATCATTTATTTATTTTGAGTAGTTTCTCGCTCCAAATATTTTACTTCCTACGCGTATCATCGTGCTTCCCTCTTCGACAGCGATAGGATAATCATCACTCATTCCCATGGATATTTCATGCAATTCCAGATTCGGGGATGAATATTTGTTTTTCGAGTCATCGAAAATATTTTTCAGTGTTTTGAATTCTGATCTTATCAGGTCCAGATCCTCTGTGTAGGTAGCCATCCCCATGAGCCCGACAACTTTTATATTTTGTAGTGTTTTAAATGCTTCTGTTGATAACATCTCATCCAGACCGGATTTATCAAAGCCAAATTTATGCTCTTCCTGGGCGATATGAACTTGCAGCAAACAATTGATGGTTCGATCATTTTTTTGAGCTTGTTTATTAATTTCTGTTAGCAGCTTTAAACTATCCACCGCATGGATCAGATAAATAAATGGGGCTATGTATTTTACTTTATTCGATTGCAGGTGGCCAATCATATGCCATTTGATGTCTTTTGGTAATTGTTCTGGTTTTTCACGAAGTTCCTGGACTTTATTTTCGCCAAATTCACGCTGTCCGGCATTATAGGCCTCTTGAATAAGCTCAACCGGTTTGGTTTTGCTTACCGCAATAAGCCTGCAATCTGTATTGTTGAGAATCTTTTTAAATTCTTTAATATTTTCCTGAATATCCATATAAGTCAAATTTCTGCATTCAAAAGATTTCGAATGATATTTGTTGGTAAAAGCTTTTATTAAACTTACCCCAAAATAAATGGCTTTATTCGGAACACTGTTACAAAAGGGGATAAATATTATTAATAGGGGGGAATAAAAGTGATCAACCTAATTTCATTCACAAAAAATCGAATTGGAAAAACTAAGGGATTATAAGATTTTAATTCAAATGGACAGCCTTATATTTTTTTGTAATTTGCCCAAAATTTAAATTAAGACCCTATGAATGCTAAAAGCAAAAAATTTCTATATAACTATCTGAATAGCGAATCCCCTACAGGTTTTGAAGTTGAGGGCCAAAAAATATGGTTGGATTATGTAAAGCAATTTACTGACAGTTACATAACAGATACTTACGGTTCTGCAGCAGCGATTATAAATCCTGACGCAAAATATAAAGTAGTGATCGAGGCGCATTGTGATGAAATTTCATGGTTTGTAAATTATATCTCAAAAGAAGGATATATTCATGTGATTCGAAATGGCGGATCTGACTATGTGATTGCTCCATCGAAGCGCGTTAAAATCCATGGAGAGAAGGGTGTTGTCCCTGCCGTTTTTGGTTGGCCGGCGATTCACGTGCGTGAAAAGCGCGAAGAGGGTGGTAAAATGGATGTTGAAACCGTGGTATTGGATTGCGGCGCCCGTTCCGATGAAGAAGCCAATAAAATGGGAGTTCAGGTTGGGTCTGTAGTGACTTTCGAAGATCAACTGATGGAAATGAACAAAAAATATCTGGTTGGTCGCGCATTGGATAATCGATTAGGTGGTTTTATGATTGCTGAAGTTGCCCGGATGATCAAGGAGAATAAGGTGAAATTACCATTTGGTCTGTATGTAACGAATGCTGTTCAAGAGGAAATTGGTTTGCGGGGAGCAGAAATGATCGCTAATCGAATAAAACCTGACTTGGCTATTATTACGGATGTTTGCCACGACACCACTGCGCCGGGTTATAATAAAATCAAGCAGGGAGACCAGCATGCAGGCAAAGGGCCGGTACTTTCGTTTGCCCCATCCGTTCATAATAATGTGCTGAAAATGTTGTTTGATGTGGCCAGGAAAAAGAAAATCGACATTCAGCGATCTGCATTATCGAGAATGTCAGGAACGGACACTGATGCTTTTGCCTATTCAAATGAAGGTGTGGCATCAGCTCTAATTTCTGTACCCATAAAATATATGCATACAACTGTAGAAATGGCTGATCTTAAGGATGTGGAAAAAGTAATTAAGTTAATGTATGAATTCTTAATCCAGTTGGAAGCAGGCCACGATTTCAGGTATATCAAGTAAATTTATTTTAGATCGAATTCAAATCCGGATTTTTCCATATGTTTCCAAAAGCTGGGATAGGATTTATTCACCACAGAAGGGTGTTGGATTTCGATATCCATTATTGTTGCTAATGGTGCGAAAGCCATCGCCATTCTGTGGTCATCATAGGTTTTTATGGAAATATCCACATTATTCTCTTGAATATCTTTCGCTGGAACTACTGTCCATTTTGCCCCGTTAGTTTCAATTAGTAAGGCACTTATTTTTTTAAGCTCTTGCTGAAGGGCAAAAATCCTGTCGGTTTCTTTGATTTTCAGGCTTTCCAATCCGGTAAATTCGGCATCAATTCCTTTTGCAGCGCAAACTACAGCTACGGTTTGAGCAAGGTCCGGGCAATTGCTGAAGTCATAGGAAAAAATATTTTCATGACTAGTTTTGGTGAGGAGCAAGCCTTTTGAAGTGAATTCTGATTTTACACCAAGTGGGCTCATGATTTCCATGATTTTATGGTCTCCCTGCAATGAATCAGGTTTTAATCCTGTGAGCAATACTTCTGCTTTTTGTGCCAGTGCTACAAAGCTGAACCAATAACTGGCGCCAGACCAATCCGATTCTACAGAAAACTCCGCAACATAGTATGCAGATGGTTTTATAACGATTTGATTATCCTCTTTAAATTCGGCTTTGGATCCAAATTTTTTCATCAATTCCAGCGTCATCAAAATATAAGGTTTGCTGACTACTTTTCCTTTTAATACAACGGTCAAGCCATTCGGAAGGATTGGCGCAACCAACATGATAGCCGAAATATACTGGCTGCTCACGTCCCCTCTTATGGAGATTTGATCAGTTTTTTGTTTTTGAAAACCCAGGGATTCTAATGGAGGAAAACCATCTTGATTAAGATATTTTATATCAGCGCCTAATTCCCTCAATGCGTTTACCAAAATACTGATTGGCCGCTCGCACATCCTGGGTGTGCCGGTTAAAATTTTATTTTGATTTGTAAGCGCACAATATGCTGCCAAAAATCGCATGGTTGTTCCCGCATCCAATACATCCAGCTCCTTTTCATCTGACTTTAGTAGCTTTAGCATAGTCTGGGTATCCCTGGCTTCAGAGAGGTTATGGAGCCTGCCCATGGCAAATGAATTGATGATCAATGCCCGATTGCTCTCGCTTTTTGAGGAAGGGAGAGGAATGGTGACGTGCTCAAGTTCAGTTTTTTTTTGAAGTACTATGGCATTGAATTTGCTCATACCTATTTTGCAATGAATGATTTAACCCAAATAATTGTATTATTTTTATAAAAACTACAATTAAAACAATTTTTTATAATCATATTCCAACTATTTAGTTATTAAATTGTCAGTATAGATAAGTGATCAATATGTAATCAACCTAAATCATGAATAAAATAATTAAAACAGCTTCCATCGTTACTTCCGGGATCATTGTTGGCGCTTTGCTTAGAAAGATTGCTCAACCTGTATTGAGTGCTAATAAGTTTTTGCCAAATGATACAATAAAAGGCGTAAAAAACTTTTTCAGAAAAAGTAATATACCAGAAGACTTGAATAACTATTTCGTATAGTTGTTTACCTTATCATTATAATATTTGATTGATGCTTCTATTTCCAGAGGATCAATTTCAATATTATATGCGCAATCACCAATGCTATTTAGCAGGGAGGATTTTATTTTATCTCCCTCATTTTTTTTGTCTTGCTTTGTAAGCTTGATAATCCCATCAATATCCTCTATTGATATAGCCTTTGGATTATAAATACTCAAAATATAATTCGTAATCCTTTCAAGATCAGCTTCCTCAAGGTTTGTTTTTTTTGCAGATAAATAAGATTCGCAAATCATACCTAATGCAATGGCTTCCCCATGCAAAAGTTTTTTCTCCGGTATTTCCAGGTAGTAACTTTCAATGGCATGGCCAATGGTATGTCCAAAATTCAGGATTTTTCTGAGACCTTGTTCGGTAGGATCTTCTGCGACAACCTTATTTTTAATATCTACTGAATGCTTGCTTAACTCAAACCAATCTAATTCATGGTATGGGGTTTTTGTGATTTCATCGAACTTAAGATGATCTTGTATCAAACAATGTTTGATGATTTCAGCATAACCGGATCTTAACTCTGCAGGATCAAGGGTTAAAAAAAATCTTTTTTCGAGGAATACTTTCAGTGGATTTTGAAAAACTCCCAGTTGATTTTTAAAGTTATGAAAATCAATTCCTAATTTTCCTCCAATGCTTGCATCGACCTGGGCCAATAGCGTGGTCGGAATATTGATAAAATCAATGCCTCTTTTATACGTTGCAGCGCAAAAACCACCCATGTCACCAATGACGCCACCCCCTATATTTACAAATAATGATTTGCGGTCAAACGCGTTAACTGTAAGTTCATTCCAGATAAATTGACAGGTAGCAAGATTTTTCTGCTCCTCGCCACTTTCTATCTCAATTAAAATATGCTCAGGAATTGCAGTTTGCACTAGCGGATAACAATGTTGTTTGGTATTGTTATCCACTAATACAGCTACTTTTGAGTATTGCTGCCCGGAGAAAAATGTGTTTAATTCCTGGCCAACATCTTGGCAAAAAACAATGTTATTTGGTAGTGTCATCCAATTTATCAATAGGTGTATTCATGATATGTTCCTGCCTTCTTATTGAAGCATCATGGATCAGTTTAAATAAATCCCACATAAATTCCGGGTTTAGTCCCAATTCTTCAGCCCATTTATTGCGGGAATCAGAGATTTCCTGCCACCTTTTTTTCTGAAAAACTGTTACATTATTTTTCTTTTTATAAAGCCCCATTTTCTCCACGATATCCATTCGTTGGGATATGATATCAAAAAGCTCTTTGTCCACATGGTCGATTTGTTCTCTCAACTCGCCTAGAATGGTGATGAAATCTTTATCTTTTGAAGTTGGCTTTCTGTATTTCAGATTTTTAAGCATGGTCCCCAATGTTTCCGGTGTAATCTGCTGTGAGGCATCGCTCCAGGCATTTTCGGGATCCCTGTGCGTTTCGATGATCAGACCATCATAATCCAAATCAATTGCATTTTGAGAGACTTCAAAAATATAATCCCGATTGCCACAAATATGACTAGGGTCGCAAATCAATGGAATAGTATTGAGTTGTCTTTTCAATTCCAAAGGAATTTGCCACATGGGAAGATTCCTGTATTTGGTTTGTTTGAATGATGAAAATCCTCGGTGGATGGCCCCGATTTTCGTTACCCCCACATTGCTAATGCGCTCAATAGCCCCAAGCCATAATGCCAGATCTGGATTGACTGGATTTTTCACTAAAACCGGAACATCAGCTCCTCGTAGCGCTTCCGCAATTTCCTGCACTGTAAAAGGGTTTGCCGTTGACCGGGCGCCTACCCATAATATATCCACATTGTGCTTGATTGCTTCATAC
>SDBV01000201.1_pt1 | contig 79410 bp, 59 predicted proteins | sample 2277081 | NCBI WGS metagenome assembly SDBV01 (sample SAMN10402039, study PRJNA504765) | marine sediment metagenome | isolation source: marine sediment core GS10_PC15, 223 cmbsf | place: Arctic Ocean: Southern Knipovich Ridge | collected 2010
CCGCCAAGCCGACTACACCGTCGCCTCCCGCGGCTCGCTGGTGGGCGATGGCATAACCGCCATTCAGGGCTGGGTCCCCGCCGACCAGGCCGACGCCCTCGCCGACGACCTCGCTAAAGCAGGCCTCGACGCCGCCAGCCAAAGCTTCGAGCCGACGGAAGAAGACGAGCCCCCCACGCTGATCAAGTACCCCAAGTGGGCCATGCCGATCAAAGGCCTGTTCGACATCATGGGCACGGTCGCGGGCTACAAGGAGTTCGACGTCAGCGTGCCCTTCATGCTCGCCCTGCCGATCTTCGCAGCCATGCTCATCGGCGACGCCGGGTACGGCCTGGTTATCCTCCTGGGCCTGGGCATCTTCCGCAAAAAGGCCGCCCCCGCGCTGGGCAGGGAGTTCGTCAACCTGCTCATGATCGTCGGCGGAGCGACATTCATCTGGGGTTGTCTCAATGGCAGCTTCTTCGGCTTCCCCCTGATCGCCAACCCGCTGATACCCGTCAACATGACGGCTGAATCTCGAACGCAGATTATGAAGATCAGCTTCGTTATGGGGGCGATACATCTGTCGCTTGCCCAGCTATGGCAAGCCGTACGACTGTTCCCGCACATCAGCTTCCTGAGCAAGGCTGGCTGGTCGATTTTCATCTGGGGAATGTTCGGCGTGGTGCTGTGGCTCGTCACGGGTGCCGATTCGTTCGCGACTTTCTGGTTCCCCTACGGGTCGCTCCTTGTCGGCGGCGGCGCCTTGGCGATCATCTTCGCCCACCCCAATAAGAATATCCCCAAGATGCTGGGCTTCGGCCTGGCTGATTTTCCGCTGTCGGCCATCTCAGCTTTCTCAGACGTAACAAGCTACGTTCGCCTCATGGCAGTCGGCCTGGCCGGCGGCGTACTGGCACAGAGCTTCAACTCAATGGCCCTGGAGATCGGCTTCTTGCCGATGACGATCCTCGTGATGATCCTGGGCCATGCGTTGAACCTGGCACTTTGTCTTATCGCATTGTTCGCGCACGGCGTGCGTCTGAACATGCTTGAGTATTCCTGCAATTTGGGCATGCAATGGTCGGGCTATGCCTACGAACCTTTTGGTCTCCGTGAGAGACAGGAGAATTGAATATGAACGGTACAATGTTTAGTGGCATGAGCATGCTGGCAAGCGCGGACATGGGATGGACTTTCCTCAGCCAGATCGGGGCGGTGTTGGCCCTGGCTTTGGCTGCGATCGGTAGTGCGGTCGGCATCGGCCTGGCCGGTCAGGCCGCCAGCGGCGCGTGGGCGAAAGAAGCCAAGTCCGGCCAGGGCCTGCGCTTCACCTACATCATCCTGCTGGGCCTGCCGCTCAGCCAGACACTCTACGCTTTCATCGTCATGGGCAACATGGGCAAAGTCATCAGAGAAACACCCGAGCTCGCCCTGGCCAACGTCGGCCTGATGCTGGGCATAGGCCTGGCGGTGGGCATCGCCGAGATGTTCAGCGCCTGGATGCAGGGCCTAATCGGCGCTGCCGGCATTCGCGCGATCAGCGACGGTGAGGGCAAAGGTTTCGCCTTCATCATCATCGCGATGGGTATCGTCGAGACGGTCGGTATTTTCGCCATGGTCTTCCTGCTTGGCATGATGCCCAAAGCAGCCGAGGCCGCCCCCGAAGCGGTCGAAGAGGCAACCGAAGTAGCGTCGATGATCATCAGCAACGTCAGCGCGTTGGTCTGCTAGAGCTGCTCAGGCCAGGCCCGTGAGTTGATTCGTCGACCCACAGGCCGACGCCCGCCGCGCAAGCTGCGCCCGCTGCATGGGCTCGGCCGTCGCGATGGCAGGACCAGCGGAGCATGTGTAAACAAAAAGCCGCCCGTCCCTTCACCGGGACGGGCGGCTTTGTTATTGCGCTTCGTGGTGCGGCCCCCCCGCCCCTACCGCCCGCTCGGGAGCGATGGCCTGGGCTCGCGGAAATTGCGGACGAAGAAATCCATGGCGACGTAAGGATGGCGAGCGTGGCCCACGTTGGGCAACGTCTTGCTCTCCACCGAAAAGCCCCGCTGCTTGAGGTACCTTATGCCGGCGATCGATTCGCCCTGGATGTTCGCCAGGTCGGCTGTGCCGTAGTAGATCATCACGGGCGTGCGGACGGCTTCGGGCGGGTACCAGCCGTCGAGGTTCGATATGCTGAAGTTGCAGCTCCGCCCGACCACCACGCTGAATATCTCCGGGTGACGCAGGCCTACCCAGTAAGTCGGGAACCCGCCCCCCGAAAAGCCCGTGATCATTATATTGGCCAGGTCGATGTTGTAGCGATAGCCCAGCAGGCTGATGAGCCCCATGATCCGCTTTTCGTCCTCCAGCATGCCCACAACAGGCCCGTCGCCGATGATGCCGTCGGTGGCGATGAGTTCCGGCGCCAGCACGATGCACCCATACTTTTCCGCCAGCGACTTCCACTCGCGGATGTGCATGTTGGCCACGTCGTATGGCGGCGTGCCGTGGCATGTGACTATCACCTTGGCGGGCTTGTTGTGATCGTAGGTGCTGGGGAGGAATATCCAGAAGCCCTTGCCCGTCGCCGGGTCGGTCTCGTGCCATTCCTTCACGGGCGCCACCTGATACCCCGCCGGCACGTCACATCCGCCCGCCATCAGTACAGTGATCGCTAGCAGTAATAGTTTTTTCATGGGGGAAATACCTCACTGTGAGGATAAGGATGCTCACCATGTTATCGGCTCACCGGTGACAAAACAATAGTGATCCGCCCCCATGAAGTCCACCGGCTCATGGCCAAGGCCGGCCCCTCGTGGCATGGGCATCCTGCCCATGCGTCCCAGGAGCATCCTGCTCCTGGATGCAGTAGAAGAAACAAAGGCGGAAGAAGAAGGAGCAAGACAGCAGGGCCAAGATGGCCCTGCGACGCATGGGCAAGATGCCCATGCCACGAAGCGGGCTTGTCTCAATTGACCTGTTACTTATAATGGCCGTGTGAAACGCATCGCCATCATCAATCAAAAAGGCGGCGTGGGTAAGACCACCACCACCGCCAACCTGGCCGCGGCTGTGGCGGATATGGGCCGGCCCGTCTGCCTGGTGGACATGGACCCCCAATGCCACCTCTCCCTCCACTTCGGCCTGGACGGCGACAGCGACCAGCCCAACCTTTACGACGTGCTGATCGGCGAGGCCGACATCGGCGATATCGTCCAGCCCGTGGGCGACAGGCTGCGCATACTGCCGGCCTCGATTGATCTCGCAGCCATCGAAGGCCAACTGGCCAATCAGCCGGGCCGAGAGATGATCTTCCGCCGGCAAATCGAGGCTGCGGCGCTGGGCGACGACTTCCTGATGATCGACTGCCCGCCAAGCCTGGGCCTGCTGACGATAAACGCCCTTGCCGCGGCCGACGAGGTGATAATCCCGCTGCAGCCTCACTTCCTGGCGCTGCAGGGACTGGGGCAGCTCCTCCAGACGGTCGAGCTGGTCCAACAACGGATCAACCCCGACCTGCGAGTGTCGGGCGTTGTGCTGTGCATGTTCGAGCAGATCACGCGCCTGGCCAATGAAGTAGTGGCCGACCTGCAGAACTTTTTCGCCGCCGCCCGCGGCGGCGACACACCGTGGTCCCACGCGCGGATCTTCGAAACGGTCGTCCGCCGGAACATCAAGCTGGCGGAAAGCCCCTCGCACGGGCAAAGCATATTCGCCTACGACCCCTCCTGCCATGGCGCCAAGGACTACCGCGCGCTGGCTGAAGAGTTCCTCGAAGCTCCCCTCCCCGCCGCCGACCAGCCGCCAGCGGAAACGCCGCCCGCACGACCCGGGCTCGCCCGCCCTGCCTCACCACCGGCCGCCCGCCCCGCCGCCACTGCGGAACACGACAAGCCACAATCGCCGCCTCCCGCGCAGAATGAACGGACCTGCCTGCCATGACAGGCGCCGCTCCCGCATCGCACCGCGTGCGCCGGATAGTGCTATTGGCCTGTATCGTGGCATGGCTCGGCGCATTCGCCGCCACGCACACGCCGCTGCCGGTGGGCACGGATATCCAGCTCTCCGACAAGACAATGCACGTGGTGGGCTACTTCGCGCTGGGGTCGATATTCTGGCTGACGCTGCTGGCGTATGGCCGAGGGGCGCCCGTCCGGGCGGGCCTGACGGGAATCGTGATGGCGAGCTACGGGGCGGTGGACGAATTGACCCAGCCGTGGTTCAACCGATTTGCCAGCGTGCACGATTGGCTGGCGGACCTGTGCGGCATTGTCATCGCCATCGCGCTGATGCAGCTTCTACTGCTCGCCCGTCGCGCCCGCGCGCGACGCAGAGCGGCCAGGAACTGAGCGCCCGCAGTAGCCACGCCTACTCGCCGAGGCCCGCCTCTGCCACCTCGATCGCCTTCAGCAGAGCCTTGGCTTTGTTGAGCGTCTCCTCGTATTCGTTTTCCGGCACGGAGTCGGCCACGATGCCCGCACCCGCCTGCAGGTACACCTTCTGCCCGCACATCACCATCGTCCGCAAGGCGATGCACGTGTCCATGTTGCCCGAGAAATCCACGTAGCCCACCGCACCGGCGTAGGGGCCTCGGCGCGTGGGTTCCATCTCGTCGATGATCTCCATCGCGCGAATCTTCGGCGCGCCGCTCACCGTGCCGACAGGCAGCGTCGCCCGCAGCGCATCGAAGGACGTCATGCCCTCAGCCAGCTTGCCCTGCACGTCGGAGACGATATGCATCACGTGGCTGTACCGCTCGACGGTCATCAACTCCGACAGCTCGATGCTGCTGGGCTCGGCGACTCGGCCCACGTCGTTACGGGCCAGGTCCACCAGCATTATGTGCTCTGCCCGCTCCTTCTCATCGCCGAGGAGTTCTTCTTCCAGCGCTTTGTCCTCAGCCTCGGTGGCCCCGCGTTTTCGCGTGCCGGCCAGCGGGCGATTGGTGACGACGCCATCCTCCACGCGGCAGAGAATTTCCGGGCTCGAGCCGATCAGCGTCATCTCCGGCGTGTTCATCAGGAACATATACGGCGACGGATTCACCACGCGCAGTGCGCGGTATATCTCGAACGCCGAGGCCTCCGTTTCCACGCAAAGCCGCTGCGACTGCACCACCTGGAAAATGTCGCCCGCGGTGATGTATTCCTTGCATTGGGCAACGATATCCATGTACCGCTCGCGCGACATGTTGGACTGAAACGCCTTCTGCGGCAGGCCTATCAGGTTGATCTCCTTGACGGCCTGCACGCCGCCCTCCCTCAGCCGACCGATCAGCCGCTCGATGGACTGGGTGGCCTCGTTGTAGGCGTCGCCGGGGTCGCCCGTAACGTGGGCGTTGCAGACGACCTTAATGGTCTTGGAGACGTGGTCGAAAACGACCATCGACCGGTACAGCCCGAACACGATGTCCGCCAACTGCCGGTCGTCTTGCGGCGGGTTAGGCAGGTCCTCGTAGTAGCGGATCATATCGTACGACGCATAGCCCACCAGCCCGCCGGAGAAGCGCGGCAGCTGGGGGATGTGCACGGGTTTGTAGTCGGCCAGCACCTTGGCCAGCTCGCCGAGGGGGTCGTGGCTTGTAATTGTCCGCTCGTCGCCGGGCGAGCTGATGGTGAGCTGATCGCCTCGCGCGGTGAAGGTCATATCCGGGTCCGTGCCGACGAACGAGTACCGCGCGACGCGATCGCCACCGACGACGCTTTCCAGCAGGAAGGCGTTCTTGGCGTTTCCGTAGCCGGCCGGCATGGCCAGGCGCTGGAACGTCGTCACAGGCGTCAACGCATCGGCCAGCAGCTCGCGATACACCGGAATCGTGTTGCCCTTCTCGGTGAGCTTGAGGAAGTCTTCGAAGCTTGGATAGTAGTGTTTCATAATGCCTCGATCTCGCTAGTTCGTTTTCTTTCCCATCAGCCTGCAACACAAATGGCCTGCCGCAGCGGGCGTCGCTGTCGTGGCCCGCCGCTTTTCGTGGCATGGGCATCTTGCCCATGCGTCGCAGGGCCATCTTGGCCGTGCTATCTTTCTTCTTCTTCCAGGAGACAACAAGAAGCAACAGCAATCATGGGCAAGATGCCCATGCCACGCGCTACGCCCGCTGGTGACGTATTGCCTGCCACGCTGCGCCGGCTGCGCCTATCGTGCCGGCGTCGCTGCCGAGCGTGGCCAGCACGATTTCCATTCTCGACTCGGTCAGCGACCAGTCCAGCCGCGCGTAATGCTCGCGAACGGGCGTCAGCAGGTCGTCGCCCGCCTTGGCCATGCCGCCTGCCAGCACGATCTCTTGCGGGTCGAGTATACGGCAAACGTTCACGCAGGCCAGCGCGATGTAGTAGGCCGACCTGTCCCACACTTCCGCCGCCAGGGCGTCGCCGGCCTTGCGGGCCTCGTTTATGTCCCGCGCGTCCAGCTCGCCCTTGCCGGCCAGCACAGCCGCCAGCGCGCTTTCCCGCCCCTCGGCCGATATCTGCCGCTCGGCGTATTGGGCCATGAACGTCGCCGAGCAGTGCCTCTCCAGACACCCTCGCTGCCCGCAGCCGCACAGCTCGCCGCCGGGCTCGATTATCATATGCCCGAGCTCCGCGCCGATCTTGTGGGCGCCGAGGAACAGTTCGCCGTCGATGATAATGCCGCTGCCCACGCCTGTGCCGAGCGTGAGCATGACCATGTGTTGCGTTCCCTTGCCCGCCCCGCACAGGTACTCGCCGAGTGCGGCGGCGTTGGCGTCGTTGGTCAGGTAGCCTGGCTTGCCCAGCGGCCCCGCCACGCGATCCCGTATCGGCAGGCCGTCCATGCCGGGTATGTTGGGCATGGCCATCACCACTCCGTTATCGATGTCCAACGGCCCGGGCGCGCCTATGCCCACTGCCAGCACCTCGGAGTCTGCCAGGTTGCGGGAGGCGATCGCCTGGCGGGCGCCGGTGACCATTTGCTCGACAACGGCGTCTGCGCCATCCTCGATAGGCGTCGGTAGCTGGAAGATATCCGTGGCCTCGCCGTCGCCGTCCAGCAGGCCGAACTTGATGAACGTGCCGCCTAAATCTATTCCTATGCACCACTCGGCCATTTCAAATCCCTTCGCCCCCAGCCAAATGCACCGCGGGCATTCTCGCCGCCTTGGGGGTGTTTGTCAAAACACTACAGATCTGCAGAGGTGGCGTCATTCGCCTCGCCAGGATTCGATAACGCGCAGCTTTTCCTGTCGGTCGGCGGTTGGCTCGTACTGCGTCATCGCGGGGGCGACCTGCCGCAATACAGCGAGGATCTCGTTTTCCTTGTCATCTTCGGGCGGCTCGGCGGCGACCGCCTGCTGAAGCATGTCCAGCAAAGGCCCGGTGGCACGGTCGCCCATCGCCTGAATGTCAGCGACGGCGGCCCGGGCGGCTGCTTCGTCGCCGTTGAGCGCCAGGGCGATCAGCCTGGCTACCTCCTGGCTGTCGGCCTGGTAGAGCTTTTCGGCCAATGATGTCCGCAGAGCTTCCAACGCCGTCAGTTCCTCAGCGGCCAGCCTGTGCTGCAACGACTGCAACACAGCCTCGGCCAACATGACGGCTGTGGCGTATTGCTGATCCTCGTCGAGCTGCGTGATCTGCCGGTGGAGGCTCGTCATCGCATCGCTGAATACGTCGGGGTCCTGCATTTCGTCCATGGCCTTCGCCACGGCCGGATCGCCGGCGGCTAGGAGAGCTTCTATCCAGTCGGACCATACATCGCCGGCCTGGGTGTCATTAGCTTCGGCGAGAGCGTGATAGGCCTGGCCCAACATGGCAGCGGCCTCGGCGGGCCTGCTTGCCGCCACGAGGGCATCACCCAACTGACGCTGGATGGCGGGCAGTTCATCGTCATTGGCCTCTGTCATCGCGGCGACCAACATTTGCATTACGCGAATCTGCTGACCCGTCGCGTCGGTCCTTTCGGCCAGGTCCGCCATCGCACTCTTGAGCACGGCAATGTCCCCGCGTGACAGGATGCTCATCGCCGCATCCCACGCCTGCTGTCGAACGTCGGCGTCGGGCTCTACATCTTGCCCGGTCCGGCGGAGCACCACCGCAAGCTGATCTCCCCCGCCGGCCGTGCCGATGGCCACGATGGCCGCTCGGCGCACGCCGCGGTCGGCGTCATCCACCAGGCGAGCCAGCCTCTGGGCAAGATCAGCGGGGGATAGGCTGCTTATGGCATGCACGGCCGCCAAGCGCACCGCGGCGTTGGCATCCTGCAGGGCGCGATTGGCCGTATCTACCAGGTCGCTCTCGCCCACCACGCCCATAGTAGTCAGCAGGGCCTCTCGCAACTCGACTCCGTTGCCCGCCGACTCGGCTCGGCTGTATCGCTGCAGTAGGGCCACCACCGCCCGCCCAGCCTGCTGGGCGTCGAGCGGATGACGCTCGACAATTCGCCCCATCGCCCAGGCCGCGGCCGCGGCCAGAGCGTCGTGGTCCGATGAGACAGCCTCCATCGCCGCGTCCAGCGCATCCGGCTGGCGGCGCTGGCCAAGGGCTGTCAGGACCGCGCGCAGGACGCGTGGGCTCTCCTCTGCATCCAGCCGCGCCAGAAGCGCCGGGTCCGTCTGCTCGGCCGCCATATTGGCAGCCGCCAGGGCCGACGCTTCTCGCACGAGCGAGTCCTCGTCGGCCAACAGCAACAGGACAAGGCTCGTCAGTTCATCCCGCTCGGCCTGGTCGATGTCGGCTTCGGCAAGGATGGATCGCCCGGCCAACCCAACGGCTGACAAACGGACGGCGGGCATTTGATCCTTCAGCAACTTGATGACCGCCGCGGGACGATCCGCTTGCGGCAAGGCCTGGTAGTAATCCACGAGGGCTTCGTCCAGCCTTTGCCGGAGCTGGCGGTTGCGGACCTCCAACTCAAGCTTCGATCGCGCCAGTGAATCAGCGAGGTCGCTCATCCACTGGGAGCGGTCCTTATCTTTGTTCCGCGCCCACCACTTTTTCCACTGCACTGGATCGTCGCCGAAAGCGTGTATGCTGGTCAAGCGGGTCAGCGCGCCGGCCGACGCCTTGCGAATGGCGGGGTCCGGGTCGTCCATGAGCTGCACGAGTGTGTCGACGACCGTCTTATCGAGCAGGCCGCCGAGCGTCTCGATCAGGACCAGACGAACTTCGCCATCAGTGGCGCCGTCCAGTGTCATGGCCATCAGCCTGCCGACCACGCCGTGGTTCTTGTACGTCATCAGCGCCCGGGCGGCTGGGGCTCGCACGGTGGGCTCGTCGCCGGTGAGCATGGCCATCAGCGGCTCGACGAACACGTCGCTGCCGCCCTGGGCGGCGATGGCATCGGCGACGGCAACTTGGGCGGGGCGATTGGTGACATCGGCCAGGAAGCCGCCCAGCGCCTCGGTGGCCTGGGGATAGGCGCGGTTCAGCAGCAGCGTGGCTGCCTCAAGCTTGGTCTTGGCCGACCGGTCCGGGTCGGTCAGTTGGCCGGTCAGCGTCCGCAGCTCGGTCTGCTCGGGAGTAAGCTCCTCGCCCCCGCCCCCAGGCTGCCCCCACGCCGCACCGGCCGCAGTGAGCAGCAAAGCCAACGTCCATGTTGTCAGCGTCTTGGGCCTCAATAGATTTTCCGTCGTCGCGGTCAACGCGCGCAAAAGTACGGTAATCCGGGCGCAGAACAATACCGGCCGGCGTCGTTCCGTCGCCCGAAGGTACTACTGTATTACATGTAGTTTTGTTCGGCCAGAACTTCGTGCCAACGTCTGCAAAAAAAGTGACGTATTTGCCCCGTTGAAAAGCGGCTGTCGCATGTTAACATACGCGCTATGCCACCCCGCACCGACCAACCCATGACCTACAAGCAGGCCGGTGTTGATATCGACGCCGCCGATACCATGGTGGACCTCATCAAGCCGCTGGTTAAGCGGACGTTTTCGCCGCGCGTGCTGGACAACTTCGGCGGCTTTGCCGGCTGCTTCTCGCTCGACTTTGCCCAGGGCCTGCTCAAGCGAAACTACCGCAAGCCCGTCCTCGTCGGCTGCACGGACGGCGTGGGCAGCAAGCTGAAAATCGCCTTCGAGACGGGCACGCTGGACACGGTGGGCATCGACCTGGTGGCCATGAGCGTCAACGACCTGATATGCACCGGGGCTGAGCCGCTGTTCTTCCTGGACTATCTCGCCGTCGGCAAGCTCGACCCGCCGCGGATGGCCGACATCGTCAAAGGCATTTCTGACGCCTGCGTAGACAGCGGCTGTGCGCTGCTGGGCGGCGAGACTGCCGAGATGCCGGGCTTCTACAAGCCCAAAGAGTTCGATATGGCGGGCTTCGCCGTGGGCGTTGTCGAGCAGAACAAACTCATCGACGGACGCCGCTGCCAAGTGGGCGACATGGCGATAGGCCTGGCCTCCGACGGGCTGCACTCCAACGGCTTCGGCCTCGCACGGCGCGTGCTGCAGGAAAAAGGCAAGCTGAAGCTCACCGACCGCCCTGCCGAGCTGTCCGGTGCGAGCGTCGGTGAGGAACTGCTCCGCCCCACTCGCCTGTACGTCAAGAGCGTGCTGGAAGTGCTGAACAATTACCGCGTCAAGAAGCCCGTCAAGGCGATGGCGCACATAACGGGCGGCGGGCTGGAGGGCAACTTGCCTCGCGTGGTTCCAGATGGGCTCACCGTCCGCATCAAGCGAAATAGCTGGCAGCCGGCGGGCATATTCAAGCTCATCGCCGAAACCGGGCCTGTCGATTCGATAGAGATGATGCGCGTGTTCAACATGGGCGTCGGCTTCGTGATGATAGTCGCGCCGAAGTTCGCCACGTCTATAATGAACCGCCTGAGCCGCTCTGGTCAGCGGTGCTGGGTGTTGGGCAAGGTCCGCAAGGGCGGACCTGAATTGCAGTGGGCGTAAGCTCGCCGCTGCAACGGGTTGATTGCCGTCACGTCGTGACTGTCGTTGCTATAATATCTTAAAGGAGCCACCATGAGCGCAGAGCGTTTCACGCATCCAACGTATCTCATCCGCAGAAAGGTCTTCAAGATTTTCGGTGGGGCCTTCCACGTTTACAACCCCAACGGCGGACTGGTGTTCTACAGCAAGCAGAAGGCCTTCAAGCTCAAGGAAGACATCCGCCTGTATAGCGACGAGTCGATGACGACTGAACTGCTGACGATCCAGGCACGCAAGGTCGTGGACTTCGCAGCCGCCTACGACGTCATGGACCCCGCCACTGGCCAGAAGATCGGCGCGCTGAAGCGCAAGGGCTGGAAGTCCATCATGCGGGATGAGTGGATCGTCCTGGATGCCGCAGATCAGGAAATCGCTCGCATCAAGGAAGACAGCGCCGCCCTGGCCCTTGTTCGGCGATTCCTATGCAACCTGATCCCCCAGAGCTACCACATGTCCGCCGATGGCCAGGACCTGGCCATCATGAAACAGAACTTCAACCCCTTCGTCCAGAAACTCAAGGTGGACTTCACGATGGACACCGAAGGCCGACTCGACCGCCGACTCGGACTGGCCGCTGCCATACTTCTCGTTGCCATCGAAGGCAGACAGAAGTGACCCCCAGGACCCGCCATGCCTGACAAGCCCAACATACTGGTCGTGGGCTCGCTCAATATGGACATGGTCGTGCGCACGCCTCGCCTGCCCGAGCCGGGCGAGACTGTCCTGGGGCGAGACTTCACCACCACGCCCGGCGGCAAGGGCGCCAACCAAGCCGTCGCCGTCGCCCGCATGGGCGGCAGGTGCAGCCTGATAGGCCGACTCGGCGCGGACGCTTTCGGACAGACCATCCTGGAAGGACTCCAGGACGAACAAATGGACTGCAGCGGCGTGGCCATGACCTCCGACGCCCCCACCGGCGTAGCGATGATACAGGTGGACGCCTCCGGCGAGAACTCCATCGTCGTCGATGGCGGCGCCAATCGGCTGGTCAATGCCGACGATGACATATTCCCCAACGTCGAGCTTTTCCAGGCCGCCGACGTGGTGCTGCTGCAACTGGAACTCCCACTATTGGCAGTTCACGCGGCGATCGACCAAGCCAAGCGCCACGGGTGCATGGTGATACTGGACCCCGCTCCCGCTCCTGCCCACCTGCCCGACAAACTGTGCAAAGTGGACGTGATGTCACCCAATATCCTCGAAGCCGAGCGCATCACCGGTCAGCACATCGGCGATGAGCGAATCGACAAGAACGTCGCGACCGACCTGATAGCCCGCGGCGCCAAGGCCGTCGTTGCCAAGCTCGGCCACCGCGGGTCGCTGGTCGTCACCGCCGACGGAAAATTCCGCCGCGTGGCGCCCTACAAAGTGGACGTCGTCAACACAACCGGCGCGGGAGACGCCTTCACCGCCGCCCTGGCCGTTTCGCTGGGCCGAGGGGAAACACTGCCTGCCGCCGCCCAATTCGCCAACGCCGCCGGCGCCCTCGCCTGCAGCAGACACGGCGCGATAGCCGCAATGCCCTACAGAAGAGAAGTGCTCGCACTAATGGCCGAGCAGGACGAGCTGGGATGAATTTTTGATTTGCGATTTTTGATTTTTGATTTTTGATTTGGCAGACCAAGCTCACCGGCCTTCGGCTTGCTTGCACGCGCAACCAAAAGGCACGGTGGCTCCCCGCACGCAACGAGTTGCACGCCCTGCAAACTACGCACCCTTGCGCGGCGGATATCTGATCCGCCGCGTTATTGGAATGGCCTGCTGGTCGCGATAGCATATCCCACTTCCCCGACCCGGCCCGCAGGGGCCGCGCAGAAGTTCACCGGCCTTGCCCCCGAGATCAATGTGGACACGCTCGCCCTAAAACACCCCCGCCCCGACCTACTCAAACAGCCGCCTGCAGGCGTCCGTAGAACTCCTTCGCTAAGACGCATCCACCCGCCCAGTATACGACAGCGCCAACCAACTTGCCCAACGGCAGGGATTGTGGTAAGAATGTACGTTGAAAGAACAGCGTGCGTAGCAAGGCTCTACGCACCCTACCAACTTCCCCGACCCGGCCCGCACCGGCCACGCAGAAGTCCACCGGCCTTGCCCCCGAGATTAATGTGGATACGCTCGCCCTAAAACACCCCCGCCCCGACCTACTCAAACACCCGCTTGCAGCCTTCCGTAGAACTCCCTCGCTGAGACGCAGCCACCCACCCAGTACACCACAACGCCAACCAACTTGCCCAACGGCAGGGGCAGGGATTGTGGTAGACCTATGAGATGGAATCACAGCGTGTGCAGACTGATGGTCTGGTAGGGTGCGTAGCTCTGCTACGCACGCTGCGATATGCGGCGAAGCGACAGAAAGAACAGCGTGCGTAGAAAAGCTCTACGCACCCTACCAACTCGCTTGCACGCGGGCGCCCACCGCACCGTTTCGTTCCGCGTGCAACAAGTTGCACGCCCTACAAGCTAATGGTATGTCGCATTCACACCCGCTGGGTACCATGCCCACGAAACGATCTACGAGGCCACCAGTGCGTTAACGGGAGAATCGAAAGGAGAATAATGGGCCTTCCTGTTTGTACTTTCTCTCGGGATAGTTGGCCAGCCCTCCGCAAGCCCTGATAATCCTCCGAGAAGAGTCAGTGAAATCTGAAAACTGCATTTCTTCAGCTGCTTTCAGCACCTTCGAATAGAGACGGGCTTGACCATGGAACTTCACAGATTGAATTATCGTCCCGGGCAAATGCAGAAGTCCAAGTAGCATGTCGGCCCCGATCTTCAGAGACTCGACGTTCCCGGCCAGGTCGAACTCAAGAGACATTGGCGAGACAATGGGCGACAAAACATCACAGACCAAATCGGAAAAGGTCCGCCTTGACAGACTGAGAATGTCATCATGTGATTCTCTGATCATCCTGCCATAATGCTCTTCGTACTGTGCTGGGGAAACATTCTCCAGAGCCGCCAGCTCTTGACATCTCCCCCAAAACCGATCTCGCATCGATTGAAATGTCTTTCTGTAGCGCATTACGAGTTGGTGCAAATCCCTCAAATCTGGCCTCGCCATTCGAAGAAGGATCATTCCGATCGGAGGGATACGGAGTGCTCTCATCCGTCCGAGATGTGAACTGGTGTGATCAAGCAAGATCGAGACTTGCTCTGAGAACAAAGGCCGCGTTAACATCTCCCTTCGCTTGAACCACTCAAAGAACGGCGACTGAATGACCGAGGGAAGAAATGTTGTGCCCGTTGTGCTTGACACAACGTGTTGCTTGAGCATCGCTGCGATTCTGCTCTCGAAATAGCCGACGTCCCCGTTCATTATGAAGCCGTCGAAAGCTTCAGCTGTGATTGAGTCATGGCCATTCGCGACAAGATGGGCTACCGCCATGCGATACTCGTCAAGCTGGCCTGAAGACGCGGAAGAAATGAAAGCGTAAGGGAGGAGGTCCTCTTGAGGACTCCCCCAGAAATGTGAGAAGGCATCTCTTGCGAGGCCTATTTGGTCTTCATGAGGGGTGAAAGGAGTCAGCTTGAGAATGCCTCTGTCCAGGGCGCAACTGGCCAAGTCTGAACACAGAGTGTTCACTGAAGAAATGAGCTCAGAGGAGGCTATCACCCTATCGTAGAAGATAAGGCATGAAATGTAACTGGCCAACTCCAGATAGGCGATGGTCCTCATCAGATCGCGACTGCAGAACTCGCCATGGATCTCGTTACCCCCAGGAAGTACTCCCTCTGAAGGCCAAAGCGTATCCCACGAGACCATGATGTCTTGGGGCCGGACGTCCTCTGAGGCAATTGAGTGAAGTGAGATCGCGTCCTCCGCCGTCAAGTTACGGCTCCTGCGTTCGCCCTGGTAGATTGGGTTCAGTTTAGACATGTTATTCCCGCTTTCGTTCTGACGCGTTGGATCAGCACTCGATGATCTTGACGGCTTCGTCGGCTTGGTCTTGCTCGGCGACGTTGCCCGCACAAGCCAAATGATACCCCAATCCCAGGCCAACAAACAGTCTCTTGAGCGATCCCTTCGGTGGGGTGACAACGCACTTCCTTGGGAGAACCACGACGCTGCCCGCGCCGACCGATGAAGCCCCCAGGCACGCGCATCGTGGCTCGGACAGAACAGTTTGTAGGGCGTCCGTACGGGGGCGGGACAAGATGACTCGGTAATCGGCAGGAGTCCGTACGGACGCCCGCCGAATTGGGGTATACTGTCGGCCGAGCGGTTTGGAGCGATTGGCTATGAGCAGGAGAATCTCATCGAGCATGACGGTGATCCATAAGTTCGTGCTTCCGACGTTGTGGACCGGGGGGTTGGCGGCTGGGACTGTCGCGATGTTTGTGGCCGGCGATCCGAGCACGTGGCCGTTTCTTGGTGCGCTGATTCTTAGCGGCGGGCTCGTCTGCTGGCATGGCGTGCCGCTGAAGCGCGTGGCGATTGACGGGGATGAGCTTGTGGTGTCCAACTACCGTCGGACGATCCGCGTTCCGCTGGGTGCGATTCGCTGTGTCACTGAGTACGGGCCGGTGTGCTCGCTGCCGGTGTGGATCGATTTCGACAGCCGGACTGAGTTCGGCAGGACGATCAAGTTCATACCGCAGGCCCGGAAGTTCGCCTTCTTCACGCACCCGATCGTCGGCGAGCTTAGGCGACTTGGCAACTGTGTCAGCGACACGTCGGGGCTACCTGGCCCGGACGAGGAATGAAGTAGGGACAGAGGGGACAGTCACCTGTTTATTTGGCTTGGGTTTGGCATGGCGGCTGCAGGCCGGGCGCGGCCTGCGCGCAGGAATCGCGTGGCATACTAGGTGCGGGGGTGGTCTTGGGCGGTCAGAACCGGTCGGCTACGGGCGGCCGTGGGCAGCTGCGGGCAGCTGTGGACGGCGAGCGACGTTGGCTGCGCGCGCAGGGGGCGTCGCATGGCACGTCTATAGCGCGCGCAGGGGGCGTTGCTTGGCGGGCCTGGGGGCAGCTGCGGGCAGCTGTGGACGGCGAGCGACGTTGTTTGTGCGCGCTGGGGGGGTTGCATCGCGGGGCCGGTGGGGGAGATTTTTGGACTTCCCAGGTCGACCGTCCGATGATATACTGTAGTAGAGAAGCCTCCACCCGGGGGCGAACAGGATTCGACCGGGCGAGTGAGGCGTCGGTGGCGTGCCCAGGTTCCAAGGAGGCCTGGTAAAACACCTTGGACTTATTTTTACTTGCCAACACTGATTTGGCAATGGCAGCCTAGAGATAGGCTTCCCGTTACCCCTTTCTTGCCCGTGAGTTAGGGAGTAGCGACGATTAGCGGGCTTACTGGCCGGGAGTTGCGTGGTTACCCGGCCGGGACATCTGGCCGCGCTGGCTTGGCTTGCACCGTGTCGCTGCGGGACAGCCCGGCGAGATTAAACCAGCGACTACGCACGTAGAGGCCGACGTTTAGACGTCACGGGACGCGGGTTCGATTCCCGCCGCCTCCATCAGACGGGCGCGATCGTCCGTCGGCAAGTACAGTCAGGCCCGCGGATTACCGTCCGTGGGCTTGTTGCATGTGGCCAGGGGGCAACACCGCCGCGCGGCACCGCCGATCTGCGCGCCGGCAACGTCGCCGACGTACATTGCGCGCGCAATTCGCGTCGCAGCAGCGCCCTAGCGACGTCCCCTGCGCGCGCAAACGACGTACCTGCCATGCGACGTCCCCAGCGCGCGCAGCCAACGTCGCTGATCGTCCACAGCTGCCCGCAAGTGCCCACGGCCGCCCGCAAGTGCCCGCCCCTTGCGGCCCACGCCCGCCCACGACCACTCGCCCACCGATTATGCCACGCGATTCCTGCGCGCAGCCGACGCCGGCCTGCAGCCACCATGCCAAACCCAAGCCAAGAATGAATAACTGTCCCCTCCTTCCTCGACCGACGTCATTCCCTGCCGTCGAGCCGACCCAGCCCCGACGGACCTGGTCCGCAGCCGCCAAGTCGTCTGAGCTCGCCAACAATGGGATGAGACCAGAACAAGGCGAACATCCGCGTCTGTGGCATGAACATGATCCGCGAGCCGAACTCCGTGCGGCTGTGAAAGTCGATCCACACCGGGTGAGTGTTGATCAGCCAGCACTCGGTAACTTCGCGAATCTCAAGTAGTGGAACGCGCACCGTACGAAAGTAGTTCGACACCACCAACTCAAGCCCGTCGATCTCCACGCGCTTCAGTGGCACGCACAGCCAGCCGATGACCGACCCACCAAGAATCAACGCACCAAGAAACGTCCACTTGCTCGGATTGTTGGCGATGAACATCCCGACAGTGCCGGCCGCGAACATCCCGATCCACAACATCGGAAACGCGAACTTAAAGATCACCGTCATGCTCGATGAGATTGTCCTGCTCATAACGAATCGCTCCTAACTGCTCGGCCGACAGTATACCCCAATTCGTAGGGTGGGCAACTCGTTGCCCACGCGATCCCGCATCCTTCCGTGGGCAACGAGTTGCCCACCCTACGGACTCCAAACGAATCGCCCGACAGTCTACCACGCCCTACGAGCTACGGGGCTATGCTTCCAGCACCATGTCGGCAAACGCGTCCAGCTCCTGCCGAAGCTGCTCGGCGCGATAACGAAACAAGTCAACATCTGAATCGAGCAGCCCCGAGGCCTCCAGGATCGTCTCCTCAACTCTCCCCGCAAACAAACCATGGACGTTATGTGTCAACTCGTTGCGTTGATCTCGGAGCACCTTCAGAGCCGGAACTAGTCTCGTCAGAAGTTGCCTCTCCTCGGCGAGATTGATCAATCGCCCCAAGGTGGCCTTCGTCGCCTTCTCTTCTGGGGTATGTTGGTCAAGGTATTGCTTAAGAACAGTCTCCAGTCGTCCTGCGGCCAAGACAGATCGCCCGAGCGCCATGCAGAAGCCATCATCGGCCAGGAGCAGTGCATAAAATGCTAGACCGTCAGTGGGTTCGCCTTTTCTCATATCGATCACGCAACACCGCGCGGCGGATCTCCTGATCCGCCGCGTAGAACGAACGGGTGGATTCTATCGCACCGGCCATGGTGCATCAAGAACGCGGTGGATCAGGAGATCCACCGCGCAAGGTGCACTTAGCCTGGCGGCCGGCCGTCTCATCGCCGAGCGAGAATGTCTTGCCACATTTCGGGCACGCGAAGTCTATCATTTCTATTCTCCCTGTGATGCGTTGTCTGGCTCGTTAGAAGAGGCCGGCTCTTCAGCCGGGGTCGGCTCTTGCGGCGCGGCCAGGGCATCCTCCAGGCGCTTCTTGAGGTCCTTGCAGACATCCTGCGACTCCGTCGTCTCCGCTCGGTCGCCGGCTCGAGCCAGCACGACGCAGACGGCCTGCACGATTTCCCGCGCGTTACGGATGGCCTCGTCCTGACCGACAGAACAATACTGCAACGTCCTACGGAGCATCGGCAAGAACGGATGCAGCGTAGCTGATGTCTCTTCTCGCAACTTGAGTACGTTGGCCACTGTCAGTAGAACAAATCCGAGATCGCACTGGAAAGGCATATTCATCGCGGACATGCTCTGCACCGCCATCAGTTCACAGTGCCGATCCAGCCCCTCGCGCCGCAACTCATCGAGGGCCGCATCAACATCCCCGTGGAGCTTCTTTGCCAGCTTGCCATAATCGCGATTCTGCCGCCACTGAACAACTGCCGCGAGCCCAACGAGCAGGCCAATCAGAATCCCTATCATCGTAATCAAATGCCCTACCATGCGACTGTAGAAGCTGTCGACACGTTCCAGCATCTTGAGTGACGTGAGCTCTCCCCCCGGGTCAGCCGTCGCCGCGTCGCCGTCGTGGGCGCAGCCCCCCCCCAGCATCGCCACCAGCCCGAGCGTTACAAGAAGTACCGTCCGACTACCCATCATCCGTCTCCATCGTCGTCGTCATCGGTCTCTGCGGTGTGCAGTTCATTGATAGCGCTCAGTAACTCCGCCTTGTCCGCCAGCACCGCGGCAAGGCGGTCCGACAGGTACGCCAACACCAACCGGATGCTACTGGCCCATTGCAAGCACTGCTCATCAGTCGCGCCATGCAGGCCCTTACTGAGTGCCGAGTAGAGCGCCTCCATCGGGCTATGTTGGCCATCCACGATTAGCGCCGGCGGGATCGCATCCTTCGCCAATTCCATCGCCCTCTTGAATTGACGTTCTTCCTTCGCAGCCTGGAGCCCTGCAATAATTTCGCCGCTCGCCCCGGTCTTCGTGGCGGCCCCGATGATCGTGTCCAGAAGCCTGACCTTCTGCCGTTCCACTACTTGCCGATAGTACCCAAAAGCCCCAATGCCAAGGCCCTGATTCTCGCATTGCCGGCCCTTCAGGAACAACGCCTTATCATCGCCCAACAGCTTAAGCAATCGCCGCGAGGTCGGTGGCCCAAATGACGGCGCTTCGCCGTACTTGTAGCAAGAGCCCGAACCGTCGGAGTCAACGAACACCGCCACAGAAAAAGTCTTCTTCTTCTCTTTACAGTTTGAGCACCAGTACTCCAGAAAGACATTACACCACGCCTTACGATCAAAGTACGCCCATTTATCACACCTGAAGAAAACCACGCCGTTGCATTCGTCGCTCGTGCAGTGCAGCTTCAAATCTGGCAAAACCAGCCGCGTGAGATCCGGCGGGGCCAGGGACAGTATCTTGGCCATATGCATAGGCGGAACCGACTCCAGGAACGTGGCGAACGTAACGGCCTCTGGCTCTTGCTTTGGGGCAGGTGTGTTGTCTGCGCTCAATTTAGTCTCCCGAGTTGGTAGGGTGCGTAGAGCTTTACTACGCACGCTGTGCTTTCTCCGTATACGTCTACCACAATCCCTGCCGTTGGGCAAGTTGGTTGGCGTTATCGTATACCGGGCGGGTGGATGCGTCTCAGCGAAAGAGTTCTACGGAAGCCTGCAAGCGGCTGTTTGAGGAGGTCGCGGCGGCGATTTTGAGGCCGACCCTAAACGCTCCGGTGGCCCTACCGGACTACCGTAGGTGCAAGGAGAGGCGCAATCGCTCACGCGCTCGTCACGCGAGTGCGGCTTTCTACGCTGCTGGCTCATCATACACTCCGCCGTGATTTGGTAACGAAGTAACTGTTTCTATATCCCAGGGGGCCGCAAAGGAATCGACGAATCGAAGCGCCCGTAATCGCCAGGAAACAGCCAGCACTTCTTGGCTGTGCCGCATGGCCGATCCGTTCCCTGCGCCACTATCTCTGGCGCCATTGTCGGATTAGGCGTTCGTGGCCTCTAGAAGGTGCCATGAAATATGACCCAATTATCTCCAGGAGCATGGAACCTGAATGGCCTCGTGAGCGTAGAAAGAGCAGAATAAATCCATCGATAATGTCGAGATTGGGGAGTTGACGCCATGCACGCACGCAATGGGCGGGGCTCGATAAGGGCGTCTAATCGTAGGCGACGCCGGCACACTGCCGGATTGAAAACTAAAGGGAGTTACGAACATGTATAAGAACATCCTGTTGCTACTGGCTGTAGTCGGTCTGGCCTCGTGCAGTCGAGCGGCCGACGGGGCCGCGCCCGAGTCGGCCGATCAGGCAAGTGCGCCTGCCCGCGTGGGCTTCTACGGTGACGCGCTGCCGGAAGGCGCCGTTGCCCGCATGGGCACGCAGCGCCTCACGATGCCGCTAATGCGGCAGGCGCGTTTGTCTGATGACAAGAACTACGTCCTGTTGTTCGGTAGCCACGGGCAGCGTGGTGTCCTCAAAGTCGCGGATGTGAAGACCGGGGCGTGGTTGACGGGCCGCGAGCACACTGCCGGAATAGTGGACGCTCGCTTCCTGCGATATTCAGACCAGATTCTCCTTCTCACCAGGTCGCACGCCTACCTCTGGCGGTGGCAGGAGAATGAGCCCCCCCAAGAGCTGATGAACATTCGAAACGATCGTGGAGAGGAACGCTTCGCTCCCGTAGGCCTGACACGAACGGGTCGCGTTGTTGTCGCCAACGAGGAGGAGTTCCGCATCCTCAACCCTTTCACACAGAGCTACGACAGACAGATCGCTCTGGAAACGGAAAGGCCCATCCACCGTTTGTGCTACTCCAGTGATGGTGAATGGCTGGCCGTTTGGAACGCGAAATCGCTCTACCTCGTCAACTTGTCGACCGGAAAGGTATCGCCATTGGTGGAGTCGGGCACTTTCGGGACGTTAGTGGCGGCGTTTTCGCCTGACGGGGATATGTTGGCAGCTTCCAGCTATGACTTCGATAGGAATATCCGCCTGTGGGACCTTGCGACTCTAGAGGAACTCGATCCGCTGCCCGTCGAACGCGCCAACTTTCGCGGCTTCGCCTTCATGCCAGACGGGCACTTGGCCATCGCCAGTACTTCGGGGCGGATTGTTATCTTGGATGTTACATCGGGGGAAAAGCTGCGGGAGATCAACGTGGGTCGGAACATCACTAACATGGTGTTTTCGTCTGATGGGCAATTGGGTGTTTTCCTGTATTTCGGTGCGAATTTCCGAGGAGCAGTCTATCTTTGGGATATTGTAGATAATCGCCCTGTCCACGATTTCGAGAACGATCCTGTTCGCTTCAAGAAGGTGGCGTTCTCTTCAAACGGTCAGGTGATGCTTACTGGGCAAGGGGCAAGTCTTCTGGCTTGGCGAGCACAAAGCGGCGAGTTCCTCTATCGCCTTAAGCAATCCGTAGACGAAGGTGGACATGGGCCGAGCACCTATGCGATATCGCCGACAGACGGGGCTCTGGTCACCGCCCAGGGGACGCGTGCAGCCTTTCGAGATCCGATAACGGGCGACAAGACCGGACGGCATATTGACTACGAGGGCTACGTTGGGTCTCTGGCTTTTTCTCCGGACGGAGACCGTTTGGCCGGCCTGATAAGGGGCCGGACCGTCGCGCCAGATGGGAAGATTACCGTGGCTGGTTCGCTAATCCTTGTCGTGCAAAATTCCGACTCCGGGGAAGAACTGCTCCGCATTTCGGACCTACCCAAGCAGGCGATCGGCTGTAAGTTCTCCGCCGACGGCAAGTGGATCCTGATCCAGAACCGTATGATCAAAGGGCCCGCTTGGGTCTACTCCAGTTCGTCGGGCGAACTGGCCAAGACGATTCAGGGGCGGGCCTTTGTTTGGTCTCCAGCCGGGGCGATTCTGGCCACCTATGAGCCTTACAGCATCCGCCTGTGGAATATTGAAACCGATGAGGTCGTTGGGGAGTTCCCGCAGCGCGGCGGGCCCAGCCACCATCTGTTCAGGGATATGGCGTTTTCGCCGGATGGCCGGCTGTTGGCTGTGGATGACCCGGACCCGTGGGATGATATCCGGTTCCGCATCTACGACGTGGCCACCGGCCAGATTGTCCATAGAGGCAGCGGACATGAGTCGCGTGTGACCGCGCTGGCATTTTCGCGCGATGGTCGCTTCTTGGCGACGGGCAGCGATGATGCGACCGTGCTGGTGTGGGAACTGCCCGAGGCCGTCACGGCTGGCGAGCCGGTACCCGACGAGATGATTCCAGTGAGGCTCCCGGATAGCAGGCGTGCGCACCATGTCGTGTGGTCCGCCGACGGCAAGTACGTGGCGGCCGGGGGGATTGCCGATGACTTTCAACTTTGGGATGCGAGCTCGTGGGAGCTAATCAGACAGATTGAAGGGAAAGGCAGGTACGGTTATTCCGTGGCGTTCACGGCTGATAGTCGCCATGTCGTTCTGTACGACAATACGACTTATAGGCGGCAGTACCTGGACGTGCAGACGGGACTGCCTGCCACTGATGCTGCGCCGCGGGAGCAGGAGCCAGTGGCCAGTACACGCCCCTCTGATCGTCGCCGCTTCTTTACAGGAAGTGGGCGTGGGGTGGCGATCTCTCCGGACGGCAAGATGGCCGTGACAGGCGGCAGAGCGGCCGAGGCCTTCGCAATTGCCAATCCTCCCGGGGGGCACGGCGAGGCGGGCGGCGTGTATCTCTGGGATGCCGAGACGGGCGAGGTCCTCACCTGCCTGACCCGGGAGGGCGGTAGTAGCATCACGTGTTTGCTGTTCTCGCCGGACGGGCGGCACGTGCTGGCCTCGAACTCCGATGGCAAGCTGCGCATCTGGTCCGTCGAGACAGGCCGGCAACTGCATTCCCTGGAGAAGGGAGACGGCAATGTCACTGTCATTGCCATTAGCCCCGATAGCCGGCGGGTGCTGTTTGGCGGCAAGGGCCGCGCCCTTCATCTCTTGGACATACAGACGGGGCGTGAGGTCGCCTTGCCGCAGTTCGATGAAATTGACGGAGGACTGCTCAACGTTATGTTCTCTCCCGACGGGCGATACGTAGTATACAGCGACGTATCGGGCATCTGGCGCAGGCGCCTGCCGGAGTGAGGCGGAGCGGCCCTGATGTCGTCGCTTGGCAATCTTCAAGTCCTGGGCCGCCGGCCCTTTCGCTGTATTGATGGGATCTGGTTGCCCAAGCTGCTGTGCGGCCGATGTTCGTTGTAATTCCGTCGCCAGGATTCGTTCTTCTCCGCCGCGTCGTCCAACGTCAAGAACCAATGTTCGTTCAGACACTTCTGCCTGAATCGGGCATTGAACGATTCGATGCATTCTGCGCGGTGTCCCGATGTACATCGGCACTGATCCACCGCGGTCTTGGTGGACCATGGCCGGTGCGATATCGCTGACCAGTTCGTAGGGCGTGCAACTCGTTGCACGCGGGTCGGATACCGCGCCTCTTCGTTCCGCGTGCAACTCGTTGCACGCCCTACATACTGGACTCCCCCTGGGCGCGGTTGGTAGGCGTGTGGTAGTGTGGGGGCTGGCAGACGGGCTGATCAGTCCAATGGGAGACGATTCAATGAGAAAGCTCACCGGGAAACATCTAGCGGCCGGGATCAGCATCTGCATCCTCGTCGCTCTTGGCTACATCGCCGCCCGCGCCCCAGCCGCTCCGCCGGAAGTAAGACAAGAGCCGGCCATCACGGAGACAATTCTCGGTGAGCACGACCGCAACCAAATTTACGACGCGGTCGTAAGTCCGGATGGTAAACGGATTGCCTATGCCAGCAGACGCAACGGAAGAGTAATGATCGTTGTCGATGGCCGTGAGATCGCCTCCTGCGACGAGATCGGCGCTAAGGGCATAGTCTTCAGCCCGGACAGTCAGCACGTTGCCTACTCAGCCTGGCGCGGTGATAAGGTGCTTGTCGCGGTAGATGGCATCGACGGGGAAGAGTACGATAGCACGATGAAAGGCACACCGATCTTTAGCCCGGACAGTCGGTGGGTTGCTTACGCGGCTCAGCGCGGAGACAAGTGGGTGGTGGTCATCGACGGCGAGGAGAGTGGGCAATACGATGGTATCGGGGCGGAGTTCGCTTACTTCAGCCCGGACGGCGAGCGGGTCGCTTACTTGGCTAAGCGCGGGGAGAAATGGCTTGCCGTCGTGGACGGTAAGGAGAGTGACGAATACGATGGTGCCCGTTTCCCGGCCTTCAGTCCGGACGGTCAGCGGGTAGCTTACCGAATTCGGCGCGGCGAGAAGCAACATATGGTTGTCGACGGCGTCGATGGCGCTGAATACGATTCAACGGGCCCGCCTTTCTTCAGCCCCGACAGCCAGCGAGTCGCTCACCGCGCCCTGCGCGGGGAGAAATGGCTTGTCATCGTGGATGGCATCGAGGGGCCGGAGTACGACCTGGTGGGACAGCCCATGTTCAGCCCCGACAGCCAGCAGATCGCGTACATAGCCCGCCGAGATGAGACATATGTGGTCGTCGTGAACGGAGTGGAGGGCGATGAATACGACGAGATCGAGCGCCTGATGTTCGCCCCCCAGAGCGGACGAATGGCATACAAGGCTCGGTGGGACGATAAGTGGGCCGTCGTCATCGACGGCTTCGACGGGAATTGGTACGACAAGGTATTCGAATCGACTATCGTCTTCAGCTCCGACGGCGAGCGTCTCGCTTATGCGGCCCGCAGTGGCGACAAGCGGGTCGTCGTGGTCGATGGCATCGAGGGCCCGGAGCACGATGCGATAGGGGCCGGCACGCTGCGGTTCAGCCCCGGTGGCCTGCGGGTCGCCTATGTGGCCTTGCGCGATGGGCAGTTCATCGTCATCGTGGACGGCGCGGAGTGGGCGCCGTACAAGGGCATAGGGGACATAACATTCAGCGCCGACGGCCAGCGGGTAGCTTGCTGGGCCGAGAGCGAGGACAAGTGGTCCATCGTCGTCGATGGGGTGGAGATTGCGGATTACGAGGTGTTCCTCGCCGGCAGCAGGCTGGTATTCGATGGCTCGCGACAACTCAACGGGCTAGTCTACCGGGGCTACCAGTACGTCCACGTGGAGGTGAGTCTCCCCGGGCCTTAGCCGTATCTATGACATGCCGTTTCTTGGCGAGGGGTTTTGTTCGTTCGGTTCGATTTTCTTAGTGGGCGCTGACGGGCCCGCGTCTGGGATATCGCTTTGCATCCTGCTGGTCCGATCGCAGTGACAACCAAATCTTACCACTGGAGACAGCCTTGCCATGCCATTGAGGCATGCCCGCCGCGGCGGATTGCACACATACGGACTCCCCTACTCCGCCGAGTCGTCGTGGTCGCCTGCTACTATCGCCTCGGCTTCTACCAGGTTCACCGACGGGCAGGCGACGAACTCCACGTTGACGTCAGCGACATTGCCTTCGTCATCCAGCTCGAACGTGCCCTTGAGGATTAGCCCGAACTTCGGCTGGGATACGAACAGCGCCGGCGGGCTGTCCGTCCCGTCCTGCTCGATGACGATCTCGATCGGGCCGTGGTTCGTCGTCAGTATTTCGTGCCACCAGACCATCTCCTGGCGAAGCGTGTCGGGCAGCCATTGCCAATCGCCTAACGGGGCGAGCTCCAACGTGTCGGCTGCGGCTTGGGCCATGAAGTCGGCCCCGCTTTGGAACCGCTGCCCCCGCGCGTAGGCGCGGGCGAAATAACTGGTCGCCATGGCCGCCATGGTCTCGTAGTACTTCGCGCCGGTCACGCGCAGGTTAGGCGTGCCGTCGGGCATGGCCATGTTGGCTTTGAACCATTCAAGAAACTCATCTTCCAGTGCGATTATTTTGGCGGCGCTGGCCTTGCTTTCCTCGCCGTTGACGCTCGTGCTGACCTGATGCACGTAGGTCTCGATCAGCTCGCGGTGCTCGCCGTCGTTGGCGTAGTACAGGAAGTGCAGCACGGACATGCTCTGCATGTAAACAGCCCACACTCGCCCCTCGGCGAGCAACTGGTGCCAGCCCGCCCCGCTGACGGTGAGCATTTGCTCGAAGGGGATGAAGTTCGGGCTATTCTGCACGGCGCTAGTGATGTAGTTGACGGTCAGCCCGCCTTCCACCCACCCGTCGCCGGTCCAGACGATATTGAAGAACAGCGAGCCATGGCCTTCGTCCATCCAGGTGGGCCAGGTGCGGTTAACGTTGCCAGCCTGGGCGATTTCAACGGCTACGAATTGGTGGAAGCCCTCGTGGTACAGCAGCGGGCAGGTCACCATCGTCAACGCGCCGAAGTTGGCATCGCTCGTGATCATCATCAGACGCGCGCCGACTTCATCGCCGAACCCGCCCATGAACTGACCCGGCATTGTGGCATGGCCGCCGGCGGCGACGTAGTCCTCACGATTACTGAACAGGAACACCTGCTTGGCGAAGTCGATCGGCGAGTGCTCGTCGGCAAACCGCTCGGCGTAGTACTCGTAGAGCGACTCGGTCCGCCAGGCCAGGTCGAACGTCGTCGCATCGCTCATCTGGCTGTAGAAGTAATAGTGCTCCGTCTTGATACCAGGCAGATCAAAGACAGAATCAAGCCGCTCCCAGCCGAAGGGAAGCTCCTGGTCCGCCGCCTGGTCCGCCTGCGAGGCCGGCTCTTCTTCCGCTTCCGACGGGGCGGCCCCCTCGGCAGGCTGACTTACCGGCGCGGCCGGCTCTTCTGCCGCTTCTGGCTCTTTCGGCTGGACTGCCTCCCCGGTCGGCTGATCCACCGGCGCGGCCGTAGCTTCTGCCGATTCCGACTGCGTCACATCGGGTGGCTGTTCCGTTGCCTCCTGTGGCGGCACCTTGCAACCGACGGCGCCGAGTAATACCATCGACAGCAACATGCCGGCATTCCACAACTGCAGGCTCTTAACTAAGCGGCTCATACTGCGTTCCTTTCCGTCCTTCGGATTTCGCCTCCGCCAACTGGGTCGGTCGGCCAACTGTTGAACAGGCCATCATACTCCCCCCCGGCCCGCCGTGCCGCCATTTTCTTGCAGGCTACGGCCCGTCGGCGGCACGGCCATGTGCAGTTGTACGTGGCATGGGCATCTTGCCCACGCGTCCCAGGAGCATCCTGCTCCTGGAAGAAAAGGGCAAAGCAGGAAAAGAAGAAGCAAGACAGCACGGCCAAGATGGCCCTGCGACGCATGGGCAAGATGCCCATGCCACGGCCCACCTACGGCCCGACTACGGCTCGTCGGCCGGTCGGCGGGTGAAGCCGCCGGACAGGTCCTTGCCTCGCAGTCGCAGCTCGCTGCTTGGGTATGGCGTGTTCGGCAGCGGCGCATACCAGCTTTGGTCACCGGTGGCGGGCACGTAGAGGACTAGGCCGGAGTCTGTCTCGAACGTGTCCATCGGTGCGGCCGGCGTGGGGGCGAAGCTGCGACCTTCCCCGCCGGTCCATAATGGCTTTCCGTGCGCCAGCGGCCAAATGCACAGTATCGCCAGCCACACCAGCATTCCCCGACGCACCGCCGCACCGGGCGAGACGGCGCGGATCGCCACCGACACCCCAAACGCCGCGGCAAACCACACGAGCGCCACCGCAAACCGAACGCCGGGTGCCGCCAACAACCACACCGCCAGACCGGCCACCAGCGGAATAAGCATCAGCCATCCCGGGTCGACGCCGCGCGGAACTCCACCCTTGCGCCGCCAGGCCGCCGCCGCGGCCATGCCCGCGACGCTCATCGCCACCGGCAAGATTAGCAAGTACCGCTGCCCTTGCGCCAGCCGCCTCCCCCAGCCACCCAGCCAGGACCACCCGCGCGTCTGGGAGATGTCGGCCCCCGGCGTGCGAGCCCACGACTGCACCCACAGCCTCTCCTGGTCCGCCTTGGCGGGCGGTACTTGCCAGTCTGCATCCACCGATAGAAACGTGCTGGGGTAAAACGGATGCCCGCTCAGCACCGCGCCGCGCACAGCCCAGGGCGCCAGCAGCACAAGAAAAGCAACGACCATCCCCATCGCGCCCAGCGCCCGCTTGGACGATAGCCCCAGACGCGATATCCGCCCGGTCCTGATAAGCCATACGATCCACACGATTGTCAGCGTGAGCCCGGCAAAGACAGCCGCACTGAGCTTGATGCAGATCGCCGTCGTCAGGACCGCGCCTATCCATATCATCGAGTAAGCGTCCCGCCGCCCCCCTACCGCCCGGCGGCGCAACAGCGACATCGCCCGCGCGCCGCCCACAATGCACAGCACCGCCACCGGCAGGTCCCCGTACAAGCCCGGGAACCAGTCCAGCCTGGCCACCACGAACAATATCAGCGGCAGCAGCACGACCAGGCAGGCGTCATCGTCCGCGCCGCTCGCCGGGCCGGCAAGCAGCCGTCTCGCACCGCGCAGGCCTTGGGCCAGCGCCACGATTATCACAGGCCCGTGGGCGACGGCCGCGCAATGTCCCAGCCACGGGCCAAACTCCAGCGCAGCCGCGTACAGCAGATTGGCGTTGTTAAACGCAAGCCTCCCGTGCAGGTTGCCAAGCCCGGGCACGATCGCGAACTGTCGGACCCACTCGACCATCGGCAGGTGGTACAGCCCCGTGTCGTACGCCCGCAGCGGGCCGATGGCCACGTTGGCCAGCCACAACGCGAAAATCGCAATCGCCGCCAGCCACCACAGCGCCGCCGGCCTGAAGCTGCCCGCGTAAGCTCGCACCTGCCGAGCCCCGACCGCCAACCCCACAAGCCCCGCCGCCGCCAGCACGCACGCCGCCGCCGCCGTAATCGGCAGCCACAAGTGCCACACCTGCCCCGCCGCGATGACAACCGCAAAGCCAAGCCAGAAAGAATCCGCCAGCCCCCCGGCGTCCAGGGCCTTGAGCCCGACAGCCCGCCTTACCCCCAAGCCCAGGCCGACCAACACCAAAGTGACCAGCCCCCACCCCGCCAGCACAACGCCCATTGCCGTAAGTACGCCCAACATAGCCTCGCAAGTTGCTGGTCAATAATACCGATGCGATCCACGCCGCGCCGGTGGCCATCAATAATGCCCCCTGAAGGCCTGACTTTCAAGTCGCCACTCGGGCCCAGCCCAGCCGAGCCATCCCGCCCAGCCGCCGCCCGGCGAAGAAACACTTGCCGCCAATCGCCACTTTCGCCAAGATGGCGCGTCTGGCCGCGTTACATTGAGACGATGAGATGATGATGAAATGTCGCTGATCATAGCTGAGGGCATATGCAAGAGCTGGGGAGATGTCGACGTTCTCAAGAATGTCAGTTGCACTCTCTCACCGGCTGAGCGCGTGGGCCTGGTCGGGCCCAACGGCGAGGGCAAGACGACGCTCATGCGAATACTGGCCGGCGAGCTGGACGCCACCGAAGGCAAGGTGAGTCGCAAGGGCGGGCTGCGCATCGGCTACCTGCCTCAGGACACCACAGCCCACGACACCCGCACGCTCCGGCAGGCGATGGACGACGTCTTTGCCCACATCCGCCAAATGGAGCGGCAACTGCACGACCTGGCTGAGGACATGGAGCTCAACGGCGCCGACGATCGCAAGCTCACCCGCTATGGCAAACTCCAGCACGATTTCGAGGTCGGCGGCGGCTACTCATACGCCCACCGCATCGACCGCGTGCTGACCGGGCTGGACTTCCCAGCCGAGATGCTGGATCGCCCGCTCGACCAACTCTCCGGCGGGCAGCGAATGCGGGCTAACCTGGCCCGGCTGCTACTGGAAGCCCCGGACGTGCTGCTGCTGGACGAGCCGACCAACCACCTGGACCTCAACACCGTCGAATGGCTGCAGGATTGGCTGATGAGCTTCAACGGTGCGATGGTCGTGATATCGCACGACCGCTACTTCCTCGACCACGTCACGACGCACACGTGGGAGCTGGCGTTCACAGCCTTCGAGCGTTACCAGGGCGGCTACAGCCATTACCTCCGCCAGCGAGGCGAACGCTTCGCCGACCGCATGCGAGTGTGGGAGACCCAGCAGCAGCACATCCGCGAGACGGAAGAGTTCATCCGCCGCTTCATCGGCAGCCAGCGGACCAACGAAGCCAAGGGCCGACGCACTCGGCTGGCGCGGTTCATGAAGGACGAAGCCATCCCCAAGCCGCGCGAGCATGGACGAATCAGCGTGCGGTTCAAGGTCACCGAGCGCACGGGCAACATGGTGCTGGACCTGACGGACCTGCAGGCTGGCTACGAGCCGGACGACCCGCTGGTAAGCATCGAGGCCATCACCGCCAACCGAGGCCAGCGGATCGCCATCGTGGGCCCCAACGGCTGCGGCAAGACAACGCTGCTACGGACGATCCTCGGCGAGCTGCCCGCGCTGGCGGGCAAGGTGCGCACGGGCGCTAACGTGCGGATCGGTTATCTATCGCAGACCCACGGGGAACTTGTCGGGCACATGACGGCCGTGGACTCCGTCCGGCAGATCGACCGCACCATAACCGAAGGCCACGCGCGCAACCTGCTGGGCAGCCTGCTGCTAAGCGGCGATGACGCGTTCAAGCTCATTCGCCAACTCTCCGGCGGGCAGCGCAGCCGGATCGTGCTGGCCAGGCTCATGCTGCAACGGGCGAACGTGCTGATAATGGACGAGCCGACCAACCACCTGGACATATACTCCCAGGAGGTGCTGCAGGACGTTCTCAGCGAGTTCGACGGCACGGTGATATTCGTCAGCCACGACCGGTATCTGATCGACGCGCTGGCCACGGACATCTGGGCGATGCACGACGGGGCGATAACGCCCATGCACGGGCATTGGGACCGTTACCTGCAATGGCGGGACCAGCAGATCGCCGCCGGCGACGCGCCTGCCGGGGCCGACGCCGACGCGAAGTTGCAGCGTAAGCAAGAGAACGCCCTTCGTCGCGACACGCAGAAGCAGCAGCGCAAGGCCACTAACGAACTCCGCAAGAAGCAGCGGCGGCTGGAGGATGTGGAGGCGCTTATTCACGGCGTCGAGGCCGAGCTTGAGGGGCTGAGCGATGAGATATCCGAGGCCTCGGCTGCGGGCGACATGGACCGCATCACGGCCTTGGGGGGCGACTACGCCGAAAGGCAAGCCCACTTGCAAGAGCTGTACGACCAGTGGGAACAACTCGGGGCCGACATCGAAGCAGACTGACGCGCCGCCGACAGAGCCGCGACCGGCAGCAACCGTTCGCGTATTACGGGTCGGACGATTCGCCCCCGGTCGTGGAGTTTGCGCTGATGATGCACGTGTTGCTGTTGTAGTACCACCCGGTTGCGCCGGTGCGTGGTGGGGTGGCCAATATCCCGATCTGAATGGCGTAGGCGGTCGATCCATCGCTGAACGGGTTGGCGGACCAAGCGATCAGGTAAGGCCCGTATGGGCCATTGGTGTCGAGCTTGCCCGTGATCTCGGTACGTTCGGTCAGTCGGCGCGTAAGGACAAGCCCGGTAATGTCTGCCGGTTCCGGCCCGACGTGAGGCCCGTTGGCGTCGTGCTGGAGTTTGTACAGCGATATCTGCTCGCGGAGGACCTTTATCGTCGAGACGAGCGACGTTTCCTTGGCGTCGTCACTAGAGGCGGCGAACTGTGGGACGACGATCGCCGCGAGAATCCCCAGGATCACCACGACAATGAGTATCTCTACAAGTGTAAACGCGCGTGTGTCGCTGGTTCTCTGAAGTGGCATTACGTGCGCCATCCTTTGCGTTGATGTCTATCCGTATCCGGCCGAGTTGTTGGGCGCCCGCCAAGAATTGGTAGCCAGGCGAGCAGTTTCTCTGATCGACAGATGTGCCCAGCCGACTTCCCCCTAATTCCGCAAGAGTTGCCTTCTGCCCCGGCGATCGAGGCCTGAGTCTGCCGCGTTGCGACAAGAAAAACTTGTCGCCCGATGATATTTTCGCCAAGATATCCCGTCTGATCGAACCGTATCTGGAAAGGAACGCTGTCATGGCGGAAAGTCCACTTCTTGAAAAGCATCGCGAGAATTGGGGGTCGCGCACGGGTTTTGTGCTGGCAGCCATCGGCTCGGCGGTTGGGCTCGGCAACTTGTGGGGCTTCCCGTACAAGGTCTACGACCACGGCGGCGGGGCGTTTCTGATCCCCTACCTCTTCGCGATGCTTGTCATCGGCATACCCCTGCTGATTCTCGAGTTCTCGCTGGGCCATATGACTCAGCGGGCAGCGCCCGACGCCTACCGCGGCATCAACCGAAAAACCGAGCCCATCGGCTGGTGGGGCATTTTGCTCGGCTTCGTGATCATCACGTACTACCCGGTGATTCTCGCCTGGTGCGGCAACTTCCTGGTGTTCTGCATTCAGGGAATATTCAACGGAGGCAAGCTGCCGTGGATGCCCGACGGCAACGAAAGCAGCGTAGAAAGTGTCGGCAAATTCTTTGACTACAAATTCCTCAACCAATGGACACCGGAAGAAATCGCCGCCGGCGCCAAGCCCTACTCTCTGGGCGGGGTGGCCTGGCCCATCGTTGCAAGCCTGGTAGCTGTGTGGGTGGCGATGTATCTGTGCATTTTCCGCGGCGTGAAGTTCGTATCCAAGGTGGTGCTCTGGACAGTGCCTCTGCCGTGGATAATGCTGCTCATACTCACCGTTCGCGGGCTCACCTTGCCGGGGGCGAGCCAGGGGCTCAACTTCTTCCTGGAACCGAAGTGGGCAAAGCTCGCCGACCCCGACACCTGGAGTTGGGCATTCGGGCAGATGTTCTTCTCGATGAGCCTGGCATTCGGCGTGATGATTACCTACGCCAGCTTTCTCCACCGCAAGAGCGACATCAACAACAACGCCGCCATCATAGGCCTGGCCGATATAGGCACGAGCTTCATGGCCGGCATCGCGGTGTTCGCAACGCTCGGTGCGATGGCCTTCGTCGGCCAGCAGGCGGGCAGCCCCGTCGGCGTGGAAGAAGTCGCCAAAGGCGGGCCCGGCCTGGCGTTCGTCGCCTTCCCCTACGCACTGGCGCAACTGCCATACGCCGCCTGGTTCGGCGCGATCTTCTTCATCGCCCTGCTCACACTGGGGATAGACTCCGCCTTCAGCATCACCGAAAGCGTGCTGACGTCCATCGTCGACAAAACCGGTTGGAAGCGCGGGCGGACGCTGGTAGGCCTCAGCGTGGTCGGCTTTGGCATCGGGCTGTTCTATTGCTCACGCGGCGGGATCAATTGGCTTGGCGCGATCGACGAGTTTATCAATCAGCCGTGGAGCGGCATTGTGCTGCTGGGGCTGCTCGAGGCTGTCGTGGTCGGCTGGGCGTATCGCATCGGCCGACTGCGCGAGCACGCCAACGAACGATCCGACTGGAAACTCGGCGTGTGGTGGGACTGGCTGATCCGCTACGTGGGTCCGATCTCGCTGAGCACGCTGTTCGCCTGGTCGGTCCTGGATAAGATCACCGTTGAAGGAGGCCTGCTTTACGGCGACGCCGGCCAGATCGAACCGACCAAACTAGTCGGCCTGCTGATCGCCATAGCCGCCCCGCTGCTGGCGGTGATCTTCAGCTGCATCCGCTCGCCCGGCGCCGATACGCACGCTCAGCATATTGGGCAGGAGCATATGGGGCGCGGCTGGGGGGTGGCCGGCGGGCTGATGGTGGCCTCGGCGCTGGGGCTGATCGTGGTGTCCGTGTGGATGATCGTCGCCCACGGACCTATCACCGACGTGGAGCGCTGGCCCCGCATAACCGCGTTCGGCCTGACCATGCCGGAACTGGTCCTGCTGCCGGCCTTGGGAGTGATCGACGCGCTGATAGCCGTCATCATCGGCGGGGCTGTGGTCCATCGCGCCGAAACGACCGATCACCGCCCGAGCGGGCTGGCGAGAATGTCCGGCGGACTTGGCGTGCTGTCGATGGGCATGGCATGCGGCGTGATTCTCTACATACTCACCGTCGCTCCGCCGCCAACCCCGGTAGCGACAATCGCACCGGCCCTCGACGACGCCGCACCGGCCGCTGCCGACGTAGCCGACCAAGCAGCTCAATTGGCCGCCGAGGCCTCCCAAGCTGCCGCCCCCGAGGGTATGTCGACCGTGAGTTACATCGTGCTGGCGGGCATGCTCACGCTGCTGGTGGTGGGCCTGGGATGGTGCTTCTATCGCGCCCTCCGCGCGGGAGCCGCCGCCAAGGCCGAGCCGCAAGAACCGGAAATTTAGCCGGCAGGCGGGGCCCACGCCTGCCGAAAGCCGATACTCATACAAGAAAGAGCGCCGAGCCGACACGCTGCACATGGCCCTTACGGCTCGGCCAGCCGGACATCGGTTCGGGGATATGCTATGCCTGCTGTTGTCATTCTAATGCTGGTCGTCGGCGGCATCATCATCGCCTTCAGTCTGCAAGCGGCGGCTGCGCGGCGCAAGCTCCTGGGCGATTGGGCCCGCCGGCAAGGCTGGCTGTACCAGCAGGCCAAGGATCGCCGCCTGAGAACTCGCTACGATTTCGACTGCCTGGACCGCGGGCACAGCCGCTTCGCACGCAACATCTGCACCGGCGATTGGCACGGCCTGCAGGCCGCGGCGTTCGACTACCAGTACACCACCGGCTCGGGCAAGAACAGTCACACCTACAACTTCTCAGCTGTGATTCTCACGAGCCCCATCAGCCTCAAGCCCCTGCACATCAGCCCGGAAGGATTCTTCGACAAGGTCTCAGCCTTCTTCGGATACGACGACATCGACTTCGAGTCGGCGGAGTTCAGCGACCTATTTTGCGTCAAGGCAGAGAGCCGCCGCTGGGCCTACGACGTGCTCCACCAGCGTACGATGGCGCTGTTGCTGGCTCACCCGACATTTTCGATTTCGTTCAACTATGACCATGTGATCGTCTGGCGAGACAAGCGGCTTCAGCCGGCTGATTTCGAAGAGGCGATGGACCTGGTCAAGGCCATTCTCGACGGCCTGCCCGACTACGTCGTCCAACAACAAACACAGGAGAGCTAACCGATGGCCCTTGCCGTAATCTGTGCATCCGCCGACCCGATGCTCCCACTGTTAATACTGATTGTCATCTGCATGCTGCCCTTCATATGGGTGGCCGGCGTTTACAACGGCTTGGTGCGTCTGAGGCAGCACTGCCGGGAGAGTTGGTCCGATATCGACACCGAACTACGCCGCCGGTACGACCTGATCCCCAACCTCGTGCAGACCGTCAAGGGCTACGCCGCCCACGAGCAGCAGGCGCTTCAGAAGGTCGTAGATGCCCGCGCGAAAGCCCTGGCGTCCACCGGCTCGCCTGCCAGCCAGGCCAACGACGAAAACGTACTGGCCGGCACGCTGCGACACCTGTTTGCCATATCCGAGGGCTACCCCGAGCTCAAAGCCAGCACCAACTTCATGCAACTGCAGAAAGAGCTAGCCAACACCGAAGACCGCATCCAGGCCTCCCGCCGCTTCTACAACGCCAACGTGCGAGACCTCAACACCCGCATCACAATTTTCCCGTCGAACCTGATCGCGCAAATATTCAGCTTCAAGTCCGAAGAGTTCTTCCAAGTAGAATCCTCCGCCCGCGCCGCCCCGGACATGGACTTTCAATAAGCCCACCGGCCGCCCAGAACGAAGCCAACCTTGCTCAGACGAATCACACATGAACTGAGGCACCACGCGCCGCTGACGCTGCTGGGCACGGTGGCGGGGATTGCTGCGCTGGTGGGGATGGTTTACGGCGGCGTGGCGGCTGAGACTTCCGAGCTGCTGTTCGCTATCGCCCATCCCGCGCACGTTCTGCTTAGCGCGATCGCGTCGGCGGCTATGTATCAGCGGTACAGCAAGGGCGGCTGGCTGGCGGCGGTGGGGGTGGGCTGCGCGGTGGCCGTCGGCATTGGCACGCTCAGCGACAGCCTGATTCCATTCCTTGGCGAGCTTATTTTCGCCGCGGGGGATAGCCACGTTACTCCCCGCGTGAACTTGGGCTTCATCGAGTTGTGGTGGCTGGTGTTGCCGGCGGCGCTGGTGGGTGCGGTCATCGGCCGGGCGAGCTGCCACACGGAACTGCCGCACGCCGGGCACGTGATGCTAAGTGCGGCGGCATCCTTGTTTCACCTGACAATGGCGATGTCCGCCGGCGTTAGCGCGTGGACGATGGCGGGCGTGTCGGCGTTTCTGTTCCTGGCGGTCTGGCTGCCGTGCTGCACGAGCGATATCATCCTGCCGCTGCTACTAGTGCCGAAACATCGGTGGTTGCCGTGCCACCACTGCAAGGATGCGCCCGAGGATGTCGCAGACGATAGCACCTAATACCAACGCACCACTGTGCGTGGGCTTCAATGATGCGAGTTGACGTCCCCTACCGCTTCCTTCGCCCCAGCTCGCGGGCAATCTCGCGGGTCTGGTCGCGTTTCTTGAGCGATTCTCGCTTGTCGTGCTGCTGCTTGCCGACGGCCAGGCCCAGCGACAGTTTCGCCCACCCGCGTTTGAAGTACAGCGACAGCGGCACGATGGTCTTGCCCTTTTGGCGGACGTGTTCAGCCATCACCTTAATTTGCCGGCGATGCACGAGCAGCCTTCGCTCGCGCGTGGGGTTGTGCTGCATGCCGGGGGCGGCCTGGGCGTACAGGGCGATGTTCGCGCCGACCAGGAACACCTCGCCGTCCTTCACGCGGGCGTGAGCTTCGTCCAGGCGGATCTGGCCAGCCCGGATACTCTTGACCTCCGTGCCCAGCAGCTCGATACCACACTCGACCTTCTCGATGATGTCGTAGTCGTGCCACGCCTTGCGGTTCTTGATGAACACGCCTTTCGGGCGGTCGGGTTCTTTCTTCTTAGCGGCCATGGTCTTTGTCTGACGCTCAGCAGCTAGGCCGAGCGATGCACGTTAACTCGCGGCGGAATATAACACAAAATGCCGCGCCGTGCTATTGACTTGCATTGTCAGCATGCGCAAGCCCAGCGGCGTGTGGGCAAGCCGCCTCCCCCGTGGCATGGGCATCTTGCCCATGCGTCCCAGGAGCATCCTGCTCCTGATTCTTCTTCCCGTGGCCTGTTTCTGACGGGACCAAGATGGTCCCGCGACGCCCACCGCGGCGGGCCACATTCTGCCTACCCGCGGCGGAATATGGCGAGAAAGCCGCCGTCGTGCCATTGCGTGGGGTCGGTCACGCCGGCTGGGCGGATCAGATGTTGGCCCTCCAGCGTCAGCCCCAGCTCCTTCGCCCCGCAGGCTGCCTTGACAAGTTGGCTGCACTCGGCGGGCTCCATGCTGCACGTGCTGTAGACCACCCGTCCGCCGGGCTTGACCATCGCCGCGGCCGCCGACAGCAGGAACTTCTGCGCGCCGACCAGGTCGCTGAGCTGGCGCTTGTTCAGTCGCCATCTCGCCTCGGCCCGGCGGGCAAGCACACCCGTGTTGCTGCACGGCACGTCAGCCAGCACAACATCGAACTGCCCCACCTCCAACGAGCCGAGCTTGTCAGCCAGCATCGTCGTGACGATGTCCACGCCCATCCGCCGGGCGCCGTCCGTGATGAGTTGCAACTTCCGCTCGGAGATGTCCACAGCCGTGATCGAGCCGCGATTCTCCATCAACTCAGCCATGTGCATGGTCTTCGTGCCCGGCGCGGCGCACAGGTCTAGTACGTTCATGCCGGACTTGGGGGCGGCGGCGATGGATACTTCCGTGGCCGTCGCGTCCTGCGGCTGCAGCCAGCCGTCGCGGAAGGCAGCCAGCTCCGTCAGCACGATCGACTCGGTGAAGACGATGCTCCGCCCGTTGGTGTGCGCGATGGTGGCCACACCTGCCTCGCTGAGCGACGCCAGTGTTTTCGCCACGTCCGTCTTGAGCGTGTTCACACGGGCGATGACGGGCGGGGATGTATTGGCGTGCATCGCCCAGCGGATAACGGGCGCCAGGTCGCCGTTGGCCTGGGCCAGCCAGCGCGTGGCCAGCTCCGCCGGCAGGGAGTACGCCCCGGCCAGGTAGGCGGCGGGGTCGGCGGCGGGGTCAGCGAAGATGTCCCGATCCATCTTGCGGAACGTCGAAGCCGAGATGGGCACCACGCGCCGGTCGGCGGTCGGCGCGCCGGTTTCCAGCGGCGACATCGCCCGCCCGACACCCCGCAGCACGCCGTTGACCAGCCCCGCGCAACGCCCCAAGCCGAACGCGTGGGCCTGCTTGACCGCCTCGTTGACGGCGGCGAACTCCGGCACGCGGTCCAGGAACAACAGCTGGTAGGTGGCGACCTGAAGAATTCTGTGAGTCGCGCCCGGCGGCTTGCGGGATGGATCCTTCAGGAACGCCGCCAGCACCGTATCCAGCGTGCCCCGCCGTCGCAACGTGCCCAGTGCAAGCTCGCGAGCGAGCGAACGATCGGCCGGCGAGAGCTCGTGCTCCGTCAGCAGTGCCCGCAGAGATTGTGTAACGTTGCCCTGTGCGTCGCCCAGAGCCATCACCGCTATGTTGCGCGCGGTTGGTGGAATCATGATTCTGTTGTCTGTCCTGCGAAGGTGTCGGCCGGTGCTACACGATAGCCGTTGACGAAGTCCAGCCAGTCCATCAGCCGCTTGCCGGCCGGCTTTAGTTGGAGAATCCGCACCAGCCCGTCGCCGGTCGTGACGTTCAGCAAATCATCCAGCGTGCCGGGCTCGACGGCTGGGGGTGCGCCTGGGCCGGCGGCCACTACCTCCACGGCGGCGATAGTAACCGCACAGTCCTTACCGGCGGCGCCGCGCAGCACAGCCTGTCCGCCCGGCCAGGGCCAGCAGCCGTGCACACGGTTTCGCACGGAGGCGGCATCGGCGGACCAGTCGATCACGCCGTCGGCCTTGGTAAGCTTAGGCGCGAGCGTGGCCTGGCTGTGGTCTTGCTCGGTCGGTTCGGCGTTGCCGGCGGCGAGCATGTCCAGCGTTTTCGTGGCGGCTTGCGCGCCGAGGTCGGCCAGGCGGGCCCGAAGTTCGTCAGCTCGTTCGCCGGGGCAGATGTCCGTCTCTAATGTCAGATAGACGGGCCCGGCGTCCATTTTGTCGACGAGGCTGAACGTTGTCACGCCCGTTCGCGTCAGGCCGTTGATGATGGCCCAGTTGATCGGGGCTGCCCCTCGCAAGGCGGGCAGGATGGACGCGTGTATGTTGAACGCCCCCAACCTGGCAGCCTGCCGCATAGGCTGGCGGACGAACTGCCCGAAGTCCACCACGCAAATCACGTCGGCGGCGAGTGCGCCGGCTTCGCCGACGGCTTGCGGCGCGTTGACGTCGTCGCACTCCCACAGCGTCGCGCCCAGCTCTCGGGCGGCCACCGCCACGGGCGTATCGCGCAGCTCGCCCTTTCGCCCGGCGGGGCGCGGCGGCTGAGTGATCACGCCCGCCACCTCGTGTCCGCCGGCGACAACCGCCCGCAGCACGGGCAGGGCGAGGACGCCGCTTGCCATGAAAATAACTCTCATTGATACACCTCGGCGGCCATTCTCCACGGAAATGCCTGCCGGACAAGCGCAAATGCGCCGCTTGACCGGGGCCCGCCCGCAACCTAACCTATCGTCATGATTTTCCAAGACCAACTGGCCGTCGAGATAGAGGCCATCCTGCTGACTACCGACGTGCCCCTGACGTCGGCGAAGATCGCCCAGGTAGCGGCCGCGGCGAGTCAGTCCGAAGTGACCAAAGCCATCGCCGAACTCAACGACCGCTACGACGAGATCGGCGCGTCCTTCCAGATCAAGGCGATAGCGGGCGGCTACCAGATACAGACCAGGCCCGAGTACGACCACGTCGTCTCCCGCCTGCATGAAGACCGCCGCGAGCAGAAACTTTCGCAGGCCGCCCTGGAGACGCTGGCGATCGTCGCTTACCGCCAGCCGATTCTGCGAGCGGACATCGAGGCCATCCGCGGCGTGGCGTGCGGCGAAGTGCTGCGGACGCTGATGGACAAGCAACTGGGCAAAATAGTAGGCCGAGCTGACGTGCTTGGCAGACCGCTGCTGTATGGCACGACGCGGAAGTTTCTGGAAGTGTTCGGCCTGTCCCGGCTGGAAGACCTGCCCAACATCGAGGAACTCCGCAGCGGCGCCTCTCGCCCCGCTCCCACGCTCCACGGCATGGCGGCAGACGACGAGCTGCCCGCCGACGCGACCGCCCCAGCCGACCAGCCGGATGAAGACGAGCGATCTGACGACCAGTCGGACGACCAGCGGGACAACGAAGCGGACGATGCACCCAATGACCAGTAGCTCCCCCCTGCCGACCACCAACCAATGCGCCGCCTTCCGCGCCGCCCAGTGGAGTACCTCATGAAAACAATTGGCGTGATAGGCCTGGCTGGTATCGGGCTGCAACGGTTGGAGCACCTTTCAGCCCACGATGATGTCCGCACCGATTGGCTATGCACTCGCAACCAAAGCCTGCTGGCTGAGCGGGCCCAGCGGTTCGGCGCCGCCGAGACTACCACCGATTACCGCACGATGCTGGCTGACGACGCGCTGGATGCCGTGTGCATCTGCACGCCGAATAATCTCCACGCCCCCATGGCCGAAGCGGCGATGCTGGCCGGCAAGGATGTGCTGCTTGAGTATCCCATGGGGATATCGCTGGACCAAGTGGATCGCCTGACGGCTGTCGCCCGGCAGACCGGCCGGTTGCTGCACCTCGGCGCGACGACCCGCCACGAACCGCAGCACCTGGCCATTGCCGCCCGCCTGGCCGACCTCGGCGAGCCGGTGGAGTTCCACGGAACGCTCGCCCTATCCTACGTGTGGAAATGGTCGCGCGATCAGGACGTCATGGGGTCGTTCTTCGCCCTGGCCAACTTCCACATGGCCGATCAGGTCGTGGACTGGTTCGGCCAGCCGCAGTGGGTCGCGGGAAGTCTGTGGCAGCGGGAAACCGACGGCGACATAACCGCCATCAGCGGCAGCATGTTCTTCGGCTACGAGAGCAACTTCAGCGCCCACATCAACTACGCCATGGCCTTGCCCGCCCAAGGGGAGTTCTCGCAGTTCGAGCTCATCAGCACGGGCGGGCGAATTACGTGGCGAGGCGGAGTGCTGAAGCTCTATCAGCCGGACGGCTCGGCCGAGACGATTGAACTGGGCGATGACGACGCCTGCAAGCGAGACACTTGGCAGTTCGTCGAGGAGTTGCTCGGTGAGCCGGTCACCCTCACGCCGGAAGCAGCGGCTGTGTCGACCAGGCTGTGCCTGCTGGCGGAACAATCGGCCAGTAGCGGCCATGCCATGCTGAAGATTTGACCCCCCTTTGCCGACCCGCTATGCCGACAATCGGCTCGCCTGGCCGGCCCGAGCGGCGGTCTCGGCGATCAGAAGAATGCTGTCCATGCCGTACTCGCCCGGCTCGATGCCGAAAGCGGCGTAATCCGTGAACCATTCGCCATCCGCGCGATAGCGGAAGCGGAACACGCCGGCCGGCAGGTCCAGCGTCGCGCGCCAGTGGCCGTCCTCATCGCGTTGCATGGCCAATTCACCCTGACGCCAATCGTTGAAATCGCCGACAATCTCCACGCTGTGGGCCTGAGGCCTGAAGAACTCGAAATGGACCTTCGCATCCGTAACGGTAACCATATGCAGGTTTCCTTTGCCCCCCATGAGCGCAGCCGGGGCGAAAAACGCCGCTCCAGCCGCCCATAGGTCGGTAGGGAAACCGGGCAAATTGAGCAAGAAATTCGCCCACGCGAAAAAAACATGCCACATCCATAACAGCAGCTAACCTGGCCGCACCGCCAACGCCACTCCGCCGACGCCGACCCCCTCCTCGCCGGCGTCTCATTCCATTGTAGACCCCGCATCGCCAAGAGTGCGGAGACGGAGCGACAAATGTCATTTTCTGCCTCCATCGCCCTGTTCGCCCCGGGCGGGGTCCTGGATCGCTGGCCGTCCTGCCGCTCGTGGCCGTCGGGCGGGTTGCAAACGCCGGCCGCCCGCCATACACTTGCGCCACCGCCGCGGGGCCCGCTGGGCGGGTGCGCGGGCGGAAATGCTGAGGACAATGCCATGACACTGGCCTATTTCGACTGCTTTGCCGGAGCGGGCGGCGACATGATCGTCGCGGCGCTGATCGGTGCCGGCGCTGACATCTCGGCCATCGAGTCAGCCGTGGGTCGGCTGAATATGCAGGGCGTTACGCTCTCTGCCACAACCGTCACCCGCAACGGTCTGGCCGGCACGCTGTTCAGCGTCGCCGTCGACCAGGCCGACCAGCCGCACCGCCACCTGGCCGGCATACTGGACCTGATAGACTCAGCCGACCTGCCCGGCCAAGCCGGCCCCCGCGCAAAGGCCGTCTTCCGCAAACTCGCCGACGCCGAAGCCACCGTCCACAAAACCGACGTCGAGTCCGTACACTTTCACGAGGTCGGCGCCGTCGACAGCATCGTGGACGTCGTGGCTGCATGCGTCGCCCTCGAGCAGCTCGGCGTGGACCGCGTGCTCTGTTCGCCGATCACGACCGGCAGCGGCACGGTGAAGTGCGAACATGGCGTGTTGCCTGTCCCCACGCCCGCCACCGCGCGCCTGCTGGTCGGCACACCGACTGTCGCGCGGGATATCGACGGCGAAGCAACCACCCCCACCGCGGCGGCTCTGCTGACCACGCTGGCCGAGTCCTTCGGGCCCATGCCGCCCTGCGAAGTATCGGCCGTGGGCTACGGCGCCGGCACGCGCGAGGGAGGCAAGCTGCCGAACCTGCTACGCGTTTTCCTCGCAAAAGCCTGCGACGACGCATCGGCCGACAGTGTTATCGAACTGTCAGCCAACATTGACGACTGCACGGGCGAGGTACTCGGCGCGACACTCGAACACCTGCTGACCGCCGGCGCGCTGGACGCGTGGACCTCGCCGATTAACATGAAGAAATCCCGCCCTGCCTGGATGCTGTCGGTCATCTGTCGCCCCACCGACGCCGACGAAATGCAGCGGCTTATCCTTACCGAGACAACCACATTCGGCGTCCGCCGACGATTGTGCCGCCGGGGCATGCTCCAGCGGACCTGCCAAACCGTCGAGACCCCCTTCGGCCCAATCCGCATGAAAATCGGCACGCTCGACGGGCAGGTGGTGACCGTCGCGCCGGAGTTCGCCGACTGCCAAGCCGCCGCCGAGGCGCATCACGTGCCCGTTCGCACTGCACAAATGGCCGCCCAGGCCGCCTACGCACACGCCAACATGGACCGCCCGCAACAATAACACCGGCCGGAGAACGACTGTATGTCACCCCTGCAGATTGTACTGACCTCACTGATGTCCGTGGTATGGCTGGTCTGGATGTCCCGCCATCTGATGATTTCGCGCGAGAAACACCACAGTGAACTTCTCACGGGCGACTGCCCGGGCCCGCCGGCCGACGCCCCGAAAATCAGCGTCGTCATCGCCGCCAAGGATGAAGAGGAAGTCATTGAAATTTGCGTCCGCACGATGCTAGACCAAGACTACCCCAACTTCGAGGTAATCGTCTGCAACGACCGCAGCGAGGACGACACCGCCGCCATCGTCCAGCGCATCGCCGCCGAGGACGACAGGCTGCGGCTGATCAACATAACCGAGTTGCCGGACGGCTGGTACGGCAAGCCCAACGCCATGCAAACCGGCATAGCCGCCTGTGACGGCGAATACATATGTATGATCGACGCGGACTGCCGGCAGCTCTCCCGCCGGACGCTCGCCGTGGCCATGCAGCACGCCGTCGACTGTGAGACCGACCTGCTGAGCGTGCTGCCCGTGCTGGAGATGAAGGGCTTCTGGGAGAACGTCATTCAGCCTGTGTGCGGGGCAGTGATGATGATTTGGTTCCGCCCGGACCGCGTCAATAACCCAGCCAGAAAAGCCGCCTACGCCAATGGGGCCTTCATGCTGATTAAGCGTGACGCCTACCACACCATCGGCACCCACCAGGCCGTCCGCCAGGAACTCAACGAAGACATGTACATGGCCTCGCACATAAAATCCGCGGGCCTGCGGCTGAAGGTCATCCGCTGCGACCACCTTTACTACGTCCGCATGTACACGTCCTTCCGCGGCATCATCCGCGGCTGGAGCCGAATATTCTTCGGCACGTTCGGGACGCTGCCCCGGCTGTTGGTGACGATGCTGGTCGTTTTCATGATGAGCTTACTGCCGTTCGTGGTGGCTGGGCTGGGGTTGGCTCTGGCGGCGGCGGGCGGCGACAAGGCCCGGGGATGGCTCGGCGTCGGGCTGATGGGGATGTCCGTCGTGGCGTTGGAGCTCAGCGTGATCGCCCGCTTCTACAGGCTCGTCCACGCCAAATGGACGCTGTTCTGGACATACGGCCTGGGGTGCATCATGGTCACGATTATGCTGCTCATATCACTCACCAAACTCCACCCCAACGCGAAAGTAGTGTGGAAGAACACCCACTACGCCAAGACCGACGCGCCCGGCAAATAAGCAGGCGGGGCCACCGCCTCGGGATCGTCCTACGGCTTGACATCCCGTCGAGCCGAACGCCTCCCGCTCCGCATAAGCGCCGCGCCACCGAGAGCCAGCAAACTCATCGTCGCCGGTTCCGGTACGGGCTCTACTGAGAAACGTCCCCAATCGGGCACCGGGCATTGCGCCCAATTACCACCCGTGCCCGCGCTGATAACGCCATAATTGTCCGGTGATTCGCCAATCTGATGAAGCTTACTTTCGACCTCCGCGTCCGTGTGAAACCACAGGTACACTGTTGCGCCCTCACTAGCGTTGCGAGACTCGTTGTTATGGCTGAACCCCATGTCCGCCGCAAACTGCTCGGCCGGGTCAGGAACTGTCAGAAGGTACAAATCGTCTGACCAGTTAGGTAGCTGGTACATGTGCGAGACCGCGCCTGCTGCAGACAGATTCCAGCCGCCCAAGGCGAGTGCCGACAGCCTGGCCTGACGTGAGATCTCCAGTTGGTCATTGGCATCCGGCACGGTTATCACGGTCGTTATCGCAGGAAAGATGCTGGGTGCGTAGCTCTCGATCGTCAAGTACAGTTGCTCCTGAGCCTTGGCCGGCGTTGGTGCCGCAATTGCCACCCACACACAGACCATCAACGTTGCCACAGTCGGCCTGACCACCGTTATTCTCCTTGCTCAAGTGGGCTCGTGGTATGCTCTCAGCCCACCCCACGACAACGGCCCATCGCTCTCCTGGAGTCTCCCACGAGGAAATCCAGACTACAGGCTGACGCCTCCCTTGTCAAGTAGAAACACTACATGCCCTGACGCGGCCACATCATTCCGCCCGCGCGATGGCCTGGCAGATGGCTTGGTGGAAGGCCGATGGGTCCGGCTCGAAATCTTGCGTGTGACAGCCCGGCAATTGCTCTATCTGGGCTCGGCCACCGGTCAGGCGGGTTACTTCCGCGCCGGCGGCGGTGTTGTCGATTATCCTGTCCCCCTCGGCGAGTAGCAGCGTGGTGGGCGCATCTATGGTACCGGCGTGGGCGCATTGTAGCATGAGGTCCAGACATCGGCTTGCGTAGAGCAGCCGGGCCGTCGCGCGGTGCAGCCGATGTTGATCCTCGCGAAGGTACTGTCGGGCGGCTTCGTTGTCCGTAAAGAGCGACACGTCGCTCAGCGGGATATCGAACAGCCGTCGCGGCCTGAGCATCACGCACGCAGCTATCCCCACTTTTGTCCAGAATGGCACATCCACGCGAGGCGCTATGCCCGGGCTCAGCAGCGTCAATGAAGCGATGGCGGCTGTGTTCTCGTGCTCGGCAGCATAGGCCGCCAGCAGCTTGCCCCCCCAACTCACGCCCACAAGGTGGCAACGGTCCGCGCCGCTATCGGCCAATACGAACCGATGGGCGACGGCAACGTCGTCCAGCAATTGCCCGGCCGACTTGGCATGGCCGCGGTCGGAGGTGCTGTCGCCGCTGCCTCTGCGAGTGACCTGGTAGACCCCATGCCCCGCCCGCTGCATCGCCGCAGCCGAGCCAACGAACCACCCAGGGTGGCTCTGAATACCGTGCGCCATAAGCACTGGCAGTTTCTCGCCGGCTGCCGGCCACCGCAGCATGCTCGCGTGGTAGCCGTCGGCCAGGCGGACGGTCAGACGCGTCACGTTCCTATCCGCGGGCAAGGCCCAGGCTCCGATTTCGCCGATCTTTTCGCAGCTATCGCTCATTGGCCTGCTCCCGATATTTCTTGGCGATCGGCTCGTAGGCGTGCGGCTTTTCCGCGGGCCGGCCGTACTCGAACGGCTTTGGCCCCAGATGGATGGGCCTGCGCTGGCCCACGTTGACCAGCAGGCCAAGCGCGGCGCAGTTGACCACCAGCGACGACCCGCCGTAGCTTATCAGAGGCAATGTCATGCCGGTTATCGGCATGAGCCCCATGGCCATGCCCACGTTGATAACCACCTGCCCCACAAGCAGCACCAGCACTCCGATGGCGAGCAAACGCCCGAACGGATCATCCGTGATCGACGCGATCTCCAGGCCGAAAATAACGATAATTCCATACAATACCAGCACGCCGACGCAGCCCACCAGCCCCCATCGCCCGCCGATGACGGCGAAAATGAAGTCCGTGTGGTCGTCGGGCAGCATGTCGAAGAAGGCGTGCTCCTTGTGCCATCGCCACCAGCCGGTCCATCGGCCTGAGCCCATGGTCATCTTCGAGCGATGCAGTTGCAGGCCTATCTTCCGCACCACCGCCGGATCCCCCTGGTGCAGCCAACCCTCCACGCGCTCTAATTGATGCGACTGAATCATCAGCAGCGGCGCCGCCACGACGACATACCGCAGGCCACCCACCTCGAACGATCCGTAGGCGACGGAGACGTACTGCTCGACGAAATCTTCATGCGCAATCGTATCCACACGATGCTGGAAGGCCGCTTCATCATCCAGTATTTCCGCGGCGGTGACTTGTTCTTCCGTGGGCTCCACCTGGCCAGACGTCAGTTGCACTGCCACGGGCGGCGGGGCCTGCGGGGCAGGCGGCAATCGCCACGGAATCGGCAGCAGCAGCACAGCCGTCGCCACGGCCATGATGCTGAGCAGATGTCGCAACTTCGCCCCCGCCATGAACAACATGACGTATAGCGTCGGCACGAACACCAGGCTGGTCCCGAGGTCCGGCTCCTTGAGGATCAGTCCCATGGGCAGGAACGTCAGCACGAATGGCACGACCAGCCCTCTCAGCCGGCGGTAGTGGTCGCCAAATCGCAAGTACCACGCCAGCATGATAACGAACGCCAGCTTGGCCGCCTCCGCCGGTTGCGGCCTGATGGGCCAGCCCCTGGGCCCCAGCCATCTGTGCGACTGGCGGATAGCTGGGCTGAAGAACACGGCCACCAGCAGAACAAGCGTGACAGCAAAGATAATGTAGGACGACCGCCCCACACGTTGGTACGGCACGACGGTGGCCAGCCAGAACGCCGCAATTCCCACACACGCGAAAACAATCTGTCGCTGCCAGTTGACGCCCCCCTGCCCGCTCATTTCGGAAGTGTGTATCGTCACAACGCCAATGACGATCAGCGCCGCCGCGGCAGCGATGATAGGCCAGCTCGTGTAATTGAAATAGTCTCGCGCGCGTGGGCTCATGAGGCTACTTTACGTATCCGTACTGTTTGCAGAGGCGGAATATCTCCCGCCCGATAGGCGCCGCGTAAGTGCTCCCGCCGCCGCCCGTGACATACTCCACAACAACGGCGATGGCCACTTGCGGATCGCCATACGGAGCGAACCCGGCAAACCATGCCATGTCGCCCGTGCGGACGATATCGTCCTCGCCGTCGATTCGTCCGTTATCGTTGGAGTCCACTCGCTGCGGCGCGGTCTGGGCGGTGCCCGTCTTCCCGCATACCTGAAAGCCGAGCGGCCTGCCCGTGTGGAAAGGCCTGTAGGCCGTCCCGCCGGATGAATTGCACACGTCGTACATGCCACGGTGCACGACGTCGATGTACTGACTTGGCACGTCCAGGTCGCGGCGTATCTGTTGGGGTCCGCCTTCCAGGACGATGCGAGGTGAAAGGAAAATGCCCCTTCGAGCTATGGTCGCCATGGCGTTGGCATTTTGCAGCGGCGTGCTATTGAACGCTCCCTGTCCGATCGCCAGTTGCCTGACCATGCCGGGCCCGACGGGTCTCTCACCGGCTGCCACCGAACCGGGCTTTTCCTCCGGCAGGCCCGTGCCCGGAAGTTGCCCGTAGCCGAACTGGCCGAACCAGTACTGCACACGGTTGAGGCCCAAGTCCTCGCCGACATTATAGAAGAAGATGTTGCAGCTATTCTTGAGGGCCCCCTGCACCGCCAAGGGCCCGTGCGAGCCGCCGCGACTGTATATCCAGCAGCGGAACGCCGACGGCGTGTGCAAGTAGCCGCGACACGTAAACTGCGTGTCCAGGCCGATCACCCCTTCGGTCAGCCCGGCCAGGGCGGTCATCGGCTTGGCTATCGACCCCGGCGGATAGTACTGCGTCACTGCTCGATGTCGCAACGGCAGATTCAGCTCGTCGTCCCGCAGGCTCGCAAATTGCTCGGCGAACTTGTTGGGGTCGTAAGTCGGCAGTGACACCATGGCCAGCACCTGTCCGGACTCCACGGATATCACGACCGCCGACCCGTTCCTCACCCCCGCCATGGCGCCGAATACCCGCTCGATATCCCGCTGGAGCCCGATGTCGATGGTGAGGTGGACGTCTCGACCGGCCACTGGTGGGATATCCTCCAGCACTTCCCGGCCGTCGCTGACTCGCTCGGTTCGCAGGTAGCCTCGCCGGCCTCGCAATATTTGCTCGGACATTCGCTCGACGCCGCGCTGGCCGACCCTGTCTCCCTCCCGCAGGTCGTCGCCCAAGCGTGCCCGCTCGGCCACCGTCGCTCGGCCAAGCCTGCCGATGATGTGACAGGCCGACTCGCCGAAAGGGTAGCGACGTGACAGCGTCGGAACGATTTCCGCGCCGACGGTGCTGTTAGTGTCGACGAAGACCAGCCTTTCCATACCCGCCACCACCGGATGCCTCTCCAGTTCCTCAGCCACCTTGGCGCCTACTATCCGACGAATCTTCTGCACCCGCCGGATTATGGTCTGCACCGCCTTGGCCAGGTCCACGCCCTGCTCGTCGGCGAGCTGCTGCGCTATCCGCCAGGTGTTGGCTTGGCGGCGACGATATATCTCCTTCGCCCGCTCCTTGCCGACGCCCTCATTGCGTGCGATCAGCCGCTCCTGCGCACGGATCCATTTGGGCTCGGCCGTCAGCAGGCGGTAATCCAAACGGAAGTCGTACCTTACTTCGTCCATCGCCAGGAACTGCCCGTTGCGGTCGGTTATCTTGCCGCGCATCGTCTCGGGCGTGGTGGTCCGGTCGAGCATGTCCACCGCGGCCAGCCGATGGGAATAGCCCTGGACGATCTGCAAATGCGCAACTCGCCCCGCCAGCGCCAGCGTGGCCGCCGCCATGGCGATCATGAGTACCTTTAGCCTAAATTTGTACATGATGCACTTTCCATGCGCTACCTGCCCATCATGCGGGTACGCCGTGTCCGTCGGACGGGCACGTCAATGAACAGCCCCTGCACGCTGGACAAAAGCCAATAGCCCAAAGGCATCAGCAGGGCCGTGTATATGGATATTCCAGAAGCCTGGGCGACGAGCTGCCAGTAATTCGCCCAGGACCCGCTCATGACCACCTGCACCGATACCCATATCAGGTGGGCGACCAGACAAAACAGCAGCGCCAACATCGCTTGCGTGAAAGCGTGCTTGGTGAACACTGCCTCTCGCATCCTGAAGATAATCCACGCCGCCGTCGCGTAGGCAAAAGACATGGGGCCCACCACCGCAGCCGTGTCCACCACGCCCACTGCCGTCATGTCCAACGCAAAGCCCAGCATCCACGCCGCTGCCATCACCGAAATCAGATCAGGCCCGCCAATCACAACGAACACCGCCGCCATAGCCAACAGGTCTGGCGCGACCTTCCCCATATAGCCGAGATCGAACGTTATCATGCCAACCAGCGTCGACTGGGCCACCAGAAGCACATAAACCAGAATGGCAAACGGCACCCAACGCATCAGCGTCCGCCCTCCAGTATCCCCAACGTCGGCACGAGAATGAACACCTCCCGCAACGCCGCCAAGTCTGCCATCGGCTCGATGCGTAACTGGTCGAAGCCCACCCCGAGTTTCTCGTCGACCTTCACCTCGACGACCTTGCCGATAGGAATGCGTGTCGATTCGTACGTGCCCACGATTCGTACGACCAGCTCGTCGCCGACCTTGATGTTATCGCCCCTGCTCACGCCGCGGACAATCACCGCGTCCGAACCGTTACCGTGGGCCACACAGGGAACATAGGCGTAGTTCTGGTGCGACAATGTTTCCTCGGTAACGTACCCGGGGGTGTTCTCCACCTGAATCAGCCGGGGGTTGTTCGGGTCGATCGCGCGAGCGATCTGGGCTTGCGTCCTGAAGGACCGGTCCGTCACCAGGATCAACCTGGCCATGTAGCCCCACGTCTCGCCCAGCCTGCCCACAAGAGCCGACCCCGTAACCACCGCCAGCTTGCCGTGGGGCTCGAGGGCCTTGGCGCGATTCGTAAGCAGCAGGCGTGTTGTCACCTGATCGCCCGGGGCAGTGCCATTCCGTCGCCCGGCGTTTACAAGGCGCGTCTGCCCGTAGGCCAGGGAGTCTCCTGCAGATATGCGAGCGGGCACGAGTTCGCAACTGAGGTCCGCCACCGGGCCGAACGTGCCCTGGAAGTTCGCCAACCGACGATTCAGCCTCGCCAGGTCGTTGGTCTGGCTCTGCCAGTGCCTGGCCAGCATCGCCGTTCGGATGTCGATCAGTTCCTGCAGCCGTGCCTGCTGCATGCCGTCGATCTCCGGCATTTCGCCGCGGGCCAAGGCAGCCAGCAGTTGTTGGTCCGCCTTGGTCAGCTTGAGGCGTTTGGTCGCGTTGCCACTGATAGCCCCGCGGAAGGCCGTCGCCAGATACATATTCGCGTCTGCCAGCGGGCCAAGAAGGTACGGCGACACCCCTCGCACTCGCCGGGCGAGCCCCTGGCCCGAAAGCGCCATCACCACCGACAGCACCATCATGGCCGTCATCGCCCAACGCTTCGACTGTTTTTCATGTTTCGCCATCAGGTTCGTTCCCAGTCCATGGCCCAATATGATACCGCCACTCGCCCGCGCGGAACAAGGACGCCTCGTCAGGGAAATCCCGCCAGTTGCCAGAGTCAGGCCCTTTTGTACCCCTCAGCCGACAAGTCCTGCGAAATATTCCGGCGATTTGGCCGATAGAGTCTCTAATGGCAACGTTATATTCGGCTGCAATTTGTTCACCGCTGGCATCGGGGCGCTACCAGGTCGGTCACATGGCTCTGGCGGACAGGCGAACGTTGGCGTACGATACCGACATTATTCCCTTCACACGGGCCAATATCAGCCCGGGAGCACCCGGTTAACGTGAAGTATTCCCCGGAAACGATCAGCCAGCTCGCCGAAAAGTACCGCCAGACGGATCTGGCCAGGCCCATGCGGGTCGTCCGCTACGAGCCGGGCACGGAACTTCGGTACGATATTACCGGCGTCGCCGTTGCCAACCCCGCCCGGATGCGCGTGCGGATCGAACGCTTCGTCGGCGGCGGATTCGCGGGGCAGGTCTACCGCGTCAAGCTTCTGTCGCTGGATGCGCCGAACGGTGATATTCCCGGGCTCACCGTCGGCGACAGCTATGCGGTGAAAATTCTCATCCCCCCTGCCAAGGGCGCGCAAGCGTTCCGCGATATGATCTATGCGGTTGGCTTTCAGGCGCCGTTCTCCCTGCAGGTTAATCCGGCAGCCGCCCGTAGCGGCGCGCTGTGGCAGACGCTGATCCGCCGAGCCGCCAAGATGCGCTTCGGCACCGATCGCGCCGTGACGGCCATCCACGCGACATTCGTCGACTCCACGCTCGGCAGTTGCGGCGAGATTAGCGAATGGATCGACGGCCGGACCTGGCGGCTGGAGGTGGACGACCACCTCGGCGGCCGACGACGATGGAAGGTCGGCGAATCGCGCGAGGGGCTCAACTCGCCGGAGTTCCTCACCAAGCGACAGTTCATGGCTGACATCGTAACGCTCCTGCACGACATGGGCGCCCCCGAGCTCGCCCGCCAGTACGAATGGTGGACATGCAAGAGCCAGCCCAACTGCCTCAAACGCACCGACAGCGGAGACGACCCCGAAACGGGTCTGACGGCCGTCGATTTCCGCGCGGGCCTGGCGCTGCTGCCGTTTTTGCCGATGAGCCCGCGCGACTTTCCGCTGATATTCAAAGGCCTTGCCCGCGGCAGCCTCGTGCAGTTCGACCGCGGCAGCCTCACCAAGCTGCATCGCTTCATCGACGACCACCGCGAGCACTTTGCGGACATGAAGGACGTCCTGGCTGAGTTGGCGCAGGCGGAAGACATCTACCGCAACTCCATGCCAGATATCACGCACAACCACCTGCGGCTGCTCTACAGCCCCAAGCTTTGGTCCACAATGCTCACCAGCGCCGTCGACAGTTGGCGCGTGCGCGGGGTGACAGACCGCTCCGCCACGCTGAAACTTCGCGACAGCCGAGTGCTGACGCTCCTGTTCGGCCTGCTTGGCATGCTAACGCCACTGGCGGGCGTGGCCGGTCTGGCGATGATCGTAATGAGCGTGATGAGCGCTTTCAATATGGGCCCGGTCGCCGCCGCGCCTATCCCCTGCCGCTGGGCATTCGGCGGGCTGGGTGCGTTGCTGCTGATCTTCCGCCGCATTCCGGGGCGATTCGCACAATGCTTCCTGGGCAAGGCGCGATTGCGACGCCACTACGGCAGCATGCTGACAAGCTGGAGCTACTTCAAGCGGGCGGTGCGCGGGCACATCCTGGAACGCCTCATCGACTGGCACCGCGACCGGCGCCTCGACAACTCGCACGTGGATGCGGTCGTCAAGAACCCCTGGCTGTACCTGCTGCACAAGCCCCTGTCGATATTGCCGCCAGGCGTTCACCGGTTCGTGAGCGACTCGCGATACTTCAGGTCCGTCTTCAAATACATTTTTCTTCGGCCCATAAAGCTCTACTTCGACGCCGGCTACCGCAAGCAATGGATGCTGGACATGCTGCAGGAGGGCAGGAAGAAGCACCTGATCACGGAGGCAGACGCCAACGAGATCGAAGGGCAACTCGACGACCCTTACATCGAGAAGTACCTCAAGAGCCTGGCCGTCCACGTGTGTACGCTGCCGATCTCGCAGGTCGTCGCCGTCATCTGGGCGATCTACTACTCCATCACGCATGGGCACAGCCTAGTCGAGTTCGGCGCGACTGTAGGCGTCTGCATCGCGGCGGTGCAAGTGATGCCAATCTCCCCCGGCTCACTGGCCCGCGGGCTGTACGTGACCTACATGGTCATTCGCGAGAGGGACCTCAAGAATTACAACGTCGCCCTGCCGCTGAGCTTCCTCAAGTACATCGGGTACCTCGCATTCCCCATCCAGATGACCTACCGCTACCCGACGCTCGCGCGCTTCATGGCCGGGCACTGGGCGACGGGCGCGGTGACCATCGTGCCGGTCTTCGGCGAGAAGGGCGCGCTGCTGGAACACGCCGCATTCGACCTGTTCTACAATTACCCGCTCACCATCCGCCGCAGGCTGCCGCTACGAAATATGCAACGCACCCACAAGCCGCCGCGATTCTGGCACGCCGTGCCTCTCACTCTCGCGGGCCTTGCTGCCCTGTTCGCCGTGGACTGGTGGTTCTTCACCAGTAAGGGCTACGCGCCGAGCATGCGGAATCTCTGGTACGTCGCGCTGATAGTCACGGTGCTCGTCGGCCGCTACATAGTCAAATGGGCCGGCGGCGCCCGTACTCGCCATAGGCTGCTGCTGGCAATTATCGCCGGCATCACGATAGGTCTGGTCCACGGCGTGACGCACACAGCCTGGAAACTGCTGGACAGCGGCGCAGCTGCCTCCTGGGCCGACATGCCGGCTGCGATGTTGGTGAAGGAGAATTTCAACCAACTGGCCACCCGGTGCTTCGCCTACGTATCCGCCCTGGGCGCTCTGGTGCTGTCCGGAGCAGTAGGAGCTGAACTCTTGTTCCGCGAGCCGAAAAAGCCCTACCCCAGCACGCCGCCTGATTCGCCGTAGGCCCGCCTGGTGAGCCTGCCCACGCCAACGCCAGCAATCATAAAACCAGCCGCAGCAGTTGAACAATCCCCAGCGCGTAAACCCCTGCCGCCAGATCATCGGCCAGAACGCCCCAGCCGTGTGGCAACTTCTCCAGCCACCGCGCGGGCTGAGGCTTGATGATGTCAAGCACGCGAAACGCTACGAAACCCACGCCCGCAACAATTAGCACACGCTCGAGCGATGCCGCCTCCCCCAACGGCGCAAAGAGCAGCGCCACCGCCTGGCCCGCCCATTCGTCAGCTGTGCACTGGCCCGGGTCCTTCTTGCCGTACGCCTTCTCCGTGAAGCGCCCCAGCGCCACGCAGCCAACACTGGCGAGCACAGCTACAATCGCCATCGTGCCTGTTACGCAATGCACTCGCCCGCCCGAGGCCAGCGCCGCCGCCACGAACAGCCCCACCACCGCCGCCGAGCCCCACGTGCCAGGCGCTATCGGCAGATAGCCCGTGCCAAGCCCCGTCACGATTGCCTTCTTCAGCCAGTTCATTCGTCGCCTACTCGGTCTCGGTGGGCTTGAGTATCATCAACTTGCGGGCCTTGTCCAGGTACACCAGGCCGCTGAGCACCGTCACAATCACCGCCAGCCAGACCAGGCCGATCTTCAGGTAAATCGCCCACACCGTCTCCGGCAGCAGGGCCATCTGGAACAGCACCGTGCCGACGGCGAACAGTTGCACGATCATCTTTATCTTGCCGGCGTAGGTAGCAGGGAATTCTATGCCGCACGATTCGCTGTACCCGCGAATCGCCGAGACGATGAACTCCCGCGCGAGAATCGCCACCACCATCCACGCCTGCACAACGGAAAGCATGCCGCCGGTCACCCAGTGCGGCAGGGACCTCTCCAACTGGGCCGTGGACACATCCAGCGAGTACTGGAAGTTCGACCCAGCCAGCATCGCAAACGCTCCGACGATCAGCACCTTGTCCACGATCGGATCGACCATCCGCCCGAACGCGCTTTCCAGCTTCATCTTGCGAGCGAAGTACCCGTCCAGGAAGTCCGTAACCCCCGCCGTCACGAACACCACGAACGCCGTCACCAGCAGCCACTCAGCCCCCGCGCCATGCTGATACAACCCCAGCAGCACGAAGAATATCATCGCCAGGCCGATTCGGCCGACCGTCAATTGGTTGGGAAGTTTCCAGTTCATACTGCAGCCTTGTGTTCCGTCAGCCTTGGCCCGCGACGGGGCGGACGAGCAAATCGTAGTCGGACCAGCCGACCACCTCAGCGGAAATCATCGCACCGGCCTCGGCGGGCTCGGTAAGTATGCAAACGCTATCGACCTCGGGTGCCTGCCCGGCGTGGCGGCCGACCGATTGGCCATCATTATCAGCGCCGTCGACCAGCACGTCAATTGTCTGGCCCACCGCCTGCTCGTTCGCCTCGAAGGCAATGGCCTGCTGGGCGAGCATGAGTTGCTCAGCGCGGCCCGCCTTCACGTCGTCGGCCACGGCCCCCGGCAGCTTGGCCGCCGGCGTACCCTCTTCCGACGAAAACTCGAAAACGCCCATCGCATCGAAGCCGAACTGCTCGACGAATTCCAGCAACTCGGCGAACTCCGCGTCCGTCTCGCCGGGGAAGCCCACGATGAACGTCGTGCGGATCGTCACGTTCGGCATGGCCCCGCGCAGCTTGCCCAGCAGCCCCTCCACCTCCGCCCGCCCGACGTTGCGACCCATCCGCCGCAGCACGCCGTCGGCAATGTGCTGCAACGGAATATCCACGTACGGCAGCACACGGTCGGCGGCGGCGACCGTTTCGATGAGCTTGTCGGTGAAGCGTATCGGGTAGGCGTACATCAGGCGAATCCAGGCAGCCCCGGCTTGGCTGTCCAGTTGGCTAAGCAGGCTTGCCAGGTCCGTCGGCGGGGCGAGGTCCAGGCCGTAGCTGGTGGTGTCCTGCGCTATTATGTTCAGCTCGACCGCCCCGTCGGCCGCAAGTTCAGCAGCCTCGGCCAATACGTCAGCGGGCGCCTTGGAACGGAACGGCCCGCGGATGGCGGGGATCGTGCAGAACGTGCATTTCTGGTCGCAGCCTTCGGCTATCCGTAAATACGCGGTGTGACGCGGCGTTAGGCGAAACCGCCCGGCATCGCTGGCCGGCCCGCCCGGCAGGCTGATGAGCGACGCCCGCTGCGTGCCCGTTATCGCGCTGAGTATTTCATCGCGGTCGTTCACGCCGACCACCGCATCGATGCCCGCCGCCTCCTCGTACAGCTTTTCGGCATCCCGATTGACCAGGCACCCAGCCACCACCACCCGCTTGGCCCGGCCCGTTTTCTTGCACGCCACCGCCTCGGCGATGACCTCCAGCGACTCGTCCCGCGCAGCCGACAGGAAGCCGCACGTGTTGACGATGATAACGTCCGCCTCGTCCATCGGCGCGCCGACCACACACCCGCCCTCAGCCAGGTGGGCGCATATCTTCTCGCTGTCGATGAGATTCTTGGAACATCCCAGCGACACGATCGCCACGCTGATTGGTGCATCGGAATTCATGCCGCAATAGTACCGCCTCACCGGCCTGTTCGCCACTTTTGCGGCGCGGGGAGGCCGGAGAGTTGATATCATTCCGCCATATGACTGTGACGCTCAAGCCATTCAGCATCGGCGATATACAAATAGACCTGCCGGTCATCCTGCCATCGCTCACAGGCTACACCGACCAGGCGTACCGCATGGTCTGCCGCAGCTTGGGGGCGGGGTTCTGCGGCACGGAAATGTGGCTGGACAAGAGCCTGCTGATCAGCGAGAAGCTCCGCGTTAAAAACGTGCAGATGTGCGAGGCCGACCATCCGCTGTCTGCCCAGATGATCGGCAACGAACCGGAGACCATGGCCGCCGCGGCTGTGGAGCTGTGCAAAATGGGGGCAGACGCCATCGACCTGAACTTCGCCTGCCCGGTCCGCAAAGCCCTGGGCCGGCACCGAGGCGGGTACATCATGAAAGAGCCCGCCACCGCCATCGCCATCGCCCAAGCTGTCCTGGCCGTGGTCGACAGGCCCGTCATGATGAAGGTCCGCCGGAGCTTCTACGAGGACGACAGCGAGTACGCCGACCTATGGCAGATACTGGACGGTGCGTTCGATGCGGGCGTGTCGGCAATCTGCATCCATGGGCGGAGCGTGCAGGCCCGCTACAAGGGGCCAGCCAACTGGGACGTGCTCGCCGAGGCCAAACGTCGCTATCCTGACCGGACGTTGATCGGCTCGGGCGACGTGCTGACCCCGCAGGCGGCTCTGGATATGCTCGAACAAACCGGCATGGACGCGGTTATCGCCGCTCGCGGCGTGCTCGGTAACCCCTGGTTTTTCCAGCAGGTGCGCGACCTAGCGGCAGGGAGACCACCCCATCGGCCCTCGCTGGCGGAGCAACGAGAACTGATGCGCCGCCACTTCGACCACGCCATCGAATTGTACGGGCCAAGAAAAGGGCCGAAAATCATGCGGAAGTTCGGTATAAAGTACGCTCGCCTCCACCCCACCCCCAAGGTGGTGCGTGTGGCCTTCGTGAACGTTAAAGAGCCTCAAGACTGGCATACTGTTTTGGCGACATACTATCCTGACTAGCCGACCTCACCTACCCGGGCCGAGCTACCTGAGATTTGAGTGATCTATGCGCATCCCCCCCTGGAACCAACTACTGAGCGTTGTGTTGCTGGCGTGTCTTACCTCGGCCTGCAGCACCGCGCCGGACGTCGCCAATCGCCGATACCTCGCGGCCTACATGGACGACGTCAGAATCGGCCACAGTATCCGGACCCGAGCAGTCTTCGCCGACCGCGTCGTCACCACACACCGTTCGGTGGTCTCCGTTCGCACCAACAATCGGAAGATCGACAAACTGTCGCACTATCAGTTCACCGAAAGCACCGACGGCGTGCCGATCAGCTTCCGCGCGTTAGAAACGAGCAACGGCGTGTCCACGCGTCGAATCGTGGGGCATATCAACGACGGGCAACTCTCCGCCAGAGTCATGGTGGACGGTGAATGGAAGGATCACAGATTCCCCTGGCCCCAGGGCGCCCTGCTGCCGGAAGGCATCCGCCTGCTGAGACTGGAAAAAGGCCTCGCCGCGGGCACGACCTATGAACTGCTCATATTCGACGCCCGCAGCCTTACCGCCCTGCCATGCCGAGTTACAGTTCGCCCGAGCGTGCCGGTGGACATACTGTCGACGGTTACCGACCTGACGCCACTGGAGATCTCCCGCCCCGGCGACACGTCCGGGCAAGTCTCCGTGGAGTACGTCAATGCGGACTTCGACACGGTAAAAACGATCTCACCGTCGCGCGGCACTCAACTCATCTATGTCACGCTCCCCCGGCACCTGGCGACCATGCCCACTAATCCGCAGGAGCAGGCTCACCTGGGTATGACTTCGTCACCGGTCAGCCTGAGCGAAGCTCACCGCGCAACGCCGCTCACCTACACGATAAAGCCCCGGCGCGGCCAGTTGCTCCTGCCTGGCGACAACACGCAAACTGTTGTCGAGGGAGATAACGGTGAGTTGCTCGTCACAGTAAGCCGTAGTGATCCGTCTTCAGCGAGCGAAATACCGTATGCCGGTGACGATGAAATATTGCTCGCCGCCTTGGCCACGGACACCCACATTCAGCCGGACAACCCGACCATCGCTGACCTCGCGCGGAAAGCAGTCGGCGACGTCACCGATGCCCGCCAGGCAGCCCAGTTGCTGCAGGAGTATGTCTATGGCTACATCAACCGCGGCAAGCACTACACCGGGTACGGCACGTCCGCGGAAGTAATCGATGGCCGATATGGTGACTGCACTGAACACGCCGTATTGTTGGCGGCTATGTGTCGAGCGGTCGGCTTGCCCGCCCAGGTCGTATCGGGCCTGGCCTACACTGCCGGCGACGACGGCGTGGGCAGGTTTGCCTCCCATGCGTGGGTGCGAGTGTGGGTCGGCGAGCAGTGGCTGCACGTGGATTCCACCCGAACGCGCGTCGACGCGGGCTGCATCATGCTGACCGTCGGCGATAAAAACGTGAAGGGCTTTCCCAGTTCGTTGGACAAGTTCGGGCGGTTCGACATCCTCGCCATTGCCGCCTACGGTGAAGCCCTCGCCCCGCCGGAAAGCCCCCAAGGCAACGTCGACGACGCCTTGGCTGAAGTCGCCGACGACACGCAACAGGAAACGGCCATCGAGGAATACCCCCAGATCACCGATGAAGAGGCCGGCGGCGATGATGCCATCGACAGCGCCAACGACGATGCCCCATCCGCCGACACCGGCGGCGATGACACGCCCAAGTTGAAGTAACCGGTAACGCCGCCTCGTCCGGGGCGCAGCCTCGATCGCCAGGCCATCGGACCGGCCGACCGAAAGGAGAACGACCATGAACCACTGCCCGCCGAGCTTTCCGGCAAGGCTCATAGGCCTGCTGGCAGCGATAACCATCGCCCTCACCGCCACAGGCTGCCAACAACCAACAAACGTCGCCCACGAATCCCGTGAATACCGTTTGGTCTTGCTGGGCGGCACAAAAGTCGGCCACATCGTGGAAACGCGAACAGTGGCCGATGATACAGTCGTTACCAAGACTGACATCACAATGGAGTTGCGTCGTGGCGAGGCCACCGTCACTACGGAGGCGTCTACTGAAGAGGTGGAAACGACCGACGGGCGACCTGTCAGCTTCCATAGCATCGACAAGGCGAACGGTAAAAAGGTCCAGGAAGCATGGGGCGCTATCAGCGAAGGTCAACTGGAACTCCGCGTGTGGGATCTTAGCGGCACGGTGACAAAGAGTCTTCCCTGGCCGCAAGACGCCGTGTTCACCGAAGGTGCCGACCTGCTGCTGAAACGCACAGGCCTGGCAGAGGGCTCCTCCTTCTCCTACACCACCTTCAGCGCTACCACGCTATCTTTCCTTCCCATAGACGTCAACGTCGGCGCGGCAGAGAGCGTTGAGTTGTTGGACGGACAGGCGATGCTCACGACTGTGCAGAGCACGGTGGCGGGCATGGCCATCGTCAACTACTACGATGCCGACTTTCGCGATCTCAAGCAGGTCACCGAAATGCTCGGCCAGTCTTTCGTGATTTTCCTTTGTGACGAGCAAACCGCCCTCGCGCCCGCCGAGCCGGTCGACCTGCTGGCGATAGGAACCATCGCCTGCCCAGCCAGACTGGACGCTCGCACACGCGCCCGGCCATTGACATATAGGCTGAGGCTCAAAGGTACCGACCAGCTCGACATACCTTCCGACGACCGGCAGCAAGTCGCCACGGGTGACGACGGCAGCCTGCTGGTCACGATCGCGCCGATACGCCAGCCGATCGGTCGCCGGCTGGGCTACCACAGCGACGATCCAACTGCCCTGGCGGCACTCGCGCCAAGTCCCTACGTGCAAAGCGATGACGAGCGTATCATCGCCCTGACCGAACGAGCCCTCGGCGACATCGACGACGCCCTTAAGGCCGCCCGCCGCCTGGAAGCATTCGTCCATACCTACGTCGAATCCACCATGGCTGACATCGCCTTCGACTCCGCCGCTACCGTTTACGAGACCAAACGCGGCGACTGCACCGAACACGCCGTGCTGCTTGCGGCAATGTGCAGGGCAGCCGGCATTCCCGCACAGATCGTCACGGGCCTGGCCTACGCCGACGCCGCTGATACCGAAACGCCCCGCTTCATCTCCCATGCGTGGGTGCGAGTGTACATCGCCGACCGTTGGATGCACCTGGACGCCACCAGCCGATACGTCGACGGCGGGTACATCATGCTCACAGCCAGTCACACTGTCGACGCGACCCGCTTCAAGAGCGCCCGAACGTTCGGCTACTTCGACATCGTCCAGGTCATCACACCCGACGCCGTCTACGGCTCGGCCGACCCGCCTGCCCCCCCGGCCGACCCATAGAATTCTGCCAGCCTGCGACGTACAATCCTGGGCGATGGATCGCCCCGCCGGACAGCTCGACCTGCTGGAACGGATTCGCTCGTCAGAAAAGCGAGTAGTCGTGCTCACCGGGCCCGCCGCGTGTGGCAAGACGGCCGCCGCTATCGACCTCGCCGATGCCTACCGACCCGCCGACGGTGCCCCCCAGTGCCTGCTGCTAGCGCCAAACTCCCCCACAGTCGCACAGCTCGCCCGTCGCCTCCTGGCGGGCCACGCTCAGGCCGCCGTCTTCGCGCCGCAGGTGATAACCTTCGCCTCCCTGGCCGATAAGCTGCTGGCCGATTGTCCGCCCGCCGACGGCCCGGCCCGAGGACGAATGCTCTCGCCCTTCGCCCGCCGGATCACGCTGAGGCAGATCATCGACGAGCTCACAGCCGCAGGCCGACTGCCCGCCTTCGTCGCCGTGGCCGACACGCCCGGGCTGGTAACTGCCGTCGACTCCGCCATCGCCGAGCTCAAGCGCGCCGCCATCGAACCCGACGCCCTCGCCCGCGTCGCCAAGGCCGGGCCAACCGCCGACCTGCTGCCCGTCTATCGACAATACCAGGCCCACCTCCAGCAGGCCAACGGCTACGATGTCGAGGGACAAATGTGGCTCGCCCGCGACGCCCTGGCCGCAGCCATAGCTGCCGGCCGCACGCCTGCAACGCTTGCCGACATCCGGGCCATCGCGGTCGATGGTTTCACTGACTTCACGCCGACGCAGTTGGAAATGCTCCGTCTGATCGGCGGCATTGTCGAGAAGCTCGTAATCACGCTGCCCATCGGCGACGACGGCCGAGATCGGCTATGGCGATGGACGAAACTCACGCTCACCAGCGTCCGCAACGCGTTCGATGACGATGTCGACGTTCTCGCGCTCTCCCCGCCGGCCCGCAGCGGCGCGGGCATGCTCTGGCCCAGCGCGTTCGACTACGACGCACCAAAAGCGCCCTGCCCCCCGCAAGTGCAATTGCTATCCGCAGCCGGCAAGCAGCAGGAGGTCGCCGCCGTCGCACGCCGCGTAAAGCGACTGCTGCTCGATGGCGCCCAGCCAGGCCGAATCGCCGTGCTCGCCAGGACGATGAGCGAATATCGGCCGACCATCGACCGCGCGTTCGCCGCATGCGACATTCCCATCGCCGCCGACTCCTGCCCTGTAACCGACGTGCCGGCTGTACGGTTTGCCCTCTCGGCCGCACGGCTCGGGCCGCAATTCGACGCTACGGACGTGCTCGCCGTCATCGCCAACAGCTACTTTCGCCCGCAGGCGATCGGCGATTTCGACGACCGCAGCGTCGCGGCCGCGCAGTTGCTCATCCGCCAAGGCGGCGTGCTCACCGGGCGACAAGCATACGCCCATGCCGCCGAGCGGCTGATCCGACGCCTGCCCAGCGCCCCCGCCGCACAGGACGAGGCACTCGCCGACGACGACGGACCGATCGCCCCCGGCGAGCTGCTGCGCCATGCGGATACAATCACCCAAGCCGCTGACATGCTGGCGGCCCTTTTCGACGTCGTCAGCGGCGACCTGCCGAGTGTTATCGCCGCGTTACAGCTGCCACAAGCCGCATGCGACCAAGACGACCCCGTGCGAATCGCTCGCGACCTGCGCGGCCTTGCAGCCGTCGAATCCGCCCTTGCCGAACTGCCCGCCGCGCCGCCGCCCGCGCACCTGTACGAAGCGATGTCGGCCGTCACCTGCCGGCCTGGACGTACCGAGTCGCTCGTCGACGTGCTGAGCGTGCTGGACGCCCGCGCCCTGCGATACGACCACGTGTTCCTGCTCGGCCTGTCCGAGGGCCAGTTCCCCCGCAGCTTCACCGACGGACCGCTGCTCGGCGAGCGGCATCGCAAGCGTTGGGCCGACCAAGGCGTGCACTTGAATGCACGCGACGACCTGACGGCCCGCGAGATGCTGCTGTTCTACCTGGCGGCCTCGCGAACGGACGACACGCTCACGCTGACGGTCCTCAGCAGCGACGCCGCCGGCAAGCCGTCCGCACCCAGCCCATTCCTGACCGCCCTGCTGGCCCCGGCCGATGGGCTCGACGCCGCCGTCACCGAGCGTATACCGCTGGGCCAATACGTCGGCCTCGGCGAGCAACTCTCCTCGCCCGGCGAAACGATGTCCGCTGCCTTCGCCGGGCTGTTCGCCCGTGATGGCTCCCCGACCCCCGGGGCCGTCAGCTGGGCGATCGCCGAAGCGAACGATGCGATGACGCTGGCCACACGCGGCGTATTCGCCGAGGCGAGCCGCTGGCGACCAGGCCAGGCCGGGCCCTTCGACGGACGCATAACCGACCCCGCCCTCACTGCGACGCTGGCCGACCAATACCCCGAGCACGTCGTTTTCTCCGCCAGCCGATTGGAATGCTTCGCCCGCTGCCCATGGCTCTACTTCGCCAAGTACGTTCTGCACTTGCCCGAGCCCGACCCGCCGGCAGCCCGCCTGGATGCCGCCCGCCGCGGCTCTCTGTGCCACGACGCCCTGTTTGGCCTGATGACCAACTTGGTAAACGCGCATGGCCGGCCGGTCCGGCTGAACGAGATCGATGCCGACCAACTTACTGCCGCCACCGACGACGCACTCGCCCAGGCCGCCCGCCGCGATGAGGCCCGCTGGCCGACCGCCTATCCGACGCTGCGACAAGTGCAGCTCGACCGCCTCGCCGAGCATTTGCGGCGATACATGCTCGCCCAGCGGAGCCAGGCCGACCAGTTCGGCGCGGAGTGTTTGCACTTCGAGCTCGCCTTCGGCCTGCCTGTCGCGGGCGATGACCTCACCGACCCCGCCAGCCAGGGCGAGCCGATTACACTGGATTGCCCCGCCGGGCCGATTCGCCTGCGCGGCAAGATCGATCGCGTCGACGCGGTCGCCGCCGGCGAGCATGTCGGCCTACTCGTCGTGGACTACAAAACTGGCGCGCTGCCCTCGGCGAAGGACATCCCCGCCGGCCTGCGCGTGCAGATACCACTCTACGCAGCCGTTGCCGCCAAGTTGCTCGGGCGGTCGGCCTTAGGAGGCGCCTATCACCACGTGGGACCCGCGGAGAAGTCTCTGCTATTCGCCGCCTACAAGGTCAGCCGATCGGGCACGGCAGCCGCCAACGATAAGTACGCAGACCACACCGCCGAAGCGATTCGCCACGTCGGCGAGTATGTCACGGCGATGTCCACCGGCCGATTCGACATGCCCACCGAAGTCGACTGCCCGAGCTGGTGCGCGTTCGGGCAGATTTGCCAGCACTCCAAGCCGCGCGCGATGATACGGGCCGGCGACGGAGGCTGCCCATGAGTAAGTTTCAGCTCACCGACGCCCAACGACGGGCCGCCATCGACAAGGCCAACGTCAACACCGCTCTCACCAGCGGGGCCGGCTGCGGCAAGACGGCTGTCCTCGCCCGCCGCTTCGTCCAGTTGCTGCTCGCCAAGCCCGATGCCGACGACCCGCTCGCCCGCCTGGTCGCGCTGACCTTCACGGACAAAGCCGCTATGGAGATGCGCCAACGCCTCGCCAAGTTGCTGGCCGACCTGCTCGACGATGGCGGCGACGTGGACCGATCGACCGTACGCGGATGGATCGAGCGCCTCGGCGAGGCCCGCATAATGACGATCCACAGCTTCTGTTCGGCGCTGCTGCGAACGCACGCTATCGCGGCGGGCGTGGACCCCAACTTCAGTGTGCTGGCTGACGAGTTAGTGACGCGTCAGATGGTCTCCGATGCAGCCCAGCAGGCAACGCTGGCGGCGGTGGAGTCCGGCAATGAACCAGCCGCACTACTCGTAGCGGAGTTCGGCTTCGAGCAGACCGTCAGCGAAGTAGCCGGTCTCGTGTCCGGCCGCCTCGGCGTCGATCTGGCGGCCTTGGCCGACCCGCAGGCCACGCTGGCTCGCTGGCGTCAGCAAGCCGCCGACCAGGCGACCGCAGCTTGGCTATCGCTTGAAAGAGATCCCGCCCTCCTGGCTGAACTGCGCGGGCTGGCTGAAGAGCCCTGCGCGGATGCAGCCGACAAGCTGGGTGTGTGGCGAGATGAAAAGCTGGCCATCGCTCGCAGCATCATCACCGACCCAGCCGCGCGAACGGCCGAGAACTTCGACGCGATCGCAAAGAAGTCAGGCGGCATCGGCATCGCCGCCAACTGGGGGGGCAAGGACGTCGTCAAGTCACTGCGTCACCGACTCAAGGCTTTGCTGGAGGCGATGGGCCAGTGGGCCATCTACACGCAGCAGCTCAATGATCTCGACGGCCAGGCAGCCGATTCTTTGGCGTGTCTGACGGGCCTGGCCACTCGCGCCCAAGAGCTGTTCGCCGCGGCGAAGCGATCGCGAGGCCTGCTGGATTTCACTGACCTGCTCAGCCAGGCAGCCGATCTGCTGGCGGGCAATCCACAACTGCGGGCCGGCATTTCCAGCCAGATCGACCAGTTGCTCATCGACGAATGCCAGGACACCAACGCGTTTCAGTTGGAGATGCTCATGGGCCTGGCCCGCGACGGCGCGGACGCCCCGCCGCCCGGCAAGCTGTGCCTCATCGGCGACGCCAAGCAGAGCATATACCGCTTCCGCGGCGCCCAGGTGGAGGTCTTCCGCGGGCTGTGCGAGGAGATCGCCCCTGACGGGCGCGAGAACCTGGACATTTCCTTCCGCACGCACGCAGCCGGCATCGCCTTCATAAACGAGCTGTTCTCCCCGCTCATGGGCGATGGCTACGAGCCCGTCCAGGCCCATCGCACGCAGACGCCCGCCCAGCCTGCCGTGGAGATAATCCTGGCAGCACCCGGCGATGACCAGTCAATCACCTCCACCGCCCAGGCCGGCGAACTTCAGGCCGCCGCGACGGCCCAACGCATCGCCGAACTCGTCGACAGCCGGCAGGAGTGCGTGTGGGATGCGGGCGCCCAGCAGTTCCGCCCGGCTGAGTACAGCGACATCGCCATCCTCTTCGCCCGTATGACGCGCAGCTTGGACTACGAACGCCAGCTCGCCGCCCGCGGCGTGCCCTACTATGTGGTGGCGGGGGCGGGCTTCTTCCGCCAGCAGGAAGTTTACGATGTGCTCAACGCCTTGCGAGTCATCGACAATCCGCTCGACGACACGCCGCTGATGGGCCTATTCCGCAGCAACATGTTCGCCCTGGATGACAACGCCCTGATGCACATCGCCGAGACGCTCGCCCAGCCGTATGCAGCCAACTTCCAGCCCAAGCTGCTCGCGGACCGACTGACGCCGGACGACCTGGCTGCGATGTCGGCTGCGGTGGCCATGGTCACTCGGCTGCATCGGCAGAAAGATTCCCTGGGCATCGACGCGCTGATCGAAGCGGTGCTCGCCGCGACGGGCTATGAGGCGACGCTGATGGCCCAACCGAACGGCCGGCGAAAGGTGGGCAACGTGCGACTGCTGCTGGATCGCGGGCGGTCTGCCTGGCGGGAGGGCATGACGCTGGCGAACTTCATCATGCAGATGAATTCACTGACGCTGAGCGAGTCGCGTTACGAGCAGGCGGCGGTGGCCGGCGAAGGCGACAACGTTGTGAGGCTGATGACCATTCACAAGGCCAAGGGGTTGGAGTTTCCGGTGGTGTTCGTGCCGGACCTCAACGCGGGCTCGGGCGGGGCGGGCAACTACTCCCGCGTGCTCCACCGCGCCGACTGGGGCCTGACCTGCCGCGTGAGCAGCGAGGAGGGCTACGACGACGGCGACGACGAAATGCCGCTGTCGCATCGCCTGGCCCGGGCGCGGGAGAAGGCCGACGCCCAGGATGAGGCGATCCGTCAGTACTACGTCGCCCTGACGCGACACGAGGATATGCTGGTCCTTGTCGGGGCCGACTGGCGGGACAAGGCCGGCCAGTTGCGCCAGGCCGCCAGCTTTATCCGCCGGGCCGACGAGGCGATATCGTTTTCCCAGAGCATCGATGCTGGCAATGGCCACGGCGAAATGCCGTACGGGGACGGCTACGTGGCTGTGTGTCGACGGCTGACGCCTGCCCCGCCCGGCCGCCAGAGCAGCCGGCCCCCGCCGGGCCGAGCCATGCTCGCCAAAGCCAACGACCCCGCGGCGCTGCTGGCTGCCATCGCCGATGCAGCCGACCCGGTCGCGCCCGCCCCGCCGCTGCTGAGCCCGCTGCCGAGCAGCTTGGGCGAGGTCGAGCTGGCGGTCACCGCGCTGAGCGACTTTGCGACCTGTCCGATGCTGTACCGCTGGCGGTACGACCTCCGCGTGCCGCCCGCCACGCTGGCCAGCTGCCCCCGTGACGACAAGCCGACTGGCGACGACCCGCCTGAGGCGAGAGCCGATGGGGCGAGCGTGGATGCGGCGACGGCGGGCACGTTCTTTCACAGATGCGTGGAGTTGCTCAACTTCGCCGCGCCCCAGCCGGTGGCGGACCTCGCTCGCCAGGTCGGCGATGAAATGGCCATGCTCCCGGCTGATGTCGGCCGCCTGGCCGATGAGCTAGCCGACATGCTCAGCCGATTCAAGGCCGATGAGCTTTGGGGCCAAATCGCAGGGACGGATTTGGCCTTTCGTGAGCTGGACTTCCTGCTGCCCGTCGGGCCGATCCGCCTGCGTGGGAAGATTGACCTGCTGCTCACCGACGAGGCGGGCGAGTGGCGCGTGGTGGATTACAAGTCCGATCGCCTCGCCGAGAGCTCGGCTCGGGGGGTCGCCGAGCATAGCGGCCATCACCGTTTGCAGATGTTGATCTACTCGCTGGCTGCCCAGCACGCCGAAAGGCAAGCCCCCAGCGCAACGCTGTACTATCTCCGCTCGGCGGTCAGCCATACGTTCACGTTCGACGCGCCGGCCATCGCGGCGGGCAGGCAGGAGATTGTCGAGCTCGGCCGGTCTCTGATCGCGTCTCGCCGCAGTGGGGGGTTCCGGATGTGCAGGTCGGCGAGTTGCGATTTCTGCCCCTACGGCCTCCTATGCGATCGCTTCGGCGAGGCCTGATCGCTGCGGCCGATCGCCGGTGATTCTACTACTCGCCGCTGGTCTGGCGCTGGGCTTGCTCCATGGCTTGGCGGATTATTTCGCTGGCATTTTCGCCCATCGAGCCGCCGGACGCGTCCAGGCCTAGCCCGCCCAGGATGCTCTGCAGCGGCCCCAGGTCCAGTTGCTCCGTCGCTCCCCCTGCCGGGGCGGCGGTCGCGGCATCGTCGGCCTCAGGCTGCAACGACTTTGGCGGCTTTCGCGGCATGGCGGATACGATTGCATCCTGCACGGCCTGATGGCGAGCATCCTCGTCGGCGCCGTCGGCGGCCTGACGGATATCGGCGTCGAGCTGGTCATCGCCGATGAACACGATGTAATCCTCGCCGTCGATCTCAACGGTGATCTCCCCATCGTCGATCATTCTCGCCAGTTCAGCCGGCGTTATCGCCACGCGTGCGGTGGGCTTGGCGGGGATCATTATCTCGCCGTATGCCTGGCTGACTGTGCGGAAGAATGGCGAGTCGCCCACTTTGATGCCCACGTAGACCCCGCCGGCGAACGCGACCATCAGCCCCATCATGATGACCTGTCGTTTCAACGCTCCCATAGTTGCAGGCACTCCTAGGTAACGACTCCCACTGCCAGAGGCCCAGCTATGCGCGCGGGCCTAGGAACGTATCGACCTAATCCGACGGCGGCTGAAATACTCTCGTCCAATGGTCGTAACGTTACTAAGGGCGGCTTGTTAGTGAGTCGATAACAACTCAAATGAGTGGGTGCGGTGTGCCCATGGTCTTGGGGCAGCTGCCCCTGCGGAGCTACGGATGCGAGGCAACGGCTTTACGCTTGTGGAAATTCTGATCGTCGTGATTCTCCTTGGCATCCTGGCGGCCGTGGTGATTCCGCAGCTCACATCAGCCGCCGAAGATGCCAAGCAGTCAGCCGCCGAGCGAAGCCGACAGCTCGTCCAGAAGCAGATTAACCTTTACATAGCCGAACATGGGGGTGCAGCGCCCGATGAGGACGAAAGCGGATCGGCCGACACGGACAACTTCACCGCTCGCCTGACCGGCAGGACCGATCCATCCGGAAAGCTCGCCGCTGCAGGGGCATGCGGGCCGTATCTGGCGTCATGGCCGGTGAATCCGCTGGCCCCGCCCGCCAACGCCAGCGAGGTCCAGTTCGGTACGGCGACCAACGGCAACGGCAAGACGGGGTGGTACTTCAACACGGACACACACCACTTCAAGCTAAACGACGCCATCAACTTCGAGGCCGTCCAAGGCGCAGCAGCGGTCCTCGAGCCCGGTGGCTAGGTTAGTGCCTCGCGGCTACTTGCCCTGGATGGCTCGGTCCTTGGCGGCGACTTTGGCGGCCTGGTCCTTCTTGAACTTTCGCAGCTTGCCTGCCAGTTTGTCATCAGCGAGGGCTAGTATCTGTGCGGCGAATATCCCGGCATTGGTAGCGCCCGCCGAGCCGATCGCCATGCACCCAACGGGTATGCCGGGCGGCATTTGCATCTTGCTGAGAGCAGCGTCTATTCCGCCGAGCGGCCCGGCCGCCATCGGCACGCCGATCACCGGCAATGTCGTGCAGGCCGCCAGCACGCCGCCCAGCGCCGCGCTCATGCCGGCTGCGGCGATTATCACCTTCAGCCCGCGCTCGATAGCGGTCGTAGCGTAATCGTGAGCGACGGCCGGCGTGCGGTGAGCCGAGATGATTCGCACCTCAAACGGAATGCCGAACGCCTCAAGCCGGGTCAGGCATCGCTGCATGGTCGGCAGGTCGCTGTCCGACCCCATCACCACGCCGACGACGGGCTGGGACTTCTTCACGACTCTCTTAGCCGTCTTCTTCTTAGCTGCTCGCTTAGCCATATCTGTCACCTTTCGGGTGGGTTGCCTTCCGATTGCTCTCTGAAATCCAGTGCCACCTTCATCGCCTGGTGGGCTGACTTGTGCATCGCCGTGTGCAGTGCCTTGCGGTACTCGCCAGGCCGGTACGTGTGCGTCACCATTCCTTCAGCATCAAGTTTACCGGCCAACATCACTTCATGCACGAGTTGATACGTGCCAACATCCCGCCCCGCGACCCGCTCGATCTGTCGCCCGTAGGCGCCGATGATCGTCAGTTCGCGGAACCATATCGGCGTCATGTCTACGTCTCTGCCCGCGCCGGTAGCCACGAGGACCATTTGCCCGCGGGCGCGCGTCCACTTAAGGCACTCCGTCGTCGCCGACGGCGCGCCGACGCAATCGTACACCACGTCGTACCCGCCGCTCACCATCGGGTTATTGAACCGCGCGAGGTGCAACTCGCCCCCGACGCGCCGGGCAATTTCCGCCGACCGCTCCTTTCGCCCGGCCGGCAACTGAAGGTACTCGTCGGCGCCGCACTTGGCGGCCCAAGAAGCCAGGTAGTCGCATCGGTCAATGGCGTCTATCTTTCCGTCGAAACCCATCGCCCGCAGGCCCGCGATAATGCTCAAGCCGATCATGCCCGCACCGTATACCAACACGTGTCGCGCGCCGGTCAGGTCCGTCCGCAACACGGCGTGCAGGCCGCATGCCAGCGGATCGGTCAGCAGGGCCTGCTCGTCGGATATTTCATCCGGCACGGCCACAAGCTGACTGACGTGCGCGACGAACTGCTCGCCGAAAGAGCCGCCCGTGCGGCTGTTGTAGCCGATGCTCGTCCCGGCAGGCAGCCGCGCCGAGCCCACGCCGGCCGCGCCGAAATTCTCGCATGCGCCGAACTCGCCCACCGAACACCGGTCGCAGGGAGGATCGATCCCCCGCACCACGCAACTCAACGTAGGCTCGACGCACACACGCTTGCCGATCCACTCGGCATCGACACCCGGGCCTGCCGCCGCAACGACGGCGACGTTCTCGTGGCCGAGTATCATCGGCTGGCTGCTGTAGGCTTGCAGAATCGAGTCGATGGGCTGCTTCTGGTTGACAATTGCCACGTCCGTGCCGCATATCCCGCCAAGCAGCGTGCGGACGCGGACCCAGTCATCGGCGGGCAGTTGTGGCTCGTCCACAGTTCGCATGGACAACCCGTTGAGGCCGGTCGTCAGGCAGCCTTCCCACAAGTATCGCAACCATTTGCAGGTTGCATATCCCACCGGGTTGACCTGGTAGACCAAAGCTCTCATAGCGTATCAATAGCGAAGAAACGGCCCGAATGGAAGTGCTATCTCCCCTCGCGCGGCCCGCGGTTGGCTGGCAGGTACTCCTTCGTAGCCGGTGGCAAGAGTCATTCTTTCGTGGCATGGGCATCTTGCCCATGCGTCGCAGGGGCGTCCCGCCCGTGCCTTCTTCTTCTTCTTTGTCCCTCTCCTCCGGGAGCAAGATGCTCCCGGGACGCATGGGCAAGATGCCCATGCCACGCGCCCTCACGCCCTGCTGATCACGAAGATCGCAAGGTCCGCGTTCATGTTCGGATCGTCGGCGAAAGCCACCTCCGCGCCCGCCTCGGTGTCCAGGGCGATGCGGCGGTGGATGGTGATACTCCGCTCCGTGCAGTAGTCCTCGAAGTCTGCTATCGTGAAGAATCGCAGGTTCGGTGTTTCGTACCATTTGTGGCTTAGCACCCCGCCGGACACCGGCGCCCGCCCCCCCTCGGCGAGCATCGTTCGCAGCTTGTGGTACCCAAAGTTCGGGAACGTCACAATGCACTGCCGCCCGACGCGGAGCATCTCGTCCATGGCGTGGCTGACGTGGTGAATTGTCTGCACGGTCCGCGACAGGAGAACGTAATCGAACTGCTTGTCGCCGAACAATGATAGGTCCTTCTCCAGATCGGCGTGTATGACGTCCAGCCCGCGCTGGGCGGCGCTGATGACCGCGTTTTCGTCCACGTCCACGCCGCACAGGCGATGATGGCCCGCCTGCTTGAGCCCCGCCAGCAGCCCGCCGGACCCACAACCCAGGTCCAACACGCTCGCACCGGGGTCGATCAGTTCGGCAATGCGATCGTAATCCAGCCGATTGCCGCCAAATATGCTGCCCCGCCCATGCCGCTGCTCCTGGCTGTCTGATTCCTCCTCCATCTGCCCCGAAAGGTCGGCAAGCAGTGCGCTCAACAGATCGCCGTAGTGCTCCACGTCCTCAGCCAGCAGGAAGGCATCGTGTCCGTGGTTGCTCGTAATGTTGCAGAATGTAACGCGCTTGTCACAGCCTATCAGCGCCTTGGCGATCATTCTGGACTCAGCCGGCGTGAACAGCCAGTCGCTCGTGAAGCTGATGATCAGCCATCGTCCGTTGAAGTCAGTGAAATGCCCGCTCATTTCCTTCGCACTCGTGCCGAGGTCGTACAGGTCCATGGCCGTGGTGATGCGGATATAGCTGTTGGCGTCGAAGCGGTCGACGAACCGTGCACCCAGATAGCCCAGGTACGAGCCGACAGAGAACCGCTTCTCGAACTCCACGGGCACATCGCGAGGCTGATAGCGGGTGGCTTCGAACTTGTCGCTCATGGCCTCCGGCGAAAGGTAGGTGATGTGCGCGACCATTCGCGCCAAGGCCAATCCGATGTCCGGACGGGGGCCATCATCATAATACTGCCCATCACGAAAGGCTGGGTCGTGCATGATCGCGTTTCGCCCGACGATATCGAACGCCAACGCCTGGCTTGACACGCGCGACGTCGCGGCAATCGGCACGCACCCGCGCAGCCCGTCGGGGTACTTCTTGGCCCAGCACATCGCCATCTGCCCGCCCATCGAGCCGCCTATCACCGCCAGCAGTTTGTCGATATCCAAATGGCTCACCAGGCGCCGCTGCAGGTCAACCATGTCGCCAATGGTGACGGTAGGAAAATCGCTGCCGTACGGCCTGCCTGTTGCGGAGTCTGTGCTGCCGGGCCCGGTCGTGCCACGACACCCGCCCAGAATGTTCGGGCAGATAACGAAATACTTGTCCGTATCGATCGTCTTGCCGGGCCCCACGCACACGTCCCACCAGCCGGGGTCGTCGTCGGCGTCGTGGCCGGCTACGTGCGAATCGCCGCTGAGAGCGTGGCAGATCAACACCGCGTTATCGGCGGCGGCGTTGAGCTGGCCGTACGTCTCGTAGGCGACCGTTACGTCCGATAGCTCGCCGCCCAGCTCCAGCGACGTCGGCCCGTCGAAGGTGAAGTACTGAGCGTACTTCAGTGGCGCGGAGCTCCGCGTACTATCGGTACTGGCGAAGGAATCTTCCGTCATGGTCGAACAATCCTATTGCTGCGAAGCGGCCAACGCCTGGTCGATATCCTCGATGATGTCCTGGACGTCTTCTATGCCGACCGACAGGCGAATGTACTCGGGTGTGACGCCGGCCTTGGCCTGCTCTTCAACGGTGAGCTGCTGATGCGTCGTCGACGCGGGATGAATGACGAGCGTCTTGGCATCGCCGATATTGGCGAGATGACTGATGAGCTTGACGTTGTTGATGAACTTGACGCCGGCCTCGCGCCCGCCCTTTATGCCGAAGCCCACGATAGCGCCCGCCCCGCCAGGGATGTACTTGCGGGCCAGCGCGTGGTGCGGATGGTCCTCCAGGCACGGATGGTTGACCCACTCCACGGCGGGATGCTTGGTCAGCCAGACGGCGACGGTCTGAGCATTCTTGCAGTGGGCCGGCATGCGGAGGTGCAGCGTCTCCAGGCCCAGCAGGAACGTCCACGCGGCGAACGGGCTCATACAGCCGCCCGTGTCCCGCAGGATATGTGTGCGAATGTGCATGATGTACGCAGCCGGGCCGCACGCCTCGGCGAACACCACGCCGTGGTAGGAGTCTGACGGTGAGCACAACTCCGGCCACTTGTCCGGGTCGGCTGACCAGTCGAACTTGCCGCCATCGACGATCACGCCGCCGACGTGAACGCCGTGTCCGCCTATGTATTTGGTGGTCGAATAGACAACGATATCTATGCCATGTTCGATCGGCCTGAACTGTGTGGGCGTGAGGACCGTGTTATCGCAAATAACCGGCAGGCCGGCTGCGTGGGCAATGTCCACGAGCTTGGCGAAGTCCGGCACGTCGTTCTTGGGGTTGCCCATCGACTCTATGTAAACGCACCGCGTGTTCTCATCCACCAGACCTATGATGGCGTCCGGGTCGGACGCGTCGAAGAACCGCACCTCAATGCCGAGTTTCTTGAACGTCTGAGTGAACAGCGTCCACGTGCCGCCATAGAGGCTGGTGGCGGATACCAGGTTCTGCCCCGAGTGACACAGCGTCAGCAGCGCAGCGGTTATCGCCGCCAGCCCGCTGGCGAAGGCCAGCCCACCCACGCCGCCATCGAGCGCCGCCAGGCGTTTTTCCAGCACGTCGCAGGTGGGGTTCATCAGCCGAGAGTAAATGTTGCCCATCTCCTTGAGGGCGAACAGGTCGGCTGCGTGGTCGGTATCCCTGAATGAATAACTGGCTGTGGCGTAAATGGGCACAGCCCGGGAGAGCGTGGTTGCCTCCGGTGTGTAGCCGGCGTGGATGGCCTGCGTGCCGAGCCGATAAAAATTGTCCTGACTCATTGCTGTTCCTTTCAGATATCCCCCCCGCAGCCAAGGGCGCATTATGCCCGCCTGGCCGGCCGATCACGAGCAAAATCCGACTGCCTTAGTACAGTTGATGTGCCGGCAGCAACCGTTCACCTTACCCCGGTCGGTTAGCCGCAGGCCGTCACCGGCTAAAGGAACTCCCGATCGCCATGCCCCCCATGTAGATGCTAAACATTATTACACTGAGCATCACGAGGCAGACAATGCGCTCCGCCCCCTCGCTCATGAAGCCCACACCCATCAGACCTATCACCAGCCCGATCGAGCCTAACACGAACAGCCACTCGCGCCAGTACGCCTGCATGACGTTATTCGACGCGCTCTTGCTGGCCGCCTTCGAGAGTTTCGTGATCCTCTCCTTGCTCTCCTCGTCCCGCCGGGCGATCTGGACCTTCGCCGCTGCCCTCGCCACGCCGCGGTTGCCGATGGAATCGCACCCTCGCGACAGAATGACCAGGGACAGGCCCACCCCAAGCAGCAACTTGACCATCATCAGCTTGTCCGGCCCGACGCCGACTGACTGGTCGCGCCCCCTTGCGGCAGGCCGGCGGGCAGTGGCGTTGCTCGCCGCCGCCTGTATCGCCGGTGCAGGCGCAGCAGCCGGTGTCGGCGCACCGTCGGCCTCCACCATGAACGCCCGCTGACAGCCCGGGCAGGTGACCTGACTGCCGACCATCTCCTCAGTAGCAGTGAACCTCTTGCCGCAATGCGGACATGTGGTGACCATAACGTACTCCCTTCATTAAAAAATGCAATCCATCGACCAACGCCCAGCCGCTGCAGGCGACGTTGCGAGATTGTCCCCCGCGGAAAATGCGGACGCAACAGTTTTTCCGACCAGCCGCACAGCCCTACCCGTTGACCATCGCACGCCGCCGCGATACATTAGCACCCAGCACATGCGCCCGTAGCTCAGCAGGATAGAGCATCGGTTTCCTAAACCGAAGGTCAGAGGTTCGAGTCCTCTCGGGCGTATTGCCGTAACCCCTTGCTACGCAAGAGGCCCCTTCTTGGACTGACAGCCCCGCTTACCTGAAAAAGCCCGTTTTTGACCCGAGTGGGTCAGTTTTGGGTCAGTCAGGTCACGCTTCAGGATGCCGCCAACCACTGCTGACTGAAGCTGCCTTGCCGTAGCGATGTCCTCGGGCTGAACGGAAAGGTAGAACCGCTGAGTCGTTTTGATATCGCTGTGGCCAGCCATCTGCTGAACAACGTGGATCGGCAGTTGCTTGGCCCAGTTCGTGACGCACGACCTGCGAAGATCATGCAGCGTGAACGCCCAGGCCCTTTCGCAACGTAGGCTATCAAGCGAATTGTGCCATCACAACAGCTTTTTCCTGCAACATGCGCCTATTGATGCTCTTGTCACCGAGGTGAAGGTCTTTGGTACCAAAACCCAATGAGTCAGCGTATACTGCCAACGATAGGAACACTTGTTCGGGATCATCGGGCTCCCGAAGGACACTGCGGCGCGCCCGACGCAGTGGCAACAGTATGGCTACCATAACGCTCGGCATGCGTAGGCTATCCGCCTCTTCCCAATGTTCAGAGCAGCGAAGGAAGCGCTTCAATGGATCTGTTTACGCCATTGGTCCCTGAGGAGCAATTGCACCCAAACTTCCGGGCATTGCTCAGCCCGAATCTGTTTGAATCGGACAGGGCCGTCATATCGACTTGGGCAGAAGGCTTCGTAGATCGTGACAGGAAGTTCGTAAAGGAATTCCAGACAACGTTCAACTCCAGTTTCTGGGAACTTTATCTCTTCGCATGCATGAAGGCGTTGGGCTTCCAATGCGATTTCGGCCATGACCGTCCCGATTTCGTGGCGCGGCGAGATACCGGGGAAGTGATGATCGCAGAGGCAACGATTGCCAGCAATCCGCTCGGCTATTCCCCGGAGTTCGAAAGAGACTATGACTTCGAACAGAGCTGCCCTGACATGGAGGGCATCCTGGACCTTGCGACTGACAGACTGGGCGGCGCGATATGGACCAAGTTCACGAAATATCGTAACGACTACGCCACGCTTTCTCACGTCAAAGACCAGCCCTTTGTCATTTGCGTGGCACCATTCGAACAGCCCTTCTTCTTCTGGCAAGGCGACCAAGCCATTCGGCGTGTTCTCTATGGCGTAGACGAGCTTCTTTACCGCGATGATCCAGAGACCGAGACGCGAGTCATCTACGGCGACTCGCGGTATGAGTGGTTCATCAAGGAGTCCGGCGCCAAGATTCCACTGGCGTTCTTTGCCCGACCTGAAATGGCCGATGTGAGTGCGGTCATTTTCAGTTGCACAGCTACGATCTCGAAGGTACACGCTCTGGCGCAAGACAAGAGCATCAACAGAATCTTCTTCGGCCTGCGGTACAACGAGGATGGGCTCCAGCCACGTCAATTTGCTTTGGACGAACGGGAGTACAGCGAAACACTGCTTGACGGCCTTAGCGTCTTTCTGAATCCATTCACCACTAGGCCAATTGATCCGGCTTGGTTCGCTCGGTCAGACACGGCCGTGCATCAGTATGATCCAGACAGCCAGCTATACTGGTCGCAAGCCAACGATGGCTTCTTGTTTGCCAGGCAGTGCTACACAATGCTCGCCGAGCAAGATGCCCGGGAAGTCGAACGCCGAGTTCCCACGGGCAAAGCCTACAAGACCAGGCCCAGACGACATGGCCTGAGGGAGAGCTTCAGGAAGTCGGGGGGACGGTAGGCCTAGCATCAAGGAACTTCATGGCTCACTACAGGCGCTGGACCATTGTGATATTCAAGGACGACATCGATGGCGACTGGTCAGGCAATGCGCGGCCAGGAACGTACGTGCGCCTAGCAAAGTATATTCAAGCCAACAGGGAGAGTGATACTGGGATGCTGATAGGTCCTGATTTTCTACCGACAAGAGAAGAGGCCTTCGCTGCCATGAAATCTGATATAGACAAGGCCATCGGGCCCCAGCACGCGGCCCAGGACGAGAAGAACGATTGAGCTGTATGCCCATCAGCACAGCGTGGCTCTTGCGCGGGGACCTGCCAATTACGCTCTGCGCTGTGCCAACACGGCTTCAGCGATATGATCTCCACTGCCAGTAGACGCCTGCCCCTTTCTTGACGCGTATTTGGCGCACTGAGAAGACCTGTCAAGTACGCTGTGCACTATGCTAGAATGCCTTCGGCCATGTGATTTCCAGCGGGCACTTGCCGTCTTCTTGGCGCATATTTGGCGCATCGTAGGGGAGGGGAGAACCCAACACGCTTCTCGTTAAAGCCTTGGAACTCACGCCCATCATGTTGTCGATGTGAATGCCGCGAGTTCACGCCAAAGGCACCGGCGAAGATCTCATCGCCCGTTTATGAAGAAGGCCGTCACCGAAGGCAGCGGCCATTTTCATGGCGAGGAAGACACATACACGTGACGTCTCGAGCAAACGAACGCCCCGACGAAGCGGGTGAGCTGCCTCGTCGAGGCGTTGTAAACATGCTGCGTGTATGAAGTTGTCAGCCTAGAGCTGCATGAGAGGCCCTACTGCCAGGTCTCCCAGCAGATCGAGGCCGTCGTCAAACGCTTCCAGTGTAAACGCATCGCGGGCCACTGAACCTGACGACCACACGTCTGAAGCGAGCGCGAGGAGGTCGGCGGCGAAGCGATCATCGGCGTCGGCCGAAGCGTCTGCCGCATCACTGACCAAGCCTACGCCGTCAAAGGCCAGTAGGCTTGCTGCGTCCGACTGCGTGGCGGCAAACGGTTGACCCTTGGCTCCTGCCGGCAGGGCGAACTGCACGGCCTGGGCCGGCAGATCCACAGTTCGGCCGGAGTTGCCCACCGTGGCCGAGCCCGTATCACCCGAGTCGCCCTCAGGCATCGGGCCGGGGACCGGGAGGACTTCTGTGAAGCGGACGGCGTCGGCTATTACGTAGCCGTTGGCACTGGTGGTGCGGATCTTCACGCTGCCGGTGGAGGCGGTGAAGGTGTAGGTGCCCAGCGACGTCATCACGCCGCCGCCGGTGGTCTGGTCGACCGTGACCGTCGTCGTGCCGCCGTCGTGGATGATGTCCACCGGAACGTTGCTCGCCCGGTTCGTCTCGGACGTCCACTGCATGAACACTTCGTAGTCGCCCGTCGTCGGCAGCGAGGGCGTAAACGTGAAGCTCTTCGTGCCCTGGCCGGCGTCCTTATCGTGATGGTAATCCGTGCCGAAGTAGCCCGAGACGTTGGCGTTGGAGCCCCAGTCGCCAACGATCGTCACGTTGGACGAGTCGAGGTTGTCGATGTCCTCTTGGTACGGGGCGTCATCATCGGTGACGTTGGCCACCACGTCGTTGATCGACATCGACGTGGGATAGTCCGTCGTGTCGTTGGTGGCTGTGATGGCGTGGGTAATCGTGCTGGTGTGTGGCCCTTCGTTGGCTTCATCGTCGATGGCACGCACCGTGACGGTCTGGGCTGTGGTGGTCGTGAAGGTCAGCACCTTCGAGGAGGCGAAGTTCGTGCCGTCCAGGCTGACCTCGCTCTCGGCATCGGCCGTGACGGTGACGGTGACGCTGCCGGCCGGCGTCGTGTTCAGCGCGACGTCATACGTATCCGTCCCGGTGCCTTCGGTGATGTCGGTGCTGCCGGACGATTCGCTGATAGACACACCCGGTGAGGCAGGGCCGGACTCGACGAACTTCACCGCGTCGGCGATCACGTAGCCGTTCGCGCTGGTGGTGCGGATCTTCACGCTGCCTGTGGAAGCCGTGAAGGTAAACGTGCCCAGCGAGTTGAACGCGCCGCCACCGGTGGTCTGGTCAACCGTGACCGTCGTCGTGCCGCCATCGTGGATGATGTCCACCGGAACGTTGCTGGCCCGGTTGCCC
>SDBV01000202.1_pt1 | contig 79182 bp, 63 predicted proteins | sample 2277081 | NCBI WGS metagenome assembly SDBV01 (sample SAMN10402039, study PRJNA504765) | marine sediment metagenome | isolation source: marine sediment core GS10_PC15, 223 cmbsf | place: Arctic Ocean: Southern Knipovich Ridge | collected 2010
CAGGACCGCCCCTTCCGGGGCAAGAAGAACGACGGGTCGTTCTTCGAGAAGATGACGCGTCTGATGGTTCGCGTGAAGTACAACCCCTCGTTCCCGCGAGGCTACTTGAACATGAAGCACAGCATCTACGGGGCGACGCACCGATCGGTCCGGGCCCAGGAGTCCAACAAGGACGGATCGGCCCACACCGATACCGGCTACATCGCCACGCTTCGGTTCGGGTCGCACCAATCGTGCGTGCGGACCTGGCTGAACCCGACGCAAATGACCGGGTCGCTGGTCCACAAGGACTACTTTGGCCACAAGATCGTCAAAGGCTTTACCGTCGACACCCACACCCCCACTGGGGCCCCGAAGGAGTCGCTGGTGAAGATAACGTTCGCCGAGAAGGGCGGGATTGGCGGCAAGGGCCTGTGGGGCCCCATCGAGAGCGGCCTGACGCCCGCGCACGAGAACGACGACATGAAACGGTATATCGCCGGTGGATTTGTTGAGGAACGCTAATCATGCCCAAAGTGAACAATTGGCACCTGAAACGCCAGATGCAGTACCCGCACGAGGACACGCGCCCGGGCCGGCAGTTCGGCGCCGTCTTTGACATCAACCGATGTATCGGGTGCCAGACCTGTACGATGGCCTGTCGGTCCACGTGGACCTTCAATGACGGGCAGGAGTACATGTGGTGGAACAACGTCGAGACCAAGCCCTTCGGCGGCTTCCCCCAGCAGTGGGACGTGAAGATCACCACCAAGCTCGGCCAGCAGAAATGGGCCGGCGACAAGTACGAAGGCAAGACGATCTTCGAGACCCCCGACGGCGAGCTCCGCGAAGAGCCTCTGGGCTTCGCCCCCAAGAAGGAAGAATGGCGGTTCCCCAATATCTACGAGGATACCGCTTCGGGCACCTGCGGCAGCGGCGTGTCGCTGCCGGTCCACGAGAATTTCTTCTTCTACCTCCAGCGGATTTGCAACCACTGCACCTATCCGGCCTGCCTGGCCGCCTGCCCGCGCAAGGCGATCTACAAGCGGCCCGAAGACGGCATCGTGCTGGTCGATCAGAAACGCTGCCGCGGCTACCAGGAGTGCGTCGCCGCGTGCCCCTATAAGAAGACGATGTTCAATACCGTTACGACCCGAACGGAAAAATGCATCGCCTGCTATCCGCGCGTGGAAGAGGGCGAAATCCCCCGCTGCATGGCGGCCTGCGTGGGGTCCATCCGCCTGTCAGGGTGGGTCAGCCCGCCCGACGAGGCCAAGGCCGACAACCCGCTGGACTATCTGATCCACATTCGCAAGATCGCCCTGCCCCTGTACCCGCAGTTCGGCACCGAGCCGAACGTCTACTATATTCCGCCGCGATGGGTAAAGCGTCCGTTCCTACTGCAGATGTTCGGCCCCGGCGCCCCCGAGGCGATCGAGACCCGGACCAATCCGGATAAGGAACTGAAGGCCGTACTGAAGCTGTTCGGCACGACCAAGCGGACCATCGAGCGGTTCGAACTCAAGGCCGATCACATCGAAGGCTTCGACGGCGACGGCAAGCAGGTCATCTCCGTGCCGTTGAAGGAGCCTTTCTACGAGAGGCCTTTCCACGATGTCGCCAACAGCGCGTATCGGTTTAACGAGCCCTAACCCAGGAGAATGACGGCGTGGGTAGCGACGAGACATCAACGATGAAATCCGGCGATCCGGCGGCTCAGGCGCTGCTGGCCGATCGCAGCGCGGTCTACATCGTGCTGGCGCGCGGGTTCTCCCAGCCGGACGAGGCGGTGTTCGATTTTCTCCGCCAGTGCGGTGGCCAGGCCGGCCCCCAGGGCGACAATGACGTGGCGACGTCGCTGGCGGCCCTGCTGGCGTCGATTCGCGATGGCGAGTTGGACAAGCTGCAGCAGGCGTACATGCGGCTGTTCGATCCGGTCAACGGCCCGTTCCCGTACGAATCGGAACACAAGACGGGCCACGACTTCGCCAAGGCGAATATCCTGGCCGACATCATGGGCTTCTACCGAGCGTTCGGCGTCGAGCCGTCCGGCGATCGGGCCGACCACATGGCCGCCGAGCTTGAGTTCATGCATCTGCTGACGCTCAAGGAGCACTACGCCGCCGGCAAGGGCGATCAGGAGCACGCCGCGCTGTGTCGCGAGGCCGGCGAGAAGTTCTTCCGTGAACATTTATCCTTGTGGACCGAGGGTTTGCTGGCGGCCATGCGTGCGTCGTTGAGCAAGGACGATCGGAACCACCATCCTTTCTATAAGAGTCTGATGAGCCTGCTGGAATGCTTCATCAGTAGCGAGAAGGAGACCCTCCCATGAACCGTGGCGTGGTGTTTCTCATCATCCTCCTGACCGTGGTCGTTTTTGCCGGGCTGGTCCAGTATGGCTGGACGAACCGGTGGGGCGGCAAGATGGATACGACGGTCGAGCCGCCGCTGGTGCTGGCGATGCCGCAGCTCGACAAGAGTCTCTCGCTCGATGACAGCGACTTCACCGACGACGTGTGGCGGACGTTGGCGCCCCTGGCCGTGCCCATGCTGCACCAGGTGACCCAGACGCCGCACGGGCAGCATCTCGTCCCGACCGTCAACGTGCGGACGTTCCACAATGGCAAGGACGTCTACTTCCTGTTCGAGTGGAAGGATGACGCCGCCAGCCGAGTCCACGACATCGATGAGTTTCCCGACGGCGTGGCTGTGGGCTTCCCGCTGGGCGGCGAGTCGCCGGGGACGTCGATCATGATGGGCTTCCAGTCGCCGGTGAACATCTGGCAGTGGAAGGCCAATCTGGATGCAGCCGTCTGGGGCGGGGTGGGCGAACGATTCACGTCCAACGACAACTATGTCTATGTGCCCACCGCCGGCATTCCCACCGCCGCCGAGCCCATCACCAGCGCCTGTCAGGATCTGATCGCCGTCAGGCCCGGCACGCTGACGCCGAAGGAAGAGACCGCCGTCACCGGCCGGGGCCAGTGGCGCGACGGGGCCTGGCGCGTGATTATCAAGCGACCGCTGACCACCGGCGACGCCGAGGGCGACGTGCAGATCAAGCCGGGCAAGATGCACGTGGTGTTCGCCGTCTGGGACGGCAGCAAGGGCGACCGCGGCTCGCGGAAGTCGCTCAGCGAGTGGCTGATCCTCGATGTTAAATCGTCCGAGTCGGCGGACAGGGCCCAGGCCGGGAGGTCGCTGGCGACGATGGACCTGCCGATGCTGGGCGACGTTGCACCGGCGGAAAAGGAAGAGCCCAAGGTCATCAAGCCGCCGGAAAAAAGGCCGAGGATCATCGAGATTCAAGCCAAGCGTTTCGAATACACACCCAGTGAGATCACGTTACAAAAGAACGAACTGGTGACGTTGAGGCTTGTCTCGATGGATGTGGCGCATGGGCTGTATCTCGACGGCTATGAGATCAATATGAATGTGGGGGCGGGGGAAACCACCACCAAGACGTTCCGAGCGGACAAGACCGGTCGATTCTCGTTCCGATGCTCGGTGACGTGCGGGCCGTTTCATCCGTACATGATCGGATACATGAACGTCGAGCCGAACACCCGGTTCCACATATTCGTCGGGGTCGCGATGGCGGCAGGGCTGGTTGCGCTGGTCTCTGCGCTGGTCATGCGAACGAAAAAGGAAGCGCCTCAAAATGACTGACGAAATCGACACCCCACAGGCTGACACGTCCGAGCAGGCTCCCCCATGCGTCCCCCCCACGGCCGATGATTCGGCCCAAGAGGGCAAGCTCTTCGGCATCGTCCCCTTGAGATGGCGGTTCGACCTGGCGTCGCTGGGCCCGGTGCGCTGGCTGCTGAAGAAGCGATGGTTCCCGATGGCCCTGATCCTGGTCAATATGTTCATCTTCGCCATCATTCTGACCAGCGGCGTGGTGGGCGGATTCTCGTCGGGCAACTACAGCTTCGGCATCATGATCGTCTGGATCCTCTGGTGGGTGGCGCTGATGCTGCTGCTCGTGCCGGTGATGAGCCGGTCGTGGTGTCTGATGTGTCCACTACCGTCGCTGGGTGAATGGCTGCAGCGCCTGAAGCTTTTTGGCGTCAACAACAACCTGTACGGGCTGAATCTCAAGTGGCCCAAGCGGCTGAGCAACATGTGGGTGATGAACATCCTGTTCCTGGTCACCACGTTCTTCAGCGGGTTCTTCACCGTCAGGCCGCTGGCGACGTTCTATCTGCTGGGCGGCATCATCGTGATCGGCATCGTGATGTCGCTGCTCTTCCAAAAGCGCACCTTCTGCCTGTATATCTGCCCGGTCAGCGGCTTCCAGGGCCTCTACGCCAACGCCGCCATGTTGGAGGTCCGCGCGAAAGACCCGGCGATCTGCGCCAAGCACAAGAAGAAGACCTGCGTCACCGGCAACAAGAATGGCTACGGGTGTCCGTGGCTGATCGAGCCGCACAGCTTCAAGCGAAACACGTATTGCGGCATGTGTATGGAGTGCTTCAAGACCTGCCCGTTCGATAACATGGCCCTGAACGTGCGCCCGCCGGGGACGGACCTGCTGGTCAACGAGCGTCGCGGCCTGGATGAGGCGTGGAAGGGCTTCATCATGATGGGCATCGCGGTGATGTTCTACGTTGCCATGATGGGCCGATGGGGGTGGATCAAGGACTGGGTCCGGGGAGATACGCTTGGCGGATGGCTGTCCTTCGTGGGCCTGCACGCGGCGTTCAACCTGCTGATTATTCCGGGCGTCTTTTTCGTCTTCGTGCTGCTGTCGAAGCTGGCCAGCGGCGTGAAGGAGACGTCGTTGAAGGCGGCCTTTGTGAATCTATCCTACAGCCTCATTCCAATGGGCCTGGGGGCGTGGATCGCCTTTAGCCTCGGGTTCCTGCTGCCCAATGGGTCCTATGTGCTCCACACGATCTCCGACCCGTTCGCGTGGGGATGGGATCTATTCGGCACGGCGGGCATTCCGTGGACGCCCGTAGCGACCGCCTGGCTCGTGCCGCTGCAGTTCGCCGTGCTGATCGCAGGATTCCTTATCTCCGCCGACTACGGCCTCAAGCTCGCCCGACAGACCTACGGCAAGGCGGGCGCCAAGCGGGGATTCGTGCCCTTACTGGTCTTCCTGATGGGTGTGACCGTGTTCTTCGGCTGGCTCTATGGAGGTTAGCGCAACCATGCGAAAGCTACTTTCAGTGATCATCCTGCTGCTCTGCACCGTTGCGCCCATCGTTGGTGTGCTGCTGTATGAGAAGTTCCGCACAAAGGACCTGACCGCGGAGATCCTTGCCCGAGCGCCGGAAAAGGGCAACTTCCTGCCGCGCTTGCTCACATTTCCCGTCAACGAACCGGTCACAATTCGCATCCGCAACGTGGACACCGTCACGCACGGGTTTGCGATTCCGGCGCTGAAGGTCGATGGCGGCAAGATCCTGGCCGGGCACAGCACCATTGTCGAGTTCACCCCCACGCGGGTCGGCAAGTTCGACTTCTATTGCACGTCGTGGTGCAGCGAGGACCACATGCAGATGCGGGGCATCATCGAGATCGTGGAAAAGTCAGCCACCCCCGCGACGCCGTAGCCCAACGCAGGGCAGCTGCGTTGGCCGCTATCGTCCCTCGTCATCCCGTTGGGGCTCATGTCTCGAAAACCGCAATGCTCATCGTCCAGCCCGAAGGGGACAATTATGTAGTTGGTGGCCATGTATAAGACAAATGTGTGACTAAGCGGCGAAGGCAAGATCCATCCCCTGTGGTCATAAGTCCCATAAGAAACGGATGTAAGAGCCCTTTCGGCAAAATGGCACGCTACGTGCAGTGGATGTCGAGTAGTCATGTAATCGCTCAGTGGACTACGCAGATTTCCTGCGGAACGCTCTCAATGTTGTCCGAGAATTTGAAAGGAGCATGGGCCATGGTCAGATGGACTAGGACACTTACACAGGTGGCGGGATGTCTGTTGCTGATCGGTTGGGCAGCTGCGACGGCCGGGGGGGGGGATGAGTCGGCTGTGGGAGAGTGGCTGGCGGTGCTGGATACCGAGCCGGGCGGACTCCCGGGCGAGCCGAGGGTCGCCGGGCCCGCCGAGTGGAAAAAGCCGATCCCCGTTTCGTTCAGCGTGGACTACACGCTGGTGACAGACTACATCTTCCGCGGCGTTAACTTCAGTGAATATGCGGATGAGAACCGCGAGCGGCTGGACCACCAACTTGGCGTGGGGGCCGAGTTCGAGACCGAATCGTTCGGCGTCTTCGGCATCGCCGTCTGGTTCGAGTGGTATGGAGGCCAGCAACAGCTTACCCCGGAGTCAAACTCCCACCTGCAGGAAGTGGACTACTCGGCCTATTGGCGCTATGAAGTCGAGGCCTTGGCTACGACGGTGGAACTCGGCTGGATCGCATACGTCTTTCCGATTCTGGAAGGGGATGGGCGGTACACGCACGAGTGGTACGTTTCGCTGGCGCTGGACGATGGGAAGGTGCTGGGCCCGACCGTTACGATGTATCACGATCTGGATGATTTCCAGGGGCGATGGATTGAAGTGGGCATCAGCCACGATTTTGCCTTGAGCGATTGTCGGGCGCTGCGAGACGTTGTGATCGCCAAGGATATCACCCTCACGCCCTCGATGACCCTGGGGATCGATAATCGGTGGCTGGCGAACGCCGTTGGCAAGGGCAACAGTTCGACGAAGCTGGCGAACCTGCTCTACGGCCTGGACGTCAGCTTCGATGTGAGCAGCGCCCTGAACATCCCCGAGCAGTACGGCACGATCACGGTGACGGGCTTCCTTTACTTCAGCCAAGCGCTGCGGGACGCGTTGCTCAACGATGAGTTCTACGGCGGGATGAGCATCGGATACGCGTGGTAACGGCCACAGCCGCGGGGGAACCTAGAACGTGAACTGGTACTGGGTGTAGACGAAGTCGACATCTCTGTCGGGCCCCGTCCCGCCGAAGAGAATCTCGTTGTCCTCAACGTTCGTCGATGCAGCGAACGACGAGTCTGACCTGCTCCCCGAAAACTGATCCAAGTTGAATGAGAGTCTTTGACGACCATATGGTCGGAAGGAGACTTGGTATGAAGCGTTTTACACCAGAGCAGATCGTATCGAAGTTGCGTCAGGCTGATGTTGAGTTGGGCAAGGGCCGGACGGGGCCTGGCTGACGAGGGATCCAAGTCCTGCAAGTCCGTGATCGCTATCACTGCCAACGCTATCCCTGAGATATGTCGAGGTGCCGGGCTGCACACCCCCGCAGGACGAGCAACCACTTCGAGTGGTAATGGCCTCAAGCTCGTCGTTGTCCTTGCCAAGACCCTCGTAGGAATGGACGTAGTTTGCATACTTCTCCTCCCGAAGGTAGGGCGCCACGTCCTGCTGCTGCTGATTCAGCCACCCGGCCAAGGCCACCAGATCGCCATCTTGCCATCCCGTGCCAGAAGTTTGGTGCATATTTGGTGAATCGGGAATTTCTAAAAACGCTAACTACTGTCAGCTGCAGTCGTTAACTGTCCTAGCCCGTCACGTTGCCAACGTGGCCGTCGTGAGTTCGAATCTCATCGCCTGACGGGCCATTTGCCAATTCTACGGTCAAAAGTGGGTCACTAATTGGGTCAGTCGCCACATGATAACCAGTTGTTATTGACTAGCCAGCCACTTGCTGACCACTTGCAACTCTCAAAATGACCCCAAAAAGGCCTTGTAACACGCTTCTTGACCAGTTCTTATAAGCCGCATAACGTTTTCCTAAACCGAAGGTCAGAGGTCCGAGTCCTCTCGGGCGTATTGCCGTAACCCCTTGCTATGCGAGGGCCCCTTCTTGACTTGGCTAACGCCGTCGCAGCAGAACTAATGACCTGACTCTCACTCACATTGGTACAGGTATTCGGGGCAGGTCAATACTAGTCAGTGTCCTCAACTTGGTCGTTGCTGAACGCTTCGATGCGGAACATCTGTGAATCGCCGTTGGCATTTGCGCAGCGTTGCTTGGCCAGATGATTTGGTACACTCCAACCTACGCGTCCTTATCAAAATCGTATCCGAATAGGTCTATGTCCTTTTGGTACACTTCGGCCACCCTTAGACGAGACTGGCTACAGTAGCATTCAGTGTAAGGGGGGTGCACCGTCTTCACCAGATGCGAAAGTGTGGCGCAAGGGATGCTGATCTTCTCGCAGATTTGCTCGAAATCGCTCTCAAGCCGTTCGAATCTTCCGACGAAATCTACGGCAGGCACATCTCCGTCACAGACAAAAGTGTGTTGCGGCCTGAAATGGATAACTTTCATCACATTTTCGTGGCTGACGAAGTCCATCACGAATGCGCGAAAATCTCCTTGGTATCGTGCCAGGAAGCGCCTGCGAAGATCCTCATCCTTCGCGATGCATCCGCCAGCGTTGAGAAAGAAGAACGCCGATACTAAGCGATCCCACGGGTTCCTCACAAAGGAGAACTTATAGTAGTCCGAAAGCCACAGGCCACGCTCGAGCATTTCGTCTCTGGTCGCGTGCCCGTCGGCCAGAAGGACGCCAAGGTATCGTCCCGCCAGCGGCGTGGCGCACGTTCTTAGATGCGCCTCAATGCTTGTCCCGGCTGTCTTGGGGACCGATATGAATATTGTTCTAATGTCGGGAAAGATGGACATGGAATTTCCTCATCACTCCTATGAAGCTCTGCGCTTCCGTATCGGTTCATGGCCTTGTCTGGCGGCACACAGCCATTCAGAAAAAGAACTCAGGGCCCGATGCTGATTTGTCATAGATCGCATATTCAGCCAGAAGGTCTTTCTTCTGCATCCGTGTCCGCAGGCTCAGACCGCACAGATCGATTCCCGTCTGCATGTCGGTTAGACACCGGTTCTTCCCGTGGCGCCGACAGTTCGACGCGTCGCACAGATCGTCTTCGATTTGCTTGAAGAAGACTTGGAACTGCTTGACCGCCATGCGCGTCAAACTCTCCTGGGATCTGAGGTCGCCAAGCCGGACTACGGCATCATCACTGCGTACATTGCACGGCTGCACATCGCCGTTGGCTCGGATTTGACCGAAAAGCATCGCCTGACTGCAGTAGCTGAATGGTGCCGGATTGTGAGAGCGGGTACCTTGCAGGCAATCCTCGAGGTTCGTCTGACTCACGATGAAGTCGGCTTCGTCCGAACTCAAACGCTCGCCGATCATGCGGCGTTGAAATTCCTCGATCTGCTCTGGAGAAACATCGAGCCCTTCAGAAGCCACTGTCCTGTTCGACTGCCGCGTCAAGTTTGGCGGAAAGATCAGAGCGCGGAAATGGATAGAGCATTTTCGGATATGTTGAGGCACATGCTTGTTCACATAGGAGTAGATGAAACGGACGAAATCGAGACATTGATCGAACGTATTTCGGTTGATCATGTAATTGAAGACAATTGAGGGAATGGGATTTCGCAGATACCGCAAGGCATTTTCAAGCACATCTGCGAACCGGTCGACGCCCTTGCGTTTGGCATATGAGTCGCAGTCCATCGCTCCCAGTGAAATTCGCACCCAATCGAACGCATGCCAGTTGACATTATCAGGAACGATGACCCCATTCGTGACCAAACCATATCGGATGCCGGGCATGCACTGGGAAAGCTTCTCAACGAGATGCCCGAACCGATATGGGCCATCGCGATAGATAGTCGGTTCTCCTCCGCCGACCAGAATCATTGACTTGGGCTGCAAGTGCCGAATGATATCCAACTCGGAGAACGGGAACACACGTCGCTGCAAAGAATGGACCTCCGCTGATAGCGAAAAGACGCATCCGGAGCAATCGCAGTTACACTGATCGGTGGGATGAAATTCGACCATGCCCATGCGCAGCAGCCTCAATAGTTCGGCGCGGACCGCGTCTGGTCCCAACCCAGTATGCCCGGCCAATTCGCTGAGAAGGTCCGCCTCCGAGGCCTCCCCGGCCAGGAACTCCTGCGCCGTGGTCGTGAGGCCATTTCTATTCAGTAGACCGATTTGTCCGGCATGCATTGCTTTGAAAGCAAACAGCGGGCTATGGTTGGCTATCCGGCTGATATCCATCAGTCGCCGAGGGCCGATATCGAGTGCGATGCCGTCGAGAAGCTGCACTAGCCCGCGACGCTCATCGATTAGTTGGTTTTCAGGATTGATCTGGCGCAGAGTCTGTAGTAGTCGGTCAGACGGTCCCATGTCGAAACTCCTATCTTATGGATCAGAGAATGCCGATCATTAAGTCTACATTCTCGACGTCCTTGCACGAATAGCGCGACTTGTACGCGTAGTCGCCCCTGAGAAAATCGAATGTTGTTAGGCCCTTATCGACGCAATGGCAAAGGAGCGATTCCAACAGAATGTGTCCCGGAGACAGGTGCGCGTAGTCCAGATCAAAGCAGCTACGATAGTAATAGTAGTGGCCCCGCATCTGGAATCCATAGTACATTGCGATTGGCGCCCCATCTAGCGACAGCGTGGACAATAACAGGAGCCCATCGCGAGGAAGGCGTGCGTTCAGTTCCGCAAAGAAACGCAGCACACTCGGATCTGTAAAGAGACCTACGGCCTCTGGGTTTTCACCCCAGCGTGCCGTATGCAGTGCGACAAATCTCTCATGCTCACGCCCAATGTCTTCGGCCGTCTCGATATGTCGGACCTCTACTTTTCCCAGCCGGCGCAGCCGGTTCGATTTAAGGCGTGTTGTTCTCTTTCCAGTTGCCTTCTCGAGCGCCTTCTCGTCTCCGAGGTCCACAATCGGACAGGGGCGACTGGGCTCAACGCGGACATGGGGAAAGATGGCTGAGTCGGTAAGCATCCGGTAGGTTGGCGAGAGGCGCCGCACGCTGTGCAATTCAACTTCGACAATGCTTCCTGCCAGAGCGCGAAGATGCTCTGCGAATGCTTTGGCACAGGCTTGTTCGCTATCTGGCGCCACCAATACGTCGAAGTAATCGGCATACGGATAGCTGTGCGAACGCAGCACGTCGCCATGGGCCTCTCTCACGCGCATCAGCGGAATAATGCCGACGCTGGCGCCCGTTCCGACTTCCACGAATTCCAGCACGTGCAATGAATGATTCCGCTGGTGACGACCAACGGCCCGCCACCAGCAGCGATGCCAGGGGCGGCAGGCGAAGAATGTCAGGTCGGCTGATTGGGCAACTATAGCTTCCCAACGTCCATTCAATGCGACGAAGGCCTGCTCATCTTTGTGGATCACCGTCGCAACTGTCTGCTCTTTATACATCCCTGGCAACATCGTTATCCTTACTCTTTCCGGGCGTCCTTGAGAAGATCCGATCGGGCTATGATATGCTCGAGCATATCAAGGATGCGTGCTGCGTCGGCGGGCTCGTTTCCCGGAAGAACGACGCACGACTCGGCCTCGAAGGCGCGCTCTTGCAGCAAAGGAGCATCGCCGGTCACAATCAGCGGCCGCCCGACATCGAGCGCCAGACTCGTTTCGCTGGCCGTTCCGTACCCACCGTCGAATGCGATAAGTCCCGCTGCGCTCCAGATGATAACATTGTTTCTTGCCAGATCCATGGACGTGGCGATGGCGTAATCAATATGAGGATTCGCATCCGTCGCGTGGTTCCACTTCATAATACCTAATGCAACGCCGCCGGCCTCTCTGCATCCACGGCAGGCTTCCTCCATGATGCCGTCGCCGCCGCCGCAAACCACTGCCATGCCGCGTTTTGCGATTTCGGCCCCGACCGCTCTGGCCAGACGCTTCGCCGCGTCGCTGCAGTTCTCCTCGCGACCGCCCAAGATTCCAATCATCTTTTTCACAAGCTGCATCCTTTCGCTGACGGACCTGCTTGGGCCGCCCTTCGGCCAAGTGCATCGACGCGCCCCTGACAGTTGCTGGCCACATCCCATCCTAGGCAGGGCTCAGCCGCTCATGCCAAGCGTCGTCATCCAGTTCGACTTCAGCCTTCATGCGTTCCAAAGTCTCTCGCACGCCCGCAAAACTGAAGGCAGGCATCGCTGTGAGCAGGTCCACCGAACAGACCCCTGCCAAGAAGAGATTGAGCAGTTCATAGTGATTAAAACAGCGCCAGCACCGCGGGTCGATGATCCCTTTCGAGTGGCGCCGCTGCCGCCCGACCTTTTGGTCATCGTGCGCGATATTTCCCTGGTCAAGACTGGGCTGGCTGTGGCCAGCACACGCGCAGACCAGATGCTCGAGTGCGGGGCCAACGCCGAAGTTTGCCGCTGCCACATGACACGGCTGGGATCTTTTGCCACGCTTGAGAAACTCCAATAGCCGCTGCATGTATTCTCGTGGCGGGAGAACCGCCGCAATCTCGCCAAAAGATTCTCCCACGCGCTCGGCAAGGCGGTCGACCTGTGTCCGCTCGGGAAACAGATCGACTGCCTTCAACCCCACAAAAGGCCTGACGGGAAAGGGCATCAGCCGGGCCGCGGCACCGTATCGGCTTTGCAGGCAATGGGCAAACTCCACGATCTGATCGATGTTGCTCCTGGTGACCACACAGTTGATTTCCAACGGTTTGCCGATCGAGACAATATGGTCGACCATCGAGAGCATCTTGTCGTGCAGCGTTACACGCTGGTGTGACCGATGCTGATTTGCCTGCATTGTGTGGCCATCGATCGTGATACAGAACGAGATGTTCCCGATCCCGGCGAGCGCCGAGATGGTTTCCTTCCCGGACGTCCCATTGGTCATAACCTGTACGGCAGGAAACCGCGAGCTGCATTTCTCGAGCGCCTCACGAAGATAGGGCCACAGTGTGGCTTCTCCGTAGCCTGAGACCTTAAGAACTGCAGCTTCGGAATGCGCAAGAAACTTCTCCACCGTATTGACAAACTCTTCGAGCGACGGGCCACGCGCCATGCCTTCGTTGTCCCTCCTGCAATAATCGCAAGCCAAGTTGCAACGCTCATAGAAGCACAGATCTAGATAAGCAAATGCCGACACGTCACTGCTCTCCTTCTGATACAGGCCGGCCCTCTGCATATTGCAAGAGCAGGGGCAATAAGACCTCGTGAACTTGGTCGGGCATGATTCCTGCTGCGCAGGTGGCCTCGCAGGTCTTGTAGTATCTCTCACATGTCCCGTCGCGCTTCATCCGTTCGCAATCCAGCGCCTCTTGCGACTGTATGATCCGAGAGCCGCCAAGCCCGTACGGTCGCCATATCCTGCTGTTCGTACACAAGAAGAGGGTTATACTGGGAATGGCCATCGCGGCACAAAGGTGTGACACGAAAGAATCATGAGTCACCGCATAGCTGGCCTGGCGCAGAGCTCGGGCGAAATCCTCCAGCGATAGATCCTCTATCAGTTTCGCCTTGGCGGAGGGAACCGACATGCACAGCCCGTCAAATGCTTGCCGGGCGTAGGTCTTTTCCTCCCTTGAACGCCCCGCAAAGATCAACACGCGAGCGTCTGCTGCGCGAATCGCCCTCGTCGCCAGCTGTGACCATAAGTGAGGGCTCCATCGCTTCTTCTTCTGGCTGGCCGAGAGACACAGTGCGAGTGTGGGCTGCTGATAGCGGCCGTGGCCACTATTGCCGAAAGTGCCCAGCCAGCGGCGATCATGTGAACCGGGGGGCAATCCCTTACGCAAAAGCAAACGCTCCAGGCTTATACCTATTGGTGCGTTGTAGATTGAATCGCCGCATTCATACAGGTCCCAGCAATCGACATCCCTCTCCCTCGCGAGATCCCTAAACTGGAAATAGTTTGCATCATCCTCCCGGCAGGTTAGACGCAGATTAATTAGGCGTCCGACCATATGCTCTCGCATAAATTCAATCATCGCGCAATGGTCCTTTGGGTTGAAACGCCGCCAGAGGGCGGGGACGTCGCCAACATTTCCACTCACTTCGGCTTGCTTGAGGAATTCCTCGCACTTCAGTATCTCGTTCTGGGTGTGCCAGAATTGGTGTTTTCGATCCACACGCTCGAGGATCGCCAGGAACGGCAGAATGATAATCCCGTTCCCTAGCCCGTCGTTGGTAACCACCAACGAGCATGTCTGGCCTCCTGCTAGCATCTCCCCCCCCCCTCTGCCGTTCGAGCAACGCGGAACGCTACGGGAAAACCAATGCTTTGATACCGCTCGCCAGCTCCGGGCCTTAGCCATTCCAGGCTAGTCCCTCGCTGGGCGGATTGCTCGTGAAAGGCTACATAGCCCACCGCATTGCGTTTGGCGACACGGTAAGGCCAGGACGCCCAACACCGTTGACATTTTGCGAACGCACTCTCATCCGCTCGCAGCCGATCGAGTGGCTCCCCCTGCCAGACCTCCATCAGGCTCGTATCTGCCAGGTTCCCCAAGGGCAAGTCGCCATCATAGTCCCTGCAGCATGGGACAACAACGCCGTCCCAGAGAACGCACAGTGATTCCCATCGTGCCGGACAGGGAGGGTGACAGAGACTTCGATCCTCAAGATCGGCCATCTGCTCTGCTTCGGCATCGGAGAAATCCCACTGGCCGAACTTTACTACTAAGGCGCGATCGACACCCATATCGCGTGCAGTCTTCATGAAGTCGCTCTCATCCTCTTTGTTCTCACGCATACCGATCATTTGCACCGACACCAGCGTTGGCTCATCCAGTCGGGCATTAGATTCCAAGAACGCGGCAATGGCCCTGATGTTCTCTTCAACCGTGTGGCTTGTACCTCGGATCTTCTGGTAACAATCATTGTTCATCGAGTCCAAATTGAAGGTGATCGATGAGAGGCCACTGTCCTGAAGCCTCTGGGCCAGCGGCAAATCCATTGAGGGAGCATTACACGAGAGACCTGTATTGAGACCATGTTCTCGTGCGATCGCTACGGCTTCCGGCAACTGCGGATGCAACAGCGATTCGCCAAAATGGTGGAGTGATACAAAACGCTGAAAAGGGGCAATTTGACGGCAGATTTCGCGAAAGAGGCCCAAATCCATGTAGCCAGTCTTGCGCGTCATGCGTCTTGGGCGAGGGCACATGCGGCACGCATAGGGGCAGACGTTGGTTAGCTCTATCTGCTCGATCCTGGGAGTGGCACTCATTCGCGCCCGGCCGGCAGCGGCGTAGGACTTCTTGCAAGCTTCTTCATTGGGAAAGAGAAGGTCAATATCTCGCAATGCAGCCATTGTTTCACCCTCGCCGCTCATACCCGAGGATATCGTTCGAAGCGCCGATTGCAGACAGTCCGAGGCCATTTCAGTTTCACGGCCATCCAATTCATTACGGACCATGACATTGCAACCGTCTCGGCGTGGCCCAAAACTGAAGTACGGCGCCAGAAACTCCCTATCTGGAGCTTGGTCCGTTTCTGCGTGTCTTGGCGACTCGCAATAGGGAGGGCACTTCCCTGTTGTTCGCTCCCCATCCGTCAGACTGCGAGCGATCTTGGGTGGCGTGATCTCGATAATCTTATAGCCCTTGTCAACCGCACGTCTCTTGACACACCCAATTTCATGAAGCCATTTCTCGTAATTGAGATGCTCTCGCACGACGATCACAACAGATCCGCTTCTGCGCGTTGCGCGAAGCATCTGGACAAATAACTGCTTGAGATTCTCGCTGCCGACATGTGTCGGCGGGTTGGATAGCACCAGGTCGAATGAGTTGGGGGGTAGATCGCCTGCCCCGTCGCCCAGCAGAACATCTCCGTTCAGATCGCATTTCTCCAACCCGCTACGGGCGCACTGGATCGCGCGGCAGTCGCAGTCGAGCATAGTGACCTTAGCACCACGGGCCGCGGCGGTGGCGCCAATCGTTCCATAGCCGCAACACATGTCCAGGACCGCTAGTCCCTCCATACCCCCCACAGTTCTGAGCAACAAGTCCGTTCCTTCATCCACGCTCTCGCTGGCGAACATGCCGGGGCGCGATACGAGAGACAACGTCCGTCCGCTGTGAGCATCGGTGTATTCGATCTCCCTCAGGCCCCTCTCCGCCACAAATCCCTCTTTCGGGCTTTGGCATAGAAACGAAGCGGGGGAGCCCTTGATCTTCAACACACTAGAGAACATATCCTTGAGAGTTCGGTCGATCTGACGCGCCGATTTCTTCACGTGAACCGCCACCATTAAGCTCCCTTGCGATCCGATCAACTGGGCAGCCGAAGCTAAGTCATATCGCAACTGGATCATCGGCGAATAAGGCACCACGTTGAGAAATATACGCAGGCCTCTCCCCTCAATCTCAGCCAGCTCACAGCACCTGCGTTCAGCAGCTGGCAGATGTGAGATTCGTGCCAGGTCGTAGTCCACAACCAAGTCGCACGCAGGGCACGATCTGGGCATAAAGCAATAAACAATGTCATAAGCATCTGAAGGCGTTGTCATTGAACGCCCCAGTCGTTCTCCGCGTAATTCAGTCGATCGACATGGTAATCGCCAAGGTCCCTGTTAAGGACCATCGTTATCTCCGGAGGAGTCAACAGCGGTCGAGAATAGGAGTCAGCATTATCAAGTGCAATACGCGGACAGGCAGTAGATACGTAGGCCTCTAAATCGTGCTGAAGATACATTGGAAACACATTGTCCATAGCCAGCAGCATCGCTTCCTTGCCCGCTTGGCGGATCCGGGCCGCGATGTCAAGAGCTACGCTTAGCCTCTTCTGCCCCGGCTTTCTGGCAACGATAATGCCAAAACGCGTAAAATCCAGACACTTCGTCACCAGTTCCATTCTTTCCCTAATGAATTCTCTTCGATGAGACTCGGCGTCCGGCAGAAACTCTACCTTTTCATCAATCAAGTCCACGTGCATGATCGGCTTCGTGAAGATGCGTGCGAGACCTCTAGTGTGAAACGAACCGAACGTCAGACACACGCAGCCCTCTACCTGCCGAGCAATCTCCTCTATGCCCCCGCAGTTACAGCCAAGCACCTGCCCCCGATAAGCCAGTCGATCGTCTCCGTGGGCTTGTACAACGCGGATTCCCGCATCTACTAGAATCTCGGCGGCACGCTCGATGTGGTGAGCGAACTGGGAGCTTGCCAGCAAGCCTACGGAGCAGATACGTCTTTCATGCAATAATGCCGCGGCTTGCCGTACTGGCTTGTCAACACAGCACCTCCAACGGAGGTCTACAAACAGTACATTGTCCGAAACAATGGGCCTCATGCATGCGTTGCCCATGTGGATGATCTTGATTGCCCCCAGCTCTTCGCAACGGGGCAGACTGACGTCGCAGGCGCCAAAACACGGTTCCCCGAAAAGAATGACCTCCGACCCCGTAAGCCTTCTAATTCTCTCGACCAAACCCGATGCGTAAGGTCGAAGGCCCTCTGGGATTTCCAGACCTACCAGATGATCGTCGGGCCCTACCCAGTCAGCGATCATCTTCCAAGGAATCTCGTAACCGTTCTCCAAAGCCGTTATCGATTGCCGCGTGCAGCCATAGGCAAGCAGATCCGGATCCTTCTGACTCAATAGCGGAGACCATGTCGTGCTGGCGGCTATTGTTTCCTTGCTCATCCTCATTTTCTCCTTCGTCGTCCAGCGGCGGGGGAATCTTCAAATATGCGGCGGTGCATCCGTTCTCGGTAGGCTTCCGAATTCTCACATCGATCGCAAAGCGGCATAAACCGACCGTTCTTCATGCTCTCGTACAGAGCCGCGCGCGCGTGGCCAATTCCGATGTCCCATACCGTTTCACTTCCCGTCTGCTTTAGCATATCATTTGTGCATAGAAGGTAGCGTCCTTCACTATCGATGACCGTAGCGGCCATGGCGTAGCCACAGATAGGGTCTGAATCGCTAACCGGTCGATAGTGGTTCAGCCGTTCGTTGGCTTCTACATCGAACAGCTCATCGCCAAAACCCTCAATTATGCGGTTCGAACACCCGGACACCCGAAGGTCGGCTTGCGATGCGTATCGCTCGAAAGCGTCTAGCGAGTCACGGTTGAAAAGTGTTGCCACACAGTAGATTGTGATCCTGCGCCTGCGCCGCTTGTTTCGACGAAGCAACTCCTCGAATCCCTCGATCACATTGTCGAAACATTCGGTCCCGGTGATCCGCCGGTGTTCCTTTGGGTCCAACGAATGCAGGCTTACAATTACCTCGTCGCAGAGATCAAGCAGTTCATCTAGGTCCAGCCGGTGAAGCAGGGACCCATTGGTGTTGAGTTGCGGACGCAGGCCGTGCTCGCGCATTGTCCGCAGAAATACCATGAGCTCCGGATGCAATGTAGGTTCGCCGAAGCCGGCCAGTTTAACGTCACGAATATCCGCCTGGATCAACCGGCGCAGCACTTGCTCGAACGTCTTGCGCCCCATGGCGCTCGACTTGGTAGCCAGATGCCGGGGACAGAAGATACAATTGGCGTTGCAGGCGCCAGTAATCTCAATCTCGGCAATATGATTCCGCGCCCGACCAGTTTTCTCTCCTGTCGATGGAACGGGCGGACTTGACACATCCATGCTTTTCAATCTCCAAATGGCTTCGTCGTAGCGGCAGTTCTCACTGGGTTAGGCCAAGGCCTCAGCGGCGAGCCGATTAAACTCCTGTGAAACACGGTCTATCTCATCCCGGGACGAGTCGACATTGATGCCAAATCCGGCCCCGAGATACGAATCGCTAACACCCACCGACAAGGCGATCGAACGCGAGAGAATATCATCGGTCTGAGGAAGGCGCCCTATGCCATAACGCTGCCCCAGATTATCGGGAACGCATTCCTGCGGCCAAGCCTGGGGGGAAAGCAGTTGCTTCATGTTTCCGTAATAATGATTTCCCGAATCGATCAGAGCATGAGTCTGCAACGCTCGGGCCAAACATTGGGCTTGTTCGGCGCTATCAAGGAGCCAAACAATCATGGTCCCACATTCACCGTCAGGATCGTTGATTCTCCTGCTGCGGGCATGGGCAACTGTGCCAATACTGCTGAGAAAAAGGCGCTTCTGCCCTCGAACTTGATCCACAATATCGTCAAGTTTTCGAATCTGCGCCAGTGCAACAGCCCCGGTCATCTCGTGCATGCGCAGATTCATCCCCAGCAGCGCGTCGGCGTTGACAACACCGCCGCGAAACGGCTTGGCCCCATGATCATGAATGGCGAACGCTCGCCTGAATACCTCCTCGTCCGATGTAGCCAGAAGCCCACCATCACCGGCCGTAATCGTCTTAAACACGTTGAGAGAGAACGCCGCAGTGTCACCGTGCGCACCAAGCTTCTTTCCCTGAAAGGAGCCTCCGAAGGCCTGAGCAACATCTTCGATCACAAGTAGCCCGTGTCTCTCCGCGATCTCGCAGATCTCGCCCATGTTGCAGGGAGCGCCCAGCATATGCACCGCCAGCACGGCCCGAGTGCGAGAGCTAATTTGGCGGCAGACATCATTGGGATCAAGCGTGAGTGAGTCATCGATTTCACACAAGACCGGCGTCGCGCCAACATATGCAATCGCGGCGATGGACGCGATGAAAGTGTAGCCCGGTACCAGTACCTCGTCGCCAGGGCCAATTCCGAGCGCCCGCATAGAGCAATACAGCGCCGCCGTACAGCTATTCATCCCCAGGCAATATTCAACCCCCAACCACGTCTCTGCCTCACGCTCAAATTCGTATGTTCGCGATTTGCCACCGATTTCATCGTCGAACCGATAGCGACTCATCTCTCGCGAACGAATGGCCTCTAGTACCAGATGTTCCTCCTCTGAGCCGTAGTAATTCAATCCAGGTCCGGACATCGTCCAACTCCTTTTCGCCAGTGTATTCTATCAGGCAGACTCTAACATACAAAGCAAACATTCTTGTTCGCCATACGTTCCCCAGTCCATAACAAGACACGCACGGGCGGCAGTCTGCCATCAAACGCTGTCATTACGCCTCTCACGTACCATTCCGATCTTCGCCATGGCCGAGGCCGAAAGTAGAGTTGATAAATGCGATGGCCTCGCTCGCAAATGTTAACGGGTCCTTCCCCAATTGACGCCAGATCCTTGCGCGTGAGGCGATGGCAGAATCAATGTCGTAGAACGCTTCGACTCCCAACCACCCACGGTAGTTGACAGAGGCCAAAACGCTTGCTACTTCTGCCCAGGGAACAGTTCCCTTTCCAGGTGCGCCACGGTGACTCTCAGACACATGAAAATGGCCGATTCGGCTCCCCGCGAGCGCGATGGCCCTCTCAAGGGAGTCCTCTTCGCGCAACATCTGGTAGGTGTCCAGCAGAAGAAAGGCATTGGCGCGATCCACGTCCCGCAAGAAACGCACTCCTTGTTCGACAGTGTTGATCACGTGCGAGTCTTCTCGCGTGGCAGGCTCCAAACATAGCGCTACACGGGAGCAATTGCGCGCGTAATCGCACGTATTCTGATAGAATTCCACCGCCATCTCCCATTCACTGCGAGTTGGTGGGACCCCCGTGACGCAACCAGCACCAGCGTAATTGAGTCCTGACAGCAGTGGTGACTCGAGGATCGCCGAGAATTCAATCAAGGTCCTCATTCGAGCGATCGCCGCTTTGCGGACCTTCTCGTCGGCGCTAATCGGATTCTCATCGGGCCCCAACGACCAACCTAGGAGAACGCACAATCCTAAATCGTCCGTAATCGATCTCAAGTCTTGGATATCGTCGTGAGAACAGTCGATAGGAATCAGCTCTATGCCTGAATACCCTAGACGCTTGACGGCCTTCAGAACTCGACGCGAAAGCACATCCTTGGGGTTAGGAAAAATCAGCGAATGAAGGGAAATGTTCATCGTAGCAATCTTAGCTTGTCCCCATCCGATGGACAGTTTCTGGCCTTGAATAAGGTGGAGCCGTCTGAATGTGTAACGTTCCTGCTGGTGTTGCCGACGCGTAGCCGGAGCAACGGCAGCCAGCGTGGTGACGAAACGCCCGCCGCCTCTCTTGATGTTACCCGCCTCGTGGCGGCAATGCAATCACGGATGTCTCTTCAGGAAAGGCTTCCAGGCCGTAAATTCCGCTGGCGTCCGACGGTCCAGATTCCGGTGACGACGGAGACGTAGTACCCGAAGTATCGATCCGCGCCCAGTCGGGCCTCGGTGGCGTAGCATACGAGACGACTGAAGGCTTCGCAGACTTCCATGCGTGGCGTCATACTTTCGGCACTAGGCTGGCCCGGGCGGAAGTGTCGCCGCAGCAGACTCAAAAGCTCATGCGTCACAGTTCGATTGAACTCACGATGAAGTTCTACACTCACTTGGACCTAGCCGACGCCGCACCTGCCGTCAACCGCCTGCCGCGAGTTCGACGGCGGGCGAAACAGGCCAAGACGGGCACTGCAGATGTGCCCGATAGTTTAACCGCGAATTTACCCAGAAACCCCGACACAGCTCAGCAGAATCTAGCAAAGCAGTTGAAGTGGTGTGCGAGAAAGCACAGTCCGTTTCACCCAATGTTCACGGGGTGAAACGGACTGATGAATCACAGCGGGCGATCGGATTCGAACCGACGACGTCCAGCTTGGGAAGCTGGCATTCTACCACTGAATTACGCCCGCAAATTGTTGCCCCGCAAGGCTTGACCCGTCCGGCCCAGCGGGAGTCGGCGTTCTGGCCGACTTGGCAACCGCCACGCCGACCTGCATCCCGTCAGCCATAGGGGCAGTTGGCCACCGGCAACATTATCAGCCTGGCAGCTCGAGTTGTCAAGGCTGGCTCTACCTCAGCAACCCGTGGTAAAAGTGGCCCGCCACGGCGGGCCACAAAAGAAGGACTTTTGCCACGGGCTGTTAGGCGGCGCTTGGTCCGACGCGAAAGGAATCGTAGGCCTCCCCGCCGGACATGCGTATAAGGCATGGCCCGTCTTGCCTCTTCGCAAAGCAAGGGGCATCACGATAAAAGCCATCACATAAAATTCGGCCCCCCGACCATCCGGGCCACGCGGCGCTGCTGACGTGTGAGGAGTTGGGGGACCGCGCCGACAAATGGATTTCCCACCGACGACTAGACGGCGACAAGCCAAGTGCCCGACGGATAAAGGTACAGGCCTTTCGTCAGAGCAAATTGCTCGCCCACGCGCTACAATTTCAGTTGCACATCGAGGACGTAGCCCATCGAGTACAGAACGTGCAGCAAGCCCGGATCGTTGGCCGCGGCGAGGGATGGCAGCAGGCTGGCCAATGAGCCCGGCGCGGGCTCGCCGTCCGGGGCGCCGGCCGGACCGCAGCCGACTATGCGAGCCAACACGTCCGACACTTCGTTCGTCCAGCCCGCCTTTTCGGCGAGCACACCAGCGATCGCTCGATCTTCCTCAGCCATCGTTTCCACTCGGCCGCGGAGTGTGACGCTCTCTTCGATCAGTTCCTCATAGAGCTTGCCCAGTTCCGTCAGATCGCCGTCGCTGGTCTTGCGAAAGGCGATCGGCGCAATGGGGAAGTCCGTTATCGTCTGGCCCAGGTCGAGAGGATGACGACACCACGCCGCCAATTCGATACGTGCCGGACGTATCTTGCGGGCGCGCAGGGAATCCGCAACAACCATGACGAAACACTTGACGCATATCTGTCCTTCTTTGTCCTCCCCCTCCATTTCCCCGCACTCACACCGGAGGTCAGCCGTTGCGCCAAATATCTTTGGCTCATAAAGGTCGTCGACAGTCTTGACCAGGCCAAAGACCCAATGATTCCCATAGAGGCCGTCGCGTCCTGGCGTTAATGTAATCGTCTTCATAGGGCGTCTCCCTCTGCGTGATTGTGGCCCGCGATTTAGAAATCGATGCTCTTGAACTGTGGCAGGTGGCTCTTGAACTTGCGGAACATCTCCTTGACCATCTTCTTGATTTCAGGCAGCGAGAGCATGGTAGCCGTCAGAGGATCGTGGCAGATGGCCTGGTAGACTAGCTTCGCGTCGCCGGAGAAGTGGGCATCGACGGCCATCATCTCCGTCCGTGCGCTCAGGTCGGTCAGTATCGCGCACTGGGGCGGTAAGGCGCCGACGTGGATCGGCGAGAGCTTGCCGCGGCTGGCCAGCACGGGCACTTCCACGCACGCGCCCTCGGGCAGGTTGGTCACCAGCCCGGTATTCGGCACGTTGCCGTTGAACTCGAACGGCGCGCCGCCCAGCCAGGCGTTGACTATCGACGCTGCGTACTCATGGCCTCGCTTGAGGGGCACGGGAATGTCCCGGGCGAGCCAGTCGCGGGCGTACTGCTTCCAGTTCTTGGCCCGGGTCTGGTAGCCCTTGAGGATGTAGGCATACGTGCCGGGGTTCCAACTGGTTTTGCTGTTGCAGTACTTGCGGATCAGGTCAGGCCGTTTGCGGAACCACCAGTTGTACTCGCTGTTATGCCCGCTGGACTCGGTAACGAAGTAGTCAAACTCCAGGAACATCTCGCAGCGGACGGGCTCCATATCGCGGATGGCCTTGTCGGCGAGCACCGCCTTCCGCAGCTTGGGGTACAGGTCCTTGCCCTTGTGCTCCAGCCTGGTGAACCAGGATGTGTGGTTGATCCCCGCACACGTGAAGACCAGTTCCTCGTGCGGCACGCCGCACCAGCTGGCGATCTCCTCAGCCGTGCCCTGCACGCTATGACACAGGCCCGTGATGGCGACCTTCGTGGTCCGCTGCATGGCGTGACAGAGCATGGCCATCGGGTTGGTGTAGTTGAGCATGACGGCATGCGGGCACAGCTCCTCCATGTCGCGGGCGATGGCCACCATAGTCGGCAGCGTTCGCAGCGCGCGAAAAATGCCGGACACGCCGCGCGTGTCGCCGACGTTGATGTCCACGCCGTATTTCTTGGGGATCAGGATATCGTGCTGCCAGACGTTCACGTTGCCGCAGAGAATCGTCACCATGACTGCGTCTGCGCCCTTGAAGGCCTCCCGGCGGTCTGTCGTGGCGGTGACGGTGGCGGGGAAGTTCTCGCAGTCGACGAGTTTCTGGACCATCCGCTGGGCGAACTTCAGCCGCTCCTTGTTGATGTCGACGAGGCACAGCTCGGCATCCCGCGTGCGGTCGAACGTCAGCAGGTCGCTGACTAAGCTCCGCGTGAAACCCATACTGCCCGCCCCGATGAAAACGATCTTTGCTCGCTTGCGTCTGCGCTTTGCCATTTATCATTCTCCGATGTGGTGGGAAACTTGTCAGGCCACCGTCGATCGTGGTCTTCCGCTCAACAGAAACTAACATGATCCTGATCCAATGTTAAGGCCTCGCCGGGCCGGCTTTTTTCCCGGGCAGGGGCGGGACCGTGGTATAATTCTTGGTTCCCTGGTTCTGAGAGGAAGAGAGACAAGATTCATGGCTTTACCTACGATTCATCGGCTGCACGTTATCGCGTGCGGCGTGCTGGCGCTGGACCTGAAACATGCAGCCGAGCAGCTCGGGCTGGACGTATCGATGGAGTTCCTGCCCGGCGGGCTGCACGCTACGCCCAAGGAGCTTCGCCGCCAGCTTCAGGCTGCCATCGACGATGCCAGCGACAAGCGCAAGGGCGACATGATCGCCGTCGGTTACGGTATTTGCGGGCTTGGCACGGTCGGCCTGCATGCACGCAACGTGCCCCTGGCCGTGCCGCGCGTGAACGACTGCATCGCCCTGTTCCTCGGCTCGGACGCCGCCTACCACGAGCAGTTCCAGAAGTTCCCGGGCACGTACTACATCTCGGCCGGCTGGGTGGAGGAGAACGCCGCGCCCATCGGGCAATCGGCCGACGACGACCTGCCGCTGCCGCAGCGCGATGAAGAGTTCGAGCGCATGGTGGCAGAGCACGGGCGCGACAACGCCGACGCGATCCGTTATTTCATGAACTCCTGGCAGCGGAACTACCAGCGGGCAGCCCTCATCGACACGGGCGCCCCCGGCAAGCGTGAACGTTACGCGGACATCGCCCGGCGCATGGCTGAGGGGTACGGGTGGCAGTACGAGGAGCTTATCGGCACGGGGGAGCTGCTGGAAAAGTTGCTCAGGCAGCGACACACGGACGCGGATATTCTGATCGTGCCCCCCCACCACGTGACGGACTACGACCCGGCCGGTAAGACGCTGACGGCCCGCCCTGTATGGCAAGCGCAGGAAGACAGCCCGACGACGCGGACCATAATCTCCGCCGCGCCGGCTGCTGCGGCGGGCGAGGGCAGCGAGGATCGGCCCGTGTTGGTCGGGCTGGGCATAGACGCCGGCGGCACGTACACCGACGCCGTGCTTTACGATTTCCAGACCGCCACCGTCCTCGACAAGGCCAAGGCCCTGACCACCAAGTGGGATTACACGATCGGCATCAACGAGGCGCTGGCGGCCCTCAGCTCGCCCCGCCTCGGCGAGGTGGACCTGGTGGCGGTCTCCACCACGCTGGCGACCAATGCCATCGTCGAAGGCCGAGGCCAGGCTGTCGGCTTGCTGATAATGCCCCCCTACGGCCGGTACGACGAAGGCGACATCAGCCACCGTCCGCTGGCCGTCATCGATGGGCAATTGGAAATCAGCGGCGAGCAGCGCTGCCCTATCGACCCCGAGCAAGTGCGGCGCATCGCACGCGAGATGATCGACCAACACGCCATCGGCGCGTTCGCCGTCACCGGCTTTGCCAGCCACGATAACCCCGAGCACGAACAGCAGGTCAAGGCGATTCTGCGCAGCGAGTTCAACCTGCCCGTCACGTGCGGCCACGAGGTCTCCGAGACGCTCAACTACCGCGTGCGGGCGGTCACCGCGGCGCTGAACGCGCGGATCATCCCCTGCCTGGAGTCGCTGCTGGAGCACGTTCAGGAGTGCATCAGCCAGCGAGGCATCGCCGCGCCGTGCATGGTGGTCTGCAGCAATGGGTCGCTGATGAGCGTGGGCATGGCCCGCGAGAAGCCCATCGAGACGATCCTATCAGGCCCGGCGGCCAGCGCCGCCGGCGCGAGTTTCTTATCGGGCCGGCCTGACGCTTTGGTCGTGGACATGGGCGGCACGACCACGGACACCGCCGTCATTCGCGCGGGCATGGTTCGCACGTGCACCGAAGGGGCGTCGGTCGGCGGGTGGCGGACCCACGTTAAGGCGCTGGACCTGCGCACGCTTGGCCTGGGCGGGGACAGCCTGATCGCCTGGGAGAAACGCAAGCTCGAGATCGGCCCGAGGCGCGTGGCGCCCATCGCCTGGGCACTGGCTGACTGCGACGACCATACTTCCCTGGACTGGATCGAGGAGCACCTGGACGACTTCGATATTTCCACCGGCGGGATGAGCCTGATTTCGCTGAACGGCTACCACGAGGGCCTCGCCTTGGACGACCGGGAACGCCGCATCGTCGACCTGCTCACCGAGCGCCCGCATTCGCTGCACGAGCTGGCCATGCGGACCGACAGCGTGGCCTGGCAGTTCCTGCCGCTAACCAGGCTGGAAGAGCACCACGCGATCCAGCGGTCCGGCCTGACGCCGACGGACCTGCTGCACGCAACGGGCAAAGTCGCGTTGTGGAACACCGACGCCGCCCGGCGGGCGTGCGAGTTGGTGGCGCATCTGTTTGGCAGCACTCCCGACGAACTTGCCGCCGAAGTGCTGGATCAGGTCGTGCGCAAGCTCGCCATCGAACTGCTCAAAAAGCAACTCGCCGAGCAGACCGACGCCGACGAACTGGAGGCTTCGCCCAATGCGATGGCGCTGGTGGATAACATGCTGGCCGGCGGCAACGATGAATATCGCGTGCGCATCCAGTTCAAGCGGCCCGTAATCGGCGTGGGAGCGCCGGTGCACTTCTTCCTGCCGCAAGCTGCGGCGATGTTCGAGGCCGAATGCATTATCCCGCCGGATGCGGACGTCGCCAACGCCATCGGCGCGATCACCAGCATGGTGCGCATCCATCGCCGGGCCCAGATCGCCCCCAACGAGCACGGCACCTACAGCGTGCACGGCCTGTCGGGCAATCCGACCTTCACCGAGCTGGACAAGGCCACAGCCTACGCCACCGGCGAGCTGGCAAAACAGGTGCGTGAACTTGCCCATCAGGCCGGCACGAGCCAGATGACGGTGGAAATAACCGCCAGCGACCACGTCGCGGAGATGGCGGAAGAAGGACGCCTCTTCGTCGGCAGAACGGTAGATGCGTCCCTGGTAGGCCGACCCGACATCGCCCGGCTGGCTGTCAGGCCGTAGCTTGATTGCCCCGCCTATCTGACGCGCGGGCTGCTGCCTAAAGCCTCGGTTGGTGGGGCTCCCGTCCCGTGAACTTCTGTACGGCAAGGTAATGTGGCGCCCACAGAAGCCACCGCGTGATTTGCTCCCGACGACTATCGTCTGCGACGCCGGCCTCCGGATCGGCCTGAGCCTGACCCGCCGCCGGACCTGCCTCTGCCGCCGCCGGGCCGACCCCTGCCGCCGGACTTCCGCTCCGGCTCGGACTGCTCGGCCAGCGGCGTATGACCTTCCGGGCAGACGGTCCGAGGCAGCTTATCGCCGATGAGTCTTCGCACTTCGCTAACGGCCCGTCTGTCGGAGCGGGTCACGAAGCTGGTCGCCAGGCCGCTGGCTTCCACGCGGGCAGTTCGGCCGATGCGGTGCACGTAGTCCTCGGCGTTGTGCGGAAAGTCGTAGTTGATGACGTGCTCGATGTTACTGATATCAAGCCCGCGGGCGGCGATATCGGTGGCGATGAGAATTCGGCAGCGTCCGTCGCGGAAGTCGGCAATGGCGCGATCGCGCTCGTTCTGCTCCAAGTCGCCATGAATCCGCCCGACCTTGTGCCGCCGGCGGTCGACTCGCCGTGCCAGACGGTCCACGCCGCGCTTCGTCCGCAGGAACACCAGCACCCGGCCCTTGCTCTCGCCCAGCAGCTTGAGAAGCAGGCGGGGCTTGTCGTCCTCCGCCACTTCCAGAAGCTCCTGCTTGGCGCGATGGGCCGGCGCGGTCACGCCGATTTGAATACGGACCGGATCCTTCATGCTCTTGCGAGCTATCTGCTCGACGTCGTCGGGCATGGTGGCGGTGAACATCAGCGTCTGGCGGTTTCGCGGCAGAACGGAGATGATGTCGCGGATCTGCGGGATGAAGCCCATGTCGTGCATGCGGTCGGCTTCATCGATGGCCAGGATTTCGACCTCGGACAGAAAGACATTGTCGCTGCCGATGTGGTCGTTAAGCCTGCCCGGCGTTGCCACCAGCACGTTGGGCCAGGCGCTGAGGGCGGCGTAGTCCTGCTCCATCGGCACGCCGCCGACGATCGTCGCCACGCGCACGCCGCTGTCTTCGCCTAGCTGGTTGAACATGACGGTGATCTGGGCGGCCAGTTCGCGCGTGGGGGCCAGTACAAGTGCGCCCAGGTCGGGTCGGCCGGCGAGTCGCTGGATGATCGGCAGTGCGAACGCCGCCGTCTTGCCCGTGCCGGTTTGGGCCAGGCCGATTACGTCCTTGCCTTCCAGCGCGGGGCCTATGCTTTTGGCCTGGATGGGCGTGGGCTTGACAAAGCCGGCCTCCTCAATGCTCGCCAGGATGGACTCCCGGAAGGCGAAGTCATGGAAGGTTACTTCTTTCTCGGCGGACACAACTTCTTCTGCAGGTACAACTTCTTCTGCAGGTACAACTTCTTCTGTAGGTACAACTTCTTCTGTAGGTACAACTTCTTTTTCGGTAGACAAACTGTCACTCTCAAATCCCACGAAATTAGCCAACTCCGAACGCGACGGAAGGTGCAGAAACGCAAACTCCGCGTGGGTTGCCGCGTCGAGCGGTCGGGAAATGCGACGCACGACTCATCCGTGCCAGCCGCTTCCCTGTGCGCCCGACTTTTCGATGGGCGCCGTAATTACAGCCGCGCTGCTCGTCGACACGCCAAAACCAGCGGATCCGCCAAACAACACGCCAACGGCCGAGTGATACTAAGGTGGAAGGTCCCCCCAAATCGAGGCTCTGTCACCACATACCAGGCAGTTGCAGGACAACCGAAATTGTCCTCGTTGAACATTATATCGACGTTTCCGCAGAAATAGCAAGAAAAAACATTTGGCGGGCGAGTAGCGGCCGTCAGGGATTCGCGGGGACTTGTCGGCGCGAGCGTCACTCAGCCGGCCATGATCTTCGCCGTCGCCGCCAGCGTTTTGTCGATGTCCGCGCGGGTTACCATCAGGTTCGTCACCGCTCGCAATGAACTGCCGCTGCCCATCAGAGATACCCCTGCCACCGTCAGCCCCGCCAGCAGCTCGTCGGCGGGGAAGCTCGTCAGCTTGAAGTACACCAGGTTCGTCTCAACCGTCGCCGGGTCGATCTCCACGCCGTCGATCCCCGCCAGCCCCTCGGCCAGCGCCTTGGCGTTGGCGTGGTCCTCAGCCAGCCGGGCCCGGTTGTTATCCAACGCATAAATAGCCCCGGCTGCGATGATGCCCGCCTGCCGCATGCCGCCGCCGAACATCTTGCGGAAACGCTTGGCCGCGGCGATGAACGCTGCGTCGCCCGCAATGACCGAGCCCACCGGCGCGCCGAGCCCCTTGGAAAAGCAAACCGCCACGGAGTCGAAATGCTTCGCGTACTCAGCCTCGCTGACGCCGCTGGCAGCCGACGCGTTCCACAGGCGTGCGCCGTCCAGGTGCAGCTTGAGCCCCGCCTCGCGCGCAACCGACGCCACCTCCGCCAGCTGCTCGATGGGCCAAACCGTGCCCCCGCCGCAATTGTGAGTGTTCTCTATGCAAACCAGCGAGGTCCGCGGAAAGTGCACGTCGCCGCCCCGCACCGCCGCTCGCAGATCGTCGCCCGTGAACAGGCCACGCTGGCCGGCGATGAGCTGACACATCACGCCCGAGATCGCCGCCGGCGCACCCACCTCGTAGCGTTTGATATGGCAGTCGGCCTCCATGACGATCTCGTCGCCGGGCACGGTGTGCGTTTTGATAGCGACCTGATTTGCCATCGTCCCCGACGGCACGAACAGCGCGCCATCCTTGCCCAGCAGCTCAGCGGTGCGATGCTCGAGCTGTTCAACAGTCGGGTCATGGCCGAGCACATCGTCATCGACAACGGCCGAGGCCATCACGCGGCGCATCTCGTCGGAAGGCTTGGTAACGGTGTCGCTTCGTAGATCAATCATGTGAGACTCATTTTAGATTTTTGATTTTTGATTTGCGATTGGGGACGCCCAATTTGATCGACGTGCCGCAAATGCCGTTCAAATCAAAACTCACCAATCCAAAATCAAAAATCAATTCAGTTCCAGCACGTCCTGCATGGTGTACAGGCCGGAGGGCTTGTCGGCTATCCATTGCGCCGCTCGCAGGGCGCCGCGGGCGAAGGTGTCTCGCGTGTGGGCGGAATGGCCCACGGTGATCGTCTCGCCGAGATTGCCGAAGTGCACCGTGTGCTCGCCGACCGTATCGCCCACGCGGAGGGCGTGCATGCCGATCTCGCCGGGCTTTCGCGGGCACTGCCCGCCCCGGCCCAGCACAGCCACCTCCGCATATTCCTTGCCGGTGGCCTGGCAGATGGCCTTGGCAAGGGCGATCGCCGTACCCGAAGGCGCGTCCTTCTTGAAACGGTGGTGAGTTTCGCAGACCTCGATATCGTAGTCCTCGCCCAGCGCGCGGGCGACTTCGGCGACTATCTTAAGCAGCACATTCACGCCCACCGACATGTTGGCAGCGTGGACGATTGGTATGTCGGCCGCCGCGTCGGCGACCTCAGCCAGTTGGCTTTCGGTCATGCCCGTCGTGCCGATCACCATAGCCAGGCCCATCGTTCTACACACGTCCAGCCAGTGCATGGTGCTCTCGGGCAGCGAGAAATCGATCAGCACGTCAGCGCCGTCGGTGAACGTTTTGCCGATAGCCACGCCGAACGGGCCCACGCCGGCGAGCTCGCCGATATCCGCACCCATGTCGCCGTGGCCGGCGTATTCCATCGCCGAAACGATGTCGAACTGTTCGCTGTCGATGGCAAGGGCGGCAATCCGCCTGCCCATGCGCCCGGCGGCTCCGGTGATCGCGATTCTGGTCATAGTAAGGCTCCTGGCAATCTGTAAGACAGAATGCTAAATGATAAATGTCAAATGTCAAATGTCGTTATGGAAGCCGGCGGCGCGGTTTTCATTTAGCATTTATCGTTTAGCCTTTATCATTCACGTTTCCGAAGGTAACTGCATGAATGAACTATTCATCTTCCTCGGCTCGGCGGCGGTTATTTCGCTGTCGGGCGTGCTGCAGCCGGGCGCGCTGACGGCTGCCACCGTGAGCGCCGCCGCGCGTCGCCGCTGGGCGGGCGCGTGGGTGGCGGTGGGCCATGGCGTGGTGGAGCTGCCGCTTATGCTGCTGGTGCTGGGCTGCGCGGGCTGGCTGAAACGGCCGGCAGTGGGCATCCTCATCGGCACGGTTGGCGGGGGGTTTCTGCTGTGGATGGCGTGGGGCAGCTTTTGCAACATGCGCAACGCCCACAAGCCGGCCGAGCGGGTCGCCGGCGAGACAACGCGTCATCCGCTGGTGATCGGCATAGTGATGTCGGCCTGCAACCCGTACTTCCTCGGCTGGTGGCTGACGGTCGGGCTGGGCCTGGCCAATGAGGCCGGCAGCTTGGGGGGGCTGGCCTTCGCAGCCTTCGCAGCTGTGCACTGGTCGATGGACCTGGCCTGGCTGACGGTGCTGGCGTGGACCGCCCACAAGGGCGGGCAGGTGTGGGGCGCGAGAGTGCAGCAGGTCGTCCTGGCCATCTGCGCCGTAGCGTTGCTGCTGTTCGGCGTCAAGTTCCTCACCGACGCCGGCGTCGGCATTCACTCGCTGCTGGCGGGCGGCTAGCGGCCGGCGCCGTTCGTGGCATGGCCATCTTGGCCATGCGTCCCAGGGGCATCTTGCCCCTGGAAGAGGATGGAAGAGAAGACGCCGCCTGGGTGGCTGCCGGTAGGCGAGCCCTGCCCCCAAGAAACAGAGAAGAAGCTGCAGGAGCAAGATGCTCCTGCGACGCATGGGCAAGATGCCCATGCCACTTTTCTGGGCCTGCCTTAAACCGTAACCACATGCACGTCGGTCCGCAGGTCTTTGGCTACGTTGTAGGCTATGTATTTGCCCGCCCGGTCTGTCGACGGGTGGGCGTGGGTTACCTGACCCGGGATGGAGTTCAGTTCCGTGTTGTGCTCGCAGATTACTTCGAGGCGCGGCTCTTCCGCATCGTAATACAGCCACTGCAGCAAGTTGGGCGATAGGTTGCCGTCGATGAGAATGGCGGGCCTGTCGCCACCGGGGGCTGCTACGTGCCCGTAGTGCCTGCCCTTTTCGAACGTCCACTCGCGGAGTATCTCGCCGTCGGGCCGAACCGCGCCGATGTACCACGGGCACGGGCCCCACACGAGCAACTCCGGGCCGTGGTATAGCAGCAGGTCGCCGGCCCAGTTCCAGGCGGCGTGGATTTGGAACTTCGCCTCACCGCGCGGCGGCAGGGCTTTCAGCTCGCCTGTGGAAATCCGATACGTCCAGCAGCGTGATGTCTTGCTGTAATCGCCCCCGGCGTGCCACATCGGCGGGCGGTCGATGTCCAGGTATACCAGGTCGCCATCGGTTGGGCTGTGCTCGAGGTGGGTGGTCCGCACGCCCTGGTCGCTGTGCAGCACTGTCAGCTCTCCGCCGCCGGTGAGGGGCGTTTGCATGAGCTTGCTGACGCATCCCCTGCCCTCGGCGAACACTTCCTTGTAGTTGCGTTGCTCAGCCAGGGGAATGCCCGCCATGTCGTCGGGGTGGGCCGACGCCGTCGGAAAGGCGACCAGCTCCTCAGCCGGGTCCACGCTGATAAGCCCCGCCCGCCGGTCGGCGCCGACATCTTCGACGACCGTGCGCTCCTCGAGCGTGTGGATGTTGACGCTCATCAGCGTCCGCTTGCGCCAGTACAGCACCCACCCGCTGATGGGCGCGATCGTGCCGGCGGAGACCTTTTTTGTCTCGCCGGGAATCGGCTCGATGAGTTGCGTGATATCGCCGGTGGCCACGTGGGCTCGGCACAGGGCGCTCTGCCCGTCGCGCAGAGTCGAGAAGATCATGAACTCGCCATCGTCGGTGAACGTCGTACGCGTGTGGTACGGCGCCTTCTCGTTGATATCGCCGGTGGTGGTTATCCGCCGGACAAGTCGGCCGGTGATGGCGTCGTTATGCGTGGCCGACTCGTTCCAGGTTTGGCCCTTTTCGTGCATCAGCAAACTCCAATACGCAAAGTCTATCAGGTGGCGGAGCTCCCGCCGCGATCGGTTGCAATTGTCAATTTACAATTGTCAATTGGCAATTGAAAAGCCAAGGCAGGTGGCGCGACGTTCAGCCAGTGAGAACATGCTGCTGTTAACAATTGTCAATTGAAAATTGACAATTGACAATTAAAAATGATCAGACCTCGACCAGCCAGATGTCCGACCTGCCGCCGTGGGCGGTGTTGAACGCGATCCACTTGCCCGCCCGGTCCGTCGAGGCGTGGGGGTGGGTGAGTTGGCCCGGCAAGGACCACCAGTCCGTATCGTGCTTGCAGATGTCCTCGAGGCGATAGTCCTCGGCGTCGTAGTAGAGGAATCGCAGGCGGTCCTGGCTGATGTGTCCGTCCAGTATAATGGCAGGCCTGTCCCCGCCGGCCGCCGAAACGTGGCCGTAGTGCGGGGCGTGTGGCAGTACCCACTCGCGGAACACCTCGCCGTTGGGCTTGGTCACGCCGACGTACCACGTCCAGTCGCCGTTCTCGCCGGGCCCGTCACCGGCCTCGTCAAAACCATGGTAGACAATGTACTGTCCGTCCCAGGTCCAGGCGGCGTGGATCTGGAATTTTTTCTCACTTCGCGGCGGCAGCGGCGTGAACTCCCCCGTCGATACCCGTAGCGTCCAGCAGCGCGGCGTTTTCCAATCGTCGCCGCCGCCCCAGAAGGATGACGGCAGGTCGCGGTCGGCGCATATCAGGTCGTCGTCGACGGGGCTGTGCGGGCAGTGCGCGCTGCCGCAGCCGGGGTCTATCAGCAGGTCTCGGTGGGGCCCGCCGGTGAGCGGCATGGTGAGGTAGCGCGTGGCCATGCCCTCGCCATTGGGAAAGCTCTCTATGTAAGACTTGGTGTGAGGTTTGCCGGCGATGAGCTCGGGATGGCCCGGCATCATGGGAATGACGACGTTTTTCTCGCTGGCGTCTATGCTGATCACGCCGGCGATCCAGCTCTGCCCGAGGTCGCAAGCCAGCGTGTGCTGCTCCAGCGTGCGGATGTTGACGGCCTTGACGGCCCAGCCGTCCAGATAGACAGCCCAGCCACTTTTTGGCGCAAGGCACGGCACGCAGCCTGGTATGCCTTCCGCCCCCCAGGGGAACTCGCCCGGGTCCTTGTGGGCCATCTGCGGCGAGCCCATGGCGTCCTCCCAATCGGTGAGCAGCGTGATGTCGCCGGTCGCGCAGTGGGCCTTGCACAGCGCGCTCTTGCCGTCGCGGCCCGTGGCGAAGATGAAGAACTCGCCGTCGGCGGTGAAGGTGGTGTTGGTGTGGTAGCCGGGCTTCTCGTTCCACAGGCCCGCCGTGGTCACCCGGCGAACGGTTCTGCCCGTCAGCTCGTCAGTGTGAGTCTGCGACTCGTTCCAGGTATCGCCTTTTTTTTGCATCGGCCTCTCCAAATACAAAGTCCATCGAGTGGCGGCGCTCCCGCCGCGATTGGTCCTAATTTTCGATTTTCGATTTTCGATTGTCGATTGAAGGCCCAGTCAAGTCAACCGCCGCCGGCAAGAAAGTCCCGAAAAGCCGTTCGGACCTGGCCATGACACAAGCCCAAACAGATGCCCGACCTTAGCCCAAAACAAGTCCCGTCAGGGACGACTGAACTTAGCCCAGGACAAAGTCCTGGGAATTCCCGCATCACCGCGGCCAAGTCCCGTCAGGGACGACTGAACTTAGCCCAGGACAAAGTCCTGGGAATTCCCGCGTCACCGCGGCCAAGTCCCGTCAGGGACGACTGAAACCCTAGCCAAACACATGCTCCCCGTCATCGGCAATGCCATGTCGCTCCAGCAACATTGCGTACTCCTGCTCGAAGCTCCTGTTGCCATGATGCTCCAACTGGCGAGCGATGTACTGGGACACCTTCGCAGTCATCGAGGCGCTGACGCTGAAGGCGGCATAGCCTTCCTGCCAGGCGAAGTCTTCACATTGGGTGAAGGTCTCGCCGAGCCATTTTGACGAGCTGGCTTTGATCAGTTGGACAGCCTTGGCGACAGGCATGGTGGCTGACAATCGCAAGAGAGCGTGACAATGATTGTCCGCTCCGCCGATGACCAGAGGGGCGATACCGTTCTGCCTCGCAATACCACCCATAAAGGCCCACAAGCGATCCTGAATGTCCGCATAGATCAGATTGGCCCGATTCTTCGTGCTGAAGACGTAGTGCATGTTGCATGCAACGAATGAATGCGCCATCTTGCGTCCCCTTTGTTTCAGTCGTCCCTGACGGGACTCATCCTTTTACTGGCTATACGTGTCCCAGGAGCAAGCTCCTGGGCTAAGTTCATCCGTCCCCTGCGGGGACTTCTGCTTGGCCAATTGTCAATTTTCAATCGTCAATTACTACTGCTGTCGCTTGGTGGCGTCGGCGAGAGTCTTCTTTTCTTTGCGGGTCAGGCTGTTGATGCCCTGCGAGTGGACCTTTTCGAGGATTTCGTCGATCGACTTCTGCTCAGCCGCCTGGCGCTGCTGCTTTTTTTCCCAGGCGCCCTGGTTCATCTTCTCGCGGACCTCGCCAGACAGGCCTGCCATTCGCGGCATGCCCCATATCCAACATGCGCAACCAAGCAGGCCGCCGAAATGAGCCACGCCCGACCAAAACTTGGGTGTGTAATCGCTTGTCGACACCGACATGAGCAATAGCAGCGCAATGGCCACAAAGACGATGGCGACGACAATTCGAATAGGGAAGAACAGGAACACCTTGATATCCGGAAACCACACGGCGCTGGCCAGCAGTATGGCATACACTCCGCCTGAGGCGCCTATCAGAGCTATGGTCGTCAGGTCCTCGCCTGGAGAGTGAATTATCGACGCTATTCCCGCGTAGGTTGCTCCTGCAACGGCCCCGCAAGAGAGGTAGAACCACAGGAACCGCTTCCCCCCCATCCGGCGCTCCAAGTAAATGCCCAGCATGTAAAAAATAGCCATATTGAAGAGGATGTGCATGAAATCGGCATGCAGGAACTGGAATGTTACGTACCGCCAGATTTGCCACCAGGCTGCCGAAGTCACGCCCAGAAGATCACTGACGCGTCCCGATCCCTTCGGCCCGATATCACCAAAGGCCGCCTGGATGAAGATGACGACGATATTGATAATCAGGATCGTCCCGACCACTCGCCCCGGCCTGGCCAGGCCGTGCATGATGCCCCCGCCACCGGGGTTATATCCGGCGCTGAAGGTCGATTCTTCGCGGGCGTATGGCCTGTCGTCTATGCCCATTGGCTATTCCTTCTCGCCGCTCAGCCAGTATAGGCCTAGTGCGGCTATCGTCTTGGCGTCGTGGATGGTCCCGTCGAGGACCATCCGGCGTACGTCGCGTGCTGAATATACTTCGACGGTAATGCGCTCGTATGTTTCGAGATTCTGCTCGCCGGCGGTCAGATCGGTGGCGACAAAGGCGTGCATGGTCTCGTCGGTCGTGCCGGGCCCGCTGAAAAACACGCCCAGCGGCCTGACGCTGCCGGCCGTGTAGCCGGTCTCCTCGGTGAGCTCGCGGGCGGCGCACAGGGCGGGGTCCTCGCCGGCTTCGAGCATGCCGGCCGGCAGTTCCAGCAGGTGCTCGTCGATCGCGAAACGGTAGTTGCGGATCAGCACGATAGACCCATCAGCCAGCACGGGCAGAATGACGGCGGCCCCGCTGTAGTGGAAGTAATCCCGGCGGACGACCTGCCCGTCGTCCATGCGGACCTGCACGGCGTAGCCCTTGGCGACATAGCCATCGAACACCAACTCATGCGAAACGAACCGCTCGTCGAAACTCTTGCCCATCCGCGCGATTATATGCCCGCCGCCGGGCGGAAACAACCGCCCCGGCGAGACCACTAAAGCGGATTCCATTCCGGTCGCGCGGCGGCCCGTACGGGCGCCGCGTTGCCTTGCAGTGGGAAGTTGGCGGGACAGGAGCCCCGCCAACCAACATACACAAGCGTCCCCCCCCCTTTCGCCTTGCCGCACGGCGGGCGGTCGCGTAAGTTTGTCCATCGTGAAAATCAAGCGTATCGCCATTTTGGGCTCTACCGGCAGCATCGGCCGGCAGACGTTGGACGTTATCGCCGAACAGGCGGATCTGTCCGCCTGCGCGCTGGCGGCGGGGAGCAGGTGGCAGGAGCTGGCTGACCAGGCTGCCACGTTCGCGCCAGAGGTGGTCGCCATCGCGGATGAAGCTGCCGCCGAGCAGCTCGCCGCTGCCCTGCCGGCTGGCGTGGAAGTGCTGAGCGGGGCGGACGCTGCCACCCAAATCGTACATGAGAGCAAGCCGGACATCGTGCTGGCGGGGATGGTGGGCTCAGCCGGGCTCGCCCCGGCCATGGCGGCGATAGAGTGCGGGGCCACGCTCGCCCTGGCCAATAAGGAAACGCTCGTGATGGCCGGTGCGATGGTCATGCCCGCCGCCAAGGCTGCCGGCGTGGCGGTGCTGCCGGTGGATAGCGAACACTCAGCCGTGTTCCAGTGCATGCAGGCGGGCCGGGCGGATGAGGTCCGGCGGATCATCCTGACAGCCTCTGGCGGGGCCCTGCGAGATTGGGCCGACGACGACGTGGAAAATGCGACCGTCGAAGACGCCCTCGCCCACCCGACGTGGTCGATGGGGCCGAAAATCACCGTAGACTCAGCCACCATGATGAACAAGGCCCTGGAGGTCGTCGAGGCCCACTGGCTGTTCGACCTGCCGGCCGAGCAGATCGACGTGGTGATCCACACCGAGTCGATCGTCCACGCGGCCGTCGAGTTCTGTGACGGCTCGGTCATCGCCCAGATGGGCCCGCCTGACATGACCACGCCGATAGCCTACGCCCTGGCCTACCCCGCCCGGGCCCGCCGCAGCCCCGCCCCGCTGGACCTGGCAACCCTGGGCGCCCTCAGCTTCTCCCCACTGACCGAACGCTTCCGCCGAGCTATCGAACTGGGCTACGAGGTGATCCGTCGCGGCGGGACGACAGGTGCCGTGCTCAACGGCGCCAATGAGGCAGCGGTCGGGGCGTTCCTGGCCGGTAGGATTAGTTTCGGCCGGATTATCCCTCTAGTGCAAGAGGCCCTCAACCAGACGCCCAGTTGTGACGATGTTACAGGTGAGTCTCTCCTCGCCGCCGACGCGTGGGCCAGGCGGCATGTAGCTGGGCGCGTAGAAGCCCTGGCCGGGTAGTACCGGCCGTGCTAGACTCACCGGCCCCGCACGTAGCCTGTGGGGCCAATACCTGACGCAGTGACAGCCCTGATACGGAAACGAGATACACATGGATTTGCTCGCAGCCAGCCTGGCCGAGACGTTTGATTTGTTGTGGTACATCGCGATGTTCATCATGGGCCTGGGCGCCGTGGTGTTCTTCCACGAGCTGGGCCACTTCATGGTCGCCAAATGGGTCGGCATTCGCGTGGAAGTGTTCTCCATCGGCATGGGCCCGCGGATACTGGGCTATCGCGGCAAGGAGACCGACTATCGCATAAGCCTGGTGCCCCTCGGCGGATACATCAAAATGACGGGCCAGGAAGACTTCGCCGCACTCAAAGAAGGCGAGGTCGATGATCGCTCTTTCTCCAATAAGTCCGTTGGCGCTCGGTTCGCCGTAATAGCCGCCGGCGTGATAATGAACGTGCTGTTCGCAGCGGTGGCGTACGTAGTCATCGGCATGATAGGCATACAGTACCACACGACAACGCTCGGCGCCGTCGATCCTTACGGAACCGCCGCCAAAACGACCGTCGTGTGGGAAGACGGCGGGGAAGACACGGTGGGCTTCAAGCCAGGCGATACGATCGTGTCGATCGACGGCAAGGCGATCGAGGCTTGGCGGCAGATACAGATGAAATCCGCCCTGGCCGACCGTGACCAAGTGTTCGAGTTCGTCATTAGCCGCCCCACCGACGACGGCGGCCGCATCGGCCGGGCCAGTGCAGGCGTATCCTTCTCCGAATCGGTACAACAAGGTGTATCGCTGGCGTTCGGCCTGAGTCCGTCGATGGACTTGGTCTTGGCGGAAAACAGAAAGCATCGCGTCGATACCGGGGGAGTTGCCCCCGGAGACCGCGTGATCGCGGTAGATGGCAGCCCCGTCGAGTACCGCTGGCAATTGCCGGACCTCACGACGGATCAGCCTGTGCCCGTCCAGTTGCGGCGCGCGGACAGTGAAGAAACATACTCCGTCGACATGACCCCAGCCCTCTACACGAGTGGCAAGGTGCACTTCCTTAAAGACGGCACAATGCTGCGCGCCGTGGGCGCCGAGCGAAACTACGACGACCGCAAGGACCCCAGTATCATCTTCACACTGGCTGACGAGGAGGGGACAAAGGTCACCGTCAAGCTCGCCGATCTCGCCAGTACCGTCCTGGACGTAGTCGGCCTGCAGCCTCGGATCGCCATCACGGCGATCTCCAAGGGCTCGCCGGCTGACGATGCCGAACTTCAGCCCGGCGATATCGTAGCGGACTACGCCCGCCAAGGCCCGCCGACACTTCCGCAATTCTTGACCAGAAGCGCGGAGTTCGTCAGCGACGGCACGCAAATAAGCGTCCTGCGGGATGGTCAACTCATCAGCCACATCGACATTGACCCGAAGAAACATAATGGCATGATTGCGGTGGGGACGGTGATCGGGATCGATCAGGAGCATCTGGTCATCGCCGACGTCAGAGAGGGCTCACCCGCTGCGAAGGCGGAGATCCATAGCGAAGATGTCATCACCCACGTCAACGACGTGCCTGTAACCACCTGGCCGGACATGATAGACGCCTTGGCCGCTACCCAAGCCACGGGCCAGCCCGCCGTGCTAACCGTAGCCCGCGGCGTGCAAACACTGACAATCACGCTCGGCGATCTGACCGGCGAGCAGTTCAACCGCGATGACTACGACCTGGCCCTGTTCACCGGCATACAATGGGCGGAGGTGCTGCGAGGCCCGCTCATAAAACACAGCAACCCGCTCACCGCCGTGGCATGGGGGTGGAGGCAAACGCTGGAAAAACTGCACCTCGGGTACATGCAGTTCCCCGCCCTTTTTAAGGGCAACGTGTCGTCCAAGGGAGTGTCGGGGCCGATCGGCATAGGCAGTATGGCAGTTGGCGCCGCCAGGGAGGGCCTGATCGAGTTCATAGACTTCATGGCGTTTATCTCGGTCCTTCTGGCGGTGATAAACTTCATGCCCATACCCGTAGTCGACGGCGGGCACGCGATGTTCCTGATCATCGAAAAGGTCCGAGGCAAGCCGCTCAGCGTACGCGTGATGAACATGGTCCAACTCGTCGGCCTGGTCCTGCTGCTGGGACTGTTCCTCGTTATTACCGGGCGAGATATTTGGCGACTCATCGAGAATATGTGGTAGATCGCCGCCTACAATAGACCAACGGGCCTGTTGGATAACATGACCACCAACGACGGGCCCGCTGCAAACGCTTCAAAGGAGCACATTATGCAACAATACGTCTGCGACGCATGCGGCTGGCTTTACGACCCCATTCTCGCCGACCCGGACAACGGTATCGCGCCCGGCACGGCCTTTGAAGACCTCCCGGCCAGCTGGGTCTGCCCGGACTGCGGCGTCGGCAAGGACGAGTTCTCACTGGCCAACTGAGCAGGCCGCCCTTAGCAAGAGCCCGAAGCGCCAGCGCCGTTGGCACCCGAATGGCCAGCGCCGTTGGAGCCCGAAGGGCGAAAAACTGCCGACAGGCAGTTGTTAGCCGGGCCCGTAAGGGCCCGGTCAAGCTGGCAGAAGAGCTGAGCCCGGCAGGGCGAAAGAAGTGTGTGTCATCGCCGGGCCCGGAACCCAGCCCCGTCGGCGGGCCATATGCCGCATAGAATGACCTGTGGTGACAATCCATGCTAAGTGAAGATGAACTGGACTTGAAGCTCGCAGCCCAACTGCAAGCCGCCCTGCTGCCCGACAGTTGCCCCCTGGAGTGCGAGCACCAGGTCGCCGGCGCCCGCAACCGAATGTGCGGCAGCGTTGGGGGCGACTTCTACGACTTCATCTACCTCAACACCGACCAATCCGCGATCGTCATTGGCGACGTGGTGGGCCATGGCGTGCGGGCAGCGCTGCTGATGGCACAGATCAAAGGCTTCCTCCGCTCGGACACCAAAGACCGCAGCCGGCCCACGCGGATGGTGGCCGCCCTTAACGACATGCTCTGCCACCTCGGCGACCAGACCGACTCGATCATGTCCTGCTCGATGCTGTACATGGTCTTCGACGCTCCCTCGGGCGTGAGCATCATGTGCAACTGCGGGCACCCCAGGCCGTTCCTGTGCAACCGCGAGCAGTGCACCTCGCTGCACCTGGGCATGCACGACATCCTGCTGGGCGTCGAGCCCTTCGAGCCCACGGAAATCTGCCACACCTTCCTGCCCACCGAGCGAATAGTGATGTACACCGACGGCATCTCCGAAGCCATGGACGAAACACGCGAGCAGTTCGGCGAAGACAGACTCCGCCAACTAATCCGCGACAACGCCAACTCCTCCCCACAACAGTGCGCCGATGCGGTGATGGCATCGGTAGAGACTTTCCGCGGCCAGGCAGCACAATCCGACGACGAAACAATCGTCGTCATCGACCGCGTGTAGCGCCCACTCGCCCCGCCCCGCCAGCTAACGCATGACCGACCGGGCTCTACGCGGCGGATCTCCTGATCCGCCGCGTCGAACGAACTGGTCAGCGCTATCGCGCCGGCCATGATCCACCAAGAATGCGGTGGATCAGGAGATCCACCGCGCAGAATGCGATAGCATATCTAAGTTCCGCGACGCGGCGGATCAGATATCCGGCGCGCAAAGATGCATGCCTTTGTCTTCCGAAGGAACACCAGACCGCCCAGGGCCAGCAGGCTCAGCGTAGTCGGTTCAGGTACACGAATGTAGAAGTCATCAATATAACCCAAATCCGTGGCGCCCCAATTATTCAAGTACACGTAGAACGTGGACTGCAGGGCTGGATAGAAATTAGTTGGAGAAGAACCGTCGAGCGTACCATTCACATACAGCTTCGTCCCGTCTGGGCCCCAGGTAGCAGCTACGTGGGTCCATTGGTTGAGCGCGATGGTCGTTTCACCAAGAGGAGGTGCGTCAGTTGGATTGCCGCTTACAGCAGACCACGCAGCCCAGTATAGCTTTCCATCCGCTGTTATATTTAGCCCACCTATATGACCAGTTGATGGGTAGCTCGATCTGTTAAACCATTGCCATTTACCCAAAACCACACTGTGACTGCGTGGATATACCCACATTCCGACGGCTCCCGCTTTGTCAGATGGGTCGTAGGCGTTAGACCACTGGTACCAGCCTGGAAGGGTATATTTAATCCAATCGCCCGCTTCAAGATTGGCCGCTTCGCCAAGACCTGGCTGAGAAGTGACAAAGCCTATGCCGCCAAAAGCTTCTCCTTGTGTTGTTCCTTCAAAGTGGTCAAGAAGAACGGTGCTCGCCCTCGCCAAAGAACCGGAGGAAATTACAATTAGCATCGCTCCTAGTCTTACGCCCAACAATATCCTTTTCATTTTCGTTGCTGTCTTATGCATGGCTAAATCTCCTGTCATGAGTTTCCTACGCCAACACAGATATTCCTGTTTCCTCATCCGTGACCTATGAACGTCTCCTTCTTCGCAGCGCAGCCAGCCCCAAGGCCAGCAGGCTCAGCGTGGCGGGTCCAGAGATCGTCACGAAATTCTCAAGACAGCTGATCTCTTGACCGTTTCGCGCGTGCGTAACCTATTCTTGGGCAAAAGAAGGCTACGAAATGACAGCCCCAAAGATTCGCCCACTTCAACAACTACTCAGTCAATTTCCCATGCCAATCCTCCCTCCCCACACTGGGTTGTTATTTGACAACTCACGCGTAGGCTGTGTCAAGGTAAAACTAAAAAAAAACAATCCTAGAACTCTGCGCGGCGGATATCCTCATCCGCCGCGTTATTGGCATACCACCCCAGTTGCGATAGCATGTCTAGTTTTCCCGACGCGGCCCGTACAGGCTGCGCAAAGGACGCGCGACGCGTAACCATGGGCCGTCAGCGAGATCGCAATGGCGAGAGTCAAGCACGGACAGGACGATTGGCTGAGCTATCACATCAGCACGCGTACCGTCGATGGTGAGTTCCATCTGGCTGACCAGCGCGAAAAAGAGCGGATCGTGACGGCGCTGGCCCATTATCGCAATCAGGGCCACGCGCGGTGCCCACTGTGCAATAATGCAAGAAGGCCAAGCAGATCATAAGGCAGCCATGCGGGCCGCCCTATGATCCCATTTCGTTGGTCAGACCTTCCGCCGCCGCAACAACGCCAAGCCACCCATCACCAACAGGCTCATCGTCGCCGGCTCCGGAACAGTGTTGACGCCCAAATGCATGGTCGCAAACCCCTGCACGAGCGTCAGGTCAGACGGGGCGAAAGAATCGTAAACGTCAAGCGTCACGTCGCCAGAAGCATATGCTGCCAGTATTGACTCCGGACTCTCCAAGGCTGCGTACAAAGCACTCGCCCGAACGTAGATATCAAAGTTAACGTCCGGGTCGGCCTGGTCGGAATACCCGACGACGGCTCCGTTCTCCACTTGCAAGGTCGTCAGGAAAATCGCGTTGTCCCCACCGTCGTCGACGCCATAGATACCGAACTTCTGTGAGCCAAAGGCGCTGCTAAGAATGTCCTGCATCTGAAAGGCGGGGTTATCCGGCGTGGACGCGGGGATATAGGTCCGATCGCCTGATGCCACGTCGTTCTCCGGAGCAAGGCTGGCATTCACATTGGGAGGCGGGGGGCCAGGTGTAAGGTCCGAGCCGCCTATCCAGAAATACTGATACCAGTAGATGTCGTGAGCCTTGATCGGGCCTTTCCACCCGCGAAACTTCGCATTGGAATAAAGGTCACGCCAATCCTGCTGGTCCTGCCCGCACGAATGAAAAATAACATGGTCAAACTTAGACCCAGATGTTGACGCCACGGTACTGGGGTCCACCCAGCCATCGGCCATCTCAATGCCAGCATTGAAGGTCGCCCCCCATACCTTCTTCTCGCCATCGCCATGGCCAATAACCACCAGCGCCTTGGCGTCCGCGTCGGCGTGGGCGTCCTGGAAGTCCTGTATGGTAGCCGCAGTCTTGAAGATCACCGTATACCCCGCGTTCTCAAGGTCCGCCTTAGCCTCAAGTGCGGTGTTGGTGGCCCCATTCGTCATTCCGTCTACACCGCCAACAAGCACGTAGGCGTTCCACGGTGGCCCACCAGAGGCCACTGTCGCCACAAGCCCCACGATCAATGCCAGCAGCCTAACTGAACTCATCACCATCATCGCATCACCCCCCACCGTCCCGTGGCAGCGAGACCTGAAACGATCCTCCACCCTAGTTAGCTTCAGCTGTTCTCCGACTTTCATCGCGTCTCCTCCTTAAATGGCAAGTCAAATGCACTTGGCCCGGTAACCGAACACGTCAAGGATATCCGACAATTCGAAACTACGAACTGTCTTCAGGCCACGACCATCGCGACCCATGGCACGTGGAAATAGGGGATCGTATTCCTCGCGAATCCGCCTGCACGAAGTTTAGCATGAGCCTTACTGGGTGTCAAGTATATCCTCAATCACTTTCTGCGCGGCGGATATCTGATTCGCCGCGCAAAGGTGCCGTGCTATCACCGTCTGCCTCATAGTTAAAGATAACCGCCTGATCGGGGAACACAATACCTATTCGTCATTGGCGGCGGGGTCGGCGGGTGGCAGGTGCCATGCCTGCGCCTACGCGGGCATGCTGCACATTTGCGCGGCGGATATCCTCATCCGCCGCGTTCTTGGAATATCCTGCCGGTTGCGATAGCATATCAAAGTTCCCCGACGCGGCCCGTACGGGCCGCGCAAAGGCGCGCGGAAAGCCAGGACAATCCGACGACGAAACGATCGTCGCGCTCGGCCGCGCATGAGCGGCGATGAGATTGGGCGTGCGACGTCGGCTGCGCGCAGGAATGGTGTCGGCCGATGGACTGGGGGCGTGCATAACGGGGCGAAACGGGGTAGAACTGGCAAGCCATGGCAAGCCACGGGCAGCTACAACGAGCTACAGCAAGCGACTACCCCCAGGCGATGTCCTTCATCGTCGCCGGGCGGCAGAGCAGCCCAGCGGCGGCTGAGCGAGCGAGAGGGTTGCTCGCAATGGCGCGGCAGGCGGGCGAAAAGGCCCACGTTTGGTGGGTCGTGGGTCGCTCGCAACCACTGGCCGCAGCGATGGTTCTGGACACGCCCGGGCGAGCGGGGATGCTGTTCTACAGCTCACCAGCCGCCCCCGGGGTCAGCCGGGCCGCGGCCGTCCAAGTGATCGGCGAGATATCCCGCGATGCGATATGCCGAGGCGCAGCCTTCGTGCAGGCCACGGTTTATCCGTCGAACAGGAAGCTCATCCGCACCCTCACCGACGCCGGCCTAACCCACCTGGCCGACCTGGCGGACATGCGCCTGGACTTCGATCTGTCCACGCCAGCCAGGCCAGCCGAGCCCTCGCCGTGGGTGTGGCGGGGGTACAATCAGTTCACCCACGAGCAGCTCGGCGAGGTGATACTGGCGACGTACGGCGAGTCCTTGGATTGCCCCCGGCTGAAGGGCTTGCGGAGCGGAACGCAAATCGTGGCCGGCCATAGGAATACGGGCGTTTTCTCCTCAGCCACGTGGTGGATTATAGACGCCCCCGACGGCACGCCGGCTGGTTGTCTGCTGCTCAACGACGTCGCCGGCCAGCGTACTACGAACATTGTTTACCTCGGCGCGGTCCCCGCCTTCCGCCGGCAAGGCCTGGCCAGAGCGATGCTTGCCCACGCCCAGTCCATCGCCCGCGCCGCAGGCCAACTCGCGCTGACCTTGGCCGTCGACACCCGCAACACCCCCGCCCACCAAGCCTACCTGCAGGCGGGGTTCATCCACGTCTCGAAACGTGTTGTTTATGCCCTCTGCGCGAAGCGCGAAGAAGCATGATTGGGCAGGTGCGGCATGGCCAAAACCCATTGTGGATAACCTGTTAGCGTAACTTTTTTTTCGTCGCCAACAGCCCATTTACCAAGGTGTTGGATGCTGTGGATAACTAACGGGCGACTTTTGATATTGACCTGCCCGAGCGTCAGTCGTAAAGTCGCTCCTGTTCTGCTAGAAGATGCAGACTTGGCAGAAAGGCCCACGCGGGCCTCGCCGACGGACGTTCGTAACACAACGGCGGCAGGAGTTTAAGGAAAAACCATGGACAAGGTAATGGAACCGGTGCGCGCAGATTCAGCCGACGCTGAACAACTCATGGCGGAGTTGCGGCTGCGCATAGGCCCACAAAAATTCAACGCCTGGTTCCGGCACGGCACGCAAGTGGACGTCGATGACGTTGGCGTAAGAATAGCTGTGCCCAACACTTTCGTCGCCGGCTGGCTGGAGACGCACTACCAAAGCGAGATCACCAGCATCGTCCGGAGCACGCTGGACAGGGACCTGCCCGTCACCATCTCCGTCGATCCCCGCCTCAGCGGCGAGATGCGCCGCCACGATCTGGACAGTCAGGCCGACATCGTCACCAAGACCAACCAGGGCCGAACCAGGCCTCGCCGCCCCATCGCCGGGCCCACCCTCAAGCACAAGCTCGCCGAGTTCGTCGTCGGCGACAGCAACCGCCTGGCTTACTCCGCAGCAGCCGCCATCGGCCAGCAGGACAGCCCGCCGTTCAACCCCCTGTTCATCCACGGGCCGTGTGGCGTCGGTAAAACCCACCTGCTGCAGGGGATATGCAACGCCGCCCGCCGGCGGACCAACGGCAAGGTTTTCCGCTGGCGATACGTCACCGGCGAGCATTTCACCAACGAGTACATCCGGGCCGTCCGCAACAAGAACTTCAACGACTTCCGCCATCGCTACCGCCAGTTGGACCTACTGGCCATTGACGACATCCACTTCCTGGCGGCCAAGCGAAGCACGCAAGAAGAGTTCCTACATACCTTTAACGCCATCGAATCTGCCGGCAAGATGATCATTCTGGCAAGCGACACGCACCCAAGCCTGGTCAGCAACTTCAACCCGCAGTTGATGAATCGCTTCGTGGCGGGCATGGTCGTCAAGATCGACACCCCCGACTGTCAGACTCGCCTCGACATCCTCACCCGCCGGGCTGAGAAGCTCAACCTGCCAGCCCCCCACGACGTGCTGGAGTACATAGCCATGCACATTCGCGGCTCGGTGCGGGAGCTCGAGGGCTCGCTGATAAAACTCGCGGCCGTCACTGCACTTGCCAACGGCCCGGTAACGCTGGAGCTTGCCAAAGACGTCCTGTCAGACTACCTCGCCCGCACGGACAGCGCCCTGACGGTGGGCGATATCGAGTCGGTAGTGGCGGCCTACTTCGGCATTACCCCTGCCGACATACATTCATCTCGCCGCACGCGGACGGTCTCCCTGGCCAGGATGATCGCGATGTACCTTGTGCGGAAACACACCACCATGAGCTTCCCGGAGATCGGCCGGGCCATGGGTAAGAACCACTCCTCAGTGGTGCTGGCCATACAGAGGCTCAATAAAGCTCTCGCCGAACACGCCGACCTGAAATGGACCACGCCCGCCGGCGCGAAGTCCATGCACGCCGGTGAGCTCGTGGAGATGCTCGGCGCACAACTGACATGAGCCATAGTTGTAGAAGGACCGTACCGGACGGCTTCGGTGCGGATTTTACAGTTCACGGATGACCGATGCCCGGACAGGGATGTCCGGGCGTTTTTTTTTGTCCGCGCGCGTGCCTGCTGCGATCGCTGCCGCGCCGGTGAGAGCCGGTCAAGTCAGGTAGCCGCGAGCGATACGGGCCTGGCATACGGTTCTGATGGCGTGCATCATCGCCGCCTGGCGCATCGTGATGTTCTGCTCCTGGGCCAGTGACCAAACGATATCGAGCTTCTCCTTCATTCGGCGTTCTAATCGCCTGACTACCTCTTCCTCGGCCATCTGTTCCTGCTGCGTCTCTTGCGTGTATTCCAGGTAGGACACGAACACACCGCCGCTATTGCAGAGAATATCAGGCAGGACCGTCACGCCCTTGTCCGTGAGAATTTCGTCGGCCACTGGGCTGGTTGGATTGTTGGCGCCCTCGCCGATGAGCTTGGCCTTAATACGGCCGGCGTTTTCCTCGGTAATCTGGTGGTCGGTTGCCGCTGGTACAAGCACGTCACACTCCAGCTCCAGCATCTCACGGCCGTCAATTTCCTCCCCTCCACTGAAGTCTTTAACGCCGCCGGATTCCTCTACGTGGGCGGCCAGTGCCCACACGTCCAGGCCATCGGGGTTGTAGATCGCGCCGCGAATATCGCTGATGGCGATGATCTTCGCCCCGCGTTCAGCCAACGCCATTGCCGAGAAGCTCCCGACGTTGCCGAAGCCCTGCACCACGCCCGTCGCGCCTTCGCAACCAATGCCCATCCTTTCAAGCGCTTCAACGACGCAAATGCCAACGCCTCGTCCCGTAGCCGCGCGGCGCCCGGGTATGCCGCCCAAGATCACGGGCTTGCCCGTCACGTAACAGCCGGGCGTCGTGGCCTGCGAATGCGCGTAGCAGATGGCATCCTTTATATAGCCCATGTCGCGTTCGTTGGTGCCCATGTCCGGCGCGGGGATGTACACCTGCGGACCGATGTGGCGGAAGCCCATCGTCGCAAACCGGCGCATGAGTGTCTCTTTGTCGAAAGCGGTGAGCGTTTCAGAGTCGGCGACAATGCCGCTCTTGCCCCCGCCGAAGGGCACGCCGATAAGCGCACACTTCCACGTCATCTCCATCGCCAGGCCCGTCACATCTCCCAATGTCACCCCGGCGCTCATGCGGATGCCGCCCTTGCTGGGGCCCAACGCATCGCTATGACGAACGATGTAGGCGTGCACCACGTGTATCCTGCCGTCGCCCATCACCGGGCCGAAGTTCAGCTCGATCCGCTCGATCGGCTGGAGCACTTTCTCCAACAGGCCATCGTCGAACTCGCCCCCCAGCAGCGGCACGGCGTGCCAGAAGTTCGCTGTCGTATTGTCGAGGATCGTCTCTGTTTCAATCATCTTGTTTTTCATTGGTACACCTCACAGACCCCTACCTGTAAATGGCCGCCACAAATCGGCTACCCCGGCAGGGCCTGACGCCTTTCGGCAAGCTGCAAACACGTCGCGTACATTCATAATATCGGGCAGGAGAGGCGGTTTGATTCCATAATAACCGGGGCGGGCTGGTCGTCGGCCATGCTTCGCCACCGGCGGAGCAGCTAGAGCGTACTCCAAGTTATCGTAGCGTTGGTTGGCGTCCCGATGTACATCGGGACGCCAACTCTCTGACAGCAAGGCAACGCGGCGGATGAGGATATCCACCGCGCAATACACTAACCTTAAAGGTGCGCTAGCATTTCATATCGGGCACGGCACGGCTTGGCTGGCGGAGTGTCATGTTCTCAAGCAGACCCGTCAGTTGCGGGAAGTCGCAAACCGTCAGGATGTCCGGCACGATCATCTGTTGGACCTCGCCGTAAGCGAAGCACTGGTCGAGCATCATCATCAGCGAGTTGAAGTTGACGTTGAGCGTCAGCGACTCAAACAACTTCGGCTCGAGGGCGGCGGCTATGTGCGCCATGGCCGACGCCATCCAGCCATCGCCGACGAGGTTGACGCGCCTCACGCCCGCCAGCTTGGCGGCGAAGCGGGCGGCGGCGAGAATCTGCCCGACGGCGATGCCCATGACCTGACTGCCCGCCGCCTGCATGCACATGCGGTATTGGCCATTGCCGCTGGTGGTGCCCGTGCCGAGCACATCGGCCAGCACAACCGTGCCGGCGGCGCTGATTTCCGCCCACTGCAGGCCCGCGCCGGGGAAGTCGGCGATGACAAGTTCCACCCGCTTGGCGCTGGACGCCTTGACGACGGCGGCCGGCGTTTCCCACGGACCCATCTTCAGACGCAGCAGCTTCGCGCCGTCGGCAGTGCCGGCGGGGGTGGCCTTGGCGGTGAACTTGCAGAGGCGAATCTTCTCGGCGATCTTGGCCCGCATGGCGGTCTTCTGGGCGGCGGTGCGCGGCATCTTGAGCTTGCTGATAAGCGTGCGGCCACGCGTGCGGGCAATGCCCAGCAGGGACGTTTGCTCGGCGGTCAGGCCGACGTTCAACATCTGCTCGGGCAATATCTCAGCCGGCGTGTGGATGTCCTGCTCGGGCCCGGCCAGGTGGAAGTGCTTGTTGAGGAACTTGTACAGTTGGCTGCGACTGTCTGCCTCGTAGTTGTGCGTGCCGGGGTTCTTGTTGTTGTAGAACGTGAAGTCCTCGCCGGCTCCGTATAAGTCCCACACGGGGCGCATCTCGTCGTGGATGTTCTTCTTCGCGCGGTCCGTACGGAAACAGCATTCGTCCTTGTCGTTGCATATCTGCAGCATGGGGCGCGGGGCTACCAGCGCCGTCAGCGCCTGGTACCCGCCCAGCGCGCCGAGGTCGGGCGGAATCTGCTCGTAGTCGCCGATGTCGGGCATGAAGTTCAGCCGCAGCTTGATGGACATGTACCCCGCCACCGGCACGACGTGCGTGACTCGCGTGTCGAGCGCCGAAAGCACGATCGTCTGCCACCCGCCGCCGGATAGGCCTGTCATGAGGCAACGTTTGGGGTCAGCCTTGGGCTGGGCGAGCAGAATGTCCAGCGCCTTGCTCATTGCCATGTAGAAGAAGCCCGTGAAGCTGATGCCCGTCGTGTCCATGATCGCGCGATTGCTGTGGGGCCAGTCGCCGCCCAGCTCGCCCATGCCGATAAACTCGAAGTTCATCACGATCATGCCGCGGCGGGCGAGGTTGGCGCAGCGTGCCTGCTTGTACTCCACGGACTTACCGCCGCCGTGATGGCCGTTGGGGCACAGGGCGACGGGCGTCTTGGCCGACAGCTTCGTCGGCACGTACAGCAGTGCGGGTATCCACAGGCCGGGGTAGATTTCGTACCGCAGCTTCTTGATGACGTAGTCCTTGTGCGGGCGGAGCGTTTCGGTCCACTGGATCGGCGGGTCGCGGTCGATGAGTTCCTTGGGCCAGCCACGGAGGTACACGTCCCGCAGCATTTTCTTGCGGAGCTGGCGGGCCTCTTTCGTCCACGCGGCGGCCGAGGCGGGGGTCTTGAAATCCGGCAGCTCAGCCTGCATGAACTTGATCAGTTGCTCATCCATCGACAGCGGCATTTTGACCTGCTCGAGCAGGCTCTGTTGGGCGGCGTTCATCTATTCGACTCCTAGTAATTAAGCCCGACGGCAGGCGAGCCCCAGGCGATGGCGCACACTATACCCACCGCCCTCCGCGCCTCCAATAAAAAAGGGCGACCCACATGGGCCGCCCTTTTGTTACGTCAATTGTGCTGCCGATTACTCGTCCAGCGTACCCGCCCGCAGGCCCATGGGCACTGCGCGTGGCTGTTCGCAGGTGCTCGCCAGGTCGACGTGCTTGCCGGCGTCCGAGGAATCGTGGAACGCGTGCATCATGTCCAGCACGTGGTAGGCTACCTCGCCGTTGGCGCGGTGCTTCTTGCCCGTGCGGAGCGAGTAGGCAATGTCAGCTGCACCGATGCCGCGGTGTCCGCCGGCGTAGCCGTGGGTCAGCGGCACGTCAAGGCCTTCGCCATCGTAGCGTCGCACCTTCACGGGCCCGCCGAAGCCATTGGGGTCGGGCACGGTCATCGAGCCTTCCGTGCCGTACACTTCGATGTTCGGCAGCTCTGCCCCGCCGACGATGTCGAAGCTCATCACGACCGTCGCGACCACGCCGTTGACGAAGTCGATCGTGCCGGCCACGTGGGTCGGTACGACGACGTCGATGACCTTGCCGTCTTCGATGCCGTTGGCGATGGTTCGCGTGGGCTGACCCTTGCTGGTCGAGCCGCTGATTCGCCGGGCCGGGCCGAACAGGTTAACCAGGGCCGTCAGGTAGTAGGGGCCCATGTCGAACATCGGCCCGCCGCCAATGTCATAGTAGAACCACGGATTCGGGTGCCAGTTTTCCACGCCGCCGCTCATCATGAACGCCGTCGCCGCGACGGGCTTACCGATCCAGCCGTCTTCGATGAGCTTGCGACAGGTCTGGTGCCCGCCGCCGTAGAACGTATCCGGCGCGCCGCCGAGCAGTACGCCCTTGTCCTTAGCCGCTGCCAGCTGCTGCAGGCCGCCTTCGCGGGTCACGGAGATGGGCTTTTCAACGTGTGCGCTCTTGCCGGCCTCGATGATGGCCATGTTGACCTCGGTGTGCGCCTTGGGCACAGTGAGGTTGATGACGATCTCGATGTCGTCCATCTTCAACAGTTCCTCGGGCGTGCAGGCGACGGGGATTTCGTGCTTCTCCGCCTTTTCCTTCGCGCGGTCGATGGCGATATCCGCGCAAGCTGCGAAGTCGAGAATCTCGAACGATTTTGCTGAGAAGTAAGCGTCGCTGATTGCACCGCAACCGATAACGCCGACCTTAACGGGCTTGACTGACATAGCTTTCTTTCCTTCCAAGTTTAACCGGTGCGGGTGCCGGGGCCGACTCACACAGCCCATCCTCGCCGCCCGCCGCCGCAGTAAACACGTAGAGCACGCCAATGTAGCCAATAGCCCACGGCGGTCAACAGCAATTACCGGGAGGACAAACTCGAAATCCGAAATTCTAAATCCTAAACAAACACGAAGCTCGAAATCCAAAACTCGAAACTCCCGGTCGGCGCGGCAGCGGCGTTTCGAGTTTTGGATTTCGAATTTCGGATTTCCTTCGGATTTCGAATTTCGAATTTCCTCCGTATCATCTCTCTTAGACACTCTTGCCGTGAAGGGATATCACCATGCCCATCGACCTTTCATCCATCACCATCTCCACCACCAAGCCGCGGGGCAAGGTTGCCAAAATTCTCGCCGAGATGGGCAGCCGCATCATCCCTATCGTCGAGGACGAGGGCAACGTGGACCGCTACGTGATCTCCAAGCGCTTCGCCATCGAGCGGCGGACCGGCGGCGGGGTTATCAAGGGCATCATGGAAAAGACACTCTTCACCAGCGCCATCTACCTGCGGGAGCATTTTCAACTACCCTTGCTGATTGTCGAAGGTAAAGTCAATTACCAGCACAGCATGATGAACCCCGCCGCTGTGCGGGGGGCGCTATCGAGCATGGTGCTGCTGTACGGCATGAACGTGCTGGCCAGCGAAAACGCCGAGGACACCGCCGAACTGATCGCCATGATGGCCCGCCAGGAGCAGATCGGCATTCCCGAAATATCACTCATCCCCAAACGCAAAGCCGCCACGCTGGACGACATGCAGCGGCGACTGATCGAGATGCTGCCGGGCTGTGGAATGGTGATGGCCCGCCAACTGCTGCAACACTTCGGCAGCGTGCAGCGAATCGTGGCGGCTACCGAGGAGGAGCTGCTAAGCATGCGGGGCATCGGCGGCAAGAAGGCCAAGCAGATGATCAAGGTGCTCGCCGCTGAGTACGAATCCGTCGACACGGAGAAGGACCTGGAAGACGCCATCGAGGCGGCGCCCAAGCTGCTATTCAAACAGTCCATCAAGCTGCTCGCCCGCCAGCACTACATCTTCACAGACGAAATGGACCGCCACATCGTGGACCTCGTGTTCCTGGACGGCAAGGCCAAGGAGGTAATCCTCGTCGAGCTCAAGCGCGGCTCGCTATTGCCCGAGCACAATCGGCAGATCGGCCGGTACCTCACCAACGCCGACCAATCCCCCCTGCTGCGCGGCTACCTCGACGACGGCTGGACCATCCGCGGCGTGCTGGCAACGGTGGCTGAGAGCGACTATGAGCCGGCCGACCCGATAGTGTCCACCGTGATCGTAGACCGCAAGCGGGTGATCAAGGTACTCAAGCAACTCCGCGACGCCCGCTTGGCAGGCGTCAACTAGACCCGCCGGAAAGGGCTACCTTTCGATCTGCTCAAGCTCGTGGGCGTCCGGGGTGGTAAGGTCGGCTTTGGCAAAGTCGGCGGTGGCCGGCAAGTCCAGGTGAAGGGACATGCAATCGTCCAGTTGAACCGTCACGTCGTCGGTCTGCAACTCCAGCACGTGCCCGCCACCGGTGCGGTCGGCGGTGATAAAGTGCAGGTGGTAGCCCACCACGTTGATTCCCTCCGCGTAGCTGGGCATACGGAAGCCTACCACTGTGCCTTGCACGTTTTGGAATTCGAACACGCTCTGCTGGCTGACGACGTCCGCCAGGCGCGGGTACGGGCGGACCTGACGCGGCACGCTGCGGGCCTTGACGTGGGTGAATGTCCCGTCGATACGGATGGCCCATGGCAGGTTAACGCTGGTGATCAGCGAATCGATATGCTCGGTCAGCTGCTGCATGTCCATGGGCTCAGCCGGGGTGTCGATGATGTCCGCCTGAAACGGCGTCACCGCGGCGAACGGTGTGCCCAGCGAGTCATCGCAGCGGGCGACGCTGCCGTCGGCGCGCACCTTGTAGACCACGCCATCCAGCACGACCATCTCGCCGTCCAGCGCGTCGAACGTGCCCAGCCCCAGATCGCCGTGGGCGAGCAACTGCCCGCAAGTGGCCGAGCCATCGTAGGCGCCTTCCAGCAAGGCGAAAATCGTGGATGTCTGGTAGAGCTGGTCGGCATCGCCGGCCGGGGCGCAGCCTGTCAAGACAACAGCCAGCGGAATCGTCAGCAGATAGGTGGCAAGGCGTCTCATAGTGTTTCTCCACGGGCCGAGCCTGCGGATATCGCGGGCGAACGACCGGGCTAGTCAGCAACCAGTGGCCGAGGCGATGTCAACGCGATCTCTCGCCTGGCCGGATGCGGAAGAACGCTTGCACCGTGAGCCCTTCGGCGTTGTTCGGCAGGGCAACGGGGACCGGCGCGGCGAAGTTGGGGGCCCGGCTCATCCGCTCGAAGAACTCCTCGTTGTGGGCGTTGTTGACCGGCTCATTCTCGTTGGGGTCACCTTCGTATGCGGGCCCGGCCAGCACGAGGTCGTAGGAGTCGATGTCCTTGAGCAACTCTTCCCAGTTCAGCTCGCCATCCTCGGAGTTCCAAAGCCACTTGGGCTCGTCGATGATCTCACCGGCCAGCAGCCAGGGCATTCGCAAGTACGGCGGGTTGACGGTCGGCAACTGGCCCCAGTAAGCAATCTTCGGGGCGGGCGTCTGTCGCTCGTCGCAGAGGGCCTTGAGATGGTCCCAACTGATCTGCGAAGTCGGCCTGACTCCCCACCCGTGATCGTAACGGTGCAGCACGTCCTGTCGGGCCAGGCCCGCGCCCTGCCACACGAAGCACGCCAGCAACATCGCGCCCCAGATCGGGCTCCGCCGCCAAGACACGCCGGCAAATATCGTCGTCAGCGCCAGGCACAGCGGAATGGCCGCCGGCGCGATCAGCCGAAGGTTCTGGTTCTTGCCGACGAACGACATCAGCACGATAGGCAAGGCCCCTGCCAGGCCGGCCAGGACGGCGAACTTCTGCTTGCCCGTCCAGCCCTTGCCCCGGCGGGCCAGCATGAACAGCCCGCCCACAGCGGCCAGCCCCAGCAGCACAGCCCCAGCTGGGCCTATGAGGATGGCCGGCACTTCCTTTGCGTAGAGCACCACTTTGTCCCACAGGCCATTGCCCCTGGAGTGGCGAACAAACGAGCTGGCGTAGAAGCCGTAGCCTATGGCATGGAACCTGCTCATCACCCACCACGGCGCGGCCACCGCAGCGCCAAGCCCTGCAGCTCGAAGCATCTGCCCCGGCCCCAGCAGGAAGGCCGGCTTGCTGCGCCGCCCCATCAGCAACACCACCACGAACACCGGACCCATCACGGCCACGTAAGTAAGCTTGGACAGCGCCCCGAGGCCGAAAATGAGCCCCAGCCATATCCAATCGCGCCGCCCATCGCGGGGGGCGTCTGTCGGGCGGATCATGTAGTACAGGGCGCCGAACATGGCGAGGTAGCAGGCGCCCTCCATCATGAGCATGCGTGTGTTCTGGCAGTAAGCGTTGGTCAGGGCCCATAGCATCGCAAACAGCAGGCCCTGCACCTGCCCGCCGACGCGCTTGCCCAGCAAGTAGGCCAGCCATACCGAAAGCAACGATATGACAAACATGTACATGCACAGCAGCGAGTAGTCGCTCACGTCGGCCAGCAGAGCCGGAATCATCAAGAGTCGATGGAGCGGCGGCCTCTCTTTATCGCTGGTAAGGTAGTACCCGACGACCTGGTGGAAGGGCTTGGATTGCAGGGCGGCCTTATCGAGCAGGAACTGGTTGTGGTACTTCACGTCGTCCCAAAACACGCCCGACCGCGTCGTAACGATGGCGGCCGTCTGGCAGACGCACACCCACGCAATGGCAGCCAACATCGCACCTATCCACAACCTGCGCAGTGGGTGGTCGGGCGAGTCGCTCGTGGCCTGACGGACCTCAGAAGTACCGGTCATGAGCATTCCTTACATGTCGTTGTTATCGTCGCGAGGGAAGTCGTCGGTTCCCGCCAGGTCTTCCGGCTAAGGCCAGTGGACCATTGGCGAAAAGTGTACCAGCGGGGCCCACCGAAGACGAACTATGATTTGTCGCCGTCGAGCGCCAGCGGCGATTGCGTATCGGAGGCGTCACCCGCGCTTGGGCTGGTCGGTGTCCGGCGAGGATTACTCTCCGCGATGACGGCCTGGCAAGAGCTTGACCAACCAACCCCACAGCAGCCGCAGATTATGGCCCGCCCCCGCGCGCACGCAGTAGGCTGCCTCGGCCGAGTACAGTTCGTCGTCCGTCACGTCCGGGCCGTGCACTACCATGGCCTCGGTCACCAAGCCCACCTTCGCCGACGAGCATATCTGCCGCCAGTCCGGTGGCATGGCGCGCAATTGCGCGACCGACCGTCCACGCACCCCCACTACCGCCGCGTGCCCGGCGGCCACACTGCCCAGGCCCGGCAGGAGATGTCGCAACACCCAGCCCGCCGCCCCGCACCTACACGCCGGCCCGTCGACTTGGGCGGGGCAGAACGTGTAAAGCTTGAACGTCCGCCAGAGGTGCTCGTCGGCATCGGCGGGCATGCGGACCACGAGGCGGCTATAAATGGCCTGCCCGCGTGTCATCTTCCCGACGGCTGCCATTACCAGCAGCACCGGCGCCAACACCAACAACGCCGCCAGCGCCGCCGCCCGCCCAGCCAGCGCCGCCGCCCGCCGCAACGGCTGGGGGCCGGCCAGTCGGTCCAGAATGAACCCATCGACTACGGAAATCGACTCGCCGGTGGCCACGCTGATGAGCCTGTTGCGGTCGACTACGGCATGGTCGACAGTGAGCGCCTCGCCCACGTACCCGCCCGGCAGGATCAGCGTGTCGGATATCGCGCACCGCTGGTCTATCAGGCAGTCATGGCTTACCGAGACATTGGGGCCTATCGTTGCGCCGGACCCAACGCGGCAGTTCTCGCCGATGAACACCGGCGGAATCAGCCTCACCGTCGGGTGTAGCGCCACGTTGCGACATACCCGTACATTCCGTTTGGCCGAGCTGCCTGCGAGCATCACGTCGAACTCACCGGCCAGCACTTTTCGCTGACTGGCAAGGAGAGATTCGTAGCTTCGCCCGTCGAGGCACTTCTCGACGACGCGCGTCGGCAGGCCCCGCTTTTCGAGGTAGGCATGCAGCTCCCTTTCGTCCGCCTCGCCGGGCAGGTCCGCCAGCATGCCCGCCTCCAGCACGGCCCAGCCCGTCCACCCAGGCTCCGCGCCAGACAGGGCCGGACAAACGTACAAGGCCTCTGCGTCCAGGGCCACCTCCGACAGGTCCGGCAGGCGGTCGGCATGGGCGAGCACGATCCGATCGTCCGCCGCCAGCGACATGCGTTTGAACGACAGGTATGGAATGCTGGCATCTCTGGCCAGGTGGAAAGTAAAGTCCCCGCCCCACCGCTCGCCGTCGCCGAGAAGGTGCTCGCAGGCCTCCGGCGAATCGGACAGCACGAAGTCCATCTGCAGAACGAGCCGTCCCGCCAGGGCCTCCACCACGTGCTGAATCAGTGGACGATCCCCAGCCGGCAACAACGCGCCTGGCCGCCGCCGCCCCGGGCCGCCATCCATCTGCGAAGGCCCGGCTGCTATTATCACCGCTCTCATGACCCGCCCTCTCGGCTGCGCTTGGCTCGGCCGCTCACCAGCCCCCGCCGCTGCTGAGCCACGCGAGCAAGGAACTGCCCATTGCCGACGAAGTACCGCCGCCACATCCGACCCGGCTCTTGCATGAAACGGAAGAACCACTCCATGCCGACCCCCCGCATCCACCCCGGCGCGCGAGAAATCTGCCCCGAGTAGAAATCGAACAGCCCGCCAACACCGATCGCCACAGCCACGCCCGCGCAGGCGCCGTGTTCGCTGATCCATTTTTCCTGCATCGGCACGCCCTGGGCGACCAGCAGCACAGCCGCGCCGGAATCGGCGATGCTCCGTATGACCTCGTCCAATTCGTCGGCCTGGTAGTACCCGTGACGATGCCCGCTGACGGTCAGCCGCGGGAAGTTCCGCCCAATCCACTCAGCCACCCTCCCAGCCACGCCGGGCCGGCCGCCAAGCAGATACACGCCCTTGCCCGCCGCCGCCAACTCGCCGCACAGCAGCGGGAACATGTCCGTGCCGTTGACGTTCTCCCGGACCTCGCTGCCCAACAACTTGCCCGCCAACTTCATGCCGATACCGTCAGCCAGCACCAGGTCGCTCTCATGCAAAATCCGTCGGTACTCGCTGTCCCCGTAGGCGATGTTCGCACAGTCTGCGTTGACGAAGCACACCTGATGCGCCCCCGGCTCGTCGGCCAACTGCATTATCCGCCGGATCGCCTGAGCCATAGACACGTTGTCCACAGCGATGTCCAGAACGTTCACCACGTCCGGGCTGGCTCCCTCGCCGCCTTGGGCCAATGGCTTTTGGCCCACCGCAGAACCGTTGGCGGGTAGCGGCAAATGTGTTTGCACAGTCATCAGTATGCTCCCCTCCCCAGCAGAACCGCTGGGACTGTCTTGACCAGCAGCTTGATATCCACCCACAGGCCGTGGCTTTGAATGTACGCAACGTCCAGCTCGACCTGCTGGGGAAACGCTATGTCCGCCCGCCCGCTCACTTGCCACGTGCAAGTCAGCCCCGGCGTCACATCCAGCCGGCGGCGATCTGTCAGCGTGTAGTCCGCCACTTCCCCCGGCAGCGGCGGGCGCGGCCCAACCAGCGACATCCGCCCAGCCAGCACGCACCACAATTGCGGCAGTTCGTCTATGCTGAGCTTGCGAATGATCCGCCCGATCCACGTCACGCGAGGGTCCTTTTTCATCTTGAACGTTCGCCCATCGCCGTGCACGCTGCTGGTCAGCAGCTCAGCTTTGATCTGCTCTGCGTTGACGACCATCGAGCGGAACTTGGGGAAGGCGAACTCTCGCCCCCACTTGCCCACTCGCTGCTGCCAGTAGAGCACGGGCCCGCGGTCCGTAAGTTTGATCAGCGCCGCCACCACCACCAGCAGCGGCGACAGCAGTATGAGCATAGCCAGCGACCCGCACACGTCGATCAGCCGTTTGGCCAGCTTCGCCCCGCCCACCACGGCCAGCCAGGCATACTTCTTCCGCCACAGCCTCACTGGCAGGGCTCGCCCTCTGCCGCCGTATCGCTTGATCAGTTCGTCCATCAGCTCGATGCGAACAGCCTGGCTGGCGCGGTCGCGCATCGCCGCCTCCAACGTTTCGCCGACCGACAAATGCGGCACGACCGACGCGATTCGATCGACTGCCTCCTCGACAGGCCCCGCGCCATCAACGATTACGTCCGCGCGCACGCGTGTGGGCAGAATGTACCGTTTGGCCATCGGCTCGACGGTGGCTAGGTACTGCTCGTTGACGGATTCAGCCGTCCTGCCGCGCCGGCTGACGTCCCGCTCGACGCGCCGCTGCATAGCCATGGCATCCTCGGCATTGACGAACACGCGACAGTCCAAGCACTTGAGCAACTGCCTGTCCCATAGCGCGAACAGCCCTTCGATGATGATGAATCGGCGGGGTCGCACATGCTCCGTTCGGTGACGGCGCGTGTGGGTCGCGAAGTCGTATACGGGGCGATCCACCGGGCGCCCATCGGCCAGGCGACCGACGTGACGCAGCAGCAATGGCCAATCGATGGCCGTGGGCGTGTCGAAGTTGACCTCGTCGCGTCGGTCCGCCGGCAGGTAGGACAGATCCTTATAGTAGGCGTCCATCGGCAGCACGGCCGAGTCGGCCGAGCCCAGCCGGGCTGCCAGTCGCTCGGCCAGTTCGCTCTTGCCCGAGCACGTCGGGCCCGCTATGCCGATCAGTGTGGGCTTGTCAGTCATCTCTCAGGTCCCCCTCGGCGGCTGCAATTATCGTCGCCATAGTTCTCTCGCCAGCCCGCGACCACGTGAACTGCCCGCTGCGGGCCAGGCCCAGGCGGACATAGTTGGCGGCCAGTTCGGCATCGCTGAGTATGTCCCACATCGCGGCGGCGATGGCCCCTTCGTCGGTCGGGTCGAACAGCCGGGCTGCCTGGCCGGCGACTTCCGGAAGCGACGAAACATCCGCGCACGCCACCGGCACGCCGCATCTCATCGCCTCCAGCACGGGCAGGCCGAACCCTTCATACAGCGACGGGAACACGAACAGGTCGGCTGCGCTGTAAAGGACCGGCAGGTCACCGTCCGTCACGAAACCAGTAAGCACAATATCCTCACTGCACCGCGCCGCTGCGGCGGCCTTATGCACCGCCGCTGCCCCCGACCAATCTCTACCGACCAGCATGAGCTTGTGGGAAATCGCGACCGATTGCTTGAGGCGGTCGAACGCGCGAATCAGGCGCACGTGATTCTTGCCGGGGTGCTCGATGCGAGCGGTGTACAGCACGTATGGGCCTTCTACGGCGAACTTGTCGGCCACATACTTGGCGGAGTGATCCCGCTCTCGCGGGTGAAACACGCGCGGGTCGGCAGCCAGCGGGATCACCGTTATCCGCTCGGGCGGCACATCGGCGAAGCGGACGATGTCCGCCTTGGAGCTCTCGGAAACCGTTATGACGTGCGTCAGTCGGCGGATCATCGCGGGCAGCACGCGGCGGACGTAGAACGTCCGCGCCCGATCGTACTTGCCGACCAGTTGGGCAGCGGCCATATCGTGCACCGTGCCGACCGTCGGGCATGGCGAGCGCATGGGCAGGCGACGGTTGCCCGCCGGCAGAAATAGCACGTCGTACCCGCGCCGACGTGCCAGGCCCGGTAGACACAATTGGTGCCACAGTATGTTCCCCACGGGCCCGCCGACGTGCGTACCGACACGCAGTGTCTTCATCCGCCTGGCTGCGTCACCGAACAGCGGCAACTCGTTGGCCAGGCCCATCAGTTCGCAATCGGCCAGATCGCCCGTAGCGTCCCATGCGGCCAGCAGGCTGATGAGATACCGCCCAATGCCGCTCCTCCCTCCATCGGCGCCGAATGTAGTTATGCCAATTCGCATGCCGCCTCCCGAGGCTTATCCACCGCGCACGCGCCGGTGAGGTGCTGCTCCAGACGGTCGAGGTAATCACAAAACGCGAACTGCTCCGTCGCCCGCTGCAGGCCCGCCTCGCCCATCCGCCGGGCGAGCTTCGCGTCGCTTAGCAGCCACCCCAGCGCACGCGCCATCGCCGCAGTGTCCTGCTCGGGCGCCAATAGGCCCGTCTCTCCGTGCGTCAGCCAGTCGCCGATGCCGCCCACGTCAAAGGCCACCACCGGCTTGGCTGCGCGCATGGCCTCCAGGCCGACCAGGCCGAACGGCTCGGGCCAGCGGCTCGGCACGGCCACCACAGCCGCTGCGGCGTAATAGGCGGGCAGATCCTCATGGGGCACCCAGCCGGCGAAGTTCACCCGCCCCGCCAGGCCGAGGTCCGCGCAGAGGTGGTCGAGCGACGCCCTGGCGTTGCCCGCGCCAATGATCGTCGCCTCCCACGGAACTCTCACGCGGGACAATGCGTCCAGCAGCAGGTCCACGCCCTTGCCGCGAATGAGCTGACCGACGTACAACACGTTAGGCTCGGCAGGCACAGCGGCGGGCCCGGCGCCGGCCATGCTGACCAGCGGCGGCAGAATGCGCACGTGATCGTCGGCAAAGCCATTCTCACGCAACTCGTCTCGCATGAATCGGCTGCCCACCAGCAGCAGGTCGACCGAACGATTCCGCTGCATCTCCGCCAGCGTCCCGCAGATGCTCTTGAAGCGGACACCCGCCCACGACTCGCGGTCTCGCTGGAGGAACGCCAGGTCCAGCCAGCATCGCCAGTCCGCCCGGTGGCGGCAGATTCGCCCGCTGAACGTGAAGTACTTGTGTCGCCGCGGACAGCACAGGTCATGATCGTGCACCATCCGCACCGTTCGCACGCCGGGCGGCAGCGGCGGCAAGGGCGATATCTTGTGGAGGTACACCACGTCCGGCTGGGCCTCGGCGACCACCTGCTCGAAGGCAACGGTTGACAAATCCCACGTCCGGTCGAAGTGTGCCTGGTAATCCGCCTGGCCGGTGGCCGGGATGAGAAACGCCAGCGAACACTCGTGCCCGCGGCCGCGCAGGCCGATGGCGGCATCGACGACGTTCTGCTCCACCCCGCCGAAGTATCCGCACTTGTCATTGACAAATAGCACTCGCATGGGTCACCTCCTCATACACCTCCATCAGCCGGTCGGTAATGCGCTGCCAGGAGTACTCCTCCCGAGCTTTGACCTGCCCGGCCAGGGCTATCTCGCGGGCGCGGGCTGGGCTTTTCAGCAAGGACCGCACCGCCGACACGCAACCAGTCACGTCGTCGCTCTCGAACAGCAAGCCGTCCTCGCCATTGACAACGAAGAACGGCACGCCGCCGACCCGGCTGGCCGCCACAGGCAGGCCCGCAGCCCACGCCTCCAGAATCACAATGCCAAACGGCTCGTGCGCCGACGGCAGCAGGAACACGTCGGCTGCGTGGTACGCGTCGGCCAACTCGCCGCTGTCGCAATCCAACTGACCCGTCAGACGCACGCGCTCGGCCAGGCCCAGCCGATCTATCTCCGCCGTTAGCTGGGCGTGGTAGGCTTGGTTTGTCGTCGCTCCCACCAGCACCAGGCAGGCGTCGGACCCGCCGGCGACCAACTCCCCCATCGCCCGCACGGCTAGTAGCTGATTCTTCTGCGGATCGATCCGCCCCACGCACAGTATGACCGCCGCGTCCGGTGAAATATCATGCACCGCACGGAAAGCCGCGCCGTCGCCGGTGGCGAATCGGTCTGCCTCCACGCCGTTAGGCAGGTACACCACGCGATGGCCCGGGAACTGCTGCTGCATCTTTTGATGCTCGCCTTTACCGACGCACAGTATCGCCGCGGCGTCTTGCAGCACTTTCCGCGAGCCGACCCACCAGCCGAGCACCTTGCCCCATTCCAGCGTGCCCTTGGTCGGCTCGGTCCACGTGGCGGCCTCGGCTGGGGGAACATCCAACGCCCCGCCGTGCAGCGATATCACGTAGGGCACGCCCAGCCGCCGGGCCGCCTGGCGGACGATGCCCCCCAGCCGCTTGCCCGTGTGCAGGTGCAGCACGTCGGCGTCGGGCCGATGCTTCAGCTCCCGGGCCAGCGAGAACGAGTAGAGGTTGCCTCCCTTGCGGTCCAGTTGCTTTCTCGCTTCGGCGGACAAGCCAAGGTACGGATAGAAGTAGTCGCTCCGCGTGACGTGCACACCGTCGATGGTCTCCCGATCGCAATCAGCCAGGGCGCGTGGGCACAGAATTTCCACGTGATGGCCCGCCGCCTGCAGGCACTTGGTCGTCGCCAGGATGGCCGTCTCCGTGCCTCCCCAGGCGCTCCGCACGAACCGCCGCGGTATTTGCACGATATTCATTCCCCCGCCTCCGCCGCTTCCTGTAGAAGCGCCTCCAGGTCGGCTGCGTATCGACTGAGCGTGAACTTATCCTCCACCAACTGCCGCGCTGTCGTGGCCAATTGCGCCGCCAGTTCGGGCTGGCCGATCAGCCGCACAATTTGCCCCGCCAGGCCCGTAACATCTTCCGGGTCGAATGTCAGAGCGTTCTCGCCATCCACGATGAACTCCGCATGTCCGCCCGTGGTAGTCGTGATTACCGGCGTGCCGGACGCCATTGCCTCCAGGTGCGTCAGGCCGAACGGCTCGGCCCAGATCGACGGGAACACGAAAATGTCGTGGCTGCGATACACCTCCGGCAAATCGCTATGTGGCAGCCGGCCAATGATGCGGATATCGCCATCCCCCGCGCCAATCAAGTGCTTGAGCCGATCGACGTACTCACTGGGCCCCGAGCCGACAATGGTCAGCCGCAGCCGGGGGGTGGCGTCGTCACGAGTGAGCCTGTTGACCGCCTCGATAAGCGTGTGGACGCCCTTGTACGGGTGCAACTGCCCGGCGTACAGCACGCGAGCGGGCTGGGCTATGCTGCCGGGGTCGGCCTTGGGCGGGAACTGCCGTATCGCAATGCCCTGATAGATCACGCGCGACGACTGGCAAGGCACGCCGCCGGCCAGCAGATTGTCCTTGAGCAACTGACTGATGCATGTCGACCGGTCCAGATGCACCCCCTTTAGCGTAATCTGCGGATACACCCATCGGTCGGCTACATAGCGCAGCATGCCCTTGGGCGTCAGGTGAAATCGTGCGGGCACGTAGCCGGCTATGTGTTCGTCGTTGAAAGCATAAACCACCGGCACACCCGACTGCTGAGCCGCTCGGGCGGCGCCCAGCGTGAGGCGGAGTTGGCTCCAAATGAATATCACGTCCGGCGATAGCCGCTGGAGGACGGTGCGTGTTATATCGTAATTTGCCCGGCTGGTAAGCACACGTCGGCAGCGCATGAGTGATGCATATCTATCGAACGGCTGATAGAGCTGCAGGTAGTGGAACACGCCCGACAGGCCGTCGCACTCCTGGCCCGGCAACATGCCATGCCTGCTGGTCAGCACCCGCACGTCGCAGCCGCGATAGGTCAACTCATCGCAGATCTGCCCGCAAAGAATTTCGTATCCGCCCAGCACGTGCGGTGGAAACAGGTTCGAGATTATGAGGACTTTCATGGCCATACGGTCAGGTCCCCCGGTAGTAGGGCCGCTCCACGTCGTTGAGAATGACTCCGGCTATTTCCGCGCCGCACCTGGTGAGCCTGTCGATCGCTCGGCGGATAGTGCGCACGTTGGCTGTGCGGTGTCGCACGACGAGCACGGCAGCGTCGCACTGCTGGGCGAGCAGTTCGGCATCGGCGCTGGCCAGCACAGCCGGCCCGTCGATCAGCACGACGCTGAAGTGGCTGGACACCTCCGCCAGCGCCTCCTGCATGCGGTTGGACGCCAGCAGGTCCGGCACGACCGCCTGCCTGATCTGTGGAATGCATGCCACGCCGGGCATGGTCGTGGGGTACTGAACATCGGCGACGCTCTCGGCGTTGAACGACAGGTAATCGCCCAGGCCCATCGTGGATTCGTCCGCATCGGGAATCAGCCTGCGGACCTGCTGCAGCTCATGGCCTGTGCGAATCTGCCCGTCCAACAGCAGCACGTGCTCGTCCTGCCGGCCCAGGCATTCAGCAAGGTGCGTGGCGACCAAGGAACGTCCCTCGGCGGGGGTGGCGCTGGCTATGAGTATTCGCGCGCCGGGGCCCGGCACCTTGTTCCGCAGGCGACGGGCGATGATCCTGAACAGCTCCCGGGCACCGTCGTCGGCGTCTGCCGCAATGGCCAATTCGGAGGCCGTCAGTCGGGGCACCTCGCCCAGGATTGGCAGGTCGAGCTTGAGGGCCGCCTCAGAGCTCGTGCGAATGCGCGAGTCCATAAGCTCCAGCCCCACAAGAACGATGAGCGACGTCATCGCGACCCCCACAGTCACCATCATGAATATCAGGCGACGATTGGACTTGGTCGGCAGCGCGGGCGCGATGGCGTCGGAGACTACGGTAAAGTCCACGCCGCGGGATTCATGCGCCATCCGCGCCGCGGCGAGCGATTCTTCCAGCATGCGGCGGTCGGCCTGTCTCACTTCCACATCCCGCGTGAGAATGATGAACTTTCGCTGCAAGGCCGGCAGAGCGTCCAGCCGAGCTTGCGCCTTGTCCCGAGCGCCCTGGAGATATTTCACCTTCTCACCGACGGCCACCTGCTCCAACTCCAACTCCAGCGCACGCAGCAACATTTCCTGCAGCAGTTTGCCCGCCGGGGGAGGAGCGCCATCCGCGGGCATGACGACCTCATCCAGCATGGATATCTCGGCCTTCCACTCCTCTATCTGCTCGGTGTCCACGGTGAGGGCTTGCTGTTCCTCGAAGGCAGCCTGTGCGCGGTCCACCTCCAGTTGCGTGGCTATCCCTTTCTCCAGCAAGCCGGCCGTGCGGTGATACTCGTCCTCCAGGCGAGCGAGCTTCACCATGGCCGCCCGATGGATCTTATCGTCGTGGATCGCGTCACGCAGGCGACGGAACCGTATGTTGATATCGCCCAGATCCTCCAATGTCGCCCGCTGGGCGGCCTCGGCCCGGGCACGCTCGGTCATGCCTTTGATGATCCTGTCGAAATTCGCCAACTGAAGCTCGATGCGACGCTCCTCGATCTGCGCCTGAACGTAGATGGCTTCGTTGGCTATCAGTTCTTCGAGGAACCACTGCGCCTCCTTATCGAGATCGACGACCTTATTCTCGTCGGTGAACTTAGCCAGAGCAGCGTCCACCTCGGCCAGCTCGCCCAAGACGACGGTCAGCCGATTCTCAAAGCCCTCAATTTGCGCCGCCCATGACGCACGGTATTGCATTCGCTGATTGTCCAGGAACACGTCTCGCACGGTGCGGGCCAGGTCCGCCGCGCCGTCCGGCGAATGCCACGAACAGCGGATGATCATCAGATTAGTGTGGTCCTGCACGTGGACGCTGCATGCGGCGCCGATCGCTTCCAAACTGGCCGGCAGGTGAAGAAGTTCCCGCACGCGCGCAAGGTTCGCGCGGAGCTTCACGAGGTGCATCTGCGTGATCAGGTTGTCCTGGCGCTCGCCCGGCTGGAGGTCCGTCTCCGACGGGACGTACAGCAGTACCGTCTCAGCGTTATAGACACGCTCGCCCATCAGCAGCCCCACCGACACCCCGGCGACCAGCGAAGCGACGATGCACAGGGCGAAGATTTTCCATCGACGCAGCAATCCCTTGCCGATGGCCGACATGTCGAATGGCAGCCCCTGGGAGTCTTCAGATTCTTGCTGCTGCTCGGTCATTGCCGCCTACCCCCCCAAGCCGATCGGACACACTCGCATCGACAGCCTGGCGCAAGAACTCCGCCAGCTTGTCCACGTACGCTTGGAAACAATAATTCTGCTCAACATCCTCCCTGGCTGATCTGACAAGTCGGCCTCGCAGCAGTTCGTCCGTTTCGAAACTCCGAAGCACGGCCGCCAGCGCCCCCGGGTCGCCCGCCTCGTAGGCCAGGGCATTTTCCTCGTGCTCGATCAATTCGCCGCTGCCGCCTGTCGTGGTGGATATCACCGCGCACCCGCAGGCCATGGCCTCCAAATGGCTCAGGCCAAACGGCTCGGCCCACTCGGACGAAAACACGAGCACGTGGTGGTTGTGGTAGATCGAGGCTATTTCTTCATGCGGATGGGGGCCCGCGAAATGCACGTAGTCGCCCATGCCGTCGGCCTCGACGATGTCCCGCAACTGCATCTCGTAGTGCGGCACGCCCGTCCCGATGATGTCCAGCGTGTAGGGCCCTCGTTCCTTCAACATCGCCATCGCCTGCAAGATCGTGTGCACGCCTTTGACCTCGCTGAGCTGGCCGACGTAGCAAACGCGCAGCGGCTCGCCGGGCTTGCGCGCCAGTGGACAAAATGGCAGCTCTTCCAGGTCGACGCCCTGGTGGATTACCTCGGCTTGCTGAATGGAGACGCCCTGACGCACCAAAGACCACTTCAACGATTCGCTGATGACTGTGATGGCGATCGGGTCCAGACAGCGGAACGTGCTCATGGGCCAAACTGCCCACTCCGCCAGGCGCCGGGCCTGCTGACGAATACCTCGCGGCGAGCGCGTCCGATGGAATTGCCGAGGGTGCTCGTCGTTGATCGTGTAGCACACGGGCAGGTGACGCTTTTGAGCGGCGAGGACGGGCCCCAGGCTCAGGCGGTTCATGCACCAGCAGAACACCACGTCAGGCCACCACTCCGACAGCGCCCGTAGCGTCCTTTTGTAGTTGATCTGCGCGACGTGGTTAAGTGTCTGGAGACGAAAATCGACGTACCCCACATTCTCGCCCGCGGCGGGGAACGGCGTGGTCAGCACCAACGACCGCGTAATGTAGTCGTGATCGTATACCTCGTCGGCAGCCTGCACGCTGGTCAGTACCTGCACCGCGTGCCCACGATCCCGCAAGGCATCGACGACCTGTCGACACAGAAGTTCGTACCCACCGTAAACGACGGGCGGATAGAGATTGCTCACAATAAGAATGTTCATGTCAGCGTCGCCTCCTCAGTCTGCTGGGCGGGCCCGGCTCGAAACCGGATCAGCTTGTCCGCCAGCAGGCGTTTCTCGGAATCTTCAACGAATAGCCACCAGAACACCGCCAGATAGGCCGCCGTGCCGGGCAGCACCTCCAGCGCGACCACGCCCAAACTAACCGGCGGCCAAAAGTGCGCCAACGTCGCCGTGATCGCCAGATGCACAGCCCCCGGCACAACCACAGCCGGCAGCACCCGCCGCACGTACGACCACGCCGCCACCTCGTGCAACCGACAGGCTAGCGGCACGATGACGAACACGTCCACGATCACCGTGGCGATCAGCGTGCCCATCGCCACCCCGACAATGCCCAGCCACCTCACCATCGCCACGCTCGCCGCGACGTTGATTGCCATGCTGACGACCGCCGCCGAGCCCGTCAGTTTGTGATGGCCCGTCATTGTCAGCACCGTCGAGGCCGTCATCTGCGGCACGGATAGCAGTATCGCCGTGATCAGAATTACCAGCACCGTCCCGGCCGGCGCGAACTCCGCCCCCACCCACAACACCACAGCCCGCTTGCCGAGCACGTAGACGCACACTGCGACAATCCCGGCCGGCACGAGCGCGAACCGTGTGCAGTTGACCAACACGAAGCGGATTTTCTCCGCCTCGCCTCGGCCCGACATCTGCGCGACCATAGGGGAAAGTACGCTGATGAATTGCTTGACCAACACGTGAGCGTACTCGGCCATCTTCAACGCTACCGCGTAAATCGCCACCGCCGACAGGGACAGGAATATCTTGATAACAATCGGGTCGGCCCGCAGCAGAATGAGCCCTGCCACATTGGCCAAACACGCGAACACGCTCAGCGAAGACAGCCTGCGGAACATGCTGCCGCTGATCAGCCTGACAGACACCCGCACCCCGCCGGTAAGCAGCACAAGGGCGATGTAGGCGACGTGCTCGACCAGCATCGCGCCAAGGTTCAGCCACGCCAGCGTCACTATCCCCATGCCCCGCGACAGGGCGAGCCAGGCGGCGACCCCGTACACTGCCGTCATGATGCACTGCACGGCGTTGATCAGGTAGACCTTCTGCCGGCCGAACAGAATGTGGCGGAACAAACTCAGCGGCAGGCCCAGCAGTACCGTCCTGATCGCGAGAATCCACAGCACCGCTATCGCCCTGCCCGCCCGGTCGGCCGGCACGGAAAACAGCCCGTTGAAATGCGGTGTGAGCACGCCAATGCCCGCCGCTGCTACGATCGCCAAACATACATACACCGCCGCCAGCGTGCTGACGATTGTATCGCGGCTTTGCACGTCGTCGCTGCCGTGGCACTGGGCGATGTACTTGACGGCCGCCGTACCGAACCCGAGATCCAGCAGCGAAAAGAAGCCCAGCACCGAAAACACCAACGCCCACAGCCCGAACTCCGCCATGCCGAGCTGACGGATCATCAGCGGCGTCAGCAGGAAGAACACGCAGACCGTGACGGCGAACCGCAGGTAGTTCGTCAGCGTGCCCAGCGCAATTTGTGCGGTGCGGGTTAGCATTGGCGTCTGGGCCTCCTTCGCTTTGCGGGTGTGGTCAGCTTGGATGGCCCGACCGTCGCCCCCTGGGCGATCGCCACTGTCGCGGCGGCGCATATCACATACAGGTACATCACCGGCGTTACGCGGAACGCCCACTCCAGCATGCCGCTGGCGTGCAGCGCCAGCGCCCCCGCCGCAAAGCCGAACAGCAGGCTGCCCTCCAGCGTTTTGCGTTTCCACGCGCCAGCCAGCCCCAGCCAGACAAACCGCGCCAGGATCAGCACGAACACGACCAGCCCCGGATAGCCCATCTCCGCGGCGATCAGTCTGTACAGGTGATGCACCACGCCGGCCTGCTCCTCATACTGCATCACGCGGAAATGCTCGCGGTAGCCCGCGTTCACTGTCAGCACGTGCGAGAAGTTATTGAGCCCCACGCCGAACGTCTTGTCGCCCGCCATTTTGTCAGCCGCCACGTTGAACTCCGCCCGCGCCTTCTCGCTGGACTCCGGCGCGGATGTGAACCGCCGGATGATCGTGTCCGACGCCATAACAACGCCCACCGCGAGGAGCCCCAAAACAATGACCGACGCCGCTTTCGTGCGGATGGATTTGGCGCGTCGGTTGGCGACCAGCAGCGCCACAACCACACACCCACCGGACAGCACCAGCCCCGCGCGCGACTGAGTGGCCAGCACGCTGAATACCATCCCCAACGTCGCCACGCCCATGAGGCACACCTGTCGCACCTTCAGCCGCTTGTCGCATAGCGCCCATATGAACACGACCGGGCATATCATGTTCAGAAACAGCGGCACGGTGTTTGAGTGGTCGAACGGGCCTGGCACGCGGTACAGGCCCATCATGTATTTCTGTTTGAGGACGAGGGCGAGCACGAACAGCCCGATCGCGACCAGGCCTCGTCGCAGCCAGATGAGGGACACGCCGGTTTTGAGGCAGTTCAGCACGCACCAGAACAGCAGATACGCCCGCATCATCTTCGCCAGCGTAAACGCAGCCAGCAGCCGTCGCGGAGCCCCCCACGTGGACACCAGCGCCAATACCAGGAACGCCGCCATCGGCCAGGCGTTGTATGGCAGCCAGGTGACCTTGCCCGCGTAGCGCAGCAACAGCACTGCCGTCAGGGCCAGTACCAGCAGGTCCGTCAGCGTCACCTCGAAGCCCCGGTCGGGCCCGCGGTAGTGCTCCAACGATACGAAGTTAATGCTCACCATGTCCCCCAGGGCCGTCGAAAACACCAGGGCTGCAAACAGCCAGCCTCGCATCTTCGCCGACTGAAGCGTCAGCCCGGCCATCAGCGGCACGCCGACTACCAACATCGCAAGAAAGACCAAATACTTCATCAGGCTGTCCTAATTGAACTTCTTCCATACGGCAAGGAACTCCCCCGCCCGCTGGCGCCAATGGCCCGACGACTTGCCCGTCAGCCCCAGCAGGTCGGGCAATTGACGGTACAGCCTCTCCCGCGGATACCGGACCGACAGTCGATGCAGGGCGAGATTGTGAGTGAAATTATGGCCCCACCGTAGCGGGTTATTTTGTGCTTTCTCCCGTCGGCCTGGCCAGGATGCATATCGCGCCAGCGACGGCCAATGCTTGCCCGCGCGATGACGCTCCACGTGAAGGAACACCTGCCCCCACCGCCGCGTGATCTCCCGCAATTCATCCCGCGCAATAGCGCCCGTCGGCACTTTGTCGGGCCAGAGCTTGAACGTCAGCGCCTGGTTGTAAAGCGCGTCCAGGTCCAACTGCGCCACAGCTGGCACGGCGTAGGCCAGCTCTCGCAGCGCCTCGCCGCGACGAACAAGGGACGAGTCATACCGCTGGTGGGCGATGGACACTGCGTCGCCCATGGCGAGAGCGGCTTTGTAGTAATTGCGGCGGATAAAGTCCTCGTCTGGCGGGGCCTGCTGGCCGTCCATGCAGATCATCGCCCACAGCAGGCCCGCCCCGCGATTGAGCAGCAGGTGGGTCGCTTCGATGGTGGGCAAGGCCTCGGCCAGGCGAGCCGGGGCGTACTTGCGGATGATATTCTCAGGCCCGACCAGCACGATGTGCCCGTTCAGCAGGTCCTGCCACATCAGCCGGTGCGGCCAATGTTGCACGTCTCGCAGGCGCAGAGGGCGGGAGAAGTCCACGTCGATACCCAACAACTCCTCGTACTTTTCGCCGACCTCCGCCAGCTCGCCGAGCAATCCGCGCCGCCGGCCTTGCACTATAATCGTCAGGTCCAGATCGTTGTAAGGTCGCTCGCCATGCGGACCGGCCACCACGCCGCCTTCACCCCGCCCGTACCCGCCGCCCAGCACAAGAGCTATCAGGCGAGACCCGAGCAGGTCGCGCACATCGCCAGCCAGATCGCACAGGGCCGCCCCCAGCTTGTCGTTGAACTCGGGAGAACCGTGTTGGGCATAAACATGTGTCATTTGCCGGCCTCCCGCAAGCCATCGCGAAGCCCCGCAAGCCGCCCCGCGCTCTGCACCACCCGCACCACCGGGGAGTTCATCGCCTCGCGAAAAGCCCCGCGCCTCAGGCAGTAACGAATGTCGCCCAGCACCTGTCTGGTGCAGGGCATCACGGAATACCTAAGAACACTCCGCCGCCATCGCGACCACGGAAAGATCGTCGCCTCGGCCTTGCCCTCGCCGTATTGCCTGCGGTAGAGCTTGGCCAGTGAATAGTTCTCCGAATGCACAGCCAGGGCCTGGGGTACGTAACGCACCCGGTACCCCGCCTTCGTCACCCGCCAAGTCCATTCGATATCCTCGCTGTACTGGAGGGCCTCGTTGAACCGCATGTCCCGCCAGGCACTGCGGCGGATGCCCGCAGCCGCCATCGAGAAGCAATGCCGCCACGCCGCCTGCCGCCGGCCATCACCGAAGGTGCTCTCCGTATCGCGTGCGAACAGAGGCTTGCAGTCTTCGCGCGGCACCTGTCGGCCGAACACGGCTGCGACGTCCGGGCCTGTGAACCCCGCCAATAGCTTGGCCAGCCAATGCTTATTGCACGGCGTGCAGTCGGAATTAACGAACACCACCAGCTCGCCATCGCTGATGTCCATGGCGCAGTTCAGCACGTGCCCGGGCACATATTCCCCGGCCGGCACGTTGACAACAGTGTCGGCGACGCGCTGGACGGCCTCAGTCGTACCGTCTGTGGACGCGTTATCAAAGACGATCAGCCGGCACGGGACGCACTGGCGACGGATCATCGCCAGCGTCTCGGCCACGATCGGCATGTCGTTGTGCGACCGCATTATCACGCACTGTTCCACAGCTATCCTCCATCATGTTCTCGTCAGCAGCTCGGCGCATCAGGCCGTACAGGTCGTCAAGTCGGCGGGGCGCATCAGTTGAAGTGACGTTGCTCGCATAACCGGCCACCGAGTCCACGTCGTCAGGCGCGTACCCGTGCATGCCGGCCAGCGGCCTGGCCCCCATGAAGCTTGGACACAACAGCACGCCGGGCTTCAGCAGGAAAAACAGCTCGCCATAGAGGTGGTCCGCAAAGTCGCACCCCCACTCGGCGAGTGTCTTCTTAGAGAGAATCTCACCGTCCCGCTGCCGCGTCAGCACGCCGACAATCTGCTGCCGCGCGCTGTCGGTGAGGAACCAGAACCGCGCCATCGTCGAGTCGTACATCGCCGCGTAATCGCGCCCGAACTTCAAACCCAGCGCATCGATGTCCGCCATCAAGTCGCTGCAGCTCTGCACGTCGGTCATGCCGTGGTCGGAGAACACGTGAATGTTTACACGCCCGTAGTGCCGCCTGGCCACAGTAAGCACGGATTGCAACTGCCGCTCATACCAACCGATTTTCTCGGTAACCGACACGCCCGCCGTGCCATACTGATGAAGCACTGCGTCCATACTGGCCAAGTATAGATAGGCAAACCTGATGTCCCCCTGGCGAAGAACAGCCTGCAACGCCGCCAGATTGTCCCCCTCGCTGCACCGCCAGTCCGACAAATAGTACGGCATGCCGATTTCTCGCAAGTGATCGAAGATGACAGGCTGCCCCCCGTTGATGCCGTCCGGCAAGTACAGATCGCACTTCTCGCTGTAGTCGAACAAGTGCAGGTACTTGAAGGGCACGTTGTACAACTGGAAGTACCCGGTATAGCCCAGGCGCTTCTGCACGATCCTGCTAATGCGGTGTCGCACCCGCCCCCTGCTGGTCACCGACTTTGGCAGCAAACCCAGCATACGATAGCCCAGCCCCGTAAACGGCGAGGCCGACGGATCGTACCTGAAGAACGAAAAATGCTCGTGCTCGCGCGGCATGGCGCCGGTGAGGATCGTCGGGTCGCACGTCGAGCTGTAGCCGAAGATCGTATTCAGCGGCGACTTGACGGTGAGCACGTCGTCCAGGAACTCATGGCGATTCATTAGTTCCCACCCGAAGGCGTCGATGAACACGAACATATCCACACGCCGAGTGTTGGCGCTATCCATGATGCTGCCCCCCGATCGGCTTTCTAGTGAGACTGACCCGCAGACACGCCCAAACTGAACGCCCGCAGCGCCTCGTCGCGATCGTTGAATATCTCGATAATCTTATGCATGCGCACCAGCTCGAAGAACAGCCGCACCGACTGCGACATGCCGCATATCTTCAGATCCCCGCCCTCGTGAGTCGTCAGCCGCAAGCACGACAAAATCGCGCCAAGCCCCGAACTGTCGATGAACCTCAACGGGGTGATATCGAGCACAACCTTGTTGGAGTTGACGATCAGTTCCTTGATGGCGATCTTGAACTCCCCGGCATTGGATGCATCCAATTTTGCCACGTGCAGTGACACCACCATCACCTCGTCTAACATTTCGCTGGTAAGGTCCATGGCCTTAGTTCCCCCATGTTTCTTCAAATCGCCTGGTCATGCTGATCCAGGACGTACCATTATCGCTCCGCCCGTAGTGGACGTTGTCCATGACTTCGTCAATGACGAACAGCCCGAACCCGCCTTCCTGCGGAATGTCCATCACCGGAACCGGAATCGTGCTGGGCTCGAAAAATTCGCCTGTGTGCGAAAGGATCACTCTGAGCTTATCGCGATACACTTCCACCAGCACACCCAGGGCGTTGGTCGCCAACTCGCCAAAAGCGTGCTTCATGATGTTGCTGGCCGCCTCGTTGACGCCGATCTCCATCAGCGAGATGAAGTTCGCATTGGTCTCGCCCGCACCGGCTGCGCTCCAGGATTCGCGCAGAAACTCGCGGATTTCAGCCAGGCTGTCCAGCGACGTGCTGAACGTGCGCTGCTGGGTCCACATCGCAGCCGCCTCGTCGACGCGCACAGCCACGCACGTAAGGTCGTCGCTTTGGGACACCTTGCCGGAAAACGCCGTAACCCCCCGGCGAATGTCGGCTATCAACCTGTTGACCCCATGGCCTCGACCATTGGCTACTATCTGCAGCAGGCGATCCTGGCCGAACAGTTCTTCATTTGCGTTCATCGCTTCGGTCACGCCATCGGAATAGAACAGCACCACGTCCCCCTGCCCGACGGGGATGGTGAGCTGCGTATACTTCTGGCGGACATCCACGCCGAGCGGCAGTTGGTCGCTCTTGAGCAGACTGCTGGCCCCCGAGTTTCGGTGATAGTGAATCGTCGCCGTATGTCCGCAGTCCACCAGGTACAGCTCGTGGGTCTCAAAATCGAATCGGGCGTAGACGAGCGTGATGAAGCTGTCCAGGTCGATGAGTTCCCGGCATATTTCTTCGTGCAGGGCATTGACGATCGTGTCGGGCCTGGCGACGCGGTATCGGTCGTCGGAATATTTCTGCAGCACCTGCATGAGCTTGGCTTTGGTGGCTGCGGCCATCAGCGCAGCCGGCACGCCCTTGCCCATCACGTCGCCCACGACAATGTCCAGGTACTTCTGATGCTGGAGGAAGTCGTAGAAATCTCCGTCGATCTGCTCGGAGGGCACGCTGATGGCTGATATCTCCAGGCCCGGCGCTTCTTGCGGGGGGCGGCCCAGCAACAGCGTTTTCTGTATCCGCGAGCCGATCTGGGCCTCTCGCAGGCGGGCCTCGGCCAATTGTTCCTGGACGGCCTGACGCTGGTTGATTTCCGTACCAAGCCTCAGCGCAGCTTCACGCTCGTATCGATAGGTCCGCATGTAGTCCAACGCCAATCCGCCGAACGGAATGCAGTAGGCCATGATCTTCAGGGAGTGCGCCACGTTGAAATCGCTGTCGAACAGGGCCTTCGAGCCGAACGCCATGTGAAGCTGGGTGGCGATGTTAGGCAGAACGCTCAGCCATATCGCAAAGGCAAATGCGCCGCGATACTGACGGTAGAACAGCGGGTACACGATGACAGCCGACACCACGTAAAGCCCCAGCGGGACAACGTCCCACGGGCGAGTTATGAGCGAGTCGGGAAATATCGTCCGTGGCAGACGGGCCGTGGTGGCGCATAAGTGGATGATGCCATACGCCAACACGCCGAAAAGCGTACTGACAGCAGAAACGAACCACACCTGCCCTCTCCCCCCCGCCTTTGACCCACCACGCCACAACAGCAAGCCCATTGCGAACATGGGAATCAGCGCGTTGAAGGTCCGGCAGATTGCCCAGGTGAAGGGTATCAGATCCTCACTGGACGCCGAGGGGTCCAGCAAATGGTCCGCGGCGAGAGTGTGGAATGCGTCCATGCACCCCGCCCAGAACAATGACACGGCTATGATGGGTGTGACAACGTCCCACCGGACGGCGAAATGCACAAAGGCCAGGATAACCGTGAATATGGCTGTGCAGAATGCGCTCCACTCCAGCAGCGTGTGAACGAAGCTGCCGCCAAGAGCATGGTACATGGCGTTCTTGAGCTGGCTGGCCGACATCACAGCCGCCTCGGCGGGGGTGAGCATGTCGCGGGCCGTCGAGAAGCTCACGCCGAGAAAGTGCAGTATCGTCGGCACGGAGCACAGCGTGATGACGAGGCCTATCCACAGCCAGGGCCTTCGGCTGACGGGTCTACGTTCGCCGCTGTCCGCGACGGCGGAATAAATTGCAGGTGCACCTTCCATTATCACCCCGTTACCCCTGCCCGCGCGCCTGGCGGACAGCTCGGCGGCACATCTTCGCTATCCCGACGGACGGTGGAACGTGTTGGCTGTCGGCCCGTCCGTCCCCCCGTCACGCAATGCATCCAGTAGCGCCCCCAGCGGCACGGTGGCTATGCTGGATGCTCTATCCGCCATCGCGTAGGGAATAATCAACTCGCCGTTGTGCACTACCGACCCGCATGTGTAAACGACGTTGGGCACGTAGCCCTCTCGCTCGGCCTCCTCCGGCGCTAGCAAGGGCTTGTGCAACTTGCCGATGACCCTGAGCGGATCGTCAAGGTCCAACAGCATTGCCCCCAGGCAGTACCGCCGCATGGCGCCCACGCCGTGGGTCACCACCAGCCAGCCCTCGTCGGTTTCAATAGGCGACCCGCAGTTGCCTATCTGCAGGAACTCCCAAGGGTCCAACTCATAGGGCATCACGTGGGCTTCGTGCCAAAATCGCACGTTGTCGGAGTACATGACCGCAAACTCCCGGCCGGCCAGCCTGGACAGCATCGCGTACTTGCCGCCAACTTTGCGCGGAAACAGCGCCAAGCCCTTGGCATCAGCGTAGGCCCCGTTGAGCGTGCTGATGCGAAAGCTCACGAAGTCCGTGGTCTCCAGCAATTGCGTTCGGCTGCGCTCGCCATCGAAGGCGGTGTAAGTGGCGAAGTAGGCCACCTCGTCCTGATCGATAAAACGCAGGAATCGGGCGTCCTCGATGCCCCGCCGCTCGTTGGCCGAAACGGGAAACAGTATCCGCTCGGACAAGTCGGACTCCGGGCTGAACCGCACTTCGTAATTCGATGCGGCGAACCATGACACACGGTCGAGCACAGCGTCGATATCGGCTGACGTGTGCCCAGCGCTGTTGCGGACGGTCAGCATGGCCTTCTGCAACTCCTCCAGCGTGAACGTCTCATTCACCTCATCCAGCAGGTCCGAGATAATGTCGTTCCTGGCCAGGAAAGGCGGCAGGTCCGGTGCGTGGGCCTCTTGCGGCATGTGCATCTCGATTAGTTGCATGCCGAACAGCTCCCGCTGGTAGAACATGTTCCTGGCCAGCTTCGGCGTCTCCAGGTGCGGACAGGCGGCGTCGACGATGAGGTCGTTCTGCTCGGTGAGCACGCCGCTACGGAACTGCAGGCTGGAAACATGCCCCTCGCCTGTCGCGCGAAAGCTGAGTATCACCCGACTATGGCCCGCCGGCAGATCGGTCTGGTCGGCGGCGAACACCACCGACGGGTTGAACAGGGCAGCGGACTCTATCGAGTACTCCATCGTAAAAAAGCTGCCTATCAACAGCTTCTTCGCCCACGATGTCTCGCCAACGTCGCTAACAAAGTCGGCTGCATCGTTGTAATGGTCCAACAGTATGGCCCGTATGTCGCGGTGACGCTCGCCGAAGTCCGACAACGTCTCCCGCAACATCAGAGCAGCTTCTTCCTCAGGCAGGCCGATGACATGATGGAATATCATCTGTATCTGTGCGCGGTCTCCCGGGCGGAACAACCTGGTGATTACCCGCGTGTGGTCGGAAAGAAACCGCAGTTGCTTGCGGTTGACGGCCAACTTCGGCCCCGGCGTCCGTTGCTTCGGCGTGTCCATGCTGCCCCCCCCCCGAGCGGTCAAATGGCTTGTCCGCCCCGGCCGCTGTTACGGTACCCCAACGCAGCTGACCGGACCAACAAGGCCGGCAGCTGAGCTGTTAAGTATCTACCCCACAAGCCGGCACGCACCCCCGACCTCTGTCACCGAAGGACGGCAACAGGCTCCATCAACTCAAGTCGGCCAAATACCGGGCCTTGTCAAGCAACCTGTAGAATTATTGGCATAAGAGGGGAGAATGGACCGGAAATGGGGTCGATGTCCCAAGGCTGCCACCCAAACCGCAAGAGCAGAAGGGCCGAAAAGATAACCCTCCAGCCCTTCGTACGTTCTGCACGAGGCCGACGGGATTCGCTGCGCGGCGCCTGCGGCGTCGAGGGTGAGGTTAGGGCCACACATGCCGCCCTGCCTGCTGGTCTGCAAGAGAAAACCCAGCAGGCAGCGGCATCAGGCCGGAAACCGAATTGAAATGCCGTCCCCGTCGCGGTACCTTGCTCTCAACGAAAGGT
>SDBV01000203.1_pt1 | contig 79115 bp, 59 predicted proteins | sample 2277081 | NCBI WGS metagenome assembly SDBV01 (sample SAMN10402039, study PRJNA504765) | marine sediment metagenome | isolation source: marine sediment core GS10_PC15, 223 cmbsf | place: Arctic Ocean: Southern Knipovich Ridge | collected 2010
CTGATTTCAAAGGATTTACCAAGATTGCCGCTCAAATGAGTCCGGGAGAGATCGTGAAAGAATTGGATGCATGCTTTATCGCCTTTGACCAAATCATAGAAAGATATGAACAGTCCGTTGGGAGAAAATGTATAGAAAAAATAAAAACAATTGGAGATGGATACATGTGCGCCGGAGGGATTCCAATCGAAAATGAATCAAATCCATTGGATATGGTACGAGTTGCCCTGGCGATTAATGAATACATGGAAAAAAGAAAAATCGAAAAGAAAGCCAGGAATGAGCCGTGTTTTGAAATTCGAATTGGAATAAATACCGGCCCTGTTGTGGCAGGAGTAGTGGGTAAAAAGAAGTTTGCCTATGATATTTGGGGAGATGCTGTCAACTTAGCAAGCAGATTGGAAACGAGTGGCGAAGTTGGCCGTGTGAACATTTCAGACAATACCTATCATTACGTTAAGGAAAATTTCTTTTTTACGCACAGGGGAAAAATTAATGCAAAAAACAAAGGCGAAGTAGATATGTACTTTGTGGATGGCAGGGTTAAATATACAGCACAAAAATCGAACTGATTTGGCAGGATTTAAATCCTGATTTTAGTACTTCGGGATTGAAGGGTCAATTTTGTCTGCCCATTCTAATATACCCCCTTTAAGATTGAATAGATTTTTAAATCCTAGTTTTTGCAATTTTTGAATGGCCTTCTTGCTTCTTATTCCACTGCGGCAAAGAATTACTTTTTTTCGGGAAGAAGGTATTTTATCCAGATGATTTTCAATCTCTCCCAATGGGATTAATAATCCACCCAAATTTCCAATTTCATATTCATAGGGTTCACGTACATCGATGATGTGAAAATCACTTTCTCCGCGATCGATCATCTCCTTCAATTCTTTCACTGCTATCTCTGCGACTCCCTCATCATTTTGTGTGGCTGACAATCCACAAAAATCAGCATAGTCAATCAATTCTGTAACTGGTGATAAATTTGGGTTTTTCTTTATTTTTAAGGTGCGTGTTTCGAAGCTCAGTGCATCCATTATAAAAAGTCTTCCCGCTAATGGATCTCCAATGCCTGCCAATATTTTTATGATTTCGCTCGCCTGAAAACTACCTATGATGCCAGGAAGCACACCCAGCACTCCTCCTTCCGCGCAGCTTGGCACTAAGCCTGGAGGTGGGGGAGTAGGGAAAATATCACGGTATTGTGGTCCCGTGGAGCCATCTTCATATTGATAGTTAAAGACCGATACCTGTCCTTCAAACCTGTAAATAGATCCGTGAACATTTGGCTTATTCAGAAGCACACAAGCATCATTTACCAAATAACGGGTCGGGAAATTATCTGTTCCATCCGCGACAAGATCATATTCCTTAATGATTTCAAGTGCATTCTCAGAAGTCAACTTTATGTTGTAGGGCTCAATAATAATTTCAGGATTAAGTTTTGTAAGCCTGTTTGCTGCAGTTATTGCCTTTGGTTTACCTACATCATCAACCGTAAAGAGTACCTGCCTTTGAAGATTTGATTTATCAACCACATCAAAATCTACGATTCCAATCGTTCCAACTCCGGCTGCCGCCAGGTACATGAGTATTGGGCAACCCAATCCGCCGGCGCCAACAATCAGGACTTTCGAATTCTTGAGTTTGCGTTGGCCTGCAATATTGAACTCAGGGAGAATAAGGTGTCTGCTGTATCGCTCAAGCTCTTCATTGGAAAAGGATGTATTGGCTTTCATTTTGCTATTTGACTTTTTTTATAATAAACAAAAAAGATTGAAAAAAGATTGAATAAGATTGAAAAAAGATTGAATAAGATTGAAAAAAGATTGAATAAGATTGAAAAAAGATTGAATAGAGATTGAATAGAGATTGAATAGAGATTGAATAGAGATTGAATAGAGATTGAATAGAGATTGAATAGAGATTGAATAGAGATTGAATAGAGATTGAATAGAGATTGAATAAGATTGAATAGAGATTGAATAAGATTGAAAAAAGATTGAAAAAAGATTGAATAGAGATTGAATAGAGATTGAATAAGATTGAATAAGATTGAATAAGATTGAATAGAGATTGAATAAGATTGAATAGAGATTGAATAAGATTGAATAAGATTGAATAGAGATTGATAAAAGATTGATTTATGGCTGCGCTATTTTCTTTCTTTTTTTTTATTCCCTTTCTTCCTTCTACCACTACCTCCTACCTTCTGCCAACTGCCACTGCCACTGCAACTTGATCCTGCCACTACCTCCTCCCTTCTGCCACTGCCACTGCTACATGATCCTGCCACTGAGTTTTCTTAAAATCTTTTCAATATCAAATCAGATACGTTATCTCCGATAGCAAGCGAAGAGGTCGCTGCGGGGGATGGGGCGTTGCATACATTTACGGCATGTTTATTTTCATAGATCAGGAAATCATCAATTAAGCCACCGTTACGATCACAGGCCTGAGCCCTTATCCCGGCGCCTCCTGAAACCAGATCACTTTTCTGAACTTCAGGGATTAATTTTTGCAATGCTTTGGTAAACGCACTTTTAGAAAAAGATCGATACATTTCTCCAAATCCTGTTGCCCAATATTTCGAAGCTACTTTCTGGAAACCAGGCCACATGAGGGTTTCCGTAAGTTCGCCAATATTAATATGCAACTTTTTATATCCTTCCCTCGCAAAAGCCAGAACAGCATTTGGCCCGGCTTCAATGCCACCATCAATCATTCTTGTGAAGTGAACGCCCAGAAACGGGAAAGATGGATCAGGGACCGGGTATATGAGGTGCTTCACCAAATAATTTCTTTCTTTTTTGATTTTGAAATATTCACCCCTGAAAGGAATTATTTTTACATCAATTTCCTGGCCGGTCATTTTTGCAACCTTGTCAGAGTATAACCCGGCACAATTTACGATTAGTTTGGTTTCATAGGCGCCCTTGTTAGTTTCGACAATTACCGATTCCTTTTGAGGTTTTATATTAATAACCTTTTCGCCGATTTGGATGACCCCTCCTGATTTCCGAATATTTTCAGCATATTTCAGCGATACTTCTGTATAGTCAATAATGCCTGTTTCCGGAACGCGGATTCCTTTAAGGCCATTGACATGTGGTTCTATTTCTTTGAGCTCAGCTTTGGAAATCTTTTTAATTCCCTTCAAGCCGTTCAGGTTGCCGCGTTCATAAAGTGTTTCCAGGGCGTCAAACTGATTTTCTTCAGTAGCAACAATCACCTTCCCACAAAGTTCGTATTTTATATTTTCCCGATCACAAAAATCAATTAACTGCCGGTATCCATTTCTGCAATTTAGCGCCTTCAGACTTCCCGGTTTATAATAAATTCCTGAATGAATTACTCCGCTATTATTCCCTGTCTGATGGGCGCTTAATTCATTTTCTTTTTCCAATAATAGCAGTTTTATGTCTGGTTTCTTCTTTATGATTTTTAAAGCCGTAGCCAGCCCAACAATTCCACCCCCAATTACTATGACATCTTGCATTGTAGCGTTTTATTTAAGTTTTCAAAAAGTTGTGCAAATTTATTGGTTTTATTTAAAGGGATTTGAATTCAAGTGATGAAAGTTGTGCAATACAGCAATAATTTTTAAAACATGACAATTCTCATTTTATAACCATGACAATTCTCATTTTATAAATATATGCGGTAAACTAATTTTGCAGCCTGATAATTTGAGTCACATCAACAATTAATAGCTAGTGCTAACATGATAAAATTCACAAGTGCTGAAGAAGCCGTAAAAGTCATCAAATCAAACGATAGAGTTCATTTAAGTAGCGTTGCCGTCACTCCTCAAAAGTTGATCAAGGCAATGGTGGAACGAGGAAAAAATAAGGAATTTAAGAATGTAAGAATTCAACATATTCATACCGAAGGTCCCGCTCCTTATGCAGATAAGGAATTTGAGGGAACATTCCAGCTTGATTCATTTTTCGTAGGAGCAAATGTGCGAAAGCAAACTCAAGCAGGTTTTGCCGATTATATTCCTGTATTTCTTAGTGAAACACAAAAACTTATTCGTCAAGGGTACCTGAAAGTAAATGTAGCCTTGGTGATGGTTTCTCCTCCTGATAAGCATGGTTTCGTATCGCTCGGCACCTCAGTAGATGCAACACTGGCTGCGGTGGAAAATGCAGATGTAGTGATTGCTCAAGTCAACAAATATGTGCCACGAGCATGGGGTGACGCCATGATCAACGTAAAAGATATTAATTATTTTGTTCAGCATGATGAACCATTGTTTGCTCATGATAATGCGCCATTATCTGATGTGGAAGTGGCTATTGGTAAAAATGTGGCTAGTCTGGTTGAAGACGGGGCTTGTTTGCAGATGGGGATCGGTGGGATTCCGAATGCGGTGTTGGCAGAATTGGGTAATCACAAAAATCTTGGCGTTCATTCAGAAATGTTTTCAGATGGACTGTTGCCCCTGGTAGAAAGCGGCGTAGTCAATGGCAAAGAGAAGCAAATCGACAAAGGTAAAATTGTTACTTCATTTTTAATGGGTTCTCAAAAATTGTATGATTTTGTTGATGACAATCCGATGGTGGCCATGATGGACGTAGCACACACCAATGGGATTCATGTGATCAGAAAAAATAAAAAGGTGACAGCGATTAATTCAGCCTTGTCGGTTGATCTGACAGGTCAGGTGTGTGCTGATTCTATTGGAACAACTTTTTATTCGGGAGTTGGCGGGCAGATTGATTTTATCCGTGGAGCCGGCCATTCAGAAGGAGGAAAGCCAATAATTGCGATGCCATCTGTAACCGGAAAAGGATTATCAAAAATTTCACCAACACTGATGGAAGGAGCCGGCGTAGTAACTACCAGGGCGAATATGCATTGGCTGGTCACAGAGCAGGGCAAGGTGAATTTGTATGGTAAAACCTTACAGGAAAGAGCTCGAAGTATTATTTCTGTTGCTCATCCAAATCATCGGGAGGCATTGGAAAAGGCAGCCTTTGAGCGATTTGGAAGTCATTTTCATTTTGTAGGGTAAGATAATTTTTTTACAAAAAGCCATAAGGCTGTCGGGGTTTTCCTGGCAGCCCTTTTTTTATGCTTTTATACCCTGGGTAAATCTAATAAGTACATTTTGTAAAAAGTATAAATTTATAAATACTTTCACCAAAATAGTTATAATGTTGTGCAAACGAAAGTAAACCTTATGGTCATTGCCTAATGTTATTTTCTGAATTCCATGACGTTTTACCATTATTTCATCAATAGTATAAAAATTCATCAGGGTTTTAATTTTTTTTGACCAATCGGTTTTTCTATCGTATCATGACAAACGAATAATCTGGCAGATGTCACTAAAAGTACCATCGGATCTTATAAAATCAGTAAAAAAAGGAGAGAGGCAAGCATTTGGGAAACTGATTGATCTTTGCAATCAATATGTTTTTGCCGTTTCCTTAAAGATGACCGGAGACATTGATGATGCACGCGATGCGGCTCAGGAAAGCTTTATCAAGGTTTGGGATAAAATTGATACGTATAATTTCAGTTTCAAATTCCCTACCTGGTTATACAAAATTGTAGTAAATACCTGTTTGGATAAATTGAGAAAGCGGTCAAAGTATCAGGCCATATTCAAGCAACTCGATCTTAAAGATCATCAATATTCCGGCTATTCAAGCAGTCCAGTGACAGAATTTGAAGAAAAACAAATGATTGATTTCATCAGGATTGTTTCTGGCAATCTTTCAGCAAAGCAACATTCTGTATTTGTGTTGCACGACCTGGAGGAATGCTCTCAGGATGAGATTTCATCGATCCTGGGAATGTCGAAGGGAAGAGTAAAAAGTAACCTGCACCTTGCAAGAAAGGCCGTAAGACAATCATTGAAGTTATTTGACGAGAAAAAAATATCTACGAATTATGAAGTGTAACTATCGTAAAAAAATCGAAAAATATCACGATGGGAGCTTAGGTGAAAAAGACTTTGCCATCATAAGCAAGCATCTCGACACATGTACTGGCTGCCGGCAATACCTGAGCGAACTGGAATATTTTGATCGCAGAATAGCGCAATTAAAATCATTTAAACCTGAACTGGTAAATCCTGATGGTTTTAGAAATGAGGTATTGAACAAAATAAAACCAAAGCAACAAAACGTGTTTAGAAATGAGATCATGCGTGTGATTGATGCTGTCATCATAGTGCTGGTACAACCTGCGACCAGGTACACGTTTATCACGGCGGCGATTGTATTCTTCGGACTATTTATTTATCAACAATCCAGCATTGTTCAAAAGATTGACTCCCTGGAAAAACGACTTGAATCTAATATTCAACATAAAGATTCGCAGGTTTCGAACCGCAAGAATATTGAGGATTTTCTTAAAAGAGAGGTAGTAGAAAAGCAGCAGAACAAGGATTTTGATGAACTGCTTCAGGACTATAGTCAACTGCAAATTAAATATAAGGTGCTGATAAAGGTGCTGCAGGAAAAATATCCTGAGACATACGAGGATTTGGCAAAGGAAATGGATGAGGAGTTGATTCTATTTCCAAATATTAACATTTAATAAAATCGTCATGAAACCAATAAGATTAATGCTGTTTATAGTAAGTATTGCAGGTTTAACGCTCCTTTTCGCTTGTCCTGAAAGAAACACTGTGACAACAGAAATTAACAGGGATGGCAGTTGTACAAGATCAATTGGATCGTTTGATCCTCGAGACTTTAAAGGAGTTGATAGTGTGCTCCATAATTTACCAATACCTGTGGATCAATCATGGAACCTCGAATCTATAAACGACTCCACAGCTGTGCTTTCCAAAGAATTCAAAACGGTAAATGAATTGAATGCATTGTATTCATTTGATGATAGTGAATTAAAAATGTACCGAAGGAAGGTGGAATTGATCAAAAAATTCAGATGGTTTCATACTGTTTTTCAATACAGGGAGACCTATGAAGGATTACTTACTGAGATTCCGTTAATTAATTATATGAGTGAGGCAGAAGCAGAAATCTTTAAAATGGAAATAGAAAATTCTGAAGATCATCCCCTCCTTGCCAATCTCGAACCAAAATCAAAAGAATCTTTGATCGACAACATTGAAGAGCGATTTGGATTCTGGTTGCACGATAATATTTATTCGATGGCATTTGATGATATCATAAAAATTGCCGATTCATTAAAATTGATAGAAAAACAAATGATTAACCTGGCATATGTAAAAGATACGGTAAAGCATTGGATTGATAAAGAAGGCATGCAAATGATAACTTTTGATACGGAAGATGATTTGGGTATGTCGGAGTTGGCTGAAATAATAGGTCTGGAAATCGGGTTTGATTCCATTACATTGCTTGAATTGAGGGAGGTAGTTGATGGGATCAAGCTGGAAGAAAAGTATGAAAATGAGATTTTTGCGGGTCTTACAGACGATTATGATAATGAATTATTAATGCCCGGAATTTTAACAGCTACGAATGCTGAATTATTAAAAGGGGATACCTTGAGTTGGGATGTGGATATGATAAAGTTTATTGATAGTGATTACGTCATGTTTGCAGAATCTAAAGTCACCAATCGCTGGGCCTATGTGCTTTCGGGATTTATTATCTTGATGGCAGTAATTATACCCTTCCTTGGGAAAAGGAGAAGGCAGGCAGGTTGAAATTTTACCGTGTTGCTGCTTTGGAGAAGCTGTGAAAAGGGGACAAATAAACGCCAATGAAGCAACGCGAAACAGTAAAGTTCTATTTCCTATAAATTCATCATTATGTAAAATTGTTGGGTTATTGAAGGCTGATTTTTGTCATTTAACTGTTTTCATAATATTTAATTTAGACTAAAAAAAACCACCAATAAATTTCATTGGTGGTTTTATAAATCCGTGTTGAGACAAATTCATTAATACGAATCCAGCTCTTTAGTTACTGAAATGGCTGCAATCGTTCCATCTGCTACGGCAGTGGTGATTTGGCGATATTTTTTGCTCCTGATGTCGCCAACTGCATATACGCCATCAATGTTTGTAAGCATATCTTCATTGGTTTTTATATAACCCCAATCATCTGTGTCCAATCCTTTAATAAACAATTCCGTGTTTGGTTTCATACCTACAAAAATAAATACACCGTCGGCTTCCAGAATATCCGTTTCTTTAGTTTTTAAATTCTCGGTTTTGACCTCGATTCTGTTGCCATTTTTCTCAAATCCCCTGGGTTCAGTTTCCAGCACGAAATTAATTTTCGGATTTGCATGGGCCTTTTCCTGGGCTTCCTTGTTCGCTTGCAATTTATCGAACTGATGAACAATGGTTATTTTTCTGGCGAACTTGGCAATAAAATCCGCCTCTTCTATAGCGGTGTTTCCTCCGCCAATAATAATTACCTCTTTGTCATGAAAATACTTGGCGTCGCAAGTGGCACAATAAGAAATACCATTCCCTTTCAATTCTTTTTCACCAGAGACGCCCAGATACCTTGGTGACGCGCCGGTAGCTAACAATATCTTTTTCGCCTTAATGGTTTCATGTTCATCCACCACAATGGTTTTATTTACCAGATCAACCTCAGTAACATCAACTGCCACTTTGTATTTTGTACCACATATTTTTGTTTGCTCCGACATGTAGTGTGCCAGCATATAACCAGGTTGTGGTTCAATAAATCCAGGGTAATTGGAGATTTTATGCGTCGAGGATATCTGTCCGCCTGGTAATTGAATGTCAACTAAAGCTGCCTTCACACGTGCCTGGCAAAGGTATAATCCCGCGGTAAGTCCTGCTGGTCCACCACCCAAAATTACGGTGTCGTATTCGGTAACATGAGGCTTGACTTTTCGCGAAATTGCCGCTGCTTTTTCCTGAGGGATCATGGCGTTCAGGTTGCTTACAAGCTCCGTACGCTTGATTCCACCTGTTAATTTTTCACCAACAAGCTTTCCGTTATCGTAAAAAATTACCGTTGGCGAACCATTAACATCCAGGCTCTCTGATAGTTCACGATTGTCCTGTCTGAAAATTTTTACAAACTTTATTTCTTCACCATATAATTCAGATAGATTATCGAATTTAGGAGCAAGTGCCTCACACGGTGGGCATTCTGTAGAGTAAAAATCTACAGCTACTTTTCCTCCATGCAATACTTCCTGTTCAAATTCTTTTTGAGTGATCTCTTTCATGATATTTTATTTTTTTTGAATTTTTATTTTCTAATTTTTATTATCTTTAACAATGAGATTTCTGTGTTTTTTAGTAAAAGATTGAAGGGATTAGGAAGATTGATTTTAATACCATTTCAATCTCCACAGGTGCATGACAATTTCGTTAATATTAGACTGAATTTCCCTTATCCAAAATATCTATTTTTAGCGTCGCCCATTAGCAATTTCCGGAAGTCTCCTTTTTCTATCAATCTCAATTCAATCTTTTATCAATCTTTTATCAATCTCAATTCAATCTCTTTTAAATCAGCTTTAATTTTCACTATTATATAAACCAATACCAAGCTCAAGAAGTTCCTTTATCGGTCGGCAATCTGGAGAATGCAACTTTCCTGTTCTGTTTTTTGCCACAGCAGCACAACCGCCTCCGCAGGCAAGGCGAACCGCACAGGTCGCGCATTCAGATATGGACAACACATCGCGTTCTTCCCACTCTTCAATCAGCTCCTCATTCAATTCTATTTTTGGATAAAAAGAACCCAATTCATCTCCCTGATTACCCACAGTAGCCGTGCAAGAATATATTTTTCCTGAATAATCAAACGCCCATTCTGTTTTAGCTCCGGTACATGAATCAAACAGAGGATTGGGTAACTCGCCATTTTCAAAAATAAATTTTGAGATTGAAAATGCCGGTTTATGAAACTCCAATACTTCAGGATACTTTTTGACTATGTTATAAATCTCCTGGTACATTTCGATCCTGGAGAAAAGCTTTTTATTGTTGGTCTGGCAATGATGCAACTCATAATTTCTGCCCAAGGCGGTTTTGAAATGGGGGCTGCCAGTCCACCCTTTTTCAATAGCAAACCGAGCTATTTCAGGCAGGTTATTCACATTATCTTTGTCGACGATCATTCGCAAGTTAACAGGAATGTTGTTTTCGAGTAGTAAGTCAATGCCTTCAGCAATTTTTTGAAAACTCCCTTTGCCTCCCCTTAACATTCTCCTTGCATCATGCACCTCTTGCGTGCCGTCCATAGTGACCTGAATTTCCCTGATCCGGGCGGTTTTTAGTAGATCGATATAGTCAACAATATGATATCCATTTGTGACTATTGCAATATCAAGATTGCGTTGATTTGCACCGGAAATCACCTGTGTGATGGAGGCTCTTTTTGCCGGGGAGTTCAATAAGGGCTCACCGCCAAATATGGTAATATACTTTTGCCTGTCTGCAAATTTATGATCGATGTAACTGAAAAATGCATCAACAACTTCAGCCTTTACATTTTCATTGGGATTGGTATATTCATCCTGAAAACAATAAGAACAATCGAAATTACAGGTATACCATGGAGTAAAAAAAAGTTGTACCTCGTCGCGGTCCCGGTCATCGAGAAAATCAAGATACTTACTTTTGAAAAGTTGTTCTTCCTCTTTTGGGTTTACCAGGTATCCTTTTTCAAACAAATCCTGGTTTGTTGAAGGGCTGTTATTCGAAAAATTTTTAGCCTCTTCCGGATCGAGTATATCTGCCTGACCCGATAACGGGTTGACAATAAAATAATTTGCGGAGTCGGCTATTTTTGATAATATGTTATGTTTTGAAAATTCCATATGAGCTGAAAGAAAATTAAACCCGGGTAATTTTCATTACCCGGATTCAATTAGTTTTAGTCGTGGCAACCTGCCACAACTTTTGAATTTTTAGCACAACATTGTGCTACTTTACCATCACTTTTTTTAGTTTGTTTAACTAAAGACTTCATTTGTATTAATTGTTAAAAGTGAAAAAAATTGATTAACCGCAGCATTTTTTTCTGCCGGTAATCGTAAAACTAGCCACCTCAATTTTACCTTTTTCATAAGGTGCGCTTTCTTCAATAATTTCAATATCTTTAAATCCGACCTTCATCAGCGTATCGAGATATTCCTGTTTTGTGACAGATCCTGCCCAGCATTCGGCAACAGCCTCAGGGTCATTTCTGTATTCTTCGGGTACTTCACCGATAGAGTAAATATCACTCACCACAAACCGACCACTTTTCTTTAATATACGCTCTATTTCGCTCCAAACCCTAAATTTATCACTTGCATGATTAATGGTGCAATTTGAGATTACCAGGTTTGCGGTTTCAGTTTGCAATTTTATATTCTCTAGTTCGGATTTAATAAATTCCACATTTGTGACACCGAGCTTCGCAGCATTTTTTTCAGCTTTCCTTAGCATGCCATCCGATACGTCAATGCCAAAAACCATTCCTTCCTCGCCTACATCTTCTGCAAGCCGTAGCACGTCGGTGCCTCTGCCACTTCCCAAATCCACACATATTTCTCCGGGCGTTGCTTTTGAATAATCAAGCGCTCCTCCGCATGAAAGGCAGCAAGTGTCTTCTGACAAATTGGAATAGCGAACCTGAATTTGATCTGTATTTACTTTCATATTTTTAAAATTTTCGGAAATGTTACCATTTGTAGATTATCATTATGTTCTTTCAACGCTACCTGACTACAGCAGGCAGGTATCAATAATAATCTCAACAATGGTCTGCTCCATCTTGTAATTTAGTTAATAATCGTAAGCTATCATTTTTTTCTTGCCATAAATCCACCCATAAATGAAAATAGGATTATGGTTTTATAAGAAGTATCAGTAATCGGGCAAGATCCTCCATTACAGCCAATAAATTCCCAGTATAACCATCCTATTATCGCACCAATTGAAGCGCCAAATATGATCCTATAAGTTATCTTATTCAAGACTTTTTGGATAAAAGTTTCGTCTTTTTTCTCTGTTTTATCACTTTGTGTTTCGGCTTTATTTTCGTTCATTTTTATTTTCTTAACTTAAATTTTATTTTTCTTAATAATTACTAGCTGACTTCAAACTGCCACTATTTGATGTTTTAATTTTCTGTCTTTTACCACAATTAGTTTTACCGGTGTCTGAGATCTTGAATTGAAAATCAAGTCATACCCCAAACAAAGTCCTATCTTAATATAAATTTCGGCATTTTTGATTATCCCCTCATTACATAATTAAAAAAATTCCTTCAACTCTATCTGCCTTTGGATTGAGGAATTTTTCCATATGCATCATTACTTTAGTAGAGGAATCGTCGCCTTAAATGTCAAACTACCATTAGGACATTTTTCTACACATTGCAGGCATTTCGAACAACTGAAATTTTCAGATGGATTAATCCGGTTTGGCTTATATAAACTAAACTTTTGTTTATCGATACTTGGCATGTAACATGCCTTGTCACAAAGCCCGCAGTTTTTGCATGTATCTTCGTTTAATGTTATTTTATATAGCGATACCTTGTTCAATAACCCTGAGATCCATGCGATCGGACATCCTACCTTATGGTATTGATACATGTTTTTTAATGAATCATCAGGACTTAGTTTCATCATAAATTCCATCATAATTCCCAATGGGCACATCCATCGGCAAAAAACTTTCCCCCAAATGATACCGATTGCCGAACCCACACCAACAATCCACCATATTGAATACTGGAAATAAGTCATCGAGAAATATATCGATATGCCCAATACAACTTGAACAACTCTTCTGTTTTTGGATAAAAGTGATACGATATTTTGCTTTTTCTTCATGAATTATTGTTTCTTTTTGTATTTTTCTTTTGTATTGGTTTATCAATCTTTCTTTTCAAACACCGATCAATCACAATTTGACAGTGTTTGATTTTAAGGCGCCATCCAGATATGCATCAATGAGTCGATCAGGCGAGCTAATATTCACGCCTACAAAAAGATTTACTTTTGTGTCAGATATAAAGTTTAAGGAAGGCTTATTTATACTATGAGCAATTACATCGCTTATACCATATTGCTGTACTAAAAGCGGCAATTTATGTAAAAAAAGTTCAGATGGGATTCCTTCTTTTCTGCTAACCGTTGCTCCGCTATCAATTTCAACAATTTGATAATATGTACAGTCATTAAATTTTTCCCTTAGAAAATTTCTTGAAACCGGTATTACAACCTTCGTCATAAGTTAATTGATTAATGGTTTTGCAAAGGTATTTGTATCACCAAAACCGGGCAACAATATTGGGATTGGTGATTACGGAAATAAAACTGAATTATGATAGCTTATTTTCTGTTGTATGTCAATAATAAGGAGATTGATAAGAGAGATTAATGAAAAATTGATAAGAAGATTGATAAGAAGATTGATAAGAAGATTGAATTGAAGATTGATAAGAAGATTGAATTGAAGATTGATAAGAAGATTGAATTGAAGATTGATAAGAGATTGAATTGAAGATTGATAAGAGATTGAAAAAAGAAAGAATATTAGAGGATTTGAAAAGAAAGAATGAAAGGTAAGATTAAAAAAATATCAAGATGCATTCATTTAATTTCGCGCTAATTATACCTTTGCATTTTTCGAGTTTAGTCTTCAGTTGTAAAACTGAATTATATAGAGATAAAAGAGATTTAATTCTTATGAATGATCTGTCGGCAAGTGAGCATGATTTTTTAAAGCATAAAAAGAAACAATTACTTTATGCGAAAGGGGAAAATATTTTTAAACAGGGTGCTTTTGCTCCTTATGTAATATATGTGTTGTCTGGATTGGTGAAGGTATATCTGCAAACGGGGCACAACAAAAAGGTGAACATAAGCATAGCTCAGAAGGGCGATTTTTTGGCTTTTTCTTCGGTTTTTGGAGAAGAGGTATATACCTATTCTTCCCTGGCGCTAACTGATGCCCAAATATGTATGATTGAAAAAGATCGCTTGAAGCAACTTTTGTTTAAAAATAATGACTTTGCCATGCGTATTACTTCAGATAATTATAAAAATGAAAATCATTTGTTAGGCATTATTGCCAACATTTCATATAAACAAATGCGTGGAAAAATGGCGTCAGCGCTTTTATATCTTTCTGAAAAATCATTCTTATCAGAAAATATTTTTCAACATTTGACCAGGCAAGATTTGGCTGACTTTGCTTCAATTTCTGCCGAGAGTGCAATAAAATTCCTCAAGGAATTTGAGAAGGATGGCATACTAAAACTTTCTGGCAAGGATATTCATATATTGGATTACCAACGAATGGAAGGTATTGCTAGAAGTGGGTAAAAATATGGACTTAATTGAATCCCTTTGCACTCAGGGCTGCATTTTTTAAAAGGAATAAAAGTAATTTTGAGAAAAGTTTCACGCGACAAATCAAGAGTTTCCCGAACGAATTCCTCTTAGCGCTTGAGGTGTTTTTTGGCAATAAGTATGATCAATAAAGGTACAATCAACCTTTTTTTTAGTAAGAAATTATTTTGGTGTGCTAAACCTTACTTGCGCAAATAGAGTATAAAAGTACGTGTTTTGCGCAATTTCTTCATGTATTATTTTTAACATTTACGATATAAATAGAAAATACCGTTAAACAAGGAAAGTTTATTTGGTTAATCTATTGAATTTAGAAAGTGAGCCAATTTTTTGAAAATGGAGCCTCGGTGATATTAATGATCAACAGGTAGGAAGAACCTTGTAAACTGGAATTATACAAACAGGAAAAAAGGTACTAATTATAGGGTTACGGAATTAAATTTTTAAAAAATTAATTTTTCTATTAAGATTTTTATTTAGAAGGAGAAATGCAGAAAATCAGCAAAGAATTACTCAAGAAGTTGAAATTTGGAGATGAAAAGGCTTTTGAAGAACTGTATCATTCCTATAAAGAACCCGCAGTACGTTTTTGTAATTCTATATTAAAAGACACAGAAGAATCTGAAAATATTATTCAGGAAGTGTTTGTGAAAATATGGAATAGAAGAAGTACAATTAATCCTGAACTAAATTTTACTTCTTACCTTTTTACAATAATTAAAAACCGGGTTTTCGATTACCTGAAGGAAATTAAGAAAAATGATTTCCTGAGAAAGAAATTCTGGGAGAAAGTTTTGGAATATCAGGCTGTTGATAATGAGGTAAAAGAGGAACGATTTGCTAAAGTGAAGGAGGCAGTAGAAAATCTGTCTGAAAAGCGAAAGATCATTATCAAGCTTAATTATGAGGAAGGCAAGTCCTATGAAGAGATAGCCAACCAACTTAATATTTCAAAGAACACGGTTAAAAATCAACTGGTAAAAGCCAAACAAGTGATCCGCAAGCAGCTGGAGATTGCAGCAATGTTGTAATAGAAGTCGAAAGACGGAAGTAAGAAGTAAGAAGTCAATAGTCAGAAGTCAATAGTCAGAAGTCAATAGTCAGAAGTCAATAGTCAATAGTCAATAGTCAATAGTCAGAAGTCAGAAGTCAGAAGTCAATAGTCAATAGTCAGAAGTCAATAGTCAGAAGTCAATAGTCAATAGTCAATAGTCAATAGTCAATAGTCAATAGTCAATAGTCAATAGTCAATAGTCAGAAGTCAATAGTCAGAAGACGGAAGTCAGAAGTCAGAAGATTGGCTGAACCCAGAACCCAGCCCCCAGCCCCCAGAACCCAGCCCCCAGAACCCAGAACCCAGAACCCATAAGTTTGCTCACCGAAGCTTTTGCAGCGAAGGAATTAAAGACGGAAAAATACCCCTATCCCAAAGGCCCTATCCAAATAAGTGAAAATAAAATCAGTTTTCAATAGTCCTATTTTTTAAACCTTAAGTAATATGGATAAGAATTCAAGATGTTAAATGAAAATGAATCCTGAACAATTATTTGAGCGGTTGATAAAAAACCAAATTTCCAGAGCGGAGTTCGATCGCTTACTGGACGGACTTGATGATGAGGATATCCTCGCCCGTTATGAGATGTATATGCAAACTCAGTTTGAGAAAGAGGTTGAAAAACATTTTTCACAAAAAGAAGAGTCGAGGGAAGAAACAAAAAGTGATTTAAAGGTAACTAAAAAATATACTTCCAGGAAGAAGACCAAAACAGGCAGCAGAAGCAAGAGAGATTTTCCATTGGCGGCTGTACTGGTTATATTTATAGGTCTTACTTTTTCCGTTTTATTTATCCTATCCCAGTTTGATACCGGGCAAGAAAAAAAGGTCGTTGCTAAAACCGCATATACGCCACAGAACATTACGAAATCAACGCCACGAGGAAGAAAATTCAGGATGAACCTTGACGATGGGAGCTTTGTTCATATGAATTCTGTAAGTACCATTATCTATCCCAACAAGTTTGCAGATGATTACCGGGAAATTGAAATAGAGGGAGAAGCATATTTTGATATTCATCGTGATGAGACCAGACCATTTATAATTAAAGTGAAAGATTATTCTGTTGAAGTATTGGGAACTTCATTCAATATTGAGGCCTATGAAGGTGAGGATGATTTTTCGATTACGGTTGAGTCTGGAACAGTAAAAGTAAACCTGGATGAAAGCGGTAAAAATTCTACTGTTCTTGAGAAGGATCAAAAGCTCATCTACAATCCAAGTACAAATGTCACTGAAATTTTTGATGTGAAATCAGATACAGAAATTAGCTGGAGAAAAGGCATTCTTAGATTTGATGCTACGCCAATGGCTAAGGTAGAGAAGACAATTGAACGTTGGTATGGGATTGATTTAGTAATCAGTAACGGTGGATTATATAAAAAAACACTTACAGGAATTCACCAGAATAAAAGTCTGAAATCTGTGATAGAGTCAATAACGTATGCCACAGGTTCGGGATATACAATAAAAAATAATACAATAATCATTAAATAATACTAAATGGAGAAAAAAAAGTAGTGAAATGAAACTATTTTCTCATTGCAGTAATGAGAAACAAAAAAAATGAAAAACTAACTAAATAATTTGTAAACAATCAATAGGTAGTACTATGAAACTAAAAACAAACTTAAAACGATTTCTAAGACAAATTTTTGTCTTGATAGCGCTGGTTTCAAGCGGCTCTGTGTTTGCGGACATGGAAAATGCCGGCTTGCAAGACTTGAAAGGCACCAAAATTGATATTGGCGTCAAACAAGGAAAAATCATTGAGATTATGAATATGATCTCAAGCAGCACCGAATATGCTTTCATTTATGAAGATGGCATTAAAAATGAATTAAACAAAAAGGTAAAAATTAAGAATGGTAACAATTTACATGATATACTAAGTGATATCACCAAACAATCCAACCTTGAATTTCGGGCAGTAAACAACAATATTGTTGTGAGAAAAAGGAGTATCAAGGAAACCAGTTCTATTACTAACCTACAGAAGGTTGTGGTTACCGGTAAAGTGACTTCTATGGAAGATGACTCTGGATTGCCAGGTGTTAATATCGTGGAAAAAGGCACAACTAACGGTACTGTATCTGATATTGATGGAAATTATTCTTTGGAAGTTCCAGGCGCTGAAAGCGTATTGGTTTTCAGTTCTGTAGGATTCCTGGCAGAAGAAGTTACTGTAGGAACTCAAACAGTGATCAATCTTAGCATGTCTCCGGACATTACACAACTGGGTGAAGTTGTTGTAACAGCATTGGGTATTAAAAAAGAAGTGGCATCGCTTGGTTATTCAGTATCAAGTGTGCAAAATGAAGATATAACCCAAGGTGGACAAGTTAATGTACTCAAGGCATTGGACGGTAAAATTACCGGTGTAAATCTTGTTAACCTAAGTAATGACCCTACCTCTTCAACGATGGTTATTATCAGGAGTGCGACTTCCATCTCGGGATGGAAAAACAGAAAATCCGGTGCTTCAGCACAACCATTGTTTGTGGTTGATGGTATTCCTATTGGAAGAAATGATATTCAAGGTTCCGGTTCAATTGATGTTGGAAACATTTTATCTGAGCTTAACCCGGATGACATAGAAAGTATCACTGTCCTAAAGGGAGCAAGCGCCGGGGCGCTTTATGGTAAAGATGCCGGTAACGGTGTAATCATGATAACCACCAAAACTGGCGCTGGCGGTAAAAAGGGAATTGGCGTCAGTATTAACTCTTCGCTCGTATTCGACCAGATTTATAAAACAATGCCTGTACAGAATGAATATTTCCAGGGCGACCGTTGGGATAAATATTCATCAGATGAGACTTCGAGTAATGGACCTGGGGTCGGTAGTTCCACGGCGCTTGATAATGATTATAAGCAGTGGGATATTCTTAATCAGGAATGGTATATGGGGCCATTAGTAGCGCGTGGAGAAGCGGATAGGATTGATGCTTTTATGCGGACCGGGCTTACCGCTACCAATAATGTTTCTGTTACCGGAAATTATGATGAAGGTAATTATCGTTTATCATATACAAACTTATATAATGCCGGTGTTGTCCCAAACACGGAAACTAAAAGAAACACCGTGACATTTTCTGGTTTGTACAACTTGTCCAAAAATTTGAAAGTCAGTTCAAGTGCCTCTTATTCGCGGACTTTTGTTCCTCAAAAGGTAAATGTTTCAAGTAGGGGAGATTTAAGGGATGGTATCATTGAAATGCTTTACGGAATGTCTCCAAACATACAATCAATTTCAGATTTTGAAAAAGCAAGTCATTGGATTGATGGCTATGACGGGATTTATCAGAATACGTCTTATCTGGATGATAAAGATACTCAGATGCATCGGTATGAAGGAACGCCTGATGGCGTAGAAAAAAACAATCCTTACTATTCAGTCTATAATATGATTCAGTCTTATACCAGGGATAATACTTTTGGTAAGGTACAATTGGACTATCAAGTTGCTAAACCTTTATCAATTATACTGAGGAGTGGAGTACATAATTCAATATATCATTATCAAAAACGTATCCCTTATGACAATCAAAGGGCTAAGTATGGTGAATATGCTGTAGAGAATTCACGAAGAACCAGGTTTAATACAGATTTAATGGCTAATTACAACGAAACATTTGGCGATTTTCGTGTTGATGTTTTAGTTGGAGGGAACTTACTCTTCACCGATAATTTTGACTCTAATATAAACTCTGGTGGCAGAAAAGCCGGTCTTGCACGACCTAATGATTTCTCCATGGGAGCAATTAACAGGGATAAGATCAGATATAGTTATGGATTAAATACCGATAGAACACAAAGTTTATATAGTACGGTTACGGTTGATTATAAAGGTATTGTTTATCTTACCGGTACTGCCCGTAAAGATTGGATAGGTATTCTTGAAACACAAAAGAACAGTCATACATATCCGGGAGCATCCGTTAGCTGGTTGGCGTCAGAGACATTTGCTCTTCCTGATTGGGTTAATATGGCTAAAGCAAGATACGGATGGGCTACTGTTGGACATAACCTGGGAAGCCCTTTAAATGTTGATACTTATGGCTTTGCAGGTGAATGGGCTGGCGCTAAACTGGGAACAGTTGGTGGCGCTCTTGTCGATCCTAATCTTGAGCCGGAGATTAATGTTTCAAATGAGTGGGGTATTGACCTTGCTTTCTTAGACAACAGAATCATGTTTGAATATACTGGTTACAATAAGGAACACAGAAATCAGCTTGATTATATTCCGATTGTTAAGTCATCTGGTTTTTCAAGTATGCTAACAAATGTTGGTACCGTAACTGCTATTGGTACAGAAGCATCTTTAACAGTTGTACCTGTCAGAAATAATGAGTGGGAATGGGATGTTACTGCTAATTTCACTAAGGGAACAGCAAAAGTAACTGAAATGCCTGAAGATTTTGAGACATATTGGCGTAATTATGGTGATGAAACTGCAATTAGGTTAACTGAAGGTGAAGTAATTGGAACTTTATGGGGACAAAGGGCTCTTAAGAAGATTACTACTGGCCAATATGCAGGGCAGATGCTTATAAATAGTGATTATGGACATCCTGACTGGGATTATGATGACAAAGAAAATGATCTCTATACATTAGGTAATTACAACCCTGATTATCTCCTGGGGATAGTAACAGGCGTCAAGTATAAAGGCTTTAGACTTGCAGCAGTAGGAAGCTACCGTTCTGGCGGTATCTATATTTCCCGTACTAATTTGATCTTAATGGATGATGGTAAAGATCCTGGTTCAGTTACTGGAGATGGCAAATACTGGGAAGGTGGACGAGTCGGTAATGGTGGATTCGCTTGGCCAGACCCGGCTGAAATGCAGTTCCCTTTTCCGGAGAGTGAAGGTGAAGAAAGAGCTTTTGATGATGCCAGTTACTGGATAGGCGCCTTTGTTGACCCAAGGGCTGTTGGTGAAATGAGTAGTGGAGGAGATGAGATTACTGCCAGGGGATACGAATATGGCGACCAAACTTATGTTGGTGCAGATGGAAATTCACATCCAATATATATTGAGAATGGAGCTGATCCTACTGCAACACTCTATCGCAGGGTAGAAGAGGTTACAGGAAACCAATGGGACTGGGCTGATTTCCGTACATTTGATGCCACTAATTTCAAGTTGCGTGAGGTGTCATTAACGTATAGTATTCCTACTAGTTTCACTCAAAAAATTAAGTGCCAAACAGCATCTGTTTCTTTTATTGCAAACAACATAGCTTTTTGGACTAAATCAGGCTTAAATGAGGATCCTGAAACAGCATTTGACGGATTTAACTCAAGCCAGGGTATATCTCGGTTTGGATTGCCTTCTATTCGTCAGTTGGGATTCAAAATTAACGCTAGTTTTTAACGAAATAAATTTAATCTAATATGAAAAAGATAATTTTATTGTTAGTTGCCACGCTTCTTTTTGGGTCTTGTAATGACCAGCTAAGAGAAGACGAAAAGCAAATGGCTGAAGATGTAAGCCAAAAGACGCTACCGCATTATTTATTTTCAAATGCTATAGCTAAAGTTGTAACGTACTATCAGGATGAAGGATTTAAAGGGGACGAGAGTTGTGCGGTGATGCAGTATTATCAGCAATTATTCTCTCAGGGATCTCAACATTTTACCGAGTTTACCGGTAATCCAGATGATTGGAACACAGAGTATGGGATACTTAGACATATACGTTCTGCAAGCGCTGTGGCTGCAGAAAATGAAAGACCTGCTTATATAGCAGCTTTAGATATTCTTGAGGTGTTTATGTTTGCATATATGACTGATCGTTTTGGTGATATTCCTTACAGTGAAGCGTTGAGAGGAAGGGAAGGCTTGGATTATGTGTTCCCTAAATACGATGATCAAAAGTCGATTTATGATGATATGCTTGCAAGGCTTGATGCTGCTGCATCGACGCTTGGTTCTACAAGTGATATTTTTGACCAAAGATCATACGATTTGATGTATAATGGAGAAAAGAGTCAATGGGTGAAGTTTGCCAATTCCTTGAAATTGAGATTATTGGTGCGTTCTTACGATGCATATAGTAAAGCTGGTGTAGATAAGGGATCTGAGATCTTAGCGCTTGCAAACAGCGTCTTCAGTGCCAATAGTGATAATGCAGCTGTTCCATATACGGGAGCTAATGATCTTACATCATGGCCTTTGGGTGTTACAGACGATGTTGAAGGAGATGATCTGACGCGTAGAAAACCTTCTGTTACATTTGTGAATACCTTGAAAAATCTCCAAGACCCAAGATTATATTCCTGGATTGCGCCAGCATTATACCCATGGGCATCTGCCGCTACAGATACAGTCATTTCTGATATTCATGGTAATGATTACACTGTCAGGCAACTGGATGTTGCCGATGCAAGACCTGAATTAGTCACTGACTTTCCTCTTGATGAGATTTACATAGGAGCTCCTATTGCTGTTACGCTTAGAGATATGTGGGATGATTCTGCTGAATCAGGTGATTATGATAACTTCAAAATGTCTAATTTCACTACTTTATACCGTAATGATGAGCATGGACTTCTGAATGCTACCCTTATGAATGCTGACGAAGCCCAATTCTGTCTTGCCGAGGCTGCTGCCAGAGGTTGGATAAGTGGGGATGCGAGCTCATACTATAAGGCAGGTATTCGTCTTAGTTGTGAGCGTTGGAATATTGCTGAAGCTGATATTGTTACTTATTTAGCATCTCCGGCAATTCAACTTGATGGCACGAATGATCTTGATAGAATTGCAAACCAAAAGTGGCTGGCTTTATTTACTGTTGCCGCTGAAGCGTATGTTGATTTTAGAAGGACTTTCCTTCCTCAAACTGTTGCTGACGGTATGATAAGACAAACATCTGAGTCTTTCCCGTTTAGGTATCGGTATACGGCTGATGAGAAAGCGAACAACAAAGAAAATGTTGATGCTGCAATTGCCAGTCAGGGAGCAGATGATCAATATACAAAAATGTGGTTACTTAAATAAGTTAAGTAATTAACTCATTTTTTAAAAGAGGAATGTAGAAATGCATTCCTCTTTTTATCATTATATGTGACCCTTTTTATAGATTTGAATATCTTTGATGTATGAAAAGACTACTATTATTAATATCAGCTTTACTTTTTTCATTTGCTATTTCCGCCCAGAAGACTAAAACGATCCATTCAGTCGATGGAGTTCCAGGAGCTACAAGTGAATGGAATAGCCAGATAAGCCTGCAAAATATTGTAATTGATGACTCCCAATCAACAGCTATTGTGTATCCTTTTAACGGATCTGTATTTCCGGCTGATATTTCGCCCTCATCATTTATGTGGAAAACATCAAATACGGATATTAAAAGATGGAACCTTTCATATAAAACTGAAGGACAATCGTTTCCTTTTACCGTAGATACAACCTATTTCAAACCTGGCGCCGACTTGTGGAAACAATTAAAAGATTTATCCCAACAACAACCAATAATATTTTCTATAGAAAGTGCTGATAAAAAAGAATCAGCAAGTATCAATATACAATTTTCAAAAGATTCAGTAGTTGCCCCGATTTTTTACAGGGCTGTGGAATTACCTTTTCGACATGCCGATAAATTCAGGGAAAAGCTCGAATGGTATTTGGGTGATGTTGCTTCAAACAGTAAAAGGAAGATGCTTGATAATATGCCTGTTTGTGCCAATTGCCACTCTTTTACTCAAGATGGTTCTACATTCGCCATGGATGTTGACTACGCCAACGATAAGGGCAACTATGCCATCGCTTCAATAGAAAAAGAATCGACTATAACACCAGATGAGATTATCTCATGGTCTGAATATAAAAAGGAAGACAATGAAAAAACCTTTGGCTTACTTGCCAAGATATCACCTGATGGAAAATATGCGATAAGCACTGTAAAAGACCGTTCTATTTTTCTGCCAATAGATAATAACTTTTGGTATTCTCAGTTATTTTTCCCCATAAAAGGGATACTCGCCTGGCATGACGTGGAGAGTGGACAGATTAAAGAACTAAAAGGTGCCGATAATCCTGAATTTGTACAAAGCTCTCCTGCGTGGGCTCCAAATATGAAAGAAATTGTATTTTCACGGGCTAAATGCTCAAAAGATACTAGTCTGAATAAAGAGGCAAATGTTATTGTTGATCTTAAATATGCTGCTGAATATATAAACAGAGAAAAAGATTTTAAATTCGACCTGTACCGGGTTCCCTGGAATAATGGAAAGGGTGGAACTCCAACACCCATAAAAGGTGCATCAAATAATGAAAAGAGTAATTATTTTGCACGATATTCTCCAGACGGAAAATGGATCGTTTTCTGCCAGGCTGAGAACTTTATGCTGCTCCAACCTGACAGTAAATTATATATTATGCCGGCACAAGGAGGTGAACCACGTTTGATGAACTGTAATACCGGGGAAATGAATTCATGGCACTCTTTTTCTCCAAATAGTAAATGGATGGTATTTTCATCCAAACACTTCGGCGCTTATACGCAACTTTTTCTTACCCATATCGATGAAAATGGAAACGATACACCGCCAATCTGGCTTGAACAACTAGCGGTTGATAAAAAAGCGGCCAATATTCCCGAATTTGTGAATATCGATTTCGATGAAACATGGTTCTCAATAAAGGATGGCTTTACGGCAACCGATAATTATTTGAGTGATTTGATCAATAGAAATTTAAAGTCTAAGAATTATGAAGAAGCGCTTATACTTGCTGAAAAAGAAATAGAAAATAATCCTGATAGCTATTTTGGGTATTATTCACGGGCAAATGTTGCTGTGGCCAGAGTCTCAGACGATAGAAATTATAAAATAAATAACAAACAAGTCGGCGCTGATATAAATAAGGCAATTGAACTGTTAAAGGGTGATTTGGCAAAAGATAGTAAGAATGCGAAATTATTATCCTATTTGGGAGCATCATACTTTTTTGTAAGACAAGATCAAAGGGCATTATTGACATGTAAACAAACTATTGAAATAGATCCTATGAATATCCTTGCCTGGGAAACTCTGGCTTCCATTTACAACTCTAAACGTGATGCCAAGAATACGATAATGGCAAATAAAAAACTCTTTGAGTTAACAAAAATAGCGACGTATATGAATAAATGTGCACAGATAAGTCTTGTTAGAGGTTTGTATCAGGAGGCAATTCAGGATGCATCAATTGTCTTGGAGCAGGATCCATGTAATTTTTGGGCTCATGAAGTTATTGGAGACTGCTACGTAGCAATGAAAGATTTTGAGAAAGCTGAAGATAAGTTTAATGAAATGATTTCCTGTGGCCCAACAGAGGGAAAAAATTATTTCTCAAGAGGGAAGTTTTATTTAAGCCTGAAGAAATATGATAAGGCCCTGGAGGATCTAAATAAATCTATTGCTTATGATAAAAGCAATTGGATGACTCGATATGAAAGAGCTAAGATTTTTGTGGACAAAGGAGACTATAAAAAGGCCAATGATGATCTCGAAGTTGCTTTAGCACTCAAGGAAGAGAATAGTAAATTATTGCTGTTGAAAGCTAAATGTGAATTGGAATTGGAGGATTATGATAATGCCTTATTAAATGCAAAAAAGGCACAAGAGATTATGTTCAGTTCTACATCGACAAACCAGGAGTACTTTGATGACCTTTTTGATATTTCTAAAATCATCACCAAGTGCACCTCTGAAATGGAATAATCTTATCTGACTTGATACAGGTTCTTTCACAAAAAAAGTATTTGATTTATTCCTGTGACTACTATATAACTTAACCAAACCTGCATGAACAAGAGAACGGACTTTACTCAGGTAACATTTTATAACATAGTTATCTGTTTTGAGGTTCGATTTCAATAATCGAGATCACTGGCTTATAAAATCTACCTGGCGTAAGCGTTACGCTTGTGAAATATATAAAATCTGCCCCGGATGAATCCGTGGAGGATTATTGGTGACATCTGTCAAATAATCATAGTCCGCCCCAAAATCATCCCCAATCATAGTTCAGACAGTTTGTGTTGTTGGTTAGATCAGTGAGGGCATAAAAAAACCAACAGTTAGGCTACTGCCGGTTTATTATCAGTGATTTTTTTCTCAGGTATTATTCACCATCTGTTCCATCACCATCACCAGAGTCATCGTCATCATCTTTGCTTCCATCACGCTTGTTCAATATCAGATTGTACTCTTCTATAATCAGATTGATGGCATTGATTAACTTTAGATGTTCGGGATTTTTATCCAATTCATAATGAGCAGCGATGCCATTACATAACGTTTTATATACCTCAAGTGTATTGGGTCGTAATGCAGAAAACGAATCCCCCTCGGTTTCGAGTTTGTCATCGATCCGGTCCTGATGTGTTGAGCTATACAAGGTATTTGCCTCTTTGAGTTCTGCAGCCCATGAAGTAAAGTCCAGCGTTGCCAGCGCCGCAGTTAAAGCAGTACTATTTTTCCACTCCAAAATAATAGCGCCGAGTACTGCTGTTTCGGCCACGTTGTTCAACCTGGCGATGCCGGGACGGTGTTTTTTGATACTTTCAAATACCAGGTTTGCCGCAGTAGCCTTGGTTTTTTCGTTGGAATTACTCAGCCCTTCGCTGCTTTGTTTGATCCCGTTGATGGCCTTATCCCTTCTGTCATCCAGCGCCTCCAACAAGTCTGTGACATCGCTCCCCTGATCTTTATTGTATACCGTTTCAAGTTTTAATACTTCTGCGGTCAAAGCCGCAACCCGGGATGCAATCAACAAGACAACGACATCGAAACGTTCGCAACGAGCGCCTAAAATTAGATGTGTTTTGATGCTTTGGATTTCTAAAATGATACTAATCAGTATCAGATTGCTACTAATCAGTATCAGATTGCTACTAATCAGTATCAGATCGCTACTAATCAGTATCAGATCACTACTAATCAGTATCAGATCACTACTAATTAGATATAAACCAGAACTAATTAGTTGTATTTTTCGAGGCTTCAAATCGATGCTAATAGGCTGTACTTTGATGCTTCGAGGCTCTAAACCAGAGCTTATGTTCCTTCCCCTTCAGAGTCACCTGAAAGGGACTCTGAGGAAAATGGAATGGGTTACGTGTCAAATATGAAGTGAAGATATTTGTATATATGACACATATTTGACAGACCACCAGAGAGGTGTTTTCCTGGAATAGTCTTGGCTCGATATATTGATTGAATAAAATGGAATATTACTTTAGTTTGGAATGATCATTTACTTAAGTGCGTAATATGAGGATTTAAAAGCGGAATTAGCGAAAGTGGATTAAGAGATAATATTCATATTTATACTATTAACAAGTCTCGAAAGCGACTTTTTTTTATATCTCTGCATTTAGTATGCATGCATACTAAATTTAAAGTAATTGTTTTGTATCTTTATTGAAGGATTTAAACAGTACCTGAAAGGAAACAGACATTTTTTTTAAAATGAGTTATTATAGATCCATTCAGGGATTAAATAGAGGTCTGAAAATAATAATCTCAGTCTTAAAAGTTATGACGTCATAAATGATATGATTAAATTATAGGTTTATATGTAATACTTTGTTCAACTTAAATTTCTTATTATGAAAAAAAATCGACTATTACTTATTAGTACGTTTTCAATTCTCATGCTCATGTTTTTATCATGCAGTAAGGAGGATACGAAGGTGGACTTGCCTACCTCGGCAATCATACACTTTAGTGTTGTGGATAAGCAGGTAGCGTTTACAGCGTTGACCCACAATGCCGACAGCTATTTGTGGGATTTCGGTGATGGAGAATCAAGTACAGAAGAAAATCCTGTACATGTTTACGCAGATGGCGGGTACTATACAGCAACACTTTCCGTGACGGGAAGCACAGGATCTGATGATGATGCTGTTAATTTGGCTATTGCACTTACTCCATATGTTTTATTAACCGGTGGCCCTACTGCAGCAAATGGTAAAACATGGAAACTTTCTGCCAGTCATGCAGGAAACGGAGACTATTTGGCATGGGCAGATGCTGATTTAAACCCATTTGATCCAGACATTACACCTCTTCCGGATGGAGCATTCGGTTTATTTTTAGGTATGGGGGAAGTCTATGATGATGAATTTACTTTTCATTTTGATGGAAGTTATGAAGTTAATGTAAAATCCGGAGCCGCTTTTTCAGGAGTATTTTATGCATTATCTACTGGTGGAATTGAAAACGGAGGGGGACTTGATTTTGGTTTGGTTACCACTCCATATACCCCGGAAACTGATGCCACTTTTACTTGGGTTGAAGGGGAAGATTTTACAAACCCTTCTGTATTTGGAGCTGTAACGTATCCTGGTGTTACTACAATGGATTTTTCAGGAACTGCTTATGCTGGTTTTTTGGACTTTCAGAAAAAGGTTATAGTGCAGAATGTAACGGTGGAATCTATGCAAATTGTGATTTTTGCATCATTAGATCCGGATGCTGCCGGAGCAGGGTTAAGTACAAATGCTTTAATCCTTACCTTTGAGGTTGTTAGTTGATCCTGAAAAAAGAAGTTTTTTTCAGGAAATTTAGTCCATTAAAAAATGAAATCATGAAGTATAAAAATATAGTAAAAAAATTGACTGGCCAGTTATTCATGTCTTTGATGATAGGCATGTTTTTGACTATAGGCATTTCAGCGAATGCTGAAAATTTGCAAGGATCAACGGTAACCGGGAAAGTTACCGCTTCTCTTGATGGAGAGGGACTTCCGGGAGTCAACGTAGTATTAAAAGGAAGCCAGGAAGGAACTATCACTGATATTAGTGGTAATTATAGCCTGGAAGTTGGAGACGAAAATTCAATATTAGTTTTTTCTTATGTAGGCTATAATTCAGAAGAAATTATGGTTGGAACTCGTACGGTTGTAGATGTTGAGTTGATTGAAGATATTACGGCCTTAAGTGAGATTGTAGTTACGGCTCTGGGCATTAAAAGAGATGAAAGATCGTTGGGATATTCTATAGCTAAAGTTGATGGGGATGAACTTACGCGCGTAGTTCATGAGAATGTATTGAATTCCATGGCTGGGAAAGTAGCGGGTGTTACGATCAGTTCTACAGGCGGTACGGGTTCATCTGTTAGCATGGTAATCAGGGGTGCTACATCCTTGAGTACTGACAATCAACCTCTATTCGTGGTTGACGGTGTGCCTATTGCTAATACAGTAAATAACGTTGGTGGATTTGGTTCTGACAATAGAGTGGATTATGGGAATGCCATCTCCGATCTGGATCCTGAAGGTATTGAAAATATAACCATACTAAAAGGACCTAGTGCCGCAGCTTTGTATGGTACCAGGGCAGGTAATGGTGTTGTGCTTATCACTACAAAAAAAGCAAAAGAGAATGAAAAAATGAGAGTTACCATTACTTCGAATACGGTATTTGATATTCCTTCCAGATATGTGAATACACAAACTCAGTTTTCTTCAGGATTCTTTTCCTATAGACCGGAAAATGTTGGAGGTGGAGTATTGCCGGATATCAATGCAGGTGATGGAACAGGAGCCGGACCTGAAAATGATAAAGGCTATTGGGCGGTACAATGGGATGCACCACTGGATGCAAATGGACAACCCGTTCCGACTGAAGTTGTTTCTTATCCTGATAATATTAAGAATTTTTTAAATGACTACGCTTATACAACAACCAATGGGGCTTCTATTTCAAGTAGTTCACAAGGTGTAAACTATAGATTTGGCTTTACCAACATGACTCATGGCGGCTTAATTCCAAATTCTGATCTGCATAGAAATAACCTATCATTAGCAGCCTCTTCGAAGTTATGGGATAAGCTGACTATTAGTACGGATATCAATTACAGTAATTCATGGGCAGATAACAGGCCTGCATCAAACCGGGGTTCAAACCCTCTGGAATGGGCGTATAAACACCCGACAAATGTCGATATTCGAAAACTTCAGGATTATGGAACAGGAAGTGATGTATTACGCGTATCAGGGAACCACGAAAATCCATATTTTTTAGCTTACGACGTAAACAATAGCTTTAATAGATATCGGGTTTATGGTAATGTTGTTGCAAATTGGGAGATTTCGCCATCGTTTAGCATAAGGGGCCGATATATTCTGAATAAGTCAGATGAAGTGCAAGAAACAAAAATAGCTCCCGGATATCGGAGGGAACCTAACAATGGAGCATACGGAATTGTAACAGGTAACGGGTTTGAACGCAATATAGATATTTTGGGAACATATAGTAAAGATTGGGAGGACTTTGCGGTATCAGCATCAGTTGGGGGAAATCTTTTGTATCAAAAAGGATCAAGTATTAGTAATTCATCCAAATCCGGTTCCGGCTTGGTTGTGCCAAATTTGTTTACTGTACAAAATATAAGCTCAGGGGCGCTTAGTTACCGTAATAGTAGAAGTGAAAAAGCAATAAATAGTGTATTTGCAATGGCAAATTTAAGCTGGAGATATATGTTGTTTTTGGATATAACAGCTAGGAATGATTGGTCCAGCACCTTACCGGCTTCAAATCGATCTTATTTTTACCCATCGGCTTCATTGAGTTTTTTGCTAAATGAAGTTTTACCTATGGGTAAAGTTGACATGTTTAAATTAAGAGGAGGTTGGGCTCAAGTAGGTAACGATACCAGCCCTTATCGATTAAACGCAACCTATGGTGATGCCGGCCAATGGGGAGATGCCACAAGACTAACGAAATCCAGCGGATTGTTAGCTCCTAACCTTAAGCCAGAAATAGCAACCTCTATGGAGTTTGGTATTGATATGAAAATGTTCTCACACAGATTGCGATTTGAGGGGACCTATTATACTGTGGATAATGTAAATCAAATATTAGGAATTCCATTAGCAGCTTCTTCCGGTTTTAGCGGCGTACAAATTAATGCAGGGCTGTTACAAAGTGAAGGCTGGGAAATTTTATTAGGCGGTACACCAATACGCACGAATGATTGGAATTGGGATCTGGATTTAAATTTTACAAAGAATGAAACAAGAGTTATAGAGCTTGAAGAAGGCGTTGATTTTATTAATTTTTGGAGTAATGCCAAAGTTAAATCTATAAGTTATGTGAAAGGTTATATAGCCAATGAAGCTGATGGCCCGGAAGATGGACTGGTTGGTAACCTCTATTCGCGAAAAGTTAGAAGAGTAACTGATGAAAGTTCTCCTTACTTTAGATATCCAATTCTGGGTAGTGGTTTAGATGCGGAATGGGAAGGTGAAGAGAAGTTTTCTAAAATCGGAAATTACAATCCGGATTTTATCCTGGGTTTACAATCCTCACTTTCCTATAAGAACTTTTCATTAAATATGACTTTTGACTGGAGATCAGGTGGTCAGTATATATCACAGACCCATCATTATTTGACAGAATCTGTAGTTACCCAGACCTGGCTTGATGAATTGGTTCATCCGGGCGAATTGGGTGGCGCTGCGAGTCAGGAGCTCCGCGATTGGGTAGTTGCAAATGCCGATCAATTAATATTTGCCGAGGATAATGAGCTGAGACCTGTTGGTGGACCCACCCCTGAATACGGTGGATTCCCGGAAAATTTTAGTGGTGTTACGGTTTATGATGCCACTTTTGCACCCGGTGTAATAGGAGAGCACGATGCAGATGGAAATTTCATACTAGATCATGAGAATTTAGGTAATGAAGGGACTACATTTTTACCTTATGTAGTGAGTAATCCATGGGATGTTGGTTCTTTTAAAATGTTTGATGCAGACTATGTAAAATTACGAGAGATTGCTTTGAGCTATAGACTGCCCAGCGATGTTTCAAAACGAATTGGGATGCGAGATGTAAATTTTTCCATCTATAGTCGAAATATCCTGTTATGGACCAAAGATTCTGAATTAGGGGTGGATCCTGAAAGAGCTTTCCAGGCCGAAAGGGGTGGTAGGTTTTCGCAAGGTGTCGAAAGATTTAATGTAAATCCATGGGTTATTCCTGTTGGATTTAAATTAGGGTTTACATTTTAGGAAAATTTAAAATTAAAGATGATGTATATATTAAAAAATAAATTTATAATCCTTGTAGCTTTAGTATTGACTTTAGTTACTTCTTGTCAGGATCTGGATGAATTAAATATAAATCCAAATGGCGTTGATCCGGAAACAGCAGACCTTAACTTATTAATGGCTACCATAGAAACGGGTATAGGACAATCAGTCGTTAACCTGGGATTTGGTAATATTGCGGGTGTGATGCAGCATACACAAAAAGATGGTTGGTCCGGTGGACACAATGATTATGACTGGAATAATCAAGATCATAGCTGGTCCGGGTACTATGGTATCTTAAGAAATGCTGATGAGTTTTACCAAAAGGCAATGGATGGAGAATTTGAATTTCATCAAGGTGTAGCTTTGGTGATGAAATCTTATGCTTTTGGTATGATCGCCGATCTTTGGGGTGATGCTCCGTATTCAGAGGCGCTGCAAGCAGAGGATGGTCCTGAATTTTTTAAACCTGCTTATGACGGTCAGAAAGATATTTATATGGGAATTTTTGCCGATCTGGAAGCTGCAAATACCCTGCTGTCGAAGAGTCAGGATTCCTATGATAATATTAGTTCATCCCAGGATTTATTATACGGTGGGGATGTATCAAAATGGAGAAAATTTGCAAATTCACTGGCGCTTAGATATTATATGAGATTATCTGTAAAAGAACCAGGAACGGCACAAGATGGCATAAATAGGATTACTTCTGATCCGGCAAAATACCCCTTGATTACGAATGCAGATGATGATGCAAATATCAGTTATATTGGTGCTTCCCCATCAGATTCATGGCCCGGCAATACGGTTTTTGATACAAGTCCGAGTGGTAGTTACATGAGAATTAAATTGTGTGATACATTTGTGCAAGTTCTCAAGAATTTGAATGATCCAAGATTGGGAGTTTGGGCAAATAAAATCGAAACACCTTTAGTATTGGTACCGGGAAGTGGTGTAGATATGATAGTAAATGGAGAGCGACATATTTCTCAAGATATTGTTGACGATTATGAAGCTGCCTGGAGTGTTGGAGTAGATTATGATCCGGAGTATGTAGGAATTCCTCCTTCGGTTTTTGCAGCGTCTCAATACAATTTAAACCCTAATCTGGAGCAGGGAGTATTCAATCCACATGCATCTCATTTGAATGATATATATAAAGATGCTTCAGGAGATTTGTTATTGATGAGAATTATGTCTGCCGCCGAAGTACACTTAATCTTATCAGAAGCAGCATTGTATGGTTGGGGGCCGGGTACTCCGGAAGGACATTATGCTGCAGGAATTCAAGAATCTCTTAATGCATGGGGTGTAGGTGATGATTTTAACAATTATATTGCCGGAGCGCCTTATTCCGATTTAGGGAGTATTATTGAACAAAAGTGGATAGCAAGCTGGACCGCTGCTGCAGAATCATGGTTTGATTACAGAAGAACCGGCTTACCGGACCTTCAAACAGGAGAGTCTGCAAAAAGAGCGAAATTGCCACTTCGTTTTTACTACCACTTTGATAGTGAAATATCTCTAAATGAAGAGAATGCTGCCGCAGCTATACAAAAGTTAGAGCCGACAGACTATAAAGGTAGTGATGTAAGTAACAACAGCGCATGGTCAAGAACATGGCTTTTGCAAGGAACAGGCTTTCCTTATTAAAACAGTATTTATAAACATTTAAAAGCCGCTCCGAATTACCGGGGCGGCTTTTTTTATTAACACATTTAACTAACCATCATTAGTTCTATAGAGAGAAAGAAGTTAAAAACACTTGTTTGGATGATAAATTTGAACATATACAAATGGGGGAGAAATAAAACGCTAAATATTATTAACTTTTGTTATCTTTGGGAAAGGTTTTTATTATGGATAATCTAAGTTTATATACACAAATAAATACACTTCCTTCCAACCTAAAAAAGGAAGTTCGTGATTTTGTTGAATTTTTAAAGTCCAAAACAGATAAACAAAAGATAATTAAGAAAAATCGTGATTTTGGAATATTAAAAGGTAAAATAACAATGTCAGCAGATTTTGATGCTCCTTTGGAAGATTTTAAAGAGTATATGCAATGAATCAAGCTTACTTACTGGATACACATACATTATTATGGTTTTTGTCTGGAAGTGAAGCTCTATCATCATCGTCAAAAAAATTGATTTCTAATTCATCAAACAAATGTTATGTGAGTATTGCTTCCTTATGGGAAATTGCCATAAAGATCAATTTGGGTAAGCTTACCATTGATTTTGATTTTAAAGGATTTGCTGAATTGCTTTATGAGAATGATATCGAAATTCTCCAAATTACTTTTGATCATATCCTTGAATTGATGAATTTAGAAGATGTGCATAGAGATCCATTTGATAGAATTATAATTTCCTTAGCAAAATACGAGAACTTATCAATCATTACAAAGGATAAGAATTTCTCAAAATACAGTGATTTGAACCTAGTCTGGTAAGTAAAGATATACTGTTTGACTTTTTAACTATTATGGATTATATGCTAAAACCCAATCACCGATCATTCAATCAAAAAATAATTGTTTGTATAGCTTTTCTATTTTTATCTAATGCTCTTACTACCAAAAGCCAATCACTTGACTGGCAATGTGAAATTTTACCGACAGAACGGAAAACAATAGTTGATACGACAAGTGGTGCTGAAATCACATTCATAACAACGCACAAATCTAATGATACCAACCTTTATTTTCACGACCGGTGCTGGTTGATGGATGGCAGGCTCATGCTGTTCAAATCAGATCGGACAGGCAGAGAGGAAATATTCGGATACATTGCCGAAACAGGGGAATTGATACGTTTCAATCGGCAGCAGGATGCTCCAGCGGTTTTTCCTGTAGCATCAAAGAACGGAGATCTTATTTATGTAGTCCGGGGGAATTCAATTTATATTTGGGATATTACCCTCAACACAGATGGGAATACCCGAGTTAGCATCAGCGAGAGAAAACTTTGTGACTACCCAAAAGGTTCAGTACCTGTTCATGGATTGAATGAAAATGCAGATGGAACACGCATCAGTTTTGCTTATCAATTAAATGAGCTATATCACATCGCGGTAGTCAACACTAGCGCTGGAAATAGTGAGCTTATCGCGCAAATGGATTATCCTATTCAACACATTCAATTTAGCCTGAATCGTCCGGATTTACTTTCTTTTGCAAGAGCATATGGAAGCGACACGGCACCTCTTGATCCCAACGAAAAGCCACATGCACGAATCTGGTTTGTCAATATAAATACAAAAATGCCGGTACCTGCTTTTTATCAGGTGCCGGGTGAGCTGGTGACCCATGAATGTTGGTGGGTCAATGACCAGATTACGTTTATAGGGGGACGTCGTAAGGAAGAAGGACACGTAAAAGTACTTGATCTGAAGACCAATGAGATTCGGATTATTGGCTCCGGTTCATGGCTCAAAAATGTGGAAGCGCGAGACCTCGCAAGGGTTAACTGGTGGCATGCTGCCGGGAGCCCGGATGGACGTTGGGTGGTCGCCGATAATTGGCATGGCGTTATCGCAATTTTTGATGCGCAGAATACACGGATGAGGGTTTTGACTTCCGGTCATCGGATTTATGGCTCCGGGGCGCATCCACATGCAGGATGGGATTTGTCCGGTAAAAGTGTCGAATTTACCTCCAATAAAAGGGGCAACCCTGACGTTTGTATTGGTTTGATACCTCAAAAATGGCAACGGGATTAGAGAAATAAGAAATCTTTGGTCTCTTCTGGTCTTAGCGTCTATTTTCTGGTCTTAGCGTCTCGCTAAGACCCAACTAGCGACCAGGAAGAATAATTTTAATTCAACTTAAATACACTAGTTATGCGTACTTTTTTAAAGATATTACTTGGTTTGGTGGTCATTGTGGTGGCTTTTCTGTTTTGGGCATTGGAAACCGTAGACTACACACCATATTTTCACACCGATTATTATAAAACCACCCTTTCCAGATTCGATAGTATAGCAACGAATCTAAAAGTTGCCAAAGGGGCTGTTCAGGTTGGTTTTGGAAAGCAAAGTATAACACCAATATTAAACGGCGCCAATGATAATCCTTCAATAGGACAATTTATTGAGATGCCATTGGGCGGTTTTGGAGGGAGAGAGGGCGCTCCTGCCACGGGCATCCATGACAGTCTGTTTGTGAAAACTGTGGCGATAAAAGTTGGCGAACAAATGATCGTATTTGTTGGTTCCGATTTGCTGATCATGCCTCCCGCAGTAAGTAAGATGACCGGAGCATATCTTTCAGAGAAATTGGGATTGAACAGAGGAAACATATTTTATTCAGCTACGCATACACATTCAAGTGTTGGGGCCTTTTCTGAAGGAACGGTAGGTGAACTTTTGGGGGAGTGTATAACCCGAATGTGATCGAATGGCTGGCGGCTCAGGTATCTTCAGCCATTGAAAATGCCATTAATGATCTTAAGCCTGGTCAGATAGGTGTTGGGAATTTTCATGCGCTGGATTTTGTGCGAAACCGACTTGTAGGAGATGATGGGAACATTAATTCTGATTTCATGATATTGAAGGCCAGTCAGATAGAAGGAAAAAATGTCATTTTAGGATCTTTCGATGCGCATGCTACAACGCTTGGCAGTTGGAATATGGAAACCAGCGCGGATTACCCGGGCTACTGGCAACGGAAATTAGAGCTTAATGGATTTGATATGGCGGTGTTTTTTGCCGGTAGTGTGGGGAGTCATAGTTATAGAAATACCGTTGGAGATCGATTCGATAAATCACAATACCTGGGTGAAGCGCTGGCAGATAGTGTGTTGAAGTATGCGCCAACGATACCTCTAAAAGATAGTATTGTTTTTTCAAGTGTGACCTTAAAAGTAGAACTCCCTGAATTCCATATTCGCGTTTCAGATGGGATTCGCTTGAATCCTTATATTTCGAATAAACTGTTTCCTGATGTAGGAGAGGTATTTCTGCAAACCACAAAATTGGATAAGCTGATTTGGGGAACTGCACCTAGCGATTTTAGTGGAGAAACCACATTGGTATATAAAAATGCGATGCATAAAAAAGGCTATAAAGCTATGGTTACCAGCTTTAATGGAGCTTACACGGGATACATCATCCCTTGCAAATATTACCATCTGAATGAATATGAATCCAGGTTGATGAATTGGTTTGGCCCCGGATACAATCCATTCATCAATTATATGCTGGGAGAGATGATGGAAGAAGTTTCTTCTGCAAAATAAATGAAAAATCAAATAACCGCAGAGGCACAGAGATACCAAAAAATCTTTGTGTTCTCCGCCTCTGCGCTTTGTTGATTCCTTGTAATTTTGGATATTTAATTCCACACGGCAACATGCGTAGTATCGCTGCATCTTCTACAGGCTTCTGTATTGCCTAATACCTAATGATCTAATCTTATTTCCCCTGACTAGATAGACACGGGATTTGGGAACAATGCCAATAATATCCAAATCTGTAAGCATTTCATTCAGCTCAGCAATTTCGTTTAGCTGGCAACAATTTGAAATATTCGGATCTATTTGCCTAAAAATTTAGCGTGTCAGGATCAGTCCTTTATGGTGAATTTATGCCTTTTGTCACCAATCACCTGTGTTAGGAGGGTATACCACCTGTGTTAGGACGATGTGTCACCTGTGTTAGGAGGATGTACCACCTGTGTTGCGAGGACGTATCACCTGTGTTGCAAAGAGGTTTCACTTGTGTTAAAATAATTAGTCAAGAGTGATTGCTAAAAAAGTGTGTTATTTTGGTTTTTTTTAAGAGTTGTAGAAAGTGGGTATCTAAAGGTTGAACCATCGACATGGGGCAGTTTGGAATTTTCACATAGTCTCTTCATCGTACTGGAGATGTTACTCCGGAAGAGATCGATAAAAATCGATTCAGAAGATCATTGTTAGTTTCCGTGCCCTGGCAGACAAATTAATGTTTAGTGTTGATTTTGAAAAGGTCAGCTTGTAAAGATAGCGGACAGTATTTTAGTAGTATAGGATGAAAATTTACTCTCCATGTATCTGCAGGTTTTTTTCTATAGGGTAGGGTAATAATTTTTCTGCCTGTCGCAGTTCTTGCGACGGAGAGCCATCCTATGACATAAATCTTTAACCTTCTTTTCCTTTCAAAGATGTTTCTCCAAAAAAGCATCAATATAAAACTGGCAGTATTCATTTACTTTTACCGAAACATCCATGGTATGTGGCCAGCCCTTGAGTCGATGGTAATCGTGTGCTACACCCGCTTTCAAAAGCCATCCGGCTAAAGAATCTGATTGGGAGACAGGCACTAAAGAATCTATAGTTCCCTGAAAAATCAAGGTTGGCGGATCATCGGACGTGATAAATGTTTTTGGTGAAGCCAGTTTATACATTTCAGGATTTTCTTCATAAGAACTTCCAATAAAATCAATGGTTTGGTAAGTGCTTTTTGCGTAAGGAGTGGTAAGATCCACTGGCCCGTATAAATTGATAACGGCCCTGACTGAAGGATAATTGTCAGTTGGGCAATCTTCGTTAAAAACTGCCTCATCTCCGGCATATCCTGCCATCATAGCCAGATGTCCACCCGCCGAACCTCCGATCAATACGATCTTTTCAGGATTGCCACCATATTCCCCCACATGTTTTTGAACCCAGTGTACCGCACAATTCACATCCTGTACGGCTGCAGGAAAGATCGCTTTTTTTACTAAACGATACGAAACGGTGATGGTGACATATCCTTTTTTTGCATAGTCGATTAGGTACGGCAAATAGTCTGCTCTTTTGCCTGTTCTCCAGGCGCCTCCATGAATAAAAATCATCACAGGGGCGGGTTCATCTAAATTCTTCAGTTTATAAATATCAAGATGAAGAGATAGTGAGTCAATATTTTTGTATTCAATATTTTTGATTTCCTGAATATTATCCGGAACAGCAGGCTCCGTATCGATCAGATCGAGCATGCCAAGTCCATAGGAAATTTTCAGAAAGGTTTCATTCATATATCCCTTTGGAGGAACTAGTGGTCGATTTGGATCAACTGTTTTAGTGTTGCAACTTAGGATCAGCAAAAAAATAAATGTTGTATATATCAGTTTTTTCATGTGATTAATTGATTTGTGGTGTTTTACTCATTTCAAATTTAAGTATTCCTCCATTAATAATTTCATCATGTTTGATCCATGTGCGGTCAAGTAATGAGTCATTTAAGGAGATATGTTTTACATATATATGATCCGGGGCATAATCTTCAGCAAGCACTGATAATGTGACTTCGCCCAGATTTATTTCAGCCTTTTCAAATAGTGGAGCTCCCATCTGATAAATATCCGTTCCGGCTATGGGATAAAATCCCAATGAACTAAAAATATACCAGGCAGAAAGTGTAGCGGCATCATCGTTTCCATCCAGGCCATCGTAGCGATTGGTGTATTTGGTGTCCAATATATTCCGAATCCATTTTTGAGTCAAATCTGGTCTGTCCACATAATTAAACAGATAAGGCGAATGAATATCCGGTTCATTTCCATGCCAGTAATACGAACCGGGATTCCAATTGCCAATTACTGGTTCTGATTTTTCGAAAAAATTATTCAGCTCACTGATGAAATATTCCTTATTCTCAAACAGATTTATAAGTCCCGGGGCATCAAAAAATGGCGCCCAGCGCCATTGCAATGCACTGCCTTCTACGTAGTCATTGGTAAAGGAATCATCGCCACTCAAATAGGTAAGCAGCAGCGGATCAAACTCATCTACAAAAGTACCATCAGCATTCCGGGGGTGAAAATATTGAGTTTCCGGATTCCATACATTTTTATAATTCATGGACAGTGAATTGAAAGATATTGCGTCTTCCTCATGCCCAAGCGCTTTCGCGAGTAATCCAATCGAAAAATCAGACCAGGCATATTCGAGGGTTCGGGAAACTGCTTGTTCCATACTGTCGGCTGGGCAGAAACCATATTTCACGCAATCATCATTTCCTCTTCTTCCCGAATAGGCTGAGCCCCGAGGTGTAGAAGCCAGTGCAATCAATTTCATGTTTTGGTAAGCAAAATCCACATCAAAATCTTTAATCCCTTTTTGATAAGCTTCCGAAATCACGATGTCTGACGCCGAGCCAAGCATAGAGCCGGTATATCCATACCCGGAAGGCCATCGTGGTAGCCATCCACCTTCTTTTGCCATCTGAACCAGTGATTTTACCATGTCTAGTTGGTCTTGTCGTGCTATCAAGGAATAAAGCGGATGGGTAGTTCTGAAAGTGTCCCAGATGGACATGTCGGTAAAATACCGGAAACTATCTGCCTGATGAACCTTTTTGTCAAATCCCATGTAATCACCATTTACATCGTTAAAAACAGTCGGCATTTGCAGGCTGCGGTATAATGCCGTATAAAAATTGATTTTTTGTTCTTCGCTTCCCCCTGATATTTTTATGGAGGAAAGGCGTTTTTCCCAAGCTTGTATTGCCTCGTTAGCAATATCGTCAAAGTGTTTTCCAGCAGATTCTGCTTCTAAATTTTCCCAGGCATTTTCAATGCTTACATGAGAGATAGCCAATTTAAGTTCTACAATTCTTTGATTATTTTTTTTGTCAAATGTAAATGCGGCTCGGATTTTATCTCCTTTTTCCGTGGTGGAGTTTGCTGAATATACATCATTATACCATATGCCATAACTGTTAATGGGCGCTGAAAATCGTGCGGCAAAGTAAACTTTGATTCCTCCATATCGACCTGCGAAGGTTCCAAAAGTTCGCACATAACCTTCAATTTCCTGTGTTTCAGGATTGATTTTTATATACCCTTCTTCACTGCGTTTGTCTCCTAAGGCATGCGTAACATCAAGTATAATACCCGGGCTTGTATCATCCGAAAAAGTATATCGATGAATTCCCACTCTTTCGGTACCGGTAAGCTCAACTTTGATTCCTTCATCCGGCAAGTCCACTGAATAATATCCGGGATAAGCCAACTCATTTTTATGAGTATAATGGTAATATTCATCCTTAGTTTGTTCTTCTATATTATTTCCACCTGTCGGAAAAACCAGAAAATGACCTCCATCTGTTGCGTCGGTGCCGACCAGGCGTGTGTGTGAAAATCCAATGATTTTGTTGTCACCATAAAAGTATCCGGATTTATTTAACGCTTTATCATCGGTGAGCATGGAAGAAGTTTCGGGACTCAGCCGGACAACCCCAAATGGCAAGGAGACACCAGGGAAATTGTTCGCACAAGTCCAGGGGATTCCTCCTGTTCCGATAAATGGATCCACTTGTGCAGACAAAGGATAAGCAGCAGAAACAGCCTCCGGTATTTTCATTGGCTGTTTATCGACAATACTACGGTATTTGAGCCAAAGTCCTGAAATAAAAAGTACTGATGACAGTAGGATGACGCCTATTATTGAAAGGAGTATTATTATAAATTTTTTCATTTTCCCTTGTTTTCGGTTTAGAATGAATCAGGCCAGGTACAATCAAGCTCTCGCTTACCGTTCATATCACGAATCCAGGTGTCGAACTGACGTTGCCCTTCCTTTAATATAATAACGCGTCCGCCAGCCAAGGGGTCCTCCTCAGGGTCGCGCATTATTTTAGTTACCCGGCCGTATGCCAGGGCAATATTGTAATACACACCTATGTAATCGTTAATGTGATCATGACCGACAAAAGTGCCCATTACATCACCACATTCGAGCATAGCCGAAAACATTCCGGTATTGATATCCGGGCTGCACTCATCTTCATTTTTGACGCCAATTGGCGGTGTATTTTTATTGTTCCAGGCATTCACATATTCCGGTAAGGGAATGTGAAAAAATGCCAGCGCCGGTAAGGGATTCCCATCGTTTGCAAGTGTGGATTCCTTACTTATGTTACGGTACCAGTTAATCTGCGAAAAGTCAAACCATCCATAACCCTCAACCGTTGGTTCCAGGGTACTGTTGACGTTGGAATCCATGCAATACAACAAAGCTTTGGTCTTATTCTTCTTTCCGTAAACGGGCAGGACGAAATTTGAATTTCCGTAGGTTTCACCCTTATCATTGTTCATGCAAAGCGGGAGTTCGTGAAGAAATTCAGCCAGATCTTTTCTGGAAAAATTGTTTTGTGAATCGTGGTTTCCAAATACCGCTGCCCACGGCACATTTGCTTTTTCAAAAACATCAGCGAAACGCCGGTAAGCCTCCTGCGGGTTATTTTGTGTTACATTGTCACCGGTAAGAATAACAAAATCAGGGATCTCAATTTCAAGTACTTTTTGAATTGTTTCATAAACACTTACATTCTTATTGCCCTCCAAATCTACATGGGTATCGGTAAACTGTACGATTTTGAATTCGCCGTCTTTGTTAAATTTCAGCTTAATATCATTTTGTGCATTTGCTGTAAAGGCAAAAGCGACCAGGATAATCAGGGTATAAAAATAATGCTTCATATGTTGTTTAATTAATTCAATGATTTATGGCACTTAAATATCTAAGTGATTATTAACCCTACTCTGTCAAGTTTTTTTGTTCGCCATTGCTGTAGGCTGTCACCAGCAAAAAATTTCTGGAAATTAAATTGATTGTCTGGTGACTAGTCATTAATCTTTTCTTCAATTACTTCCAACAATCGTTTAACCGGCTCAAAATATGGGAGCACTTTATCCTTGTCAAAGTCAAATAGATCGTCATAATCACCTTTTTGTCTCCATATAAATAGCTGTGAGTATATTTCCCCAAGTTCCTTGGGGAATACTCCGGTTTTAATGAAGACCTCTGAAAATTTTGATTTTGCTCCATTATGCGTTGTAGGTTTTAAGTCAGCGTTTAAAAGCAACGCCAAGACAGCATAGTAGGCTGAGTAATATAACCTGTTTATGCTTGAATTCCATTTTTCTTTATCTTTCAATATCCTTGCATCGTCAAGAGTATCCCATGCACGGGCTAATCTATATTTTATCAAATCTTTCTTTGAACCACTCATTTTATCCGAATCCCTTCTTTTTGAATATTTTCATATAATGGCGTAAAAGAATGATTATTATTCCAGTCCTTTATTGAATAAATCAAAGGAGAAAATATCTCTCCTGTTTCAAGTTCCAGGTCATAGAATTCATCCATGAGTCTTGTTTCAAGGTCAAATGAAATATGCGTTGAATTGAGTAAAATTAATAAATCCCAATCAGATGAATTAGTTGCATTTCCACGTGCCTGCGATCCGTACAAAAAAACTTCTGAATCTGGATAACCGGCTGTAGCGATCCCAACAATTTTATTAATTATTATATCATGTTTACTCATATCACAAAAATAGCCATTTTCTCTTGAGTCGATTACTGCGTAGGATTGTTTTTTATGCAAAGCAGAGGGAATTTAGAAATGTATGAGCTTTATAATAGGGCTGCGAAAGCGCAAAGATGATTCTTCCTGTACAATAGGCCACCTCTAATAACTCCATTTTGTGTCCCAACTTGGACTTTCTTCCAGCTACTGCGTTACCAAAATACTCATTTTATGCTGCTAAACTCCGTTTTTGGCGCCTTGTATCTGAAAAAAATACCTGCGTCGGTATTCCAAAAGGAATTAATAGAGGTAACCTATAAATTATTTAAATCACTGCTCCAAAAAAACTTTTGCGTCTGTCTTATTTATCTCTTCAATTCCATAGCAGTTTTCAGCATCCCATCATGAATGATTGCTCCAAGTGTAGGCCCGTAAAAGCTTACGCTGGTTTCATAGCCACTCTGATGATATTCTTCTTCTGTTAAAATGTAGCTGATCCATTCGTTGGCAAGACCACCGATAACAGGGTAGGGGACTCCGCTTTGTTTCATTTTTGACTTGATATCGATTCCCAGCTCAGCAATTAGTTCACCGGGTGCGCCAACAATTTGCAAATCACCAATTCGGCACGTCGAAATTGCGGTGGAACCCGGCAGCACTTGCTCCAATAATCCCTGTATTTTTTCTTCGTCAAGCTGGTATTCATCTCCTCCGGTTTGCATAAATGATGGATGTGGTTCTTTTTTGGGCAGATTGATTTTCTGATAATGATATTTGAAAATGGCGTTTTCCTGAGGCAGGATTTTATCGTATGTTTTTTTAGCGTGTTTAGCCATTTCCCTACCGTAATATTCAGCTTTTTCATAATGGCTGCCTCCTCTTCTGGCGATGACAGATTGGTCTCCTTGAGCGCCATTGTAATACATCGCAATAGCATTACCCCCTATCCAGTCTTCAAGTTCGCGCTGCAAATATCCTGGCCAGCCACCGGAAACCCACATGTCGTTTTCATCCATGATGGTGGGATGGCCTGTCCAGTTCACCAATACAGCCAGCGGCTGATCATCTATCAAATCTATTCGGGTAACTGTCAGTTCCCTGTCAACAGACTTATCACCACGGCGGTTTCTGTTTAATCCATCTAAGGTCACCTGTCCGGTTCCGATTTTTACTACTTGCAAATTGCTGTCAGTTTCTTTGATAAGCGTTGCCAGTTTTTCAACGACAAATTCCAGTAATTCAGGCTGGAATACCCCGATAGCAGGCATGTTAAATATGTTTCTATCATTGAGGGCAAACATCTCAAGGCTAGTATGAGAATGGCTTGGCAGCAGCAGCACGTTCTCTTCCGTGAAACCGGAGCCTGATAATTTATCTAAAACCAAAGGCCTGACATTTGTAGGTAAGCCAAGCAGGTCCATGGTAACAATGACATACTTTTTTGTGCCGTCGTGAAGCACCAATGCTTTGGCTTTGATATCATCGTGAATGGCTTCAGCAGGACTGCCCATTCGGGCGCCGTAACCACCGAGTGTGTATTTCATTTCCAATGGAGGAGTCAGGATCACTTCCTTTGCATTTCCTTTTAGAGGTGTCTGTGCTTGTGCAAAATTTATAAGTGGAAGCAATAGAATGACAAAACTGATTTTATATACAATACGCATTATCTTTAACCTTTGATTTTTCATGTTTTTTATAAGTAAATGTGATAGTTCCCTTTTTGGTATACTGAGGTTTTTATTCTGATCTTTTTAGAATCTAAATTATAACTGAAATCCGACACTTCAATTAGCTCCTTGCCATCAAGTTCAATTTTCTTTGGCTTTTTGTCAAGGGCTATGTTTAGAATGTGCGGGCAATTTTTGCCGGAAACCTGAATGCTCAATTCCTGATTTTTATTTTTATAGCTTAAAGTTGTGCCGGCTTCTTTCTCCCTAAACACTTCAAAAGAATTTTTTTCATCATCCGGATAAACTAGAAATGTCAAAAATTCTTCATCTTCCGAAGTCCCTATTCCTGTATAAGCTCTCTTGATATTCAATGGAATGATGGACCCTTCTTTAATAAAAACTGGATACTCATCAAGAGGGAATTCTTGTTCAAAAGTGGTTGGGCCTTCAATGATATTTGTGTCATCAAACCAGTATCTCCATTTCCCTTCAGGCAAGCGGATTTCATTTTTGAGCTCATCCTTATAAATTGGAGCGATCAACAAACTTTCCCCAAACATGTAATGGTATTTTCCATCGATGGGTTTTTGAAGCAAAGCGCCTCCTTCATGACCGGTGACCACATAATGATACATATATGGAATAAGTTCCGTGTGCAACCAGGAATATTCACGGATGATTTCCAGTTCTTCCTGACTTCTTTCCCATAGCCTTCTTTCGCCATGACCACCATTTAGGAACAGACCGCAAAAAGTAGAGAATTGTGCCCATCGGATATATAACCTTGGCGGTATAGCGCCACCTGAAAATCCTGCTACGTCCGAACCAATGATGTTATATCCAAGTTTGGCGCTTCCCAGGATACTTTCAATGGCAGATTCAAAACCTTCCACACCGTCGAGAGCGATATCAATTTTTTCCTGATCATTCTCTTCCAGCATCTCATCAGTCACCCACTTATGTTCCTGATCCCCCACCCAGGTCACAGGAGCAGCATCGATTGGTGCAAATCCTTCAGGGTGAAATCCACGATCCAAAGGTCTGGAAAGTGTTGCAAATTCAGGATTTTGAGATAAGCCATGTTGATATTCGTCACGGTAATAGTGATCCATATAGGTTCGGGTGGTCATCCAACCGGATGCTGTTTTTTTATAGAAAAGTGGAATTGGCCCCAGGTTATTCCAGAAAAGTGTGGCGGTGCCATCCAGTTTCCAGCCATCAATGCCAAGGTCAAAAACCCGTTGTTGGATACCTCTCCACCAAATCATCGCCTCAGGATTGGTGTAATCAATAAATCCGCCTTTGCCTTTCCACCATTTGTTTGGCGATCCGCTGCCTGCCAGGTAACCATTTTGTTCTACTTCATGATACCACGGTTCGGAATCCTCAAGTTTCAGGCCTTTATTGTAGCTATTCACCATGGTCGTCATCCAAAGGACAACCCGATACCCCTCATTCTGAAGATTTAGAAACCAATTTTCGGGATCAGGATAGAGCGTAGTATCGATATCAAAATCATTATATCGATAACTCCATGGGCTGTCGATGAGTATGGTTCGTACCGGAATATCATGTTCGGCATAGCCATCCAGCAATTCATCGACATATTCAGCAGTATTTACATCATCTTCCCAAAGCCAGCATTCCAATGCCCACGCCGGAGTTAGCGGTGGATTTCCATGCCGTTGTGCATTGAATGGCATTCCCCAGAATGGAAAAACAAGATAAAAATATCCCAGTATTGCAAGAGAAAGAACTCCAGTGATCAGGGATTTTATAATTTTTCTGAAGGTCTTCATATTTCTTTAAACATTAATTTGTTAAAGATCTCAAGTTTTTGATTATGTGATTTTTCTTTCTTGTTCATTTAGTGAAATTATATTCTAAGCTTTTTTATCACTCCCGACGCGCAACTCATAACTCGTAACCGTAACTTTTTTTTAATACACATAAATAGGATTTGTAAATATCCATGGATACCATTTTCCGCCTAATTTTAATTCGGCAACAACCCGGTAATTTCCATGCGTTTCATTTATCGCATATTCATAGCCATAAACATCTTCCTTTTCATCGATCAGTTTGCCATTTCTGAAAAGTTGATATTTCACCGGTAAGGGTGATACCGCTTTCACATGCGTGATATTTGCAAACGCTACTGAATCACCTAAAATTGCTGTTATACTATTGTTTTCATCCGTAGAAAAGTATTGGAATCCGTTTGCTTCAGCCAGGCTTTCAAAGGAAAGAAACACGTGCCCTTTGATGATATTTTCCTTGATATTTACACTGGAAAACGTGTCGCAAAACACATGATTATTCATGAAGTTAAAAGAATTGAAGTAGGGGTCCAATTCCCATTTGAATGCCCAGCCAAATTCGTCCGGTTCGCCTAACAATAATTTTTCTTTCCACCCCGATCGTTTTTCTGAAAGGGTATCTGCATTTGGCCCAATCCATTGCACCCGGCCATCGTCGAGATACCGTGCCCTGAAACTTTGATTGTTGTGTGCATCTACCGCACCTATGCCAACAATCTGTCGACCCATGTTTAGCGAATCCCAATTGGCGAGAATCTCCGTTTGAGGGTCGTACAATTCCCAAAAGCCCCAATGTTTGTATTTTCTTCCGCAAATAAGGTTATTAACAAGGAAAGGCAAAAGGCCATCCTCATCGATCAGATCGGTATGAATGTTATAAATTTCCATAGCCTGATAATCCGGATTATGCCATTTATGATCCTTTTCTGTATGCACATAAGTTACCATTCCACCATTGCTCACAACTTCATGAATCAACTGATCTTCATCTTTTTTCCAGTCCAGCGTCACACTGTCGAATGGATTAACCATTAATCCGGTACTGGATTCGGTGCCTGCCTCTATGATGATGCCATCAAAAACTCCGTGAAGACTGCGTGGAAAAACATCCATCATGCTACGTTTGTGATCCGCAAGAAAGATAAATTCCAGTTGAGCTTGTTTTGCTGCTGATAGAATTTCCTCTTTTGTTCCCCGACTGTCGTGCGACCAGTAGGTGTGCGAATGCATCACACCCTTATGAGATGGATTAATGATATATTGTTTTGGGGTCTTACGTTTTTCTTGAAGCTCAGTACGGTCTTTATCTAATTGAGGATAAGTGACCCAATATTTCCAGATGGAGGGGCCAACATAGATGATAAACAGAATTCCTATGATGGACAGTATGCTTAAGGAGATGTATTTTAATAGCTTCTTTATTGTTTTTTTTAAAATCATTTTTTTTGTTTTGCTAATTAAATGTAAGGGGAAAGGTGAAATCAAGTAACTCGAAACTCATAACCTAAAACTTAAAACTATTATCTACTCCTAATATATTGTATCAATGCCTCCGGTTGGTTGGTTTGTATGCCATCGGTTCCCCAATCAATGATCGTTTCCCATTCTTTTTCCCATTTCTCCGGATCATCTTCATCGTCATCCACAAATACCATTGCATTTTTGAGGTGTGCTTTTTCAACAAATGATTTCGACAGATTCCCCATGTCACTGGCGATTACCTTTGGTTGATAGGCCACAACTACTTTCTCAATGTTTTTTTCATCACCCGGATCCGGCATTACTAAGCATTTTGGGCAATTGACTTTAAGATCCATAATGGTTCTGTTAAAGGAAGCTGGGATATACCAAACAATTTTTTGTTCCATATTGTATTTGCTGATGATCTTTATTAATTCCACCGGATCAGCAGCTTTCAGATCCAGGTAGATCCCGATTTTCCCCTGGCATAACTTCAGGATTTCTTCGAAGGTAGGAATGCGTGTGTCTTTCCAATCCTTACCGATTTTTTCGCCAATGTCCAGAGCAAGTAATTCGGCCAGCGTAAAATCCCTGACTTTGCCGGTTTTACCGATTACATAAGCATCAATCGTAGCGTTATGTACACTGACGAACTTATTGTCTTTGGTGGTTCGCACATCAATTTCGACAAAATCACATCCCAGGTCAATCGCTTTCTGATAAGCAGCGATAGAGTTTTCAGGTATTCCATCGTGAACTCCCCGATGAGCAATCACATATACATTCCCATTTTTTGGGGCGGGTAATGCGTTTTGTGCCAGAACCGCCAGGTTGGAATTCCAAAAAAGAAAAAGGGCTAAAATAAGTTTATTCATTCTGATAGGTGTTATAAGTATTTTTGAAACCATCGTATTCCATCAGGATAAACTTTGTCAATAGGAATGTCATGATGTTTTGCAGGATACCAAATAATTTCTTTAGGTTCCATTGCTTTTTTAAACATCAGTTTGCTCATCAATGGCGGCACTACATCATCATTCTCGGCATTAATCATAAGCAGGGGCCTGGGAGCGATTTTTTCCACAAAGTTATTTGGTTCGATCATGCTCAGATAATCTTTGGTGTCATCAGATAGTGCATCCATGCCAAACATCAAGTTCATGTCACCACCCGCCAATGTAATTACAGGGACTTTTACCCTGGGTTCCACACCACTGAAAACGGTACCTATAATTCCTCCGAGGCTAATGCCAAAATACCCGATCCGGTCCGCATCAAGTTCTTCCCTGGTTTGGATAAAATCCACTGCCCGGCGCAAATCAAATACTGTCTGAATGATGATTTCACGGGACCAGTAACGGTACTCCCCTGTAAAACTAAAATCATAATCATCTTCATAGCGTTCCCCATGTTTGGCGATGTCAAGCCTGAGTACGGCATAACCGCTTTTTAAAAAATAATCATTTCCTGTTTCTATATAATCAACGGTTTTTCGATCTCCGAGACCGTGCATCAGGATGATAACCGGATGCGGATTCCCACCCGTTTTTGGTACAGTAAGCAAAGCTGTTACGGTTTGATTGTGTACGCTACTGAATGTCACATCGTATAGCTCGTATCCTGTAGTATCCCGGAGCAGGTTCACCGAATCTTTGAGTGGCAAATCCTGATCATAATTGTAATACTTATAAATAGAAAACTCCTGTTTTGATCCACATGAAGAAAGGACAGAAAAGGCTAAAATGATGATGAATAGATTATGGGTATATTTCATTTATGTTAAATCAATTATCAAAAAATAAACAGATTTATTTCAAATTATCAATAGCTAAAGGACTTCATCTTCATCCACCACAAACATCCTCGTGCTTTTTGTGTAATTACCACCGTTTGCATCGGGGTATTCAAGGTCAATATAAAATGCCTTATACCCGTTAGCAGGATAATTGATAGCGGTAATGACGGCCCCGGTTTCAATATTGGTGAGTTCAGATGAGTTCCAGTGTTCATCCCTGAAGTCTCTATCGTCAGAATTTGCAGACCAGAGCTTAGCTTTTAGAAGTTTGTCCTCCGAACCTTGTACAGTCAGGACAACTTCATTTGTAGTTTCACTAACATCCCACGAGCAATCCGGATAAGACCGGTGAGCCAGCGTATTTCCAAAAAATGCACTTATGGCATATAATGCCTGTTCTCCACCCCCCAGATCATGTCCGGCGTTGGCGACATAATGAATGTAATTTTGCCCGGGAATGTCATTGTAATAGTGTTTTATAGCATCTACCGGCCAATAAGGATCATTGGTGCCGATCAGGATCAGCTTGGGCATGGTCAGGTTATCCCGGTAAGAATAAGGATCTATCATGGTGGTAAGGACTGATCCCTGTTCAGAATGCGCATCCTGTGGAATACCCAGGTCAACATAATCCTGAATCTGTGGGCTATATGCTCCCCACGTGTCTATGTGGTAATCGAGATTGACCGGCATATTGAGTACATCAATCACTGCCGGGGCAATAGCTGCAACGCGTGAATCCTTGGCCCCGACAAGCCAGGTGGTCCATCCACGTTTGGAGGCGCCGGAAACTATAAACCTGTTAATTTCATGTTGAAGTTCACTTTGTGTAAATTCCTGAACGGCATCCATAGCGCGTATTGCACTTTTGGTCATTGGAAACAAAAGTGGCCATGAATAGTCTCCATCGCTTTTGAATTGGTGCAGGGTATAAGAAATAAGCGCGTCTTCAGTCAGGTTATTGTAAAGCGGTTGATTGGGTGTTTGCCTCAATATGGCTATAATAGCATTGTTTTTCTGGGCCATTAAGCCAATGATAATGGTCTCCAGATCATTTTGTCCCGCCCACTTTGGCTCTCCATCTTCTATGCTGCCTCCTGTAATCCACAAGAGCGCTCCGTCATATTGGTTGTCATCGGGTACCAATATAGTGAGCTGATGTACCCAGGTATGCTCCCGCCAAAGCTGTGAAGTAAGCTTTAGGTCATAAGCTGTTACACCTGAAAAACTATAAGTGGAATTTTTTGTCCAATGATACGTGGTGTCTCCATTATCCAAATACGCACTCAGAGCGGTTTCAGGCGTAATTACCTTTGGTACGGGATTTTCATCTTTTGTGTCACAATATGATAAGATGAATCCCGTGAAAAGGATAAAAAGAAATTTCAGATTTTTCAGCTTGATGAAATACATTCTAACCTATTTAATTCATGAATATATCTATTTTGGATTTAAGTCTCGTCTGCCGGCGGGGCATGGCCTGCCTCGCCGGTAAGCGGGCATTAATATTTAAAAGATTTGACCAAAATGTATATAAAATTAAGCTTTCAAATACAAAATAAAAACCTGATATCAATCTGCCTATCGCTGGCAGTTGTCTTGACTTCTAACTCCTTATGAGTATCAATAAGGATCTCCTGAATTTTTCAGGCTAAATCCATGTTTTAGAGAACTTCTTTCTCATTGGCAACAAACATCCTTGTGCTTTTGGTGTACTCATCACCATTTGCATCTGTATATTTCAAATCTACGTAGAAAGCTTTGAATCCAGCTTCCGGGTAATCAATGGCTGCTTCCACAATAAGCTGATTTTTGGCATTCAAACTTTCACCAGACCATTCTTCATCCCTGAAATCCCTGTCTTCAGAATCCGCACTCCATACAATAGCATCAACCAACTTGTCTGGCGTAGATTCCGCTTTCAAAGTGATATTCGATTCGTTTGCTGAGATATCCCAATTGCAAATCGGATAGGGTTGATTGAGAAGCGTTGTGGAAAAGAAAGAACTCAAAGCCTGAAGTGTTTGGGTTTTATCGCCCAGTCCATGACCGGCATTGGGAACATAGTGAATGAAATTCTGTCCGGGAATTTCATCAATATAATTTTTGATGGCGTCAACCGGCCAATATTCATCAATTGTTCCAATGAAAATTAATTTAGGTATGGTCAGCTTCTGGCGATAAGAATATGGATCAATCATTTGGGTGAGCTGATCTCCTTTTTCCGAATGAACCTGCTGAGGGATTTCCAGTTTCACATAATCTTCTATCTGAATGCTGTACTCTTTCCATACTTCAACCTGATAGTCCAGGCTGACAGGCATGTTGAGCACATCAATAACCATTGGCGCTATGGCGACAACCCGTGGGTCGTGTGCTCCGGTGAGCCAGGTAGTCCAGCCTCTTTTCGAAGCTCCTGACACTACAAATCTACCTATTTCTTGTTTCAGTTCTTTGCTTGCAAATTCCTGCACTGCATCCATAGCTGTTACGGCCGATTTTACCATTGGGAAAAGCAAAGGCCAGGTGAAATCGCCATCGTTTTTGAAATTATGGAGCGTAAAAGAAATTAATTCATCCTCAACAAGACCATCATACAAAGGTTGATTTGGCGTCTGATTTATTATCGAAACAATGGCCTTGTTTTTAGCTGCTATTATTGCCAAACTAGTCGTTAATTCATCGTCATGGCCCTTAAAATTTGGTTCTCCATCTTTAATACTTCCTCCGGTGATAAATAACAGTGCTCCGTCATAAGCTACTTCGCTTGGCACTAAAATAGTCAATTGATGTTTCCAAACATGTTCTCTCCATTGTTGTGAGGTAAGAATGAGGTCATAGGCCTTTACGTCAGAATTGGCTACAGCATATGATTCCTTAAGCTCCCACTTAGTAGTTTTATCCCCATTGTCAAGATACCGTTGCAATGCTGTTTCTGCAGTAACCGGGACGTCTTTTTTTATTGAACAGGAAAAAATGAGTAGAGCTAAAGCCAGAAAGAAAAAAGGTGTTTTATTGAAGTTCATATTCGTATATATTTATTTTTTAATTTGTTTAAGCTTAATAATTCATGAATATCTCTGAGATGAAAATTCGGTGCTAACTCATTATAAATATCATTAATTATCCCTGCATTATGCAGGTTAAAAACCCGTAGCTTTAGGGCTTTCCTGAATTAGTTTTAATGATTCTGTCGTCAATATTTCAGCGGTCATTTCACCAAGACAGGTTTCGCTGATATACTCATATCTGTCAAAACTCTGATAATCTTCTTTGGTGATAATGTAGCCAAAAGCATCATTGGTCAGGCCAAAAAGAAATGGATCGTTCGTATTCATTTTCCTTTTCAGATAATAACCGATATTCGGCAGGGCTTCCCCCGGAATGGTGAGAACCTGGGCAGTCCCAATGTTTAGAAGATTGATAGTGGCGCTGATTTTATTGTCAGCGCTAACTTTTGCTTTCAGGGGTGAATGCTCCATAAGCATCCTCATCAATTCAGATTCAACAGGAAACTCAACGGTCTTAGCGCCACAATACAGGTCAGGGTTTGTTTGGATTTCAGCATTTTCAACAATAGCCAAGGCCTGATCTGCCAGTAAGTTGCCTATGCGTGTACATTCTGCATAGTCGCTGGCCTCTTTGTTGTCAGGCCTTCTGTTATCCGCTGTGACCATACCACCCTGTGCGCCATTCATAAATATGGCTATTCCACCTGCTTTCGACTCAATCCGTTCGTATAATGGCCCGCAAATATCAGGAGTGAGAATTCCCCTGCTATTCCCGATGACTTCCGGATGAATGGCATAATTAACCAGTGTAGAGATTACTTTTCCTTTATTGATGCCGGTAGTGCCAATGGCCTGGATCACTCCACAGCGCGGATCATACAGCCTGGGCGCATAATAGTTATATGCAATTTTACCTTTGGCTTCGCCATCAGCAATTTTTAAGGAGGCAGGTTCAAGTTTTTCAATAGCCTCATTTACTGCATCGGCAATTTGTTTTACGCACCAGTCAAGATATTCCTGATCTGCCAATACTTCCCCTTTTTCATTCGGGAATCCATAAGCATCAGGGGCGCTGTGCGTGTGTGAAGCTCCAATCAAAATATTTTCGGGCGGGATGCCTTGAATTAATTCACGTGATTTATCGCCAAGATTAGAAGGCCAGCCAATATTGTCAACACCAACAATAGCAACGCGGGTAGATCCTTTTTCCAGTACCATGACCCGTGCAAATAAATCCCCCTGCTTTTGCGTAACAGCTTCTGGAGTTCCTACTCCCCCCGAAACCGGCAACAATGGGTCAGGGGTAATTACCCGTAATGCTGCGCCAACCCTAAAATCCTGAGCGTTCAAAGAGAGGCTTAGCAGGCAAATTAACATTGCAATGTAAATAGGAAGTTTTTTCATATTTTTAATTTTGATGTAAATATGCAAAATATACTCGGCATGCATACTAATTTATAAAAAAAACGGTATAAGTATTCCATCTATTGTAATTAATACTTTTTAATATTATAATCCGACTATCAGGACATCGAAACTTTTAGGATTTTCAAGCATCTTTTTAATATATTCGATAGTATGAAATGAACTAATCGGAGTATTTACAGTTGGACTAGTGGAAATTATTTTGTGTGCGTTTAACGAATGTGTCCATTCCGAAAAGTCTTAATTTACAGATTTTCAACTATTCTACCCCTAAGCCCGACAGGCAAGTCATCAAGGGATTTAGTGGGTTTATATTTAAAGGAGAGCGGTCAGGATTTCAAATTGAATATATCTTTAAAAATCGAATAAAAACCAAAAACATTTTATGAGAAGAATATCGGTTATTATATCTATTGTAGGAATGGTTTTCGCCGTCCTGAGTTGTGACACGAAGCAGGAGTCACCCATCGTGTATCGTCCTTCAAGTCATGGATTGGTATCCAATCTCCTTTTTCCAACACATATTCCGGATCGTATCATTTTAAATTTGACCGAAGATGCGGCACATTCCGTTGCCGTGAATTGGAGGACGGATACGACCATTGAAAATTCTATGGTTCAAGTGGCCATTGCTACGCACGGGCCAGAATTTGTAAAGGCTGCTCGCGATATTAAGGGCACAAGGGAACTTTTAACACATAAGCCGGAAAATGATCCGGAAGTTTCTGCTGCTTATCATTCGGCAATAATCAATGAATTAACACCGGGAGCAAAATATGTGTACCGGGTAGGTTCTGAACAAGGCTGGAGCGAGTGGTTTCAAATTACAATGCCGGAAGCTGAAAAGAAAATTTCCTTTGTGTATTTTGGTGATGCGCAAAATAACCTGAAATCCATATGGTCACGTGTCATCAGACAAGCCTATGGTACGGTTCCTGATGTGGATTTCATGCTTTATGCCGGTGATTTGATCAATCGTCACGACCGCGACGAAGAGTGGGGAGAGTGGTTTTATTCCGGCTCATTTATTCATGCCATGGTGCCAAGTGTGATGACCCCTGGAAATCATGAGTATAGCAATGTGGTGCTTTCACCACAATGGAAGCCCCAATTCAACCTTCCGCTCAACGGCCCCTCAGGATTGGAGGAAACATGTTATCTGGTGAACTATCCGAATTTGAAAATTATTTCACTCGATGCCGAGCAGATTGATGAATCCGAAACCTTCAAAGAGGCGCAACGTGTGTGGCTGGATTCTGTACTGACCAGTGATCCGAAAAAGTGGACAGTAATTACCTTTCACTATCCGATATTTTCTACTAAGCCAAATAGGGACAATATAGAATTTCGATCAGCTTTCAAGCCGATATTTGATAAACATAAGGTGGATATTATATTGCAAGGTCATGATCATGCTTATGGCCGTGGTATGGTGAATAATGTAGCTACCGGGTATAATGTTAAGGAATCAAGCTCAGGGACAATGTATGTGGTGTCTGTAAGCGGGCCGAAGCAGTATGATGTTTCTGATGATGCATGGATGGATCGAAGGGCTGCTAACACCCAGCTTTTTCAGATAATTTCTATTGCAGGGGATGTACTTTCTTATGGAGCATATACTGCTACAGGAGAACTTTATGATGCATTTGACCTAATGAAGTCTGAAAATGGGCCAAATAAATTAATTAATAAGATTCCGGATATGCCGGAAAGACTCAATAAGGAGTAGGGAGATAGAAGTCGGAAGACAGAAGTCGGAAGACAGAAGACAGAAGCCTGCCACCGAGGCTTTTGCGGAGGAAGGGCAGGAGTCAGAAGAGGGAAGTTGATTTTTGATTTACAACTGAAATCAAGCTTGTTCTCCATTATTATGGCAGTACATTAATTATAACTTAAGAAACATATGAAGAGGATTTTTAGTGTTGTTTTATTTTTATTATTCGTTTCCAGCTCTTTTGCACAGGAGGCGGTTGATCAAATTCGTAAAGATTTTTTAGATGCAAAATCGAAAACTGTACTTGTGGCTGCACATCGGGCGGCACACAACAATTATCCGGAAAATTCATTGCCCGCCATATTGGAAACGATTGAATTAGGAGTTGATATTGCTGAATTAGATGTGAAGGTCACTAAAGACGGTGTTCCAGTTTTGATGCACGACGGGACAATAAACCGGACTACCACAGGTTCAGGGAAGCCTTCTGATTATACCTTAGAAGAATTAAAAATTTTCAGATTGATTCATAAAAAAGATACAACCGATTATCGCATACCCACCTTTGATGAGGCGCTGAAGCTGATAAAAAATAAAATCATGGTGGATATCGATCTGAAAACGGATCAACTTGATCCGATCATTGCAGTCATCAGAGAGAACGACTGCGTAGATCATGTTTTCTTTTTTGATAGCGATTATCATGCGCTGCAATATATAAAGGATGTCGATTCGGAATTTATGCTGATGCCAAGAGCGTATTCCTACGAGATGGCCGACTCGGCAATTGTGAGGTTCAGCCCCGAAGTGATCCATATCGATTTTTCTTTTTATACCAAAGAAGTCAGTAAAATGATACGATCAAATAATGCCCGCATTTGGATCAACGCCCTGGGAACAATGGATCCGGCCCTGGGCACTAAAAATGAAGATGAAGCCATGGGCAAATTATTGAAATATAAGGCCAATATTATCCAAACCGATCAGCCCGCGCTGTTGCTCAAAGCGCTAAGAAAAAGAAAGTTACATCAGTAAAAATTGTATATATGTATTTGTTGAGAAAGAGTTATTTGTTTTTTGTTGCCCTGTTTTTGTTCGTTTCGTGTTCAGAAAAAAATGATACAGCGCAAAATTTATCTGTTAAAAATGTAATGGATGACGTGATCACCAGATTGTATAAGGAAGTTCCTCCAGAGAAATACAAGACCATTGATGATAACTTTATGCTTAGCTTTCTGGATGAAAAAGAAAAGTCAGTATTGGCGACTAAGTATCAGTATTTCAAAGTTAATGTTCCTGTCACAGTTACCTTGATGCGTGAAGTGAGACAGCCAACGCTTCCTTTTTGGATGGAAGATTCCGGCTTTAAAAAAACAGGTGGGGTTGTAAAAAGTGATGTGTATGAATATGAAGTCTGGCAAAAGGATTTTGAGTCAGGTTGGGTTAATCTGGGGATTAATGGTTTTGATATGCACAGGACAGTTTACTTCATCAGTGTAGGGGCTAAAAATAAAGGAGATGCACTTCAGATTAGCGAACATTACCCATCAAAATACAATATCATAACCATGACGAAAGGAGCATTCACCTACCACGATTGGTCAGATTTGAAGATTGTTGAATTCCCTGAAGAATTGGAAGGGCAGCATTTATTTACTACGGTGAGAGGAAGAGCCCGCGAAGCACATATAAAAGGCGCATTCAGAAGCACAAAATTCCCATCATCCATGCAGCCGGATCAGATCATGCTCAACTGGTCTGAAAATCCTGAAAATTCCGTAGATTTCAATTGGAGAACAAGCAATACGGTCGAGGATAGTCAGGTGAAATACTGGTTGTCAGGTAGTTCCGATACGACTGTTGTCAAAGCAAATCTGTTTCTTATGGAAGACAGAATGCTCTACAACGATCGCTATGTACATCGTTTTTCTGCTCATGCAGATCAGCTGAAGGACGGTGAGGAATATACCTATATAGTAGGTTCGGAAGCAAGCAAAACCTGGTCAGATGTCCGATCTTTTAAAACCAAAAAGAAAGATGATAATAAGTTCTCCTTCATTTGGTTTGGAGATACGCATCGCGCTCCGGGTTGGGGGAAACTGTTGCAACAAGCAAATGACCGGCATCCCGAGACTGCCTTCTATTCTATAGTAGGGGATATTGTTAGTACAGGATTGTATCGCACCGATTGGGATGAATTTTTTGAGTATGCCAAAGATGTATTTTCAGAAAAGCCACTTATGCCAATTCCCGGTAATCACGACCGGCAGGATGGACTGGGATCATGGATGTACTATGAAACCTTTTCTTTACCAAAAAACGGGCCTGAAAAAGTGCATCCTGAAAGCACCTATGCCTTCGAATATGGAAATGCTTTATTTCTCATGATCGACTCAACACATCCAAATGAAGCGCAAACTGCGTGGATTGAGGAAAAGCTGAAAAACACGAATGCGACATGGAAATTTGTGATGCTTCATTTTCCTCCTTATAATTATGAAGAACCCTACTTTGATTTACAGGAAGCGTGGTGCGGCATTTTTGATACCTATCATGTGGATATGGTGATGTCAGGACATATCCACTACTATATGCGTTCGAAGCCCATGAACAATGGAAAAGTTGTGGACTCATTTAAGGATGGAACCGTCTATACGGTTTCTATTGGTACGGTAGGAAATCATGACAACATCGGAGAAGAACCGTATGCGGAAAAAAGATATAAAAAAGGTCAGTATTACCAGCTTATGGAAATTGATAATGGCGTGTTGAACTATACGACCTATGATAAAGAAGGAAATATCGTTGATGAATTGTCAATAGTAAAGTGAGAAAATGATAGCTCGCCAAGACGCTAAGGCGCAAAGAATAAAAGACTTTGCGTCTTAGCGCCTTGGCGGGATTTAACAAACCCAATAAACACTCTATTTATGAAAAAAATCATCCTTGGATTACTGCTCTTAAGTGCATGCGCACCCAAGACACCTGAGAAAAAGCTGACTTGGTACAAAGGAAATACACATACACATACCGTATTGTGTGGGCATGCCGATGCACATCCTGATACCGTGGCAACCTGGTATCTGAATAGAAATTATAATTTTCTGATCCTCAGTGAACACAACCGGTTTATCGATCCTGATAGCGTCAATCTACCGGAAAATCGCAGGGAAGATTTTATCCTGATACCTGGCGAAGAGGTGACCGATTATAAGCATGTGCATACTACTGCGATGAATATCCATCGTGTGCTTCCTCCCCAAAGACCGATTCCACTTGCCGAGATAGAAAATAATCCCTTTGACAATTACAAAATTTACCTAATGAAAAAGCACACGGATTCCATCAGAAATGCAGGGGGGATTCCCATTCTGAACCACCCGAACTGGGAGTCAGGAATTCCTGCTTCAGACATTCAACAGGTTGATGGATTGAACATGATCGAATTATTTAACGGCCATCCGGAAGTGAATAACTGGGGGACGGAAAAGCATGCTTCCATGGAGCAAAAATGGGATTCACTATTGACTGCCGGAAGAAAGATATATGGAGTTTCCTCTGATGATGCGCACTATTTTCATACCTGGGGAGTTGACGTCAATAATCCGGGACGAGGATGGGTCATGGTGCTAAGCGAGCTACTCACACCGGACGCCATTACAAATGCGATGGTGAAAGGGGATTTTTACGCTTCTTCCGGAGTGATCCTGAAAAGTATTTATAAGGATGAGAAAACCTATAAAATTGAGGTGGATGAAGAGGAAACCTACAAAGAGATAGAAAGCCCTTTTATTGTAGGATATAAAAATGAAAAAGCCGATGATGGTTTTAGCATCGAATTTGTATCAGACCGGGGAGAGGTGATTACCAAAATCAAGGGATTATCAGCTCAACTTGATATTCCTGATGGCGTAACCTATGTGCGTGGAAAAATCACCTACTCAAGGACGAGATCTTCAAAAAGCGAGCAGTTTTTTGCCTGGACTCAGCCTGTGTTTTTAAAGTAGATTTTGGAGTTATTGGATATGATTAATGGGTATAATTCTCAAATAACCTCTAAATTAGAGTTTCGAAAAAAAATTGACTCATCTGACTAATTTGAATAAATAATAAAATGAAAAAAAACCTACAAACACCACTATCGATCCTGTTTTTACTCATATTCATGTCATTTTCTGCTTTTTGCCAGGATAAAAGCCAATTCAATACTGACGTAGAAACTGACCTAAAACCATGGACAAACCTCAATTTTTATAATGATCCGTCCAATTTTCAGTTTGCGATTGTCGCTGATAATACCGGGGGCTCCCGGCCAGGTGTATTTGAACAAGGGGTAGAAAAGCTCAACATGATGATGCCGGAATTTGTATTAAGTGTGGGCGATCTGATTCAAGGTTATACCCAGGATACCAGCAGGATACGGGAAGAGTGGGATGATTTTAATAATAAGGTTGAAAAGCTGAAAATGCCTTTCTTTTATCTTCCCGGAAACCACGACATCACCAACCTGGTCATGCAAAAAGAGTGGGAAAACCGCTACGGCAGACGTTATTACCATTTTAGCTACAAGGGTGTTTTGTTTATTATTCTGGATTCCAATGACGATGATGATCATAATCTCACGGACAAGCAAACAGATTTTGCCATTGAGGCTATAAATGAAAACCCTGATGCCCGATGGATCTTCGTTCTGATGCATCACCCGATTTGGAAATATGATACCAATGGTAAATTCGAGAAAATTGAAGATGCCTTAAAAAGTCGCAAGCACACAGTCATTGCCGGGCATGAGCACCATTATCAATACATTGAGCGAAATAAATCGAATTATTATGTGTTGGGAACAACTGGAGCTGGAAGTGCCTTGAGGGGAGAGAAATTCGGCGAGATGGATCATATTGTTTGGATGACAATGACTGACAATGGCCCCGTAATGGCCAATTTGAAGCTTGACGGTATTTTGTCTCATGATGTCACCAATGCCACTACGGCAAAAATGGCCGGAGCGATGTTGTCCAACACCAATTCACGGTATTTCCTATTAACCAATGCAGGAGAGGATTTCAAAGATGGCACTGCCTACCTTCATTTCAATAATACTTCTGACGTAGCATTAAACGTATATTTGTCATTTTACCACCATCATCAGGTTGATATCTTACCGTCAAAGGAGCGTGTTAAATTGATGCCCGGAGAAGAAAAAGTGATCGAAATTACTTTGTCAGCACATCAGCTCACCAAGTACAATGAACTTGGATATTTGCGCTATTATTGGAAATTCAGTTACGAGGGGGAAGAGCATAAGGACTTCTTCCTTGATGGGAATTCGGATTTTTCAATTGCACCAAGTACACCGAATTATTTTAAACCTGAAACCCCACAATTTGTGGATCAGGCAAAAATTACTTTTAAGCACCCATACAAATTGCTAAAGACACAAATGATTGTAAACGGCAAGAAAACCGACCCCATAGAAGGAAAATTGCAACTTAAGGAATCAACTAGTCTCGAAGCCATATTGAGCAACGATAAAAATCAAAGCTCTGCTCCGTCGCTCAAGTCATATGAGCTTATCCAATATATGAAAGGTAAGAAAGTAAAAAAGGCAGTTCCCGGATTGTCTTATGCTTATTATGAGGGCAAATGGCATGGCGTCCCCGATTTCAGTACGGATACTCCAATTAAGGAAGGTTTGACAAATGATTTTTCGGTCGGGGATATTGCGGTCAATAAAGACAATTTTGGAATCCGATTTACAGGTTTTATTGAAATTCAGGAAGAAGGGATGTATTATTTCAGGTGTAGGGCAGATGATATTTCCTCCTTGAAAATCCATGGAAAAATGATTTGCCTGGATGGAACAACTGCAGTAACTGGAAATGAAAATTCGCAAGTAGGGTCTGTTGGAGCTATTGCCCTGAGCAAGGGAATGCATCCAATAGAAATCAATTACTATGAAATTCAGGGTGGTGAGCGCCTTCGGTTTTATCACAAAAGAAGCGAAGAGGAAGACTGGAACTTCCTTGAACTGAATGACTTTTTTAGAACTACAAAAACGAAAAAATAAGTATTACTAATTATAAAAAGGAATGTTATGAATCTCAAATTTTTATCAGCAATCTTAATTGCTTCATTTTTTGTAATGACTTCTTGCAGTCAAAAAAAGCAAGCTGAAGAAAAACAAGAGCCTGCTAACTGGGCAGAAAGACTTGGTTATCCTGCCGGAAAAAAAGTGATTATGCTTCATATCGATGATGCCGGAATGTGTGAAGAGGCAAATATTGCAACGAAGAGATACTTGTCGGCCGGACATGTACAATCTGCTGCAGTGATGATGCCATGTCCGAATTCTGAGGATATGATTGAATGGGCGATAGAAAACCCTAAAATCGATGTAGGACTTCACCTCACCCATACCAGTGAGTGGAAGAAGTATCGATGGCCATCAGTATCTCCGGTGGATGAAGTGCCAAGCCTCATTGATGAAGAAGGTAATTTATGGCACGAAGTCCGACAAGTGGTACAGCATGCAACAGTTGAAGATGTAGAAAAAGAAATCAGGGCTCAGATCGAAAAATCAATTGCCCTGGGTTATCGACCGGATCACATCGATACGCATATGGGGACCCTTTACGGGCACCCTGAGTATGCCAAAGCATTTTTGAAGGTAGCCATGGAATATAATATTCCTGCAAATGCCATCGATATGTCAGATTCATTGGTGGTGGAATATTACAAAAAAGAGGGTTATCCTATTACCGATGAACTGATCGCTTATCTTGAAGAGTATACTTTGCCAAAAATTGACTTAATGACATATCCTCCAAATGCAAAAACTTATGAAGAAAAGATTGAATTATTTAAGGAACTTATAATATCGTTGAAACCTGGTATAACTGAACTTTATTTTCACCCATCCGTTGAAACGGAAAATTTAAAAAGCATAACAAATTCATGGCAACAACGTGTTTGGGAAGCTGATATGTTTGCGGATGAAGATTTGATTCAATTCTTTAAAGATGAAGGGATCATATTTACAAACTGGAAGGAAATCATGAAGCGATTTGAAGAAAGAAATTCCTGAACCAAACTTCGATGATTAACAAACCAATTTAGCAATGAAAAAATTCATATTTTCAAATCGTTTTCCATTACTCATTATTCTTAGCGGCTTTATATTTGGCGTTTTGTTTCAGGGCTGCCAGACTGTTCCGGAAACTCCTGCCGCCTCTGACAAATACCGCTTGGTATGGAATGAGGATCCTGCATCGAACATTACGGTCGCATGGGATCAGCATGAGCTTGCCAATCCTGTTGTGATGTACGGGACGAAAGACCACGGAAGAAAATTTTGGAAATATGAATTTTCTAAAAGTGAAGACCGGGTTTTGGATAAATATGAAATGATAACACATTTCGCCAAGCTCACCAATTTGGAGCCGGATCAGAAATATTATTTTGTAATTAAAGATGACGCAGGAGTGAGCGATCGATACTGGTTCCGAACTGCACCTGATACACCAAAAGCTTTTACCTTCATAGCCGGTGGAGATACCAAAAGTGAAGACGAGCCTTTGGAAGCAGGTAGGGCATCAAACAGATTGACGGCAAAGCTTAGGCCGCTTTTTGTGATGTTCAATGGTGATTTTTGTAGTGGCAATGGAACAGTCCCGGAGCGCTGGCATACCTGGCTCAAAGATTGGCATGAGCTCACTACCACACCGGATGGCAGGATGATCCCGATTTTTCCGGTACACGGGAACCATGAAAATGGCGATCATGCAAATTTGAATTATATTTTTAATGCACCATATCAGGACAACGATTCTTCAAAGATCTATTACTCAACATCATTTGGAGGTGATTTTTTTCATATCATCGCTTTGAATTCGTCCGTGGATGAAGGAGGCAGGCAACGGGACTGGCTGGAAAAAGACCTGAAGGCACATAAAGATTATTCATTTAAAATAGCAGGTTATCACAAACCTTTCTGGCCTCATACAAGCAGAAAAGCAGAAAACCCTTATCAATACAATCAATGGGCACATTTATTTTATGATTATGGGCTTGATATTTCCATGGATGGGGACTCTCATATGAGTAAAATCACCTACCCATTGCGACCCGATAGTTCATCAGTTGATTCGTTTATGGGGTATGTTCGCGACGATGAAAAAGGCACTATGTTTCTGGGGGAAGGAAGCTGGGGAGCTTTTCCACGAGCGATCGATGATGACAAGCCATGGACAATTAAAAGCTTTTGCGGTAATCAGGTAAAGTGGATTCATGTGTTTCCAAAAGAAGAAAACCTACCTGATAGAATGGATATCTATACCCTAATCACTGCGACTTATGATGAAAATGAAAATCAAACATTATATGATGCAAATGTATCCGCTTTGTCTGAAGACAATCTATTTGAAATTCCGGAGAATATAATTATGGTAGAAAATGGTGATTTTGGAAAAGTAATAAAGTATCCATTTTCATTGAATTAATAAAGTCAAAGTTGAAAACAGAATGTATAAATCATGAAAACCTTTAAATTTCTAATCGGAGTTATAGGCATATTTTCTGCATTTATGGCGTGCGATCCAATGCTTCATGATAGCAAGTCTACGATGGAGTATGGGGAAAGTATTGTTTTCCCATTGCAAAATGAGCATGTACACGGGCCGACAATTGTCGAGCTTCCAAATGGGGATTTGCTATCTGCGTGGTTCCAGGGTTCGGGAGAACGATGGGCTGATGATGTGCGCATTATGGGATCAAGACTAGAGAAAGGCGATACGACCTGGTCAGAAACTTTCATAATGGCAGATTATCCCGGATTCCCGGATATCAATCCAATGATGTTTATGGATACAAAAAACAGGCTGTGGCTCATGTGGTATCCGGTGTTGGCAAATCAATGGGAAACTTCCATACCCATGTATCGAATTAGCGAAGATTATGAAAATCCCGGAGCGCCGGTTTGGTCGTGGCAGGATATCCTTTTTGCTAAGCCGGGCGATAAAACAGAACGGGGCATTCAGCCGGGAGACCGGTTTGTGGATGCAGCAGCAAAGCAAATGGCAGAGTATGAAGTTTACTTCAAGGAAGAGTTGATTCAACATATTCCTATAGAAAAACAAGAATACTTGATGAAGCGATGGGAGCAATATAAATCGAATGTTGACAGCCTTGCCAAAGGTAAAAACATGATCCGCAGTGGAAGGCTGAAAGATGGTGATAAGGAGGTTAATGCCAGGTTGGGGTATCCACTATCCAGGCGGATAGGATGGCAAACAAAAAATAAGCCGGTAATCATCAGCGACCGGATCATTGTCCCCTTGTATTCCGATGGATTCAATTGCTCGCTTTTTGCCATCACCGATGACTTGGGCAAGACATGGAAATACAGCAATCCGGTTATTGGCGGAATAGGCATTCAGCCTACCATTGCCATTACCAGGGATGGAACCCTATCTGCATACCTGCGAGACAATGGCCCGCCACCTCAACGCATGCAACGCACAAATTCAGCAGATGGAGGCATGACCTGGAGCATTGCCAAAGATGATGAACTTCCCAATCCGGGAGCAGGATTTGATATGGTTACGCTAACTTCCGGAGAATGGCTTATTGTTTATAATCATACAGAAGAGGGACGCCACGACCTAACTGTAGCCATTTCTGATAATGACGGCTTAAGCTGGAAGTGGAGCAGGCAAATTGAGTACGACGACCGGGGCGACTTAGCAACTTCAAGTCATTACCCCGCAGTGATTCAGGGAGCAAATGGAATGATCCATGCCATTTATAGCTATCATCATAAGGATAGAGATGGAGGCCCTCACAAAACCATTAAATACGCATCTTTTCCGGTAAGCTGGGTGAAGGAATGAAAATTGGAAGTAGGCAGTTGCCTCGCCTGGTTCAAACATACTGATGCCTGTCCGGAAAGGGAGAACTGGGCCTTGCTTGAAAATGAAATTAGGAATATCGAATAACAAATAAGGAATTTAGAATAGGCCTTGATCGTTCCATGTACTGGTGGGTATATCTACAAATTATTTAACATGTTCACGCAGGAGGACCGAGCGTAAATAAAATGTCCAACAAGGACATTTTAACCCGGATTATGTGTTAGAACTTCGTGATGAGCCTTTAAAATGCAATAAAACAGCCACTTATGGAGACGAAGCATAGCACCGCTATGGTGAGTTGAGATAAGTGAGTGTAATGCGCTATATTGAAGCATTTTAAAGGCGGAATAGATTTTCTAACGCATATTTCGGGTTTAAGCGAGGCGCCAGCTTGCAGGGTTGGTATTAAACTCGAACCAATGATTTTTAGGATTTGAATCCGGATTAACTGCAGCCAAACCTAAGGTTTTATCTAATTGCGCAAACAGATATTTTTGTCTTTGCCGGCTGAAACTGTGCGAAGACCTTGGAAATTTTAAGAAATAATGTGGTTTAGATTTAGATCTGATTAATAGTACAATTCATCCATTTTTCAGTTATCATATATGGATATATATTTGTCAACACCTAAGCATTGAATTCATGAAATCATTGAAAAATCATCAGTTCGTCACTGTTTTTATTCTATTCATTTTTTTTACTACCATATCAGCTAAGGCTGAAGAATTTAATGTAAAAGACTTTGGAGCCCTGGGAGATGGGAAAACAATAGAAACTATATCTATTCAAAAAGCAATTGATGCTTGCACCAAACATGGTGGTGTCGTTGTATTTCCATCGGGGAATTATGTTTCCGGGACAATCTACCTGAAAGATAATGTCACCCTGCACCTTCAGAAAGGAGCGACTATTCTGGGAAGTACAGACCTGGCAGACTACCCGGAGAACCTGCCCGGATATACATTTTTTAGAAAAGGAGTGATCAAACGGGCGCTTATCCATGGTGACAGAAATGAAAATATAGCCATAGAAGGAGAAGGTACCATTGATGGACAAGGGTCAGCATTTTTAGGTCCTTTCCCAAAAGGTGTGAGTTCGTATAGCGTGCGGCCTTATGTGATCTGGATGGTGGAATGTAAAAATGTGCGTGTTGAAGGGATAAAGCTTCAAAATTCTGCTTTTTGGATGCAACATTATTTGGCTTGTGAAAATGTGTACATCCATAACATCGAAGTGTATAACCACAGCAATAAAAACAACGACATGATGGATATTGACGGGTGCAAGGACGTTATTATTTCTGATTGTATGGGCGATACGGACGATGATGGTATTACTTTAAAAAGTACGCATGAGCGTCCTAATGAAAACATTACTATTACAAATTGTATCCTTAGCAGCCATTGCAACGCCATCAAATGCGGTACGGAATCGAATACCGGATTCAAAAATATCACCATCTCTAACTGCGTGATTCGCCCATCAAAGGATACAGTTGTTATTTATGGAAAGCCCAAAGGTATCAGTGGCATTTCGCTGGAAGTTGTTGATGGTGCGGAGATGAATGGCATCCATATTTCCAATATCGTGATGGACGGTGTGGCAGTGCCCTTATTTATCCGATTGGGAAATCGGGCAAGAGGATATGATAAAAACCTCCCTAAGCCCGAAATAGGAAGCATTCAAAATATTACTATTTCTAATATTACTGCCTTTAATGCCAAGACCTACGGTTCCAGTATCACAGGAATCCCGGATCATCCTATAAAAAATGTGCTTCTGGAGAATATTCGTATTTTCTATGAAGGCGGGGGAATGGCCGCAGATGCCTTGAGGGAAATTCCTGAAAAAGAGTCGAGCTACCCGGAAGCAACCATGTTTGGAAATTTGCCTTCATATGGATTGTTTATCCGTCATGCTGAAAATGTTACCCTGAAAAATATCGAATTGTATTTTGAGGCCGATGAAATGCGACCGGCTCTATATCTTGAAGACATTCAGCGTGGAAAATTTCTAGATGTTCAAGCTGAAGTGAACTCCAATAGCCCATTTATGCAAGGAAATAATGTGAGGGATATTATCATTAAAAATCCCTGGACAGCCAATCCATGTAGCGCTGTTATTGACATCAAAGGAGAGCAATCCAGATCCATTATTTTGTCTGATATTGACAAACAGAAGTTTAATGAAGTTTTTAAAACATCAAGTGAAGTGGATAAAGGAGTGGTTAGAACAGGGAGTTTGTATAATTAGTGTCTGTCCATAAAGTCCGCTATCTGCGTTACGCTTGCTCTCAAAATGGTCATCCCGACGATAATGTCGGGACTCACATTTTTCGAGCTGCGCAAGCCTTGATAGCGAACTTTCTGAATCAGACACCGAGTTTATAGACACTAAAAAACTACATCGCCCGGTGGCAATTGCGTTATGGCTGAAATCTTAAAATAAAACGCATTTAACCAAAATTGGAATAGTCCTTTTATCTTGTATTTGGATATAATAGGTAAAGGTGTTTTGGAATTTGAAATGTCGGATACACCGGGTAATTATCCTAAAAATGAATATCTAAACTAAACTATGAAATTTTTAAAATTACTTAGCCTGCTTGCACTGCTCTTCGCTTGTGAAGCCAGGGTGGATTCAACTAAAAATGTAAAGGAAAAACTGATCGGTCCCTATACCGACACACCATTTATACAAGAACATCATGCAGGATTTATTGTTGATGAAAATGTGGTGGTGGCCAATGAAGTCAGGGCAATTCAACCTGATAAAAACGATAACATCTGGATAGCCACAAAAAATGGCGTTTACATGAAAAAACCGGATACGCGCCAATGGGAGTTGATGATAGAAGGGGAAGATCTGGGGCCGGCTTATGATGTAAAAACCGATAAAAACGGAAAAATATGGATAGCCACCTGGAATGGAATTTATTCTAATATTACAGGAAACATTGAAAAGCTTGACGGGCCAAAGCCACCTTTTGCGAAGTTGGTAATTTCTGAAGAAGGAGTATATGCACTGGGGCCATACGGAGTTTGGATCTATCAGAATAATGAATGGTTCAAAAAAGATTATGCTACAGGCAGAAGCATGCGCGCTGCCGTTTCTGATGGGAAAGGTGGACTATGGATTGGAACTGACGTTGGATTGTTTCATTGCAATAAGGATAAATCTACCGTTTTTCGGGCCAATGATGAGTTGATAAGCGCTTATGTTCATGGACTGGATTTTAGTGATCAGGGAGATTTGTGGGTCGGTAGCCTGGGAGGGATTACGATTCGAAACGCTACAGGAAAGATTGATGAAAAGTTGCCTGAGGATGGAATAACCAATTCTTGGGTCAATGTTGTCAAAAGATCGCCCGATGGAACGATGTGGGTAGGCACCGAATATGGCATCACCAGATTTACTCCCGGGCAAAAAGAGTATTCTGTTCGTTTGAGCAAGCGATGGTTGATGTCAGATCATGTCAATGACATTGCTTTCGATAAAGCTGGGAATGCCTGGATTGCAACTGCCAAAGGCGTGAGCGCTATCATGAAAAGAGAAATGACACTTGCTCAAAAGGCTGATTATTTTTACGATTTCCTGATCAGGCGTCACGTGCGGGAACCATGGATCGTCAATCGGTTTGCGCTTCTTGTGCCCGGCGATACGACTACCCTTGAGCAAACTGACGATGACAATGACGGGGAATATACCTCTATGTATCTCGCCATGGAATCTTTCAGGTACGCTGCAACGAAAAACCCGGAAGCGAAAGAGCGTGCCAAAAAAGCATTTGATTTTCTTCACTTCCTGAGAGAAGTAACCGAGATTGATGGTTTTTTCGCCAGAACGATTATCCCGGTATCATGGGATAAGTCACACGACATGAACCGTAGCTATACCCCACAGCAACTTGCTGAAGAAATTATCAATAATCCAAGGCAAAAGCCTGTTGAAGTGCGGTGGCATTTATCCAAAGACGGCAAATGGATGTGGAAAGGAGATACGAGCAGCGATGAGCTTGATGGCCATTTGTTTGGCTATTATTGCTATTATAATTTTGTAGCAGACGACCAGGAAAAAGAACGTATAGCCCATCATTTTGGACTGATTATGGATCATTTGATGCGCAATGATTTTAACCTGACAGGAGTAGATGGTTCACCAACAAAGTGGGGAATCTGGTCTCCACAAAGTTTGAACCACGATCCCGAATGGGCGCCGGAAAAGGCATTGAACTCATTGGAGTTACTTGCCTTCTTAAAGTTCGCTTATCAAATATGTGGCGATGAAAAATACCAAACAGCTTACTTGAAACTTATTAACGAAGAAGGGTACCTGGAAAACGCAAAAAAATTGCATAATATCAATCCTTCCTTCGAAACCTATTTCGATATTTATCTTTCACTGTACATCTATCCGGTGTTGTTGAAATATGAAGACGATCCGAAGTTCAAAAAAGAATATCAGGATCACCTGGATGCGTGGTTTGCAAAGTATAAAGAAACTACAAGCCCACTACTCAACTTTACCTACAACTACCTGGCCGGTGGACAAGATGAATTGGCGAATTCTATCTTTTTCCTTAAAGATGCCCCTCTTGACCTGGTGGATTGGCGAATTGATAATGGAAGAAGAGAAGACCTGCAGGTAGTTCGAAAACCAATACTGGAAACTTTGCAAGTGGATGAATTAAGACCGCCAAGTGAATATCGCACTATGCGTTGGGATAGAAATCCATACGTCACCGTAGGAGGAAACCCGGCACAGGAGCGGGATCCTGTGTACTGGCTGTTGCCTTACTGGATGGGAAGGTATTTAGAGCTGATAAAATGAGGGAATGAGTGAATGCGTAAATGATAGAATTACAAATGATTGATAAAAGTGAAAAATTCATCTAACATAAACAGCGAAAATCGTTTTCTCATTCAAGCATTCAAGCATTCAAGCATTCAAGCATTCAAGCATTCAAACATTCAAGCATTCAAGCATTATTATAAAAAAGTACTAATGATAAATTTTTAACTTAATCATAATGAAATCAAAAGGACTATTATTAAATCTCGTCATCGTAGGGATGACGCTCGGAACCACCTGGGCTATTCGTGGTCAATTTGGTCATGAGCAGGGAGCAGCCTGGGCAGGAGCGGTGGGTGCAATTGCTATTTTATTGATTGCCAAAAGAGAAGACTGGTACGCCAAATTGTTCAAGGCAACGCTTGCGGCAGCAATTGGCTGGGGACTTGGAGGCATGATGAGCTATGGCAGAGTGGTGGGTTTTGGAAGAGGTGTGGAATTTGTCAATGTGTATTATGGCTTGTTGATGCTTTTTATCATCGGCGGATTGTACGGATTTATCGGTGGAGGATTATTTGGGCTGACCTTATCGGATTCCAAAACCAATAAAGTAAAATGGCCTTTACTGGTAGCCGGAATGGTTTCCGGTGGATTAATCACCTATTTCTTCCTTGTCATGCAGTGGGAGTGGTTGATGACCCCTCCAAGATCTGAAGTATGGGCGGTATGTTTGGGGATGGCCTTTTTCATGATATGGTTTTTAATTAATAATAAAAATAAGTCGGCCATAAGAGTTGCCATCTTTTCAGGACTAGGTGGGGGCTTTGGATTTGCTTTTGGCAATTTCCTCCAGGTGATGGGCAACTTGGCAGATATCCAGTTTAATATGTGGAATGTCATGGAATATTCGCTTGGTTTCTTTGGCGGATTAGGCATGGCCTATGGTACATTTACCTCGGAGTGGGAAAAGACGGAAGCCTCCCAAAAGAAAACTTCCAATCTTGTGCCGATCCTTTTGCTAGTGTTCCTGATCCCGTTCGTGGTTTGGGATCAGACATTTGAATTGAAAAAAATACAAGATACCTATTCGAAAATCATGGAAGGTGATGCTCCGTTGGTAGCTTGGTTGGTTCAAATAATTGCACTGGCCCTGATTTTGATCCAGACGGGATATGTTTTGATAAAATATTATTATTTGAAAAAGGATGGTTTGCTTCGTTTTCCGGCGCCGATGTCAAAGCGTTCTTTATGAGCCACTTTGCGATCTATATTATATTTAGTTTGTTGATCACCGGCGCGATTGTAAGTACTTATCGAATTGAACAATACTTGTACATCGTGAACTATGCGATTGTATTACTTGTATTGCCAAAGCTGAGCCATGAATTTGAGTTGAAAGAAATTAATTCGAATAAGTGGTTTCGGAATTTTTTGTTGGTATTAGGCTTTATTGCAATTTTGGCTATTATCATCATCAGCTTTCAGGAAGAATTGCCTGGAATGAATCGACGCTGGGAATTTTAAATTAATCGAATGGTATGAATCAAGGCTTTATTGAGTATAATAATTAATAAGATTACAATCGCGAATATATAATTTTAATATGAAAAATGTTGCTGTAGTTGGTTTTGGATTTATGGGCATGACCCATACCATCAACATACTAAAAAATGAGGATCTCAATCTAGTTGCAATTGTAGACAAGGACCTGGATGGGATTGAAGAGAAACTATCTTCCGGTGGCGGTAATTTTGATACCGGAAAGATTGACCCTGAAATATTGGCTACGATCAATAAATATCAGGATATTAAGGAATGCCTCAAGAAGGAGGAACTCGATGCTGTTCACATTTGTGTACACACCAATTTGCATGTGGAATTAGCGAAATTGGCCCTGAATGCCGGAGTGAGTGTATTCCTCGAAAAACCCATGACACTGGATGTCAAAGAAGGAGAGGAGCTGATTGCTTTGGCTGAAAGCAAAGGGTTATTGTTTATGGTTGGTCATGTGCTCAGATTTATGCCTCCTTATGAAAAGCTGAAACAATGGATCGATGAAGGAACGTATGGCAAACTCAACTTTCTATCTTTGTCAAGATTTTCGGGCGTGCCTTCATGGGGTCAATGGAAAGAAAAGCAAAAAGCTTTCGGCTCTTCCGGCGGAGCGCTTTTTGACCTGGTAATTCACGATATCGACTTTGTAAATTATTTGTTCGGCGAACCTGATCAAATAGAAAGTACAAATCTGCCGGGTGCACTAAGTGAATACGATTACATTAGTGCGGTATGGCATTATAATGAAAAAGGATTGAAGGTGAAAGTAGAAGGTGGCAATACCTTCCACAGCAATTTCCCTTTCCAGGCAGGATATATGGCTAATTTTGAAAACGCCAGTATTCTCTTTACGACAATGAATGCTGAAATGATTCAGATTGCAAACAATGATGAAATTACAGAAGTTTCGGCAGAAGAGGGAGGTGATGGATTTTATAATGAAATAGCTTACTTCGCGGAATGCCTGACACAAAACAAAAAGCCGGAAAAGTGTCTGCCTGCTTCATCATTGGAAACCATTAAGATTTGTTATAAGCATATCAATGAGAGAATGAGAGAATGAGAGAATGAGAGAATGAGAGAATGAGAGAATGAGAGAATGAGAGAATGTGTAAAAAAGAGAATAAACTTATGACAGAGAAAGAAATATTTATTGAAGGATTAAAAAATAGAACAAGGAAATTCGCTGTAGATGTAATTATGTTTTGTGATTCATTGAAGACATGTAAGGCTTCATCTGTTGTCACGTACCAACTCGTAAAATCTGCAACATCAACTGGAGCAAACTATCGTGCTGCATGTAGGGCCAGGTCAAAACCTGAATTTTTCAGTAAAATTTGTATTGTTGTAGAAGAAGCAGATGAATCAGAATACTGGTTAGAAATAATAGAAGAAGCTGATTTGTTCAATAAAAAACAAGAATTAATAAGGCTTATAAATGAAGTGAATGAAATAATAAAAATAATGGCAAAAGCTAAAAATTCATCATACAAGAATAAAATATAAACGTATGCCCATTCAAGCATTCAAGCATTCAAGCATTCAAACATTCAAGCATTCAAGCATTCAAGCATTCAAGCATTCAAACATTCAAGCATTCAAGCATTCAAGCATTCAAGCATTCAAGCATTCAAGCATTCAAGCATTCAAGCATTCAAGCATTCAAGCATTCAAGCATTTAATAATAAAACATAGATTTATAAAATATACTTAAAATGAAAGATCAATTAGCTATAAACGGAGGGCCGAAAACTATTAACAAAGAGTTTGCATGGCCGATTTTTAACAATGAAGATGTACAGGCAATTACCGAAGTAGCCCAATCAGGAGCTTGGGGAAATCCTGATTGTGATGGTTTGGTAGCGCAATTTGAAAGTGAGTTTGCTACATATTGTGGAAGTAAGTACGCCATCACTTGCGTGAATGGATCTGTAGCACTTCGACTGGCATTAATCGCATGTGGCGTCAAACCCGGAGATGAAGTAATCATTCCTCCATACACTTTTATTGCCACTGCTTCCATCGTATTGGAGGCCAATTGTGTTCCTGTATTTGTAGATATTGATCCAAATACCTACAACATTGATCCGGTGGAAATTGAGAAAGCAATTACACCTAAAACCAAAGCCATTATTCCGGTGCATTTTGCCGGCCAGGCCTGCGATATGGATGCCATCATGCAGATTGCTTCAACCCATAATCTGAGAGTAATTGAAGATGCAGCACATGCGCATGGAGGAGAGTATAAAGGAAAGAAACTTGGAAGCATTGGTGATGCAGGATGTTTTAGCTTTCAATCTTCTAAAAACCTCACGAGTGGCGAAGGTGGAATTATCGTTACTGACGACGAGGATCTTTATGATATGATGAATTCCCTGAGAAACGTGGGAAGGGTAAAAGATGGTCAATGGTACGAGCATCATAATTTAGGGTGTAACTACCGAATCACCCAACTTCAAGCAGCGCTACTTTCCAAGCAATTGGCAAGGTTGGAAGGCCAGACACAAATGCGTAATGAGAATGGCTTATACCTCAATTCTCTGCTTAAACAAATTGATGGTATTGCACCATTGAAAAGAGGAGAAAATGAAACATTGAACACCTACCATATTTATATTTTCAAATACGATAAAGCAAGTTTCAACAATTTGGATAAAAAGGAATTTGCAGCAATGCTTGCAGCCGAGGGAGTACCTTCGTTCATGGGATACCCTGAGCCTTTGTATAAGCAGCCATTGTTCCAGGAAAAGAATTTCATGTGTTATGCCATTCCTGAAGAAGTGGATTATACTAATGTTTGCTGCCCTGAGACGGAAAAAGCATGTTATGAAGATGCCGTTTGGGTGATGCAAAATACCATGCTGGGAAGCAAAGAGGATATGGATCTGATTGCAGCGGCAATCAAAAAGATCCAAACTGTTGTTTGCGAGTAAATACAAATAACCACAAAGGCACAAAGAATACACCATGTTCAAAACCGGTCTGATTTTTTGTGCCCTTTATGATTTTTCTTTGTGTCATCGTGGTTTAAAATTTTGCTCTGATTGACAGTCACTGTTTAATTCAATACCCTATACTTACTTTTATATTTAACCTTTCTATTATCCTGTAAAAGGAAAATTTATGAATACATCTGTACTAAAAAGAATTTCGAAATCGTTTTCCCTGTTTTTCTGCTTTATTTCCTCCATTGTCTTGGCACAGCAAAACCCTGGTCAATCCAGAGACGGAAAACTCCTTAGAGGTGAAGTGTGGCAAAAATTTGTCGTAACGGAAAATGCAGATTTTTATATTGCAAAGAACGGCGATGATACGTGGTCAGGAACCCTGTCCGAGCCAAATAGCAATAAAAGTGACGGCCCGTTCGCCACCATTTCAAGAGCCCAGGAAGCAGTCAAAGCCTTAAAAGATAGTTTATTTAAACCCAAAACACCTCCGGTAGAAACACGCTGGATTGGTTCTCCTCATCCTCATGGAACGGGCAAAGACATTTTGGTGTTGATTCGCGAGGGATTTTATACGCTGAGTAAGCCATTGGTTTTTTCTTCAGAAGATGGTGGGGAGCGAATCCAAACCAATTTACCCACTGGCGCTTTTGAATATCATAAACTTAAAGATCACTACGTGACATATGCGGCCTATCCTGGCGAAAAACCTGTGCTTTCAGGAGGGCCATTGGTGAGTAACTGGAAAAAAAATAGCGATCATTGGGTTGCGGATGTGAATGGAAAAGATGTGAACATGCTGGTTGCAAATGGCAATAAACAGATGCTTGCCAGAACGCCAAACGATGGATACTTTATTCCTCCGGTCATTTCCAAAACTACCGATGAAATCTATTTCAACCCAGGTGAATTGAAATCCTGGAAAGACATGGAAGATAACCGCGTGTATATGTTGCTCAGATGGCACCAGGGACATAATTCATTTTCATCTATCGATGAAAAAAACGGCGTAGCAAAATTGGCGGAGCCACAAGCCGGTGTTGTAATTGTTCCGCCAAGGTATTTTGTTGAAAATGTGAAGGTCCTGATGGACATTCCCGGAGAGTGGTTCTTTGATCAGAAAAATAAGCAGTTAAGCTTTATCCCACCAACCGGAGAAAGCGATCCGAATACTATGGTAATCTCAGCGCCACAGTTGCAAGAGCTGCTCGTGGTGAAAGGAGAAAGTGGAAAACCCGTACGAAACCTTCGCTTTTATGGATTGACATTTGATGGGGTTTTGGCAGGAAAATCAGCAATTAGTTTTTCATATACACACGGAAATGAATTCGTAGATAATGAATTAAGAGCTGCCGCAGGAACAGGTATATCTTTATCAAAAGGTTGCTATCAAACGAAGATATTAAACAATAAAATCCATGGAGTTGACAACATGGCGATTCGGGTTCTTGGGCCGGAACATCCGGCTTCAGGAAGTGATATTTTGAGAGAGACCTTAATTTCTTATAATCATATATCCAATTGTGGAGGAGTAAATATTGATGCGGCATTTTCTATTTTCACGACCATATCGCATAATTACCTAACGAAAACCCGTGGAAGGTATGCCATTTCCGTTGGCGGGTGGCACATTCTGGAAGAGGCAATTGATGGGGCTTACGTAGTGGAATACAACCACCTGGCAGATGTACAAAAAGATGCCGACGATTCCGGAGCGATTAAAACGGCGGGAACGACGTTCAGCTCAGTCGTACGAAACAACTTGGTTCATGATGTGAACGCCGGTTTTTTTAATGACAATGTAGGATTCTGGTTCGATAACATGTCACTTGGCTGGGTGGCGAAAGATAATATTTTCTATAACCTGGAACAGGGTGAGATGAAATTATGCGCCGCCAACCTGGTGGATAACCTTTATGAAAATAATTATGTGATCGATGCCCCAACTACAGCGCCTGAGACATTCATCAGTGGTGAGCCTGATTTTAGTTATAGCGATTTACAAATTAACGCTGCGAATATGGCTAATGGAGTAGTGAAATCAGGTAGCAACATCCACGTAAGCGCCACGATATTAAATGAAGGATCAACGGGAATTGCACCGGTTCAGCTTTATCTCGATGGCAAAGTGTATGAAGTAAAAGATGTGCCCGTGATCAAAAATAATTCGGTACAGCTTGGGTTTGACGTGCGCTTGTTTGATGCCGGACCGCATCACTTGGCCATCGGAAGTACTGACTACCAAGAGATTAAAATTGAAGGAAATAAACCGGTGGTAGTTTTTGAAGAACTATCCTTGTCAGATCATCAGGTGTTGAAGGGAGAAAAAATTCATATTAAAGCTATAGCCAGAAACCTGAAATCAAGTAGTCAAAATGTAAAAGTTGAGCTTTATGTTGGGAATACCTTAATAGAAAGCAAGTCGCTTGAACTTGGAGCTGAAGAGATAAAGAACGTGAGTTTTGAGATTTCGCCTGAGATCGGTATGCACAACATCAGAATTGGGAATAGCAATGTGGCTGAGTTGAAGGTACAGGATTTTAAGACAGTAAATATTGCTAGGGCGAATCTACAGGAATATTGCTCGGCCAAAGCCAAACCTTTTGAGATCAATGCCAATAAAAAGAAAAATAGTTTTAAAATTAAAGCTGCCGGATCAGATTTCTATCACGCCGAAGATTCTTATGCGGCGGTGTATATGAAAAAATTGAAAGGTGACTTTGTTGCCACCGTAAAAATCAAGCAATTCGGAGACCGAACCCATGAATGGTTTAGGGCCGGTTTGTTTGCCAGAAATGATATCGCAAATAGTTTTGATACCCAACCGGGGAGCAAAGGATCATTCCTGATGTTTGGAACACCGGGACGCGCAGGGGTCAATTACGATGAATTTGCCAATGGGTGTATGCACAAGGCGAGCAGTCAGAATTTGCCGGAAAATACAGCGCTTCCTTACTGGCTGAAATTAGAACGACACGGCAATTATTTTGTTGGTTCCATAAGCCTGGATGGTGAAAACTGGATCAATGAAAAACGATCTGCAGATATACCGGGGTTGAATGAATCAATCGATTTGGGACTGGCAGCCGGCGCACCGGATCAAATTCAATATTGGGTAGAATTCGTGGATTGGAAAATCAAAGTGGCGAAGCCCTGATCAAATATATTTTTGATGAAAAAATTGTTCCCACTCCACGGCATTGTTACGGTATTAAATACTCCTTTTAATAAAAGCAATGAGATTGATTTTCATGCGCTTACGCGAAATGTGAAAGAAGCATTAGCGGCCGGAGTTGCGGGATTCCTCGTTCCTGCCATGGCCTCAGAAGTCCATAAACTGAGTCAGAAGGAAAAGCTGGCCATGGTCGATTCCGTGCTTCAAGCAGTAAATGGCAACGTTCCTGTTTTTGCAGGAACAGGAGGAGGTTCTGTGGAGGATTCTCTTAAGATCATGAAGGCCTACATGAATTTAGGCTGCCGGCATGTACTGATTCAATTGCCCTTTTTGACGGAAAGACAATTCAAAAAAGACTTTTATACACTTGCAGAGCAAGGGCCTGAAGTGATTATGCTGCAGGATTGGGAAGCCACCGGGTACGGATTGCCCGATAAGCTGATCATGGAGCTTTTTGAATCCGTGCCTTCCTTTAGATGTCTGAAAGTGGAAACAAATCCCGCAGGAGTGAAATATTCCAACATGCTTCGGCTTTCAAAAAATACCCTTAATGTCAGTGGGGGATGGGCAGTGACGCAAATGCCTGAAGGATTGAAACGTGGAGTCCATGCCTTTATGCCTACGGGAATGCATTGGATTTACACTAAAATATTTCGGGATTTTCAGGAAGGGAATATTTACGAATCCACTGCACTTTTTAATGAATTACTGCCCGTTCTGGCATTCTCCAATCAGCACCTTGATATTTCCATTCATTTTTTTAAGCGGCTTTTATGGAAGCAAGGCATATACCCAACATCGAATGTTCGTGGCCCCATCCAGGCCTTTGATGAAATTCATAAGGAAATTGCAGACAGCCTGATTGAAAAAGTGATCAAGATTGAGGAGCGGATTAAATCATGAATCCTCCAAGGTTTGAGGATGGTGATCGTCTAATCCTTGAGAAGCAATTGGCATTTTAGCAGGGTTAAACCTTGGAGGTTTCTGGCGATGTATAATTTTTCGTGATATTTGAAGGAATCTAATAATTAAAATCCCTTGGTTCTCCTTTCAACTCCCTTCCAATAAAGATAAGTTCCTTATACCAATCGTTTATGGATGAATCTTCATCTCTGTCTTTCTCTGGTGTAAGGATGATGCCAGCATTTTTTTTGAGAAGGTATTCCTGATATACGGA